>Ga0115013_10000146_pt1 | contig 45696 bp, 36 predicted proteins | sample SouAtlMetagenome_2_FD_88686 | JGI IMG/M metagenome (GOLD analysis project Ga0115013, IMG submission 88686) | Marine eukaryotic phytoplankton communities from Atlantic Ocean - South Atlantic ANT15 Metagenome | ecosystem: Environmental > Aquatic > Marine > Oceanic | place: South Atlantic Ocean...
CCCGCCATTACGGACCCGATGTTCTTGCTATCTTTGATTCTAACATCCAGAGTTCTGATGAGGATGTTGAGATCGGCGATCCCTGTTGTGGAATTTATATGTCCTATGGAACCTGTCCAAGCTCCTCTAGAAATGCCTTCTAGATGATCAATTATTGACATGCTCATTGTTTTTGGACAACCGGTGATTGAGCCCCCGGGAAACAGGGAGGAAATTGCACTCGAAAGTTCGGATCCCTGTGCAACTAGCCCCTCTACAGTTGAGACGAGGTGATGGACATTGGGATGAGACTCTATACGAAAATCGCTCCAGACGACGGATCCAGGCTCACATACGCTTGAAAGATCGTGTCGTTCTAAGTCCACGAGCATCATGTGTTCTGCAAGATCTTTCTTCGATCTGACTAGTGAGTCGATCTTTGCGGCATCTTCTACAGGATCTTTGCCTCTTGGCGTTGTTCCTTTGATTGGGGATGTACTGATTATTCCATCTTTTATTCTGAGAAGTTGTTCGGGACTTGCTGAAACAACTGACCATTTGAGGCTCGGTGACCTCATCCATGAACTGTATGGGGCAGGATTGGCTCTGCTAAGTTTGGAGAACACCGACCATGAATCGTTTTCTAAAGGCGCTTCCCATCTTCTACCATAATTTACCTGGTATACATGTCCATGCTTGATCGCTTGAATGATTTCTCGCGTCTTGAATTCATGCTCCGATCTAGATTCAATGGAAACTGGTGATGATGGCTCAGATAATTCGGTGGAGGAGTGATCGATATGCGCCCATTTTTGAATATCAGTTGATGAGATGTTTTTAACTCCTACAAGAGATATAGAATGGGTATCACGGTGGTGGATTATCCAACCGTTTGTCTTCCACATTACGCCGAGTATTTCGCCCGCGGGAGGAGGGTTGGAAAGTCTGGGTCCCGTGGTCCACTGGCCGAGGTCGTAGCCGAGTATTCCCGCGAATCCCCCCGGAGAAAGGCCCGTACGTGGCTCGCTGGATGCCAGAGTTTCCATTTTTCTCATTGAACGGAGAGCCTGTTCAAGACTTTGATGGGATTCAATGCTCTTGATTGACCATTGATCGGATATACGCTGCTGTACCTCTAATGTTAGTGGGGGATTTTTGGATAGGTCAATATTGCCATTAAGAGGGTCTTGATGAGTTGCTTGTGGTTCATCTTTAGGCTGTTTGAAAATGACCCTCAAATCTCCAAGCATGGGTATCATACTAGTTTTTGACCGGTCGTTAATCGGTCCTCCAGAAATCAGCATAAGTTCGTCTTGTTGCGGGTTTCTCAATCGCAACTGACAGAGGATATTGAATAGGGTTTGATCATCATGATATCCTTCTAACACACGGATATCAGAGATGGTTTCAATCATGATCCTCCCCCCTGTCCAGATTATGCTGTTGATGCAGAATATTCGCCAGGTCTACATCTGAATTTGCACCGATTTCCTTGCCATTGATGGATAATATCCGTCTGATCCCCATACCACTCCCTACTGCTGCGGCGCTCAAACAAGAGTAAGCATCAGAAAGAGTGATTCGCATCTGTAGGGGGGTTACGCGGCTATTCCTATCTTGATTCAGAATCTGATGAAGAGTGACTGATTTAACTGCTCCAAGATCTAATGCTGGTAATGCTATGTCTCCATTCTCAAGAATGAAAATAGGCGTGAATGTGTCTCCATCGACTACGAGGTCTTGGTTGATGAGTAACGCCGCATCCGCTCCATCGTAATTGGCCATTCTTCTAGCTTCAAGATAGGCTGCCCAGTCTCCTTGCTTGATTCTAGGAGAGTTCGGGCCCGGGGGGAGGGGTTGGGTGGAGAGGCTGATTTCTTTCGGCATTCTCGTCAGGGGTCTCGGAGATGCTGTAATTCGTTCGCTTCTATCGATATCCACTCTAACAAGGTGAGGTAGTTCTTGTTGATCTGATGCATGGGATATGATATCGAGTATTTCGTTCTCTTCAATCTCTAAATTGCTTCCAAAAAGAGAAGCATGGGACTCTATCAATCTCTTCAGATGTCCGTCGATGTGTATGGGCCCATCTAATCCGATTCTGATGGTGGTGAATACTGATTTTGGGTCGCCCACGTTATGCTTCGGCAGGAGGTTGATTTCAAAGTGGCCCTTATCAGAACAAGTCATCGATATCGCGCGCTAGATCTTCGAGCTCGTCGATGACATCAGTCTCAATTGGGCCTCGTTGTGGCTCCAGTGATTCGGATAAGGGGGTAGTCTCCAACTCAGATGATTGTTCTATGGATTGTATTTCTTGTTCGATTTCTTCGTCGAAGAGGCTATCAATTTCAACTTCTCGTGTGGATATTTCCCAAATTTCAGATCCTGAAGATCTCCGGGATCTTAGAGCGAAAGCGGCTCCAATCGCAGCCATGCTGATTGCCATGGTGGCGAGCAGTATATTCAACTCACCATCAACCAGTCTATCGACGAACGTACTACCTCCAGCTTCATCATCGTCTTGAATTCCAGTTTGATCTACCCATGGCGGGACCATTACTGGACTGGCCCGATATGTGAATTTCTCGCCATCGAATGCTACGACCTCAATATAGTGAGTTAAGCTTCGATTTAGAGATTCGGAGTCGATATTATCGAAACTGAGTTCAGTGGATGCTCGATCAAGCGCCACAACTGCTGCATCACGAACATCGGAGAATGCGGAAGTCGATACGTACACATGATATCCCACGATATCGTCATCGGCACTTTCCGACCAACTGAGCATTATTCTCGACCCCGCGGGGTTCCAGGCGGCAGTGAGGCCTGCGACGTCCGGACAGGCCGGACATGGGTCTAGGCCTAGTTCATCTCGCAGAACTATGTCACTCGATTCCAATCCAGTTTCCCATGCATTCCCACTTGAGTCCCTCGCAACAACTGCAACGAAATATCTTCGATCGGGGACCATCTCCGAATATCCATCCGGATTGGATGAAAATTCGACCAAGACCGGGCCTGACGAGTCCCTGGATAGAGTCAATGACGGCTCCAGAGTCGCGATGTTGTCTAGCAGGAACGGAGAGTCTGTGACCACGTATATCTCATATGACATGATGTCTGGCGAGGTACTTGGCTCGAATACCACGAACATGCCGTCTCCGTGATCGGGATCGCGGTCGATGAGTGTCGGTGCGGGAATCCTGAGAGGCGGCTCTGAATCCCCCATGTTTGAGAGGGGGAGTGCTATTGCGGTCTCTAATTGGTCGACAAATACATTTCCTGAAAGATCATGCACAGTCACAGCAACATAGAGTGGGATCTCTGGAATGATTTCTGAGCTTGTCGAGTCTGTCAATGTGCTACCATACAGTGCTTCATCAATCTTAATCTCGATTCTTGAGGACCCGCCTATCTGACGTTGCTCAATAACCGACAGGCCGCATGATGACGGATCATCAGAGCAAAAGAACCAGAGAGATGTGACATCATCCAGCGGATGTTCGCTGACCCATATGGTGTAGAAAGCGAAGTCAGGTACATCGCTTCTGGTCCAAACTACATCTATTGCTGTGCCGTCGTCTGAAGGATGGTCAAATGCATCCACATCGGTCAATCTTGGAGGTTCGGGCCCTTCTGCCCCCAGATTATCATATGGGGTGGCGTCGTCTGGCAGGATGTTGTTCAGATCTCCGTTACCCCAGTCATCGAAAGCAATAACTGCAACCCAATAACGTATACTGTTCTGAAGTGGGGTTCCGTCTGGTCCGCCGATTATGGCTGATGTATTTCCGCATCCCGGGACAATGGCTGCCATGGGCCATCCTTCCGCACTCGTCGGAGGAGAAAAACCGGAAGCTGGCAATACATGAATCGAATAGAACACACAATCTTCTTCCTCGTTCTCATCCCATGATACTTGCAAATATCCTCCATCATCGAATGGCAGATCCGAGGCTTCAACGCCACTGACACGCGCAGGAGGGATGGAGTCATCAAGTCCCCCGGCCGCTACAATCGGTCCGAAGAGTGTCGGATTGTCTTGTTCGTACTGACCTGCTAGATCAACACATGATGCAGCCAGCCAAATTGGTGTCGCGGGTGGTACGTCTATGATTGTCTGGTTACCCAAAGCCATTGACACGTCAACCGATGTTGGAATCGCATTCACATCTTCAATCTCAACTGTGGAATGCCATATTCTGGTGGAGTGGCTGTCAAGATCGGTGCACAACTGCCATTCAACAAGCAGGCTCCCTCCTGAGAAACCGAATGGGCTTGCATACAGTGAAGACGGGGGGTCTGGAATGTTATCTACCGCTAATGCCGAACCGTTGTAGACCGATATTGGCCCCATGGAACCGTCTGGATACCTAATCGATATGGCAGCCCCATATTCGTGGCCTGGCTGTATAGGCTGGACGGTGTCGTCAAGATAGGCGGTTTCGAAAGTGGCTCCGAGAGTTTGGAGATCTGATATCGAAAGTATGGGAGTGGATGCGGTTTGGGGTATTCCATTCGCCTCCAGGTTATCGGAATCCCATCCATTCGAAGCCATATCCCAGAGGAATATATCGTATGACACAAAGCTGGGATCTTCGGAAATCGCCCAATTCACGGTCAAACCGTCGCCTGCGTCGTTAGGACGGTCGGTGAGAAGTGTAATTGATGTCGGTATCTCCTGTCTTATCCAATCATATGTCATCCGAATCTCGATCTTGCCTGAATCGGGAGGAGAGAGGGCAAATTCCCAATTCGCATCCGAAGGGGTGCCGGCGTTATCGACTGCGAGTTGGAGAAGTTGCTGGAGTCCTGTCTGAGTAGACAGATTCCATGACCCGGTGTAATTGAGTTCTTTAGTCGTGGACCAAATCGGCTGGGAAGAAGAAAGGCTCGTGAAAACGGCGGGATGCCAAGAGAATGGAATTGCACCATAATACTGAATCTGACCTGTTGAGCTGGAATGGTCAGGAACGATGAGCCCTGATTGGATCTCGATATCATTCCCCGGACGCGTCTGGTCTGTGATGTCAGTAGTCGCACCCAGAATAGTCAGATCCAGATTCTCTGCTCGGGCGTATTCATCGACGTATACCTGCTCAAGTGTCCAATAAGGCCGATAAGCCAGGACTCCTTGATCGGTAGCAAGGGCCAGTGTTGTGCCGTAAAGTGCTATGTCGTTCACGTATGAGTCCATGGCGGAATCGTATGCTCTTACATCGTGATCGACGACTCCGATTATATTGAAGCCGTTTCCTGCTGCGACTATTCTTGTGCCATCTGAAAGCATGGAAGTTACGGGCCATGACTGCATAGAGCCGGCGGCGGCGCCTACCTCCATCGAATATGACGATGCATTGTAATGGTATATTGGACCGGTGTCAGTAGCGATATGGATGCCCCAATTGTCTGAAGCTAATGCTAACACCTCATTGTCCGGAAGCATATCAAGAGGATAGTCCCTCAACATAGTCTCATTGTCTATCGACCACGAAGAAATCCACGGCCTCGAGTTGCCAAACCCTGAATGAGATGCTAGAAGCACCCGTGGCTGACTTAACTGGACTGTGCTCCCATCGGGGAGTGTGAAGTTCCCACTAGATGCGGGAGCTATGGTGAAATCAGCGACTGCAGTGGACATCAGCCCCTCGACCTGAGTCACTCTCGCGGCGACTGAGGCGTTGCCGCTGGGGTCTGAAACAAAAGAGATGCCGCCTGGGCCGCTTACTACGAGTACATCTCCGTAGGGAGTAGCAGTGACCCATTCCAATTTCTGTGCGTTAGAAGGTAGGCCGTCATAGGATGTGATGGGATCGAGCCATTGTGAAGTTGACTCGTCGTATCTTCCAATGCCAACAGAAGTGGCTATGTGCGTCACATTACCTATGCGTTCGAAATCTCCAATGTTGTTAGATGGCAATGCTGCCAGCAAGGCAGGCTCATCCCATATTCTGGTTGCAATGTCTATCGGTTGGAAGCCTGAGGCTGCATCGAAAATACTGGTGAGTCCCACATAGAGGTTATTTCCGTCGATGTGCATCCCATCCATAGAGCCGTGAACTGAGCCTGGATGCGTTCTTCTCTGGCTTGTGGTCAAATCAATTTTTATCAATCCCTGATAGGTAGTGGTTACCCACAACATATTGCCATCTAGAAGCATATCAACGATGATATCGTCATTGAAATTGAATGCCCTGACCCATGAAACGTTTCCAGCCGTATCCAAATCGCCTTCAAGGATTGTCTCGCCGTAACCCGAATTTCCTTGCCATTGGGCAGATGGGCCTATCGCAGCCCATACTTTCGTACCATTGGAGACGAATTCGACTACATTGCCAGAAGGAAGGAGGTAGAGCTCGTCGTACCCTCCTTGAATCAAGCCAGTCGGATCTAGTCGATCGACCCTGTTGATTCCGGAGTTTTCACCAGAACGCCCTATTGCGTATGCAGAATCAGATAGGGGAGGTGCTCGGGCAATCGAGCTCCCATCCATTCCGGCACCAAGGACTGTGCCCGTTTGGAATGCGCTGCCAGAAGTCTCGACCCTGGATATGCCTCCTTGATCCACATGACTTGCTATCAGAAGGTCATCGTCGTGCAGCAAACCCCCAGGGAAGACCGGTTGAATTGCTATTCCATCTGATGGGAGTATGGTTGATTCAAATGAAGTGGTGGAATACGAGTACCTATCGATCCCTACATTGTCGGTATCGAATGCAACATACACCATTGGATGGGCCTCGTCACAAGCGACCGCTCTTGGATCTGAATCTGAAAGATCTGAATTATCCCATGAGTCGATCCATTCATCCGTTACACTGTTTCCATCATGATCTTCGTAATCATATCTCGCGACGAAGCCCGGGGACCACCATGCCACTTGACCGAACGCCACATGTACAATTCCGTCACAAAGATTGAGGTCAGCCGGATATGCGAAAGAACCGAGGCTGTTGGCAGAATAAACAGACCACTGATCTTGTGTACTATTCCACATTGAGACGTCTGCTGAACCACCTTGGTATGTCCCAATCCAAAGATCGTCTCCAACAGTCAGCATCGAATAGACCTCATCATCAACATTTGCCGGCATCCCAGATCCAGGAGTCCATGGAGTGAGGAATGTGGAGTTGTTGGTATCCCACCTCAGTATTCCGTCCATGGAAGCGAAGAGATGCACGTCGCCCATGGATTCCATGCCCCTTATTGGTCCGGGTATGTCATCCCACTCGTCGAGCAAGAGCATGTTGGAAGCATTGTAGCGTCGCAGCACAGACTCGCCATAAGAAACCCAGAATTCACATCCATTGGATGCATTTGGGAAGCAATCTCCCAGGAATTGGGCATTGACCCTCTCGATATTCCCAGTAGTCCCTAAAGGATCTACCCACGATGAAGATGTTATGTTCCATCTTGCGATGTCCCCTGAGCCTGCGGATCCACCCCAGCCCTGAGTTTCTGTAACACTCAGCCAGAGTTGATCTTGTATCAATTCCATGCCTCGTATCTGACCATTATATCCGAGGCTGTCTGTAGTATCTATCTCACTCAGAGACGCGTTACTGGTGAGATTGATTCGTGCTATGCTATCTCTGCTCTGCCACCACTGATTCCCTTGAGTGATTTGCTGATAATGCAAAATATCCTGATGGACAGCGATTGCGGCTGGTGGTTGATTGGGAAGTGTTGGGCCGTTGGAATTTGTTCCTAGATCCCAGTCAATTAGAGTGGTCCCGTTGGCTGCATCGATTAACACCAGACCAAAATATCCCCCTGCCCAGATGGTGCCTGGATCTTGCCCCTCAACAAGCATGGTGATGTACTCATTCTCAATCACGCCAGATGTGCCATCCCAAGTGCTGAGCCATTCCTCATTTATCAGATCGTATCGGGCAATTCCGGTTTCTTCGACACCGAGATAGAGAGTCGTGTCGATTTGAACAACGTCTGTCTGCTCCGAGTCTGCAGCCGCAGTCCAGACATCGACCACTATGCCATTCAAAGTATCAATGATCCCTACCCCCTCGGAAGTTCCCGCATAGAGACGGTTCGCTTCCAGCATGGAGACGCTCTCGACGAAACGGGAGGGGAGGCCGTCGTCCTCGCTCCAACAACCGACTAAATTGAATGTCCAATCCCACATGCAAGCGCCCCGGTTTGTGCCCATGTACACTCCATCGGCGTCACTGGATGCCTCGAAGAATTGGTATGGGTCGTTATTTCTGCCAGGTATGGATGTTGGGAATATTGACCATGAAGGAGAATAATAATCGGAGCCGTCCCATGAGGCAGCGATTCCTGGATCCCAGAAAGAAGGTCCCTCTGTTGCGATCGTGATACCGCCATTTGCATCGGCGTGTATGTCATTCACATCGTCATCGGGGAGTGTGCCACTAGCCTCGTCCCATATGTGCAAGACTTCGCCCGTGAATCGGTCCAAGATTATGATGCCGAATCCCTTGAGACCTAGGAAAATTGTGTCATCAGGGGGGTAGTATGCTATTGGAGCATTCTCGACATCGTCAACTCCGAGTGACCTCCAAGACGACAGTACTGTTTCGGTTGGGATTTCGATTCGGATTACACCGGCGTCATTGGTCCCAATGTAAACTATGTCCGACCTTACAGCCATCGAGGTGAATTCAAGAGAGTCGAGTCCTGAATCCTCGTCGAAGAATGCATAATCATCAATGTTCGAAGTGTTCCCGATTGCTATGCCATAGCCAGGCATTGAGACTATTACATCCCCCGTATTTTCATTGAATAACATCGATGATATCTCTGATGCGTCTGATCCGGCTACCGTACCCGTCATTTGGCCCGAGGTTGGATCTAGAAGGATGATTCCGTGGCCTGATGTCGATGCCAGCACCTGTCCTGAATCGATTTGTATTATGTCGGTTATCTGAGAGTCTATGCCTTCTGATGAGTAATCGATTAGACCCAGCCATCTCTTAGATTCCGAGTCGAAGCGATCGATTCCACTGCCTCCGGCAAACCATGCCTGCTCACCTGAAGTTGTGGAAACGATTGAAACTACTTCAGGCTGCAAAATCGATGGTCCGCTGGCGATTTCAAGAGGGGCTGAGGTAATCATATCGATAATTATTGCAAGAGACCCTGACCCATCTGAAGCAACGATTCTTTGACTGACTTCAGGCCATGGAAACACGATGTCGAATTGGTCTAGATCGGCCTGATCGGGTGTTATATCGTCCACGAATGTCATTGTCTCTATGTCGAAGCTATGAATCATTGATGGCGTGGATATGTAAGTCGTGTTGTCGATAGTAATCAGGTTATCGACATCATTGGAGTTGAGCCAGTTTGAGGTGGTCCACGGCGAGAGCCATGAGTTGGATGGGAGATGATGTCGATCTACGCCACCTTCGCCCGCTACTAGGATCTGTTCATCCATCATCTCGATTGATGAAATCGAGTCAGAGCGAATAGTGGTTGTAACGCCCGGTTCTGTTGAATGGTATGTGGTATTTGACCATAGTATGTCCACCATACTTTCATCTTCTGAGCGTTCTAGAATGATCAGACCATCGCCATCTGTTCCAAGATACACTGCATCAGAAGTGGCGTATACAGAAGAAAATGGAGCTTGTGATGGATTTGAATTGCAGAGATCGTAGAATGACCAATTGTTGAATGACGTATTGACTGCTCTCCAAAAAAGATCACACCCGTGTGCTATCCAAGTTGAATCATCTTCGATGACAGAAACATATGATGGAAGCGCATCATCCCATACCCCTGGGGACATTGCGCCCGTCCCTTGTGCTGACAAGTTGTACTCTCCGATAAGGTCAAAATTGCTCAATTGGTACACCAACAACATTCCTGATTCGGTGATTGCCATGATTCGATCTTCAGAATGTATGACTTTGACAGAACGTGCATTGATGGATTCGATGTGTACTATTGGCGATGTGACGGTCTCATCGATAACTAGCAGATCGTCATCCACCAAAATAATCAGTCGTCCTGAATTAGAATCTACAGTCGTATCGTGTATCGTTATCTCGGGGTTTGAGGGAGATAGTCGTGGTGAGGCGGGTCGTAATGCTTCGATTACTAAATCTGTTAAGACTGCTCCAGAAGGAAGTAAAAACCCACTCCCTGCATACGCATACGGGTCAAGAGTGTCGTCGATAACGGTTTGAGGGGAATATTGTTGATTGCATCCGAAGCCCCCTATCCCACTGCCATCAAATATCTCCTGATTGGCATCGACGAGTGTGAGTATGGGGTTTGTCGCACATACTCCTGCTGATCCGTTTACTCTTATCTCGAAAGTGAGGTTCTCGATGGAGGCCCCGGGGGGATGATCGATTATTGTAGTGGAAAGACCGGTCGATTCTGAGCCAACCTCTATCCAATCCGTATCGACGGTTCCGGAAGAACCCCAAATTCCATCCGAGATATTCATTGATACGGATTCGTCAGTCATGTCCAAAGACGCTGACCACGGCATGGAGATCATTAGAATAACAATTGAAAAGGCCGTGTAAGTGTGCCTTTTCGGCGCGCGCATCATGCTCGATCGCCGCCTCATAGATTCAGTTGCCTTCATCATCCCATAATTAAGAGGACTCGTTGATGTTCGGAAAGAGCTCTGTACCTAATATTGGCGTAAACAGGTGAATTAAGTAAAGGATACCATCATAGCGATGAGGGCTTCCGGTATTCGTTGGGGTGCAAGTATGCAGGACGACCGTCTGCGCGAAGAAGCTCTGGATTATCATAGGCTCCCAACGCCCGGTAAACTCAGCACGAAGCCTAGCAAGCCACATTCAACCGCTCATGAATTGTCTCTCGCATACTCCCCGGGTGTTGCGTATCCGTGCCTTGAAATCAGCGAGGATGAGGAGCTTGCGTTTTCATACACCTCGAAGGGAAATCTTGTGGGCGTTATCAGCAATGGGACTGCCGTACTCGGGCTGGGCGATATCGGAGCCATAGCCGGGAAGCCTGTGATGGAAGGGAAGGGGCTCTTGTTCAAGTCGTTCGCAGACATAGATGTGTTTGACATAGAAGTTGATCGGACCTCTGTTGATGAATTCGTAGAAGCTGTGAAGGCCATAGCACCTACGTTCGGTGGCATAAATCTGGAAGACATCAAGGCCCCGGAATGCTTTGAAATCGAGCGTCGTCTAAAAGATGAATTGGATATACCTGTGATGCATGATGATCAGCATGGGACCGCTATAATAAGCGGGGCTGCTTTGATCAATGGGCTTGATGTTGTAGGGAAAAATATCGATGATGTGACTGTTGTTATCTCTGGCGCTGGTGCCTCTGCCATATCCTGTGCAAGGCACTATCTCCGTCTTGGTGTCAATCGAAACAAAATTCTGATGTGTGATTCAAAGGGTCTACTAACCAAATCAAGAGCGGCGAAAGGAGAATTGAACGAATACAAAATGGAATTCGTAAATGACAGAGAAGATTGCTCTCTTGGAGATGTCATGGTTGGAGCGGATGTGTTTCTTGGATTGTCCAAGGGAGGTGTCGTGAATGGCGAAATGGTTGCTTCTATGGCTGATAAGCCCCTAATATTCGCTCTGGCTAATCCAGACCCGGAGATTCTTCCAGAAGATGTGCGTGCTGTTCGTGATGATGCGATAATAGCGACTGGGAGAAGCGATTACCCCAACCAAATCAACAATGTTCTCGGGTTTCCCTACATATTCAGAGGTGCGCTCGATGTTAGAGCAACTAGCATCACAGAGAAAATGAAGATGGCTGCCACGATGGCTCTCTCGCGATTAGCAAAGGAGACTGTTCCGGATGATGTTCTGGAAGCTTATGAGGGAGTCAGCATACAATATGGCCCTGACTATCTCATCCCCAAACCATTCGATGCTCGTGTCTTAATCTGGGAAGCCTCGGCAGTAGCCCAGGCTGCAGTAGATGAGGGGGTTTCAAGGATTGATCCAGATTCATTCGATTTGCAGACGTACAGAGAGCAACTTGAAAGTCGTCTTGGCCTTACCCGTTCAGTCATGCGGTCCGTCATTAACAGAGCCAAGCGTGATCTTCAGAGGATTGTGTTCTCAGAAGGTGAAGACCCCACCATAATCAAAGCAGCCTCGCATTGCATACGTGAGAAAATTTGCATTCCAATATTGCTTGGCCAGGTAGAAAGGATTCACTCGGCCATTACTGATATGGGCCTTGATTTTGAATGTGAGATTATTGATCCCAGATACGACGAGAGGCGTCGTGGCAATTATGCTGATGATCTTCATGATCTACGAGGCAGGAGGGGAATTAGCCGATTAGATGCAATTGAACTCCTCAAACAACCCACCTGGTTTGCGCCGATGATGGTAAGGAAAGGCGATGCTGACGGATACCTGGGGGGTGTGAGTCACAATTATCCCGACATAGTCAAACCTTGCTTGAAAATTATAGGCACATCTGGAGACGCTCATAGAGTCGTAGGCTCCTACATGATGACTGTTGGGGGGCAGGTCATGTTCATTGGAGACGCAACGATAAACATCAACCCGGACGCCCGGACTCTAGCTGAGATTGCTGTTAGAACGGCGAGTGTCGCGAAGCGGTTCGGTGTGAAGCCAAAGGTAGCTATGCTATCGTTCTCCAATTTCGGTTCTAGCGGTGAGTTGCGAAGCACGCGCATAGAGGAGTCGATCAAAATGGCTAGAGAAATTGATCCTGACCTCATTATCGATGGTCCTATGCAAGCAGACACGGCACTAGTTCCTGAACAGCAATCCGATTTTCCTTTTATGTCATTCAAGGGTCCTGCTAATGTCCTGATATGCCCCAGTCTAGCGTCTGCGAACATAGCCTACAAACTTCTACAGAGGCTCGCTGGAGCTGAGATGACTGGGCCCATATTAGATGGTCTTTCCAGACCTGCACATGTGCTTCAGCGAGGGGATAGCGTCAGGGAAGTGGTCCATATGGCTGCTATCTGCGCTGTCGATGCCCAGAGAATGTCCTCTCAGAGACTTTGATTCTCATAAACTCGCGGAGCAGCGGATTTGACCTCTTCATTGCATCCTTCTGCAAAGCTCTCAAAATTCTCATTGAACATCTGAACTAGCACATTAGCCACGTTATCGTAGCGTTCAGTGCTTGGCCATGTGGAACGAGGCTGTAGGATCTCTGATGGGACTCCATCACAAGTAGCGGGGATCTTGAACCCAAACCTCTCATCAGTGACGTAAACGACGTCGTCCAGAGCACCTGAGAGCGCGGCATTGAGTAGTGCTCTGGTCCACTTAATCCTGATTCTGCTGCTTTCGCCATATCCTCCAGCGATCCAACCAGTGTTGATCAGCCAGCACGAAGCATTGTGTTCTGCTATCTTCTTGATTAGCAAATCGGCATACTCGCTAGGATGACGTGGCATGAATGGTGCTCCGAAGCAAGTGGAAAACGTTGCCATCGGTTCAGTGATGCCTATTTCAGTCCCGGCTACCTTGGCAGTATACCCGGAAATGAAATGATATGCTGCCTGGGCAGGAGAAAGTCTTGCAATCGGAGGAAGTACCCCGAATGCATCACACGTCAGGAAAACGATGTTGTCAGGGTGGCCGGCTGTTGAATCATCAGTGCGATTCTCAATCGATTCGATGGGATACGATGCTCTTGTGTTCTGGGTCAATGTCGAATCATGGAAATTGGGTATTCCATCCGCATCAAGTATCACATTCTCCAAGATGGTGGACTCCATTCTTGTAGTTGCATAGATGGCGGGTTCATCCTTTTTGGATAGGTTGATCATCTTAGCATAACATCCTCCTTCGAAATTGAAAACTCCGTGGTCAGACCAACCATGCTCATCATCGCCAACAAGGGCTCTTTCTGGGTCAGCAGATAGAGTCGTCTTTCCAGTTCCTGAGAGGCCGAAGAAGAGGGCTGTCCCTGATTCGGAAGTGTTCGAAGAGCAGTGCATGGGCAAAAGGCCGCGAGCGGGGAGGATATGATTCATAATCGTAAATATTGATTTCTTAATCTCACCTGCATATCTGGTTCCTGCGATTAGAACGATGCCCTTGGAGAATGATATCGCTACAAACACTTCAGAGTTTACACCGTCTTTCTTTGCGTCTGCAAGCATGGTGGGGGCATGCAGAATGGTGAATTCAGGAGTATGTTCCGAGAGGTCTGCTCGATCAGATCGAATGAACATGTTGTGCATGAATGCCGAATGCCATGCACTCTCACTTACTAGTCGCACAGGCATAGCGTATTGAGGGTCTGCACCACAATGCATATCTTTCACAAAGAGCGTCTCGGCCGAATTCAGATGGTTTCTGGTGATGCTGAGAAGATGATCAAAGGCAGCGGGGGATATGGGCCTGTTGACTTTGCTCCAGTGAACCTGTGACGCTAGTCCGGCTTCATTGACTATGAAACGGTCGTTGGGGGATCGTCCTGTTCGGTCACCAGTGGTAGCTAGCAAGGCACCATGCGCCGTCCTTACGGCCTCACCCCTGCTTACAGCCAAATCTCTCAATTCATTTCCGGAAAGATTCCAATGGACCGATCCCATGGGATCGAGGCCATGAGTTCCAAGAGGCGTCGAATAGACGGTCGCAGATTTGGACGGCTTCTGCTCACCCATGCACCAACGAGTTGAATCCGGGATATGAACGATTGTGATGGGGCTCTTTGAGGTTGAGGATGCGAATCTTTCATGCCCACCGTTCAACAGCAAGGACCGATGAGGAGGGATGAGGACTCCATTCTCCGCAACAGGAGTTTCATGCTTGAAGGCATGTTGGAGCTTACTGCAGAGGTCGATTCTGGTTCTCAGGACGTCGTTTCTTCAGAAAAAAAAGAAGATATCGATGAAGCGTTTGGGGCCATTCCAGACGCTTTTGTTCAAAGTGAAAATATCGGCGACGGGGGCAGTGGTGCTGAGGCTGCTTTTCTAAGACAGTCAGAACGCAAGATTAGTTGGGCCATGATGTCCATAATGGTGATTGTTTACAGTGCACTGAGCCTTCTAATTGGGTTGGTACTCGATCCCCTGGCTGCTATTCCACTGCTGTTGTTACTGGCGTCCTTCGGACTTTTCCTCGGCGAGAGGTGGATTGGCAAAGGTGAGTTGAACCTCTTAGGCGTCACATGGGTAATCATATCGATGAAGATACTCTATGGGACAGCACTCGAACTCAATAGATGGGAGGTGGGGGGCCTTCTACCCATAGGACTCTCCGAAGTAGGCATTGCGTTGTGCATGCTTGTGATATTCAATGTCTTACTTGCATACCGGCACAATAGCGATGCAATTGCAGCTCAGGCCACTCTAGTTCTACTCGCCATAGGGTCTACTGCAGGGTCAGTAGCAGGGGAAGACGGGGTAATAGCCATGATTTTGGTGGCTGTTCTTCTTCTCCATGGCTTGGCGATACATCGCTCATCCGGAAATCTGGCTTCACTCGGCATCGCAGCATCGAATCTATGGGTCGGCATGCATGCCTTAACTGATGGATTTGAAATTGGTTCACTCACAGTGGTTTCGCTTGATCATCCTCTGAAGCTCTTCATGGCAATGGTTGTGGTAAACGGTACCAATGCAATGGTCGCGACAAGATTCTCATCATCTCCAAATTGGTTCTCAAGCGCATTGGAACATAGTGGAATTGCGAAACCGGGACTTTGGGGCATCTCAGTTATGCTGAGCATGATTGGTGCCCTGATGGTTGTCGGATCTGTGCGTGAGAATCTGGCTTTTGCTTCTGCGATAATTCTCCTTCTGGCGATCTCTTACTTTTCGTCATATCTTGTTGTGAGGGGTTCTTCGAAACGTTCCGTGTGGATGTTGTCTTCGATTTCTCTTTCGTGCCTTATAGCCACTCTTTTAGGATTGGAGAATGGCCTTTTCAGTTTGTCGCTCGATCCATACTGGGCGTTTTCAGCCGGGGGGGCTATTGCACTGGCAGGGATGCTTGTAGTGCACCAAGGAAAGGTTAGCAACACTGTACTGTGGACTGGTAGTATTGGGATTTCCGTACTGCTTCTCGTGCTTATTCCTCTCGATGGTTCGATTGAACATGGTCTTGCGTGGGTGCTGGTAATCTTCGGAATGATGCATGCAGCAGGTGGATGGCTCGCGATCAAAAGAGGTTCTGCATCTCTGGCAGGAGTTGCGGCCCTTACCCCATGGATCTGGCCGACTGTTCTGATTGTGATAGATGAAGTGGGCGTCACTTTCTCATCAGCGAGGAGTTCAGGCGGGGCTGCGAATGGTGCTTTAGAAATCGGGGGTGATCTTTTTGTGGCGTATCTTGCCATGTCTCTGATTCTGAGTGTTTTCGTATGCTCTAGATTCGGAGATTCTTCGCTGAATATATCCTCAGGAATCATTGGGACTTCTGAGATTTCTGCATCGATAAAGCAATCAGGTACACTTAATCTATGGAATCTGGCTCTCTGGATACCTGTTTCCAGCACAGCACTTCTGTTCTTATCTGGATATCTTACCAGCCTAGAAGCTCCACTTATTCTCATGGTCATTTCAATTGGTCATGCATGGTTTTCTTCGATTGGCATACGTCCTGATTCGTCCATGTCAATTCCTATTTTTGTAGGGCTAGGTGGAGTATTACTCCAGTGGATTGGCGCGGATGCATCGATGTTGATACTGGTGATCGCATTGGGCATCCTCGTTCCGCTTGCTCTATCTTCATGGGAATCTAGCAAAGACTGGGTTGGGCTATGCGTCCAGAGCGGTCCAGTGCTCCTGCTGATGCCAGGGGCTTCCCTTGGTTCTTACGAAGCGTCTGTGGGGTGGATTCCTGATCCAATTATTTGCGCGGTATTGGTGGGTATTGCAACATCCGCGGTGGGGATGTTCAGGACCAGTGTCCAGAACAGTATACTCCCTGTTGCTACAGTGATTATGGCCCACTCCAGTATGCTATGCGTACTAACTGTCCTGGATGGGAGGGTGGAAGGTATCGCCACCGCCTTTGGTGTGTTCGGCGTATCCTCTATTTGGTTCGTGACGCGAGGAGAGATCTTGAGAGAGTTGAAGGCCATTGCTGAAAGAGATCGACGAAGGGAAGAGATCCTCTCCATGGGATCTTCGACTTCGGAACAAGACGTTCACAGGCCTGTTGTCGAAGTTCACAAGTCTGCAGGAGCCTCAGGTCAGTCCTATGTCGATGAAGTGCGTCATTTTCCAATGATCGCTATTGGTGTAATTGGTATCGTATGCGCATCGTTGGTGCTTGCTTCATTCATACTTGGACCACAGCCGATATTAGTCCTGTCAGCAGGTTCCTTCCTGGTCATCATTGTTGCTCTTGAGGGTGCAAGGGTACGCCGTATAGGGGTGGGGATGTCAAACACACTGGGTTCGGACGCAACGCATGCTGTAGCGGTCATAGGGATGGGTTGTGCCATTGTTTTCGGGCATACCAATCCAAGTTCTTCAGTTAACGATCTGACAGACCTGGGCGTGGCTATACCTGTGATTCTATTGCTAGGAATTGCAACTTTTGCCAATGGAAAAAAGGGTCTCTTAGAACGAAGGTCAGTGGTAGACTGGATAGTATATCCCCTAACGGCCATCAGAGTTGCGGGCTTCGTAATTATCGGATCGCTTCCAGCCCCTCTCAGTGTTGATCCCCTTGAAGGCGGCCTTCTGGAATGGGTCTATCCATTCATGCTTCTGGAATTCGTGCTGATTCTTGCAATAATTCTCGATGTCTTGGTTGATGCACAAAGCAGGAAAGGAAACTCGAATGTTGGTGTTAGAAATGGATTCAGAGAGGTTGTTTTTGTATTCTCGATTATCCTCCTTTCGTGGGGCCCTGCTGGGATTCTTGCCGTCATGAGGGGCCTTTACAGTTCAATGAAGGACAGGCGTACGAGAGAGGCGGGTGCGATTGCTCTTTTACTGCCTGTTTCCATCGTTTCCTTGGAGCCCAGTTTGAGTTTCATCTCCTCAGTAGTCGATTCACTGATAATTGGAGAATTATTGGTTTTCATGTTGATTCTCTTTGCGGGTATGTTCGTTAATATCGAACGATGGGTAGCACCCTCCGTTCAGAATGCACACATCCTTCTCCTTATCGTATCCTTGACTATTCTGAGGCTCGAAATTGGAGTGATCTTACTCATCTTGGTTTCCTCGGTGGTCTGGTCGTATGGAATATTGAAGCTTAGAAGGGGGTTGCGCGTATTGGGCTTGGTTGACCTGGCAATCGCCTCATTCGGAGGCGTTATGCTCTGGCTCTCAGATATGTCTGCGACTTGGCTTCTTATTCTCACCACTTCAGTATCAATAGAATTGGCGATTATCCTTTGGTTGAGTCAGCGAGACATGGAAGTCCTAGAAATAGACTAACAATGGCTCACTATGGGCGAATGTTGATTGCAGCGACTATTGAGTCAGTGTTGTGACAGGACCCTGGATCTCGGATATCGCCGAGGAGATTGAGCACCCAACGGTGCCCCTGGGAATCAATAGGATGGCTATTCCACGGGCGGCCATCTTGTTGTCGATGGCTATGGCTGCGATGATTCTTCTATCGACTATCATTGTTGGATACAGCGTTTGGAAATTCATGGACATCAACCAAGATGCATTCGATGCGACAGACAGATCTTTGATACAGGATCCTGAAAGCGATAGATGGTACTGGGAGGTTACTCTTCTGTACGACTCTTGCGCCCCTAGACTCGACGATTGGGACTGGCCGGATGTTCTTGCAGACCAAGATGACCTTTTCCTACTCCCCGGGGAAGTGCGATGCGATTGGGAGCATCAAGGACAAGGAGATAGGGCATCCTTGGTGGTGCATAACCGGGGGAATCAATCTCTAGATCTAGTCTTAGAGATAATTGGGGGTTCGGTCATATTCGCAGAGGGCGGTGAACCAGATCTAACAATCATTGACCTGGAAGGCAATGATTCCATGGTCTTGGAGATGATTCTGACAGAGGACGTTACGGATCATCAAGTGCAGATCATTGTCTCGCATCTGCAAGTCATGCAAGCCCAAGTGCTGCTCGATATGACTGTATTTTCCGGGGGTCAGACAAAGGATATCCATGTTGGCGAGGGTGACCGGGTAGATGTCCACTACACGGTGTGGGACGCCGATACAGGGGAAGAGCTGGATCAAGGGGATTTGATTGTCACTGCGGGCAATGATCCTGTGTGGATTGAGGGTTTCGGATGGTCTGCAATAGGACTCGATATAGACGGTGACAGGGGACTGCTTCCAGGCATCAATACCGGCACATCGCATACCACCCTGCTTCCTCCTGAGCTGGCATATGATGACGAGGATGATGAGTTGCAAGGACGATGGCTTAGATTCGAGCTCAGCATAAATCGTGGTCCTCTAACTTGAGCAGGTTTCGAAATGAGTGATCTAGACCGACCTCGGATAGTTAATCCTGAGATGGACGAGGTTCGATTCGATGATGATGACGAGGCGTTTCGTCGACTTTTGACGCCAGAAATCATTTGTAATTTCAGAGCCGAAGAAGTGCCTTTTTCTCGTATTCCGGATGGTTTCATCCTAGATCCAGCTGCCGGTTCAGGCGGGCAGCTAGCAGCATATGGCGAGAAGTTTGGAGTGGGCTGTGTTGGTGTGGAGTTGTCTCCACGGAGAGCAGTGCATTGCGCGAACTCTCTCGCAAGACTTGAGGGCGACGGCGCGACTGTTGCAATATGCGGTGATGGACTTGATTCCGAAGGCGTGATGTCTCTCGTACGAGAGAAGATGGGGGATGTGAAAGTATCAATGTTGCACGTCGATCCTGCTAGGCCTTTGGATGCGCAGAATCACTCCATTTCCGAAATGGAGCCTCCTCTGAGGCCTCTGCTGGAAGCATGGTCAGATTATCTGGAGGAGGGGGAATTTGGAGTCAGCCTATTGCTCGATCTCTCTCCAAGATTGGCCCTGAAACAGCGAATGGAGGTCGAGGCCATCGTTAGAGAGCTGTTTCCTGGTGTGAATGTGATGTGGGAATGGCTAAGCCGCGGTGGCGGGAGAGTTGATCGTCTAACAATCCACACAGGGGGCCTAGCGCAGGAGGATGGTGAAGTTCGCTGTATCAGGTTGCATAGAGATGGTTCGTTTGATGTTCTTTCAGGGAAAATGGAGGCCGGTGATGTCGAATGGTTGGATATTGACCCAGTCGTTGGAGAAATCTTAGCATTGATTGATCCTGTCGTGATACAGAGTGGCCTCCGAGTGGCCTATGAAATGGGTGCAGGTCAAGAGGGTGAAGTCAGATGGGTGCACGATTCAGATAGGAGACCGATGGCGATACTGAATGAAGAATTGAGGGTTGATTGCACTTCTAGGGCATTCACACCGATACACGGCAGAGTCGAGGAGAGAATCAAAGGATCATTGAATCTAATGATGGTTGATTCGCTGGCTGCTTCGGCTATGAGATACGGTCTTTCAAAGGTTCAAATTAGATGTGCTTGTGACCCGGAAATGCATACTAAAATCGTTAGTAGGCTCGATTCAATCCTTGGAGATACTGAGGGAGAAAGAGGCTTCTTAGTTGACGCCCCGAGTGGAAATTCGCTCTTTTTATGCAAGAAAATACCATAGGTGGCGGGTCCGTTCTATTCATAAAGAGCGGTCAAGTCGCAAGGCCGCTCGAGAGGGCCACTGGGCGACCAGTGAACACGGGGGAACCGGAATATGGCAAAAATTGACGAAAGCCAACTAGGAGATGATTTCTCCTACATCATACGAATAGCTGACAGCGATATTGACGGTCTAAAGCAGGTCAAGCAAGGACTAACTTCAATCAGAGGAATTGGGGAAAGAAGCGCTGAACAGATCTGCAAAATAGCTGAGGTCGATGGGGGCAAGCTCTCCGGTCATCTGGATGACAGCGAGCAAGACAAGCTTAGATCGGCGATTGATGAGTTTGCTACGATGGTTCCATGGTGGATGGTTAACAGACAGCGAGACCTGACCACCAACGAAGATGCTCATCTAGTGTCTATGGATGTCAGACTGACCAAGGACGATGATGTTGCTCGTCTTGCAGCAACTAAGAGTTACAGGGGAATACGTCATCGAAGTGGACACAAACTGAGAGGCCAGCGTCTCCGTTCTAACGGAAGGCGCGGTGCGACACTCGGTGTCGAGAGGAAGAAGTGAGGTGTTGAAGAATGGGCCATCCTAAATTTGCACGTCCGAAGACCGACCGCCCTACTCACCCATGGAAAGAGGCTCGAATAGAAGAAGAGCATCGACTGAAGGAACAATTCGGATTGAAGAAGGTCGGAGGGATGAGAGAGATATGGAGAGAGAAATCTGCTCTTCGACGACATCGAAATCAGGCTATGAAACTGATTGGTAGAGTGGATTCTAGCGAAGGGCACTTCGCAAGAGAAAAGGGGGATCTTCTACGCTCGCTACACAACAAGGGACTGCTTCATGAGGAGTCCTCGTTGGACGATGTACTTTCCATTACAGTTGAACAGATGCTTTCAAGAAGGCTTCAATCAGTTGTTTACTTCAAGGGCTTGGCCCCTTCCATGCGCTCAGCTAGGACTCTGATCGTACACGGACACATCTCTATTGGCGATCAAAGAATGACTGTCCCTGGTTACAAGATTCTCCGAAGCGAGGAGGAGGAACTCGGATATTCCCCAAGTTCGCCCTACATCGACCCGCAGCATGCATTCCGCAAGGAAATGGAAGAGCGTAGAATGCCGGGTTCGACGAATGAAGAAGAGGATGCTGGTAACAATGCAGAGGAAGAATTCGTGGAGCAAGTGAAGGCAGATGCTGAATCGGCTCCTACCATCGAAGATACGATTCCTAAGGAGGGAGAATGATGGGCAGGAAAGCAGTTCTCCACATATTCACGACGTACAACAACGTACTCATGACTGCGACCGATCTTACGGGTGCTGAAACTATCGGAAAGGTATCTGGAGGCATGATTACCAAGAAAGGGAGTGACAAGAGCAGCCAATTCGCCGCCATGAGGTCGGCTGAGAGGATGGCTGAGCTTCTTTTTGAGAAGGAATTTGATCAGGTCATAGTGAAGTATAGGGGTGCAGGGGGCAATAGATCCCCAAACGCACCTGGCGCAACGGCCGCAATACGAGCACTGACCCGTGCGGGCGTCCAAGTGGCAAGAATCGAAGATGTGACTCCCATCCCAACAGATGGGACCAAGAAGAAGGGAGGACGACGTGGTCGTCGAGTATGAGGTGATAGTATGGTATCTGTAGAAATTATTTCCGAGGAAGATGATCTGGTTAACGTCCTCTTCAAAGACGCTGATCGCGCACTCTTGAATGCAGTAAGGCGGAATCTAATGGCACACGTCCCCAAGATGGCCATAGATAGCGTAAGATTCCAAATGGGAACCTATGATCAATGCGTCAAGTGTGAGCATCTCAATCCAGCAGGTGTCGCTAGACGCTCAACAGGAGGGACGGGGTGTTCCAAGTGTGACGCGCCTTTCGAGAAGGAAGGAGAGGACTATGTTGTATGGGAGACCAACAGCGCAATACCAGACGAGATGATAGCCCAGAGAATGGCAATGATCCCAATTCCAACAGATACGGGAACATACTCGTTTGAGGAGGAATGTCCGGATTGCAAAGACCTAGTAGAGGAAGATAGAGGCTGCCCTACATGCAACATGATCTACACGCTTCGTGCCTTTGGATCTAAGGAAGGGAGCACTATCACTGCTGGTGATCTTGTTTTCCTAGGAGATGATTCGGGAAGCATTCCTGAGAAGTATCGAAGCATACCGATAACAAGACTCTATGAGGGTCAGATGATGGAATTCTGGGCCACTGCAAAGATGGGATACGGCAAGGATCACGCAAAATGGTCGCCTGTTTCAGGAGTGTCCTTCTTCCCACGACAGATTGGAGTTATCAATAACGCCAAGAAGGCCAAAACTCTCTTCGACATGGGACTTAGAGTGGCCAAGAAGGACTTCAAAGACGGGAAGCTAGAGGACATTCTCAAGGTATTGGATCTGAAGAAGGACCTTCACAACGTTGGTTCTGGGACAGGGATGAAAGATTCGTTCGCTGACGCCATAGGGCTTGAAGATGTAGAGGGCGAATTCGTCATGACTTTCGAAACGGATGCGTCGATGAGTCCTGCTGATGCTCTAAATGCGTCCTTTGCTAAACTCTCTGAGCGCTTTGGTGCGATCAAGGACGATATTGAACACGTTCTCTGATGTGTTACCTAATCCCTTCAAGGACTGATGCCCAGTGGGGGTCGAAATGAAGCTCCCCGCGATTGGTCATGCCTCCTGTGGCGGGCATGTCACTCTATTGTTCACAGTGGAAGATGATTCTCCAGAAGCTCATCTACAAGGCAGCAGGGGCGCTGGGATATGTCTCGATACCGGTTGCGACGTTGCAGTCAAGGGATTAGCCGGAAATTGGGGCCTAGATATTCGTTTCGAAGGCCACCAAGGGAATGCTGATCTAGTTCGTGAAATTGTCGAAGTCGTTGCAGAGGACTTGCCGCAGATCAAACAAAAATACTGGACTCTGATTATTCGTAATCGCCTACCTCCATCACAGGGATTCGGGATGTCGGCTGCCCTGGCTATCGCAACTTCGAGAGCTATTCAACGTGCAATGGGGGAGGAATACGAAATTTCTCTCAGACGGTCAATGTTGCATGCGCACGTGTGTGAAAGAAGGACTTCTTCAGGACTAGGGGATGTATTGGGGATTTCAGCGGGCGGTATCGAGATTCGGACTTCACCTGGGTCTCCGTTCTCAGGGAGCGGTCTGCAAAGTGGGCCAGGAGTCTCAAGGGGTTGGTCTGACTCGATGGAAGTGATTCTCGTATGGCCCGATAGGGAAGGGCACCATACAAGCGAGTACATCAATGACCCTCTTTGGAAAAAGAGTATCACTCAATCAGGAGATAGGCTGCTCTCCACGCTTGAAGGAAGATGGACGAAAGACTCCTGGATCGATTTGATATCATGTGCACGGTCTTTCGTAGAAGAAAGTGGACTTTTAGATGACAGTAGTAGAATGGACCTACTCAACATGGTTGAAGATTCAATCACAAAGAGTGGCGAGGATGCAGTCGCCTCACTATGTCTTTTGGGTAGAAGCATAATCGTGACGAAGGGGCAGTTAGGAAGTGAAGTTGACTTCGAGGCTTTGATGGTCGAAATCCGCAAGACGGGGCTTGAATGCATCAAGGCGGGGATAAGCGATGCGAAACCGTATCTATGATCTATTATTCTCGTGAAAAGTATCCAAATCGGAGAGGTCCAATGGCGAGGAGTCGAGGAGGACGGCCCCTTTCAGATCAAGCGCTTCGCAAAAGCCATGCCTGTACACGATAGCCCCCTGGCCATATTCTGAAACATAGCGGTCAACCTGCTTCTGAGTTTTCTTTCGGGGGAACTTCAATGCGGCGCCGAAGAAATGCTTAGCATCTATCCATGCACATGGAATCCCATTTATTCTAACGTCGTCAAGAAGGAGGAGGTCTGGCGTAATGATTGCTCGTCCTTCACTTCTCTTCTGCTCGACCTCGAGGTCTTCTTGCTTTCTGAAACGCACACCGATTGAGGAAAAGTATGAGCATAGAATGTGCTCGAAAACCTCAGCCGCTGTCTGCGTCTCGGATTGATTCACTGAACTGACACGATCCGCTTCCTCTGCGAGTTGGAATTGTTCGAAATCACGTTCTTTGAGTCTGGATTTTGGAGATTTTAGAGATTCTTTGATCTTATTCTTGGACCATCCGCGTCCGGTAAGGATGGCTCGGAATGTATTGACAGGGGGGGCATCAAAGCGCTTGGATAGAGAAAGTACAGAGTCCCCACTTTCGTATCTTCTTCGAAGTTCGTTGGAACGCCGCATCAAACGCCCATGCGAATAGACGCTTTTCTCTTGATTCAACGCGGCCCTGAGTGAGAGAGCCTGCTCCAGGGTGATGTCTAAATCGGAAATCTGTTTTGAGATCTCATCGACCCTCTCTTGAGGGAGGAACCCGAATTCCCCTGGGCGGCTGACGATATCGCCTGTCTTTCTCTGAACTGCCTTGGCCACTGCATTGACGGGCCAATCGATCTCTATCTTCTGAGGAGGTGGGTCGATGCTCTCCGGGATGCCCATTGGAGATGGAGAAATTGCGAATCTCTCAAGTGCTCTCCGGACCGCTTCAGAGTTCTGTTGACCTTTGGCCTTGGCCTTACTTGGTCCTCTCTGAGAGCGGCTTCGCCTCCGTGGCCCGCCGTCTTTCTTATCGCTCAACGTTCATCCGTGTGGCCACCCCGACATGAACCCAGCGTACGATGCGGATCATTGAGAGGCCCGGAATCTTCGTTTCGCATATGCATCATAAACAGTATCTCGGATGAATCTAGGCACAAGAAGACCGATTGAGGCCATAGGCCATGGAAACCTTAGTTGTCTGACGATCTGAAGTGCTGCGGTTGATTTCGCTGTCCATTTCCCTTCATCATCGACGAAAAAGACCGAGTCTACATCACTCAATTCAACTGGGCGCTTGTCAATGATAGCCTTCCCCTCAGGGGTTTCCTGGCCCAGGAGTGAAAGAGTGCCCTTGGAACGTTTCTCGATGAATCGAGCCCATGCAGAGCATGACTCGCAGAAATCATCGTAGAGCACGATTGCCATTTCACTGACCTCACAAAAAGGCTATGCCGGGTTCGAGGGGTTGTGCAAACTTCGCCTTGCCGCCGGCGTCTTCCCCTGTGCCTGCCTCGTAGACTTCGATGGTCTCTATCCCAAGAGTCGCGGCTATGAACTGCGATCTAGACTCAAGAATTGCTCTCTCGTTGGCTCCATTCCTGATCAGTGCCGTCTCTTCAGCAGACCAAGTCTGCACTTTACCGCGTCTCTTCTTTGAACCCGTGGTGATTGCTGACCATGTCTGAATGACTGCTCTCTTGTCGTTTGAATTAACAAATGACTGATGGCTCTTGATGAATGACATCCCTTCTCTGATGAAGTCGAAATTTGAGTCTTTGAGTTCAATGGCTTCTTTTGCGAGATTTTTAGACCACTCGGGCGCAGTCTGTATGACGATTCGATCAATCGGTTTCTCTGAATGCTTCTGAGCGAGGGGTAGCAGGTTCCTTGCCGTGTCGATGACAGATCGAAGATATGCCTCTTCAGCGAGTATCACCGAATCGTTCTCATGAGCTTTGTCTTGGCTGAGCACGGTGGTGGCGAGCATCGACTTGCCGCCTATCTTGGTCCAGAGTTCTTCGGCGATATGTGGGGTGGCAGGCGCTATCATGTGCGCCCACTTTGACAGATATTCAATCGCTGAATCTCTATTCTGGCCACCTCTCCTGACATACCACTGCCAGTCAGACAGCATCTCGAAATGGCTAATCATTACGCCTTCTCTCAAACTTACTTCCTGCATACAATCGATCCAGCGGACTAGATTCGCCCGCCCTCTTGCCTTGAGCCATTCATCAATCTGATTCTGATCGCTATCCATTTCGGATACTGATGAGAATGCGTCTATTAATGAGAGAATGTGCCTATGGTTGGACTCTATGGCTGCGTCTGACCACTCCATTCCCGCCTCAGGATTGGCGCCGAACAAGATGAACAGGCGAACTGTATCGGCGCCATACCTCTCTACCATGTCTCCCGGGCTGACGGTGTTTCCAAGCGACTTGCTCATCTTAGCGGACCTCGAGCCTAACATAGCGTCGCAAGTTGGGCATTCTTTTCCTTCGAGGTCGACATGAAACTCCGTATTGCAATCAGAGCAATATGGCGCGGGTGCATTCAGCATACCCTGGCACACGAGACGTCCGAATGGCTCACCGACCAAGTTCATGCCCATGTCCCTAGTAGCCTTGGTAAAGAATCGGGCATAGAGCAGGTGCATCACCGCATGTTCGATACCACCGATGTAGAGGTCTACTCCCCCCTCCATCCAATAGTCAACAGCCTCTCTTGAGAATGGTGATTCGCTGTTATTGGCATCGCAGAATCTCATGAAATACCACGATGAGTCGTAGAACGTATCCATCGTATCTGTTTCACGCGATGCTGCACCACCGCAGGAGGGGCAGGCAACGTTGGTGAATCCATCATGGCTTGAGAGCGGGTTGCCGCTCTGGTCTTCTGTGAAAGTCACATCTAATGGTAGCGCCACAGGGAGATCCTTGCGCGGCACCTGTACGATGCCGCATGAATCACAGTGTATCATGGGAATAGGGGTGCCCCAGAAACGCTGTCTACTCAACAGCCAGTCTCTGAGACGGTACTGGGTCGTACCTAAACCCGAGTTCTCGGACTCGAGTGCCGCGATAACTGCTGATTTGGCATCATCCCCGGATAGGCCGTTGAATTCTGGACGGGCAGAGTTGACCATTTGGCCATAGCCGGTGAATGCCTCCTCAAGGGGCCAATTTGGATCGTCATCGGGTTTCTCTACCAAGACTCTTCTGATTTCAAGATCGTATGCCTTGGCGAAATCGAAGTCCCGCTGATCGTGACCCGGTACTGCCATCACGGCTCCTGTCCCGTATCCTGCGACTACGAAATTGCCAGCATACACCGGTATTCGATCGCCACTCATCGGATTGATGGCGTGCTGACCGAGGAATACTCCCTTCTTTTCTTTCAAGAGGTTGATTCGCTCGAATTCGGAAAGCCTCGCACACTCGTCTCTTAGGTCTCTCCAACCCGCCTCCCATTCAGTGCCTCTGCACAGATCCTCGCAGAGAGGGTGCTCGGGTGAAAGCGTAAGGAATGTGACTCCGAATATCGTATCTGGACGTGTTGTAAAACAGGATATTTCGGCATCGGATTTCTCGATCTTGAATTTGATCTCCGCTCCTCTGGAACGGCCTATCCAGTTCCTCTGCATCGCCTTTACATTCTCAGGAAATTCAATTTCATCCAATGATTCCAGTAGCTCATCGGAGTACTCGGTCATCTTGAGGAACCACTGGGCCATATCGCGTTGCACCACATCGAGGCCGCATCGCCAACAACGGTTGTTCTTCACCTGTTCGTTGGCTAGCACGGTATCACAGTCTACGCACCAGTTCACAGGTGCTGAACGGCGCTCAACGAGCCCCCGATCATACAGATCCAGGAACATCTCCTGGTTCCACCGGTAGTAGTCGACGTCTGAAGTCGCTAAACGGCGCCTCCAGTCGTATGAGTACCCCATTCGACGCTGATCTGCCTGTATGCTTGAGATGTTGCGATCGGTGACTGTTGCTGGATGCCCCCGCTCCTTTTTGGCGGCGTTCTCTGCTGGCATACCGAACGAATCGTAACCCATCGGATAGAGCACGTTCTTGCCCATGAGGCGATGGAATCTGGCCATCGCATCGCCGATCGAGTAGTTACGAACGTGGCCCATGTGCATGTGGCCGGAGGGATAAGGGAACATCTCGAGGCAGTAGAACTTGGGCTTGGACATATCCACATCGGCATGGAAGGCATTTGTGCGCTCCCACTCGTCCTGCCACCGAAGCTCGATATCGGCGTGGTCGTACCTCATATCGGGGGCCCTCCGACTCCGCGGTCGCAGGTCACCTCTTTGAGGTGCCGTAGGTACGAGGGGTTCATGCTCGGGGAAGGCGAGTTCGATAAGAGGGTGACCAAAGATGGAATTGAGGTGTGGGTCACCATGATGGGACCATACCTGAATATGAACACGGCATTCATCGATCGAGCGGCTGGAATAGTGGCGATAGTGGATCCCTTCGACGCGTCTGAATGGAGCTCATCCCTATCGAAGGAAGGGCTCAGCCCCACGCATCTCCTCTACACGCACACGCACCGGGACCATGCTGCCGGATACCCGGGGATGATCGCTCTGTATCCCGAGTTGGAGGTATGGGGCCATGTGGACGCCCGTGTGCCCAGCCTGCTCAGCCACATGGTCTTCAGCGAGGTGTCCTTCACGAACGAGTGGAGTCATGCCCCCGGTGAGAGCGTGGAGTGGTCCGCTGGCAATATTCGGCTCTCCGTGACACATACGCCCGGGCATGCCCCTGGGCATGTTACCCTTCACGGGCACGATGTGTTCCATGCGGGTGATCTTCTGTTCACGAACGGGATGGGGCGCGTCGACCTGCCCGGATCCGATCCGCAAGCGCAGTGGAACAGCATCAGGAGGGGGAAGGAGATCCTCGAGAGCCTGCCCGGAGACTGGCGTATGATACCTGGCCACCGCTACGACTGGGTCGATGGAAGCACTCCCGACTGGGTGAGCGTCGCTGAGGCCCTAGAGCACAACTACGCGCTGAACTCGCCCGGCCTGGGCTGATTCACTCGGCCTTGCTGACCTTGACGGCGTTCGGGCCCTTGGGGCCCTCGGCGACCTCGAACTCGACAGCGTCGCCGTCGCGTATCTGGCCGTCCACCTCGGATATGTGCACGAAGAGGTCTTCCGCCCCCTCACGCTCGATGAACCCGTACCCTTTCTTCTGATTGAACCACTTCACAGTTCCTTGCTCCATGAGGGGGGGCGGAACCTCCTAGTTATTCATCTTGAGTATGCTCGAGGAGGGTTTGAAGCCTGAGCGGCTGCTGGCCGGTCATGCGCAGAGCGATGGCAGGCCTCGTCTTCACCATCCTCGTGTGCAACGCATTGGCGGGATGCTTCGGGAATGGGGATCCGTCCGGTGAGGACGGTGTCGGTGACGATTCGGAGGACTCCTCGATCCCGTATACCGAGGATGGCATCTTCACATGCATCGATCACGACAACCTCACGAGATGCTGGCAGACCCACGTCCCTGAGGACCTCGACCCCGAGGTGGCCGTCCCACTGATCATCGACATGCACGGGTACGCCTCTGATTCCACGGTTCACAGGGACCTCTCCTCATTCAACGACATAGCAGACGAGGATGGAGCGATCGTGGTCTATCCGGACGGGGTGTCGGGAAAGAGGATGGAATGGGAGATGGAGGAGAATCGGGCCTGGAACGCCGGATGGTGCTGCGCGCACTCGGCCCTCGACGACATAGACGACGTCGGCTTCATCGAGATGGTGGTCAACCTCTCCGTGGAGATGCACAACATCGATGTGGATCGGATCTACGCCTCCGGGTGGTCGAACGGGTGCGCGATGGCGCAGAGGCTGGCCATGGAGTCGAGTCACGTCTTCGCCGCTGTTGGGTGCATGGCGTTCTACCTCATCACGGATCATGTGGGCGATTACGCGCCGATACCCGTCATGGAGGTACACGGGTTCCTCGATCAGATCGTTCTCTACGAGACCACTGCGTTTAGCATCCCCTTCAACGAGGAGATGTGGACCAACCCGGAGGCGTATGAAACCGGGGCGATCGAGAACATGTACGAGTGGGGGGCCCACAATGGATGCTCCGGCCCAGTGGAGACCTTCGAGCTGAATGCCCTATACTCCATCCAGGGCTTCGATAACTGTGAGAGCAATGCTTCAGTTCGTCTGATGACGATATATGCGGCGCAGCACAACCCATACTCGAATGACGTCGATGACGGGACGGCGCTTGGTGAGGTATTCATCGGCACCCAGGGTCTGGTGGAGTCCAGCCATCTGGTCTGGGACTTCATGAGTCAATACTCAAAGAGCTCAGAAACGGAAAGTGGCTCCCTTGCATAAGTCGATATGATGCCCGGCAGGACGAGGGTTCATGCCGAAACTAGAGATTGGGGCTCCAGCTCCCGAAATAAGCCTGCCAGCCATAGATGGGACCATCTTCGACATGTCGTCGATGAAGGGGAAGAGAGTGATATTCACCTTCTTCAGATTCTCTTCTTGCCCATTCTGCAACATGCGAATCGACGAGTTGGCGAAGCGATGGAGCGAATTCGACGAGGATACGGTGATGGTGGGTGTTTTCGATGCTCGGATCGACGAGTTGACGAAAAGAATGGGCAACCGAGGTGTTCCTTTCACGATAGTTGCTGATGAAACCTACCAGCATTTCAATGAGAATGGCGTGGAGAAATCCTTCGTACGTTTCATGTGGGGCGCGATGCGTTCTCCGCTGACCATGTTGAGGGCCACGATGAGGGGTTATGTCCCGATGACCCTCTCCATATCCAAAATGTCCACACTTCCAGCTGACATACTGGTCGACGAGCACGGTAAGATCGTTGAGGCTCATTACTGCAAGGACACTGTTGACCATCTGCCTGTCGACAGGCTCGTCGAATTCTCAAAGGGGAATTGATCTCAATCGGCTCTTGTCTTTACTCTGGCAAACACGTACCAGACTCCGATAATACCGGCAGCGAGAATGGATAAGGCCCCATACCCCGGGTCAGCGCCATTCCACGACGAAGGTTCGAGAATCGTTCCATCCCCCCTTGTCGAAACGGCCCAGACCCCGTAAGTGGAGAGAATGGTCATGAGCGAAATCATGATTGAGATTCCATATTTTGCATGTCTCGGAATCGTCTTTCCCGATGCGTAGTAGTCGAATATCGCAGGGCCGAAAAACCGATTTGTAAGGGACCAGCGAAAGAGTCGCCTGCTGGACAAGGAAAAGAGGAAGGCAGCAGGCACGGCCCACGATACTGTCGGCCATCCGGGTATCCATATCCCCGCTATGGCGAAGATGACGAACATGCTCCCCAGGCCGACGTACAGCTTGCTTTTGAGAGATGAGTTCTCAACAGCGTATCTGTCGACTACCTCATCGACGGACCCGAGTCGTTCCATGGTATCGCGGAACGTGACGTGGAGATAAAAGTCGAGTTTCTGCCCACGATTCTTAGAGGGTCACGTTTCCCGTCGGCCATGGGTCGCGGGTTCGTAGCGCCTCGGGCTTCTACTTCTGAGGATCCTCTGCTCGTAGCTGTGCTGATATCCGGTTCAGGTTCAGGGCTCGCGGCTTTGCTGGAGTATCAGCAGAGCGTTGGCTGCACGCACAAAACGGTCATGGTGATCAGCGACAAGCCGGAAGCGGGGGGCTTGGCGCATGCGAAGCGCCATGATGTTCCCCACGTGTCAATACCCCTCTCTGAGGGGCTTTCTGGGTTAGAGAGGCGAATGGAGCAAGAGTCGCGGGTTCTAGATGCTATAGCGAAATCGAAGGCCGAACTGGTGGTTCTGTCGGGGTATATGAGAATCTTGACGTCCGACTTCGTATCTCGGTGGAAGGGGCGTTTGATCAATATACACCCCTCCTTGCTGCCTCTGTTTCCAGGGGCTCACGCGCATCGAGACGTTCTGAATGCCGGTGAGGATAATTCGGGATGTACAGTACATCTGGTCGACGAGGGCGTTGACACAGGGCCGATACTAGCTCAGCAGACCGTGCCCGTCCTCAAGGGCGACACGGTAGATTCCTTGGGCGCACGTGTCAGGAAGGCAGAGCACACCCTATATCCCGAAGTTCTCGATCGGTTCTGCGGCGAACCCCTATCTTTCGAGATCGGATGGAGCGTTGAGGTTGGTTAACTCTGATTCGGGCCAGGGGACAATGACAGAGTTGAGTCTTTTGAGTTGGTCTCTGAGAGGGCCATCATCCGGATTGACGCCCTCGAGTACGGAGGGGGATCTCACCAATGAGTGGAGCGGGTGGAGTCGAAGATCTGCGGGTATGGCGACTTCCGTGTCTCCGTGTAGGGCTTTTTCGAGCGCCGGGTAAATACTGTGATCTAGCCATGGGGAGTCGACTGCGGATAGCTGCAGGGGTAGTGTCTGATCGAAATTCGATCTCCTCGCCCCAGAGACCAATGCTTCGATTAGGCCCTGATGGGGAATTGGGTCGAGCAGCCACTCGATGTTATCGGATATTCCATCCATTGCATCCTTCTGGGAGTTCTTCTGTTGCTCATCGGCAGCAAGTATCACGATCCTGGTGTGGCCTGCTAGGAGGAGTCTTTCTATCGTGATTGCGAGTAATGCCCGACCATTGAGGGTGAGTATCGACTTGTCCCGGCCCATCCTTGTCGAACGCCCGCCGGCGAGTACCATTGCTTGCACACTATCACCGCAATTCATCGAGGCGCCCTATGGCATGCAGCATCTCATCAATTAGGTCCTTGGCACGTGACATCAAAACCATCCTATCTCGACGTCCATTGGTCTGCTCGAGCCAATGCATAATCTGCGCTATGTCTCTCGCATCCTTCTCTATTGTCCACTCTAGAACCTCCTCTGCGACCGGGTCGTCAGAGGGGAGGAGCCTTTCAGACACTGAACCCCGTAGTGTAGGCTGGTGATTAGAGTTAATCTATCTCCAAGACCCTTGTCCTTATTCTACGAGTGAGTTCAGATGAATCCAATTCGTCCATCTCGCGGAGGGTCTCGCATTCTTCCTCAGTAGGCATTCTGCCTTTGATCATGGATGCGTGTATACACAACAAGGCTAGAGTCGGCAATACGCCGTTCGAATGGAGCCATTCATTCATCTGATTTTCAGAGGGAGGCTGTCGGCCCGATCTTAGTATCTCTTCGACGCATAACAGCAATCCCTCGACCGGTTCATGCGGCATTAATGAGTCAGCGAGTAGTTTCCATGGATTCGTTCCTGTGCGTGCATGATCGATATTGGCGAGAAGCAGTGCGCACATTGCGATGTCTTCTCGCCCGTGTCTCGACCACAACGGCCTGATCAACGCAGCGAGGTTCTCAGGGGCGTCTGAATTCCTTGTGATCAGCCATGAGGCTATGCGTCTCATCGCATCGTCCGGTGTGCCAAGAAAAAACGAGTATCCGCCATCGCGGGAGAGACGATCTGTGCTTGATTTCATTATCAACGCGGGCACGTTATACGTGTATGCTTCCCTGAGAATCGCGGGGAGAGCGCGGACAGAACGGCTCTTTCGTGTCGGTATATTGCCTAAAAAATCGTCAAGGTCCATTCGGCCCTCATCTCCTAATTCTGAAATTCTGAAGGGGATTGGAGATGAGTTCTATCGCGTCATCTATCTTTGTTCTGAGTTGTGCTGCGACATTGCGATGTACTACTTGCTCTAGGTGCCTGTCAACGCTGCGGACGAGTTCTCGATGCTCGGGTTCAGTGATGTCGAAAGCGGTCCGAAGATAAGCAAGTAGAAGCGCTGTCTGAGGAGATGGTTCAGGCATTGTGCAATAGGCCTCGAGTATCTGTCCGTAAACAAGGAGGGTTTCTGACCTTACCATCTCTCGTCCGTCCACACTATCCCTGGATTCTACTATGTCATCATACAGTTGTACGGGTGTGCCCTCATCTAACCTCAGAGCGTGTGAAAGTCGGGCTAGTATCCTCATCTCCTGGTCGTCTAAATGACCGTCCTGAAGCGCTACGGTTACAGCGCCTTTGAAAACGGCATTCGTGTCGAGGGGTGCATCGCTCACAGTTGTAAATTTGAGGTGTTAGATATGGAGTTCACCCTGTTTCGGGCGTCTATTTGGAATCGGTTTTGCATCTACATACCTCTACGGAGTGTTCAAATGCAGCCATCAGTACGGCGGGATGAACAGTTCACCTGTCCCACTCGCGGGTGCCTAGCACCCATCCTTGCCGAATACGGCGGCGAAAGGCCGCGAAACCCCGCTTGGGGAGATGGTGTATGTTCGGAGGAAAGAATATGTCAAACAAAGAAGGAAAATATGTCATACATGCAACTATACGGACAGATGGTACTGTCCAGAGGAAGGACGTCGTCGGAGCGATATTCGGTCAGACGGAAGGACTTCTGGGCGAGGATCTGCAACTAAGAGCTCTCCAGAGGAACGGTAGAATCGGGCACGTAGATGTGCACCTAAATCAACGAAAGGGGAGTGTTAACGGAGAAATCACACTGACTACGTCAATGGATCAAGTTTCCACCTCAGTTATCGGTGCAGCTCTAGAGACAATAGACCGAATTGGACCTTGCAAGGCTTCAATTCGTGTACAGAGAATCGAGAACGTCGTCTCGGCTAAGAGAGATGTTGTGATTGACCGTGCAAAGAGCCTGCTAATGGATCTCATTGGCTCAGGGGCTGATGAATCGAAGAACATTCTCGAAGAAGTCAGGTCCGTATTGACCGTAGATACAGAAATCAGCATCAGCGGGATGACTGCGGGGCCCAATGTAAAGAAATCCGATGGGATAATTATCGTTGAAGGTCGTAATGATGTTCGAAATCTACTGAAATATGGTATCAAGAATTCTATTGCCATGATGGGCGCTGGTGTGCCAGATGAACTTGTAGAACTCGCGTCTAAGAAGAAGAGCGTTACAGCATTCCTAGATGGAGATAGAGGTGGAAGCCTCCTCCTGATGGAGCTATCTGGATCTCTTGAGAAGTCGCTCACCCACGTAGCATTCGCACCCAAGAGCCTCGAGGTCGAGCATCTCGAGGGGAAGACCATTACAAAATGTCTGAATCAAAAAGAGGCTGCAGCGAAGGTGGTGCAGAGAGTCAAGAAGCAGATGGAGAAAGACGACAATGCTGTTGTTGGCGTGGAGAAGGCAGATGTCCAGGCTCCCGAAATCATGTCTGAATGGGGTCAGCATCTAGACGGTTTGAAGACCAACAATGCAGTGATCATCCTTGAAGATGGCTCCGCTACAGATCCTGTTGGTGCTGGTAAGCTTGAAGCTACACTAGACGGGATTAAGAATGCTCAGGGATTGGTCTTTGCAGGAAAGATGAGCGATCGTATCTTCGATCTTGCCAGCAAAGGTGGTATTGAGAACGTTCTTGCGAGCTCTGTCTCAGGCACTGCTCGTAAAGGGACTGTTTCAGCTTACACGCCTTCCGACCTTTGACCGCTGTTGGTAAACAGGCGCTAAACCAGCGTCTTGCTCCATTGCGGGATAGAAGGCATCAAAGCCTCAGCGAACGCGATGAGGTTTGTGGTTGAGACGACGCAGTTCGTGATTGGGGTCTACGGATTCCTAATTCTTGCATATGTCTCTGCATTTCTGCGTCAGAAATCCGCTAGGAAAAAAGCTGCATCCATGAGAGATGAATTGGACAGCATGGCATCTGCGTTCAACGAAGTTCATCGTGAGTTGTCGACCATGAATGACGGCATAGACTCGGTTCTCGGAGAAGGTGGCCCAGTACACGACCGTTTGGCTGCGCATACTGCATTAGAATCTGCAGAGAGGATCATTCGAAGACAGGATAGCTTGAGCGTGGGGGGCCTGTGTGAGATTGTGACGCATCCTGCTCGGCTGCTAGCACGTGCGATGGAGCACCATGAATCTGATTCAGAGGGTTCACTGATTGGGATGGGTACTTTGACCAATAGGCTCGCCGGCATTCTTGACTCTTCGGGCATCAGGCCCGATGATTTGGGCCTCAATTCCTCTGAATTCGAACGTCTTGGATGTCTTTTCGAGGAGCATGGGAGCCTAGACAATGCGAGAGATGCGTACGATGCTTCTCTCAGAGGGGGTCACAGATACGATGGTATGTCCGGGCTACTCAGAGTACTCCGCTCAATGGGGTCGAGCTCTGATCTTGTTGAAGCTTTGGAAAGTCACATCATTGCAGAACCCGATGAAGTTGCTGCCCTGGTGGAGCAGCTATCTTTGTTGCCAGAAAGCGATGCTAGAAGCAGGCGGAACAAGAAAAGGTTGTCATCACTAGGATGGGATGGAGAGACTCAAATCGAATTAATTGGTTCACTAGGTGGTCTAAGAGCCCGTGCTACGGGTCCATCGATGACGGAGGTCTCCCCGTCAGTGAAGATTACCAGGGCTGCATCAAGGATAGAGAATGGCAAGCCGGATGAAGGGCTTGAGATTCTTGACATGCTTTCGATGGAAGATAGGGGCTCTCCCGGAGTTCTATTCTTACGCGCTAAAGCGTCTCATCTAAAAGGAGATCATGAATTAGCTTTGAAACTGGTAAGAAGATCGGATATCGATTCAGATGAGGCTATTTTGCTGGAGGTTTCCGCTATGGTTTCCATGGGAGAGGCGGAATCTGCACTGAAGCGCCTTACGAATCGAGTCTACAGCGACAGGTGTACGCCTGCTCTTTGCGAGACAGCGGCAAAGCTGGCGATTGCCATGGGCCTTCTAGAAGTAGCATGGCGGGCCCTAGATGAGTGTGAAGAGGATGCGCAGACCATCGGAGTACTCGATGCTCGCGCCATGGCACTGACTCACAAAGCAGACAAAGAGCGAAATCAGAATGGGTCGGTTTCGGACAATATTGTATCCGACCTAGAGGAATGTGGGCGAAAGATGGTTGATATGGACCGTGAAGACCATCGCGGATGGCTTACAGCATCCATAGCCCAGCGTATGAACGGTAATCTCGAAGATGCTGAGACGTGCATCGTTCGTGCACGCAGAATTGCTGAGAGGGAGCCTCGTGTTCTCATTGAAGAAGCACGTGTGAGAATTGATCGGATGGAATTCGAAGAGGCGCGATCTGTGTTAATGGAATGCGATAAGCTTCGTGCGGATAAAGTCGAGATTGGATTCTTGAATGGGCTATCATATGCAAGAGAAGGGCGTATAGAAGATGCGGAAAGGAGGTTTGCATTCGTTCTAGGTTTGGATTCTTCACATGTAAGCGCCCGGTTGAATCTCGCATCAGTATATTTGTCTCGAAATCAGTACAGTGAGGCTGCAAACCATGCTATGGTGGTTGTAGGGTCTCACCCCAACAACCCCACTGCTATGCGACGCGCCAGCGAGGCCATGATTGGTCTCTCAGAATGGTCTCAAGCAATCGAGTTGCTTGAGAAGTCACTTTCAATCGATCACGGACACGTGCCATCAATGACTAGGCTTTCTTCTTGTCTGCTCAGGACGGGCAGAGGAGAGCAGGCAGAAGAAATGCTGAACCAGGCAATTAGGATTGATCCCAGTCAAAGCGGACCTTGGAGTTGCAGGGGATCGCTGTATCTAGAGTTCAATCGTATAGTAGAAGCGACATCGGACCTTGAGAAAGCATGGGAATGCGATCCTCGCCGTTCTGATGTGCTGATGATGCTCGCTGAACTAGAAGAGCGAAGTGGTGATTTCCGAGCCGCTTCGATAAGATGGAGGCAGGTACTCGATCTAGACCCCACGGACCAACATGCAAGATCTAGATTGGAGGTTGTGAGGGCCAGAAGTCCGGAAGAGGCGGAAAGGATTCATCTTAGGTGATTCATAGCGTATGCCATGTCGACTACCCACGGGACCGAACCTGGAACTCTTGCACCCATATTCAGATTGCCGAATGCCAATGCCTCTGTAGGCGAATCCGAGATTGATCTTGAGAGCGTCCTAAAGGGTGCAGGAGGGATTGTGATGTTCACATGCAATCATTGCCCGTATGTCGTCGCCTCGGAAGCAAGGATTGAGATTGTGGCGTCCTTTGCTGCCAAATCTGGTCTCGGATTCGTTGGAATCAATTCAAATGATCCGGAGAGATATGTTTCGGACAATTGGGAACATATGGTTGAGCGTGCCTCGAAGGGCATGTCATATCCGTATCTTCACGACTCGGCACAAGATGTTGCAGTGGCCTACGGGGCAGAAAGGACTCCGGAATTCTACTTGATATCGAACACGAGGGAGATAGTGTATAGGGGGCGCCTGGATGATTCTCCAAGAGATCCTTCATCTTCGACGACTACCGATTTGATGGATGCTATCGAACAATATCTTGAGGGTAAGGCAATTACAAATAAGCGGACTGAGAGTATCGGATGCTCAGTGAAATGGAAGGAGTAGGTAAGACTTGAAGATGGGCTTGCCGGCGAAAATATTCGTCACTCTGTTACGACTATCTCCTGCTCGCATCCAGAACAGGATGTGGAAATGGTGGTATCAAAAAATGGCTAAGACGAACGATGATTCGCGATTCCGATTCATGAATTATGGTTTTGAAGATGGTAACGGCCCGGATCTTCTTCCATCTGACGAGGTTAATCGGCTGTTCATCCAGCTCTATTCCATGAATCTTAGAGATGCTGAAATTGAGGGACGAGATGTCCTTGAAGTCGGATCTGGACGAGGCGGCGGGGCCAGTTGGGTCGCTAGATCACTGGCGCCGAGAAGCGTTGTAGGTGTTGATTTTTCATCCGAAGCGGTAAATTTGTGCAATCAATGGTATGGGGATCAGGATAATCTGAGTTTCGTGGAAGGAAATGCAGAGGATCTTCCTTTCGCTGATGAAACATTCGACTTGGTTTACAATGTCGAGTCTTCGCACTGCTACGGAGACATGGGTGCTTTCATCGAGCAAGTTCACAGGGTACTTCGAAAGGGAGGTACATTCTGCTGGACGGATCTTCGTGATGCTGAGACCATGTCTCTTCTCCCTGAGATGTTCAAATCACGGGGATTTGAGATTGTTAAGTCAGCGAATGTGGTCGATGAGGTCCTAAGGGCACTCGATGAGATTAATGAGGCGAAAATCGAACAAATAACGAAACAGGTTCCCAAGTCCATAAGAAAGAGCGTAGAAACTTTCGCGGGAGTCAAGGGGACTCCGGTCTACGAGGGATTCGTGAATGGTTCGATGACGTATCACAGACACATGATGAAGAAGATTGATGTCGACCTTCGCCCAAACGGCGATACAGAAAGCGCGCGAATGAAGATCCGGTGATTCGAAGGTCAGTCTTACTGGTGTCTCCGGTTCAGGAATCTTCACAGCATTGTACCCCGACCGGATGCCGTGAAGGGACTGATTACGGACATCCACGCTCGATCTATACTCGACTCTCGTGGACGCCCAACAGTCGAAGTCGAATGTTTCGTAGATGGGTCTTTCATGTCGAGGGCGGCTGTGCCATCAGGTGCAAGTACCGGTTCGCACGAAGCTGTTGAGTTGAGAGATGGCGGGGATTTATGGAATGGCTCAGGTGTCGAAAAGGCCGTGAAAAATGTAAACACGGTGCTCAGAGAGATACTTGTCGGAAGCGATGTTTCAGATCAAGAGGCGATTGATGAATTATTGATTGAGGCGGATGGATCGGAGAATAAATCAATCATGGGTGCTAATGCAATTCTTGGCTGTTCCATGGCAGCATTCAGAGCATCTTCGTTGGTTAAGGGCGTGCCTCTGTGGCGAAATCTACCGGGTACCTGGCCAGACCCTAGTTTACCTGTGCCTCTGATGAACATCTTGAATGGCGGCGCTCATGCCTCAACTAATGTTGATGTGCAGGAATTCATGGTCGTCCCCTATGGATTCTCTGATTTTGGTTCGGCTCTTCGTGCTGGGACAGAGACGTACCATGCTCTAAAGAAGACTCTCGGCGAAAGGGGCCTTCTTGGAGGGATTGGCGATGAGGGGGGTTTCGCACCATCCCTTCAGAAAAATGAAGATGGGTTGAGGCTCTTGGTAGAAGCCATTGAACGAGCTGGTTACTCTTCAGAGACTCAGATGGGTATTGCCTTGGATGTAGCAGCCTCTGAATTCTACAAATCGGGTAAGTATTCACTCGACGGCAGGGAGATTGATGGCGCGGACCTATCGGCCATCTACTCGTCCTGGGTAGACAGGTATCCGATTGTATCGATCGAAGATCCATTTGACGAAGACGATTGGTCGTCTTGGGTATCTTTCACAGAAAGGGGCCATGATATCAGAATAATAGGAGATGATTTGTACGTCACCAACCCTTTAAGGTTGCAGAGGGGAATTGACGAGAGTGCTTCAAATTCGATATTGATAAAACCGAATCAGATAGGCACTGTGACTGAAACTCTGAAGGTGATGGGGATCGCAAATCAGGAAGGATTCGACTGCATAGTATCTCATCGCTCGGGTGAAACATCGGACGATACGATCTCCGACATAGCTGTTGGAACGGGGTGCGGTTGGATCAAAACCGGCGCTCCTGCAAGATCAGATCGGACTTCTAAGTACAACCAACTACTCAGAATATCTGAATCTGGGCTCCCATATTCGGGATGGAATTGAATGGTCTTTAGCTCTCCATAATCGCCTCAAGTATGAGTGGGAGAACTATTGATGCATCGGACTCTATAACGAATGTAGGGGTTTCTAGACTCAACTTCCCCCAACTAATCTTCTCATTTGGCGGGGCTCCCGAATACCCGCCATATGATGGCCTTGACTCGGATATCTGAGCAAACCATGACCAGAGATTGACATCGATGCCGACGTCTTGTCTGAGCATTGGAACCACACAGATCGGAAAGTCACCCGATATACCTCCGCCCACTTGAAGAAGTCCTGTTGGAGAGTCATCTTCACGGTACCAATCCGCCAGAGCTTGCATTGCATGAAGTCCACTCAACACGATATCTTGGGAAGACAGTGTGAGGTCTATGACACGCGCAACTAGAATATTGCCGAGAGTGGAGTCTTCCCACCCAGGGGTGAATATCGGAAGATTTGCATCTGCGGCGGCCATCAACCATGATTCATTTGGGTCGCCGTCGAAATCAAGGTCTCCATGCAGAAGTAGGTCGTAGATATACTCGTGAGGGAATCTTCTGTCGCCAGCCGCTTCAGCATCTTTCCATAGGTCTAACATTTGTTTTTCGACGTATCTTATCGCCTCTTGTTCAGGAATTGCCACATCTGTTACGCGATTCAACCCCCTTTCATGGAGATCCAAGTCGTCTGAAGCAGAGAAATCCCTCCAATTGGGTATTCTCTCATAATCTGATCTTGCTATCAGATTGAACAGGTCTTCCTCGAGGTTCGCACCGGTGCAGCATATCGCATGTACTTTCTGTGATCGTATCGCAGGTGCCAGAGTTTTGCCAATCTCAGCAGTCGACATCGCGCCTGCAAGGGTAATCATCAGTCGGCCATCATTATCCAGAAATGTTCTGATGGATTCGATACAATCGGATAGTGCACCGGCATTGAAATGCCTGTAATTCCTCTGGATGAAATCTCTTACGGACATCTGAATCCCTCATCAATTCGAGTCTTTTTCTTCCTCAGTGCTGGTTCGTGGGTGTATGAATCGATTTACTGTATCTCTTCTCATTTGAATGATGTTTGGACTGGATAAAGTCAGGCTCTCATGGATGATATCCATGATATTCTCAGGATCGTGGCCGCCGCACGTGAAGGCGTCTATTGCCAGCCAGCCACGATCTGAATAGCAGTGCGCTGAGACGTGGCTTTCGTCGATTAGTACGACTGCGGCAAAACCAGGGGGAGAGTGTTCTCCATCAAAAATCTCCACATGTGAATGGACCTCTCTTATTCCACACTTATTCACAGCATTCTGAAGGATTTTAAGGATCCATCGTCCATCCATTGAACTTTGGTTAGGTTGGAATCCCACATAGTCGACATACACATGCTTGCCGTGCGCCCTATTCATCTGGAACCCTCTATTTTCACTCTAGAAATCGCTATGTTGAACATGTAAATAATATGGTGATTTTGCTTCCTCAGACCCATCTAGACAGAGCATATGCGGGGCGTTCATCAAGGCACATTTTACAATTGATTTCATTGTCTTGCTGATGAATTTAACAGACTCTATTTCCGTTATGTCAAACCACCCGAAATCTGATATTTCTTCATTATCGATAGTTACGTCAGTTGTTTTCGGATGGATTGAGTATGCGATGAAGAGTGCGGGCATGCCTGATCTAATTGTCTCACGCACGGCGATTATTCCTTTGATGTCGCCATCTACCCCACATTCCTCTTTCAATTCTCTGAGAGCCGATTGCATGGGATATTCATCAGAGTTAGCGTATCCCTTAGGCGCTCCCCATAGCCCTGCGTGTCTACCTGCGGCTTCCTTTACGAGGAGGATCTTGTCGTCGTTTACAACGCATGCAGCCACGCCCAGATCGCAGGATACGGAATGTGCTCTGAGGGTGGTGGTTGGCTGTTCAGGCGTCATCCAAAAGCCAACCCCTGATTCTACTTATTCCTTCTTTGATATCGGCTTCAGGGGCTGCATAAGATATTCTTACGAATCCTTCGCCCCCCGTGATGAGGGATGCTGGAATTAATTGCACTCCGGCATCAAGTGCGCCATCTGCAAATTCTATGTCTGTCATCCCAGTTTCAGTGACGTCCACGAAGAGATAGAATGCCCCCTCTGGATCTACTATCCTCAGCCCGGGTATGTCCGACAGGCCGTCGATCATCAGGTCTCTTCTTTTCCTATATGCCTCAGAAAATTCCTCAACCTCGTCATCGCAATCCAACGCAACTCTGGCGGCTTCCATCATGAATGTGGGGATGTGTGATGCAGAATTGGCCTGGCATTTCAAGGCGGCTTTGACTACGGGATTTGGTCCGGCCAAGAATCCGACACGCATCCCCGTCATTGCCCACGTCTTTGACCATCCGCTGATTACAATCGTTCGTTCGGCGCCCCCATCTATTGTAGCTGGAGAGACGTGTTCGACACCATTCCAGATGAGCCTGGAATATATTTCATCTGAAATAATCCAAAGATCGTTTTCTACCGCTATCTCAACAATCTCCGCTATCTCTTCCCTGGAATAGACAGCGCCAGTCGGGTTGCATGGTGAGTTGATCATGATGGCCCGTGTTCGCCCGGTTATCGCGGATCGTATGGCATCCATATCAGGGTGGAAATTGGTCCTATGTACAGGCACGTTTACTGGAACGGCGCCTATGAGCGATATCATCGGCTCATAAGAAGCCCAAGATGGTGAAAGGAGGATTGCCTCGTCCCCCTGGTTGAGGGTAATCATGTACGCATACAGCAGAGCTTGCTTGGCTCCGGGGGTGATGAGTACGTTCTCACCGGAAGTTGTTATTCCGCTGGTCCTCATGAGGTGGTTAGCGACGGCTTCGCAGAGTTCGGGAGAGCCTTGGCCCCTGGTATACTTGGTACGGCCGGCTTCCAAACCCTGTATGGCGGCCTCTATTATCGGCTGCGGTGTTGGAAATCCTGGTTCTCCTACTGTCCAACGTATCACACCATCAGGAGGAGGTTGGAGGTATGGTGCGAATCCGACTCCAAGGCCTTCGAATCGGGTCGCGGTGCGTGGCATAACTAGCGGTTGTGCTTGGCGTCCATGAAGGTATTCTAGGGTAGGTGCGTGATTTCCAACTCGGGAAGTGTTGAAATCGGAATCTTTGGTGGCCCACATGCTGCACGAGTGGCAGAGTAGCTATGCAACGGACTGCAGATCCGTGTACCCGGGTGCAAATCCCGGCTCGTGCTCCACAATTTACCCCATTATCGCATTCAACGCAAACAACAGACCCAGGACCAGTCCGAAACTGATCACCATGACGTTGAAGTCTTCAGCCTTGTTAGGCCACTCTTCTCCAGCGTTAGTCATGCCGTCCTCTATGCCCTCGGGCCTTAGCCTGTAGTAACTGAACAAGACGAGTAGCAGAGCAAGCGGGCCTGCAACTGCATCTTGTATTGTGGCGTCTGTGATGGCTCTTCGAGCTTCGTCGCCTGCTGATGCGTATTCGACGTAATTCTGAATCGTTACAGCCAGCAGAGCGAAAATTCCCGGGTGGATAATGGCCCACTTACCGCTAGCCCCGTCTAAGATGGTCAGGATGGTCCATAGGAAATACACAAGGAATAGACTGCCGCCAACAGCCACAGTCACATCGGAAGGCGCGCCCAGGCCATGTGCAAGGGCCCCGGGTTCTACGAGATCGCTGACAGATTCTGGGCTCAATAGAGCTCGGAAGCAGTAGTAGCCGCCCATCAGCGTTACAAGAGATAGCGAGATCAAGGCAGGTGTGTCCTTGATATTCTGTCCCGGGGAGAAATCTGAGAGTCCATCATCCACCTCATCTTCACCCTTCAACAAGAAGTAGGCCGCCGTGTAAGCAACCAGAAGAATGGGTGTGACATACTTCGGGGTCTCTGCGGAGTCTAGGTCATTGCCCCAGTATAGCCAGAGTACGGCCGTCATTGTAGCAAGGCCCATCATGACGGGGATCATAGTACTCCATTTACCCTTAGCACCCTCATTCAAAATGATGGCAGTAGAGATGAATATACCAAACATGAGGACGCCGTTGAAGGCGGTCTCAGGGCCCCCGTTGCCCCATGAATTCATCCCCTCGGACGTACCGTTTGAGAGAAGTGTAAAGCAATCGGCACCACCAGTCACATAGCAGTCAGCGAAGAACATGAAGTTCAACGCATATACCAGGGAAATAATTGCGGTAAACGATAGCAGTGCGGCAGCAGGTGTTGATTTGACTCTGAGGAAGCCCATGCTTACAATAAAAACAGGCGTCTTAAAATTGTATAGGGAATCGCAATCTAACCGAGATACGTGCAAGGAGACGATTTCAGATGAGCGCGACTTTTCATTTCGCAATTCCCGCTGGTGATTTATCCATAACTGAAAGGTTCTATGTTGAGGTTCTGGGGTGTTCCACGGGAAATCGGGAAGTCGGTCGCTGGGTAGATATCGATTTCTGGGGAAACGAGTTGACTCTCCACCAAAGTACCGAGGTGTTGCCTTCGGTGGTGCATGATGTGGATATGGGCAAAGTGGAGGTTCCACATTTCGGGGTCCATCTGAGTGAAGAGGATTTTCAGAGGGTTAAACTTCGAATTGAAGACTCGAGTTTCGATTATCTGCAAGAGCCATATCGTCGTTTCATCGGCACAGATTTCGAGCAAGAGACGTTTTTCATCGAGGATCCTAATGGTAATATTCTAGAATTGAAGACTTTGGTTGATCCCGACAAAATATTTGGAACGAAATGAATCTATTTGAGGTGCTTCTCCTCTAGCTTTTCAGCTATTCAGACGCGCGTATGTCGCTTGAGCAACTGCAACTTTACGGCCGTTTGAATCTAGTAGGTCTGCTTCTGCCACACAGAGACGTCTGCCTGATCGTATCACTCTAGCATGGCACACAGC
>Ga0115013_10000148_pt1 | contig 45455 bp, 44 predicted proteins | sample SouAtlMetagenome_2_FD_88686 | JGI IMG/M metagenome (GOLD analysis project Ga0115013, IMG submission 88686) | Marine eukaryotic phytoplankton communities from Atlantic Ocean - South Atlantic ANT15 Metagenome | ecosystem: Environmental > Aquatic > Marine > Oceanic | place: South Atlantic Ocean...
ATCAAAATATTCCCACTGAATTTTTAAGTTTTTCTAATCTTATAAACATACATTATGTCTTTTCATAAATTCTGATTTTATATTTTATTCAATAAATTCTAGTACATTTAAATAGTTAAACAGACTAAATTACAAAAATAAAGTATTTTTAAAATCATTTAGAATAAAAAAAAATAATTACGAATTATTTTTGTATAATCAAGATATGAAATACGGAAAGAATTTTAATTAATTAAGAAATTTTTAAAGTTAAGACTTAAATCATTTTTTCATTCTTGTTTTTTAAGAATCTAAGAGTTTTCTATAAAAATTTTATTTATATAACTAATTTTAAATCCTTAAAACCAAAAAAATAGAATTAACACAAGAATCAATAGTGAAAAAGATATTACAACTAATGATTACAAAACTATTAATATTTTTATTGTGTTAAAATAGTTGTCATAGATAATAGTATAATCTTCTTAACTAAGAATAAATATATAATACTTTGGTTTTTAAAATAAATACTAGGTTACATTGTACGGTATACTTTTTATTAGTAAAAATTGACTTAGTTTGATCGTATAAATCTTAATTCCATTTCGACTATGACACGTTAACTTATCTTTAATATACTTTTGGTACTTGTTTACTGTTTATATATTATTTTTTCCACTAAGATTTTATATTAAATTCCAGAACAATTTAAAATACTTAATCTATTTTTTTCTTTCCATTAACTCCTACTAAGTTAAAACTATTTCTTATAATATAATAAGATATTGATTTATTATTTATTAATTGTTAATAAAAAAGAAAATAGTTATTTATAATAAGATTGGTCTACTCTTTTATTTATGATACTATCTTTTAATTAAAAATTGTATTTAATTAATTATATTATGAAAACTTTTCCTCAAATTGGAAAAAGAGCACCTAATTTTGTAAGTATTGGAGTGTTTAAAAAAAGATTAGGTCGAATTCGTCTCTCAGATTATCGAGGAAAAAAGTATGTCATACTTCTTTTTTATCCGGCAAATTTTACACCTGTATCGACTACAGAATTAATTGCGTTAAGTGATCATATATCTGAGTTCCGAAAATTATCAACTCAAATTTTAGCAATTTCTATTGATAGTCCTTTTTCTCACCTTCAGTCTTTATTGTTAAGTCGAAAAGAAGGGGGATTAGCTAATTTAAAATATCCCTTAATTTCAGATTTAAATCAAACTATTGCAAAAAATTATAAACTTTTAACAGAAGAAGGTTTAGCTCTCCCTGCGATATTCATCATTGACAATGAAGGGATAATTCAATATTATACTGTTAATAATTTGTTATGTAGTCGAAGTATAAATGAATTAATTCGAATTCTTGAATCAATTCAATATGTGAAAAAAAATCCAGGTCAAGCTTGCCCGATAAATTGGCAGAATTCTTCTTTTAGGAATTTTCAACAATATAATCAAATTCTTTATTCACATCCTATAAGATCAAAACTTTATTTCAAAAATATCTACTCTTGCAAAGAAAATTAAAATTTTATGCCTAAATTAAAAACTAGAAAAGCGGCTTCAAAACGTTATAAAAAAACAGGTGCGAATAATTTTTTACGTCAGCATGCTTATAAAGGTCATCTCTTAATGAAAAAATCAAATATTCAAAAACGAAGATTGTCACAAAGAATTTGTGTTAGTCCAAATGATATTAAACCTATCAAATTAATGTTACCTTATTAAAAATAAAAATGGTAAGAGTTAAACGAGGAAATGTTGCTCAAAAGCGTCGAAAAAAAATTTTACAACTTGCTAAAGGTTACAGAGGTACTCATTCACGCCTTTTTAGAATTGCAAATCAACAAATAATGAAGGCTTTACGTTATTCTTATATTGGAAGAAAACAAAAAAAAAGAGTTTTTCGAAAATTATGGATCAGTCGAATAAATGCCTCTGCACGACAAAAACATATGACTTATAATGAAATAATAAGTTCTTTTAAACAATCAAAAATTAATTTAAATAGAAAAATGCTAGCTCAAATGACCGTTTTAGATTGTTCTAGTTTTTATAAATTGATTGACCATATTAAATCCGAATCTTTAGATTAATTATTTTATAAGTTCAGACTTATAAAATAATTAATCTAATCTATTGATAAAATTTTAGATAGATTTTTGTTAAATGAATATTAATGATGATGATTTAGAAATCCTCTTAAATAATTTACCATTTTTTATTTATCAATATTTGTGTAATTCATCAAATAAAGAAAAATTAATTGAAATTGTTTTAGATTTGGGACGGAGACCCGAAGGTCGATTCACAACGGGGTTTGAATATTTATCACAAAAAGTTATCTCTTGGCAAGATTTAGATTATGTGATTAAACGTATAAATAAATTTAGTGGAGAAAATCGAGCCGGTATTGAACAAACACTTCATCGAATTAGCTGTATTAGAGATCGAAAATTTTTGATAAATGGGTTAACATGTCGCGTTGGACGTGCAATTTTTGGTAAGATTTCAGTTATTAGAGATTTACTTGAGTCTGAAAAATCTATTTTAATATTAGGAAAACCTGGGATTGGAAAAACAACAATTATTCGTGAAATTGCCCGTGTAGTTTCTGACGAGCTTGGAAAACGAGTAATAATTGTAGATACATCTAATGAAATTGCAGGAGATAGTAATATACCCCACAGTGGAATCGGAAAAGCTAGACGAATGCAAGTTCCTAAAACAGAACTTCAAGATAAAATAATGTTAGAAGCAATTGAAAATCATATGCCACAAGTAATTATTATTGATGAAATCGGAACAGAAATTGAAGCTTTAGCTACAAGAACGATTGCAGAAAAAGGTGTTCAATTAATAGGAACAACACATGGTAATTGTTTGGAAAATTTGATCAAAAACCCTTCTCTATCTGATTTAATAGGTGGAATTCAATATGTAACCATAAGTGATGAAGAAGCAAAACGAAAAGGCACACAAAAAAGTATTTTAGAACGAAAATCATACTCTACGTTTCAAATGATAATTGAAGTTAATAATGAGTCTTCTTGGACAATTCACGAAAATGTTATGAATTCCGTTGATTCAATATTGCATAAAGATTCTAACATCTCCCAAATTCGTAAAAAAAGAAAAGACAAAAAGTTTTTTATAAAATACAAAAAGTTACATGAAGATAGATTAATGAAGGATAGTCAATTTTTAATAAACAAAGAAGTTAGTCTGATTCATAGAAACGAGTTTAAAATCCATAAACCAAAAAGTTTTAGGCTACTTACTTTAAAACAGAAAACTTTAATTATTTACCCATATTCTTTGTCAAAAAATTTAATCCGCGAAATTTTAGTAAAATTCGAAGATAAAATAATAATTACAACTCAACTTAAACACGCTAATATTATTATAGGTTTAAAAAAACATTTGAGACAAAATTTTCGATTACAAAATCTAGCGAAAAAAAAAGCCATACCAATTTATACAATAAACCAAAGGAGTATTTATCAAATTATCAAATTACTACAATTTGTTATTTCTTAAATAGAAAAAATTTAGTAATAATATCTTTTTCAATGCATTAATTTATTAAAATATTTGTTGTTAAATTTATATATTTTATCTACAATTAATGAAAAGTATTTATTTTACTCTATGTTAAAGATAATTTGGATAATATTAAGTATAATTTTAACTAGTATTATTTTTTTTTACACTCCACAACAGAATCAAGGACTAACAAGTTTTTCAACAAAAAGTAAGTTTTTAGGCTCTCCGAGTTCTACAGAACAATTTTTAAATAATTTTATAATTAGTTTAATAACGTGTTATTTTTTAATAGCTTTTTTGTTAAATCGTTAAAATTAAAATTTAATTAACAGAAAATAAAAATCAATATTAAAAAAATTATACGTCGACTTTTCTTAATATTGATTCTTTTCTGTTTACATAAAATAATGTAATATTAATATAAGTTCATCGCGGAGTAGAGCAGTCTGGTAGCTCGTTGGGCTCATAACCCGAAGGTCAATGGTTCAAATCCATTCTCCGCTAAAAGTTCAAAAAAATAGTATAAAAAAGAAATTTTACATTAAAATATAACTAGAACATTAAATATTTAATAAGATTTTACGTATGACATTAAATTTAAAAACATCATTTCCTACTTTTGGTGGAAGTACTGGGGGCTGGTTACGTGCAGCTGAAGTTGAAGAAAAATATGCAATTACTTGGACGAGTCCAAAGGAACAAATCTTTGAAATGCCAACCGGTGGGTCGGCAATAATGCGTAATGGTGAAAATTTATTATATTTAGCTCGTAAAGAACAATGTTTAGCACTTAGTACCCAACTTAAAACTTTTAAAATAACAGATTATAAAATTTATAGAATTTTTCCAAGTGGGGAGGTACAATATTTACATCCCAAAGATGGTGTTTTTCCAGAAAAAGTTAATCCAGGACGAACTTCAGTAAATAGTCGAGGGTTTTCTATTGGTAAAAACCCAAATCCTGCTTCTATTAAGTTTAGTGGTATTACAACTTATGAAAGTTAATTTCTATTAAGATTAGTATTATTACTAATCTTCTGGCGAGATGGCAGAGTTGGTCGATTGCGTCTGATTTGAAATCAGATGAATTTTTACAAATTCCGTGGGTTCGAATCCCACTCTCGCCTCTAATATTTTAATTAGATAAATAAAAATCTACTAATCTGTGCTTAACTGTGTAAAAATATTTTATGACTAGTTTTTATGGGTAAGGTATATGATTGGTTTGAAGAGCGTTTAGAAGTTCAAGCTATTGCGGATGATATTTCAAGTAAATACGTGCCACCACACGTTAATATTTTTTATTGTTTTGGTGGTATTGTTTTTACTTGTTTTTTAGTTCAAGTTGCTACTGGTTTTGCCATGACATTTTATTATAGACCAAGTGTTGTGGATGCATTTGCTTCAGTTGAATATATTATGACAAGTGTAAATTTTGGGTGGTTAATTCGATCAATTCATCGTTGGTCGGCTAGTATGATGGTGATGATGTTAGTATTACATGTATTCCGCGTATATTTAACAGGTGGATTTAAAAAACCAAGAGAACTAACGTGGGTAACAGGGGTAATTTTAGCTGTTGTTACGGTTTCTTTTGGGGTAACTGGTTATTCTTTACCATGGGATCAAGTAGGTTTCTGGGCATGTAAAATTGTAACAGGTGTTCCGGCCGCTGTCCCAGTTGTTGGGCCTCCATTAGTTTTAGTTTTACGTGGTGGTGAAAGTGTTGGACAAAGTACTCTTACTAGATTTTATAGTGCGCATACTTTTGTCTTACCTTTAGCTGCTGCCGTATTAATGTTAACACATTTTTTAATGATTCGGAAACAAGGTATTTCCGGACCTCTTTAATCCAAATTATATAATTTACATTTAATCTTTTTGATAGGGAAATATTATGTCAATAATTAAAAAACCAGATTTAACCGATCCAAAATTGAGAGCAAAACTTGCCAAAGGTATGGGTCATAATTATTATGGGGAACCAGCTTGGCCTAACGATTTATTGTATCTTTTTCCAGTCTGTATTTTAGGAACATTTGCTTGTTGTATTGGATTAGCTGTTATGGCTCCTACGCAAATGGGAGAACCAGCAGACCCATTCAATACGCCATTAGAAATTTTACCTGAGTGGTATTTTTTCCCAACTTTTAACTTATTACGAGTACTACCAAATAAATTATTAGGCGTTTTAGCTATGGCTGCTGTACCTGCTGGATTAATTACAGTACCGTTTATCGAAAATGTAAATAAGTTTCAGAATCCTTTTCGTCGTCCAATTGCAAGTCTAGTCTTTATTTTTGGTTTTATGTTTGCTGTTTGGTTCGGTATAGGAGCGTGTTTACCTATTGATAAAGCTGTCTCGTTAGGGTACTGGTAAAACTCTAACCTTAACACTTTAATAGAAAAGTTTTATTTTTTACTAAAGTGTTACGGTTAAAAATTTTCTATTATCAATTAATCAGCTTTGAATAATATAACACCTACTCACAAAATTACTAAGGAATTCGTATCATAATTAAATCTTAAATAATTAAGATTTATATAAATTTTTTAGATAAATAATTAAAGTAATAACCCGAACGAAAAAGTTTATTTCGTTACATTGTTAACGTAAGTTAACAATGACTTAAATTATCAATTAAGTCATTGGTTAGTAAGTATTTATTTATTAGATATTAATTAAAAAGATTGCTTATTTTATAGCTAAGGAATAACATATATGGATTATATTTTATAATATTTGTTATAACTCATTAAGTATTTATATTTAAAGAATCGAAAAACGACATTCCCTACTATATTTTAATGAAGTTAGAAGAAAAACATATATGCATTAAAAACTGACTAAAAAGCTGCTAGAGGTAAAGAGATATGAATAGCATTGCCACCTTTCTTTGGAGGTGATTAGTGTTCCTGTTATGAAAGAAGTTGCTCAAAACCTTAACAAATAACTATTAAATATTTTCAAGTATTAACCAATTGTTACCTAAGTTCAGAAATGACTCTTTAAACATTTTTGTTAATTTGGAAAATAATGGTGAATTTAATAAATTTTTTAATATCATAAATAATAGAACAAATTAAAACTTTTGAATTTTTATTTGTTTATATACATATACATGTAGGAATATGTATATTTATATAACGATAATTAATATGTAGAAAAACTTAAAAATTGTATTATGTATATTTCATCTTTATTTAAGTTTCTGTAAATTTAATAAATAATTTTAACTTACTAATAACTAAACGTTAATAATAGAATTAAATACTATTAAGAGTATATTTAATTGCCATTTAAATTTTAATCTGAATATTCTATCATACTCATATATTTAAATTAAATATTAAATGTTCTTATTTTTTAACTAGTTTGTACTGGTAATAAACTTACATTCTTTTTTTGTATCTTTAAAAAAACCTGAGGGGGAATGCTTTTTATTTATTACTCAAATAAAAATCAAAAATATTAATAATATAATATTCAATGATACTGACAAAATAAAATATTAAAATTTTTCGACAAAAAAAATCTGCATTAAAAAATATTCCAGGTGAAATTGTACGATACAATATTATTAAAACAGGTATAAAAGCTGTCGAAAAAACTTGCTATGGAACGGGCAATAAGACAGAAGTACTGTTATAACTCGCCCAAAAAGTTGGAAATATCATCGATCGAGGAACGGAATTATTAAGTGGTAATGAATCAGCCTCTGCTTTGAGCTGAATTGCATACAATTCAACAAAAGATGTTGTTCGTGTTGATACTTTATTTACAGAACTATGTCTTATTTCAAGAACATTTGAAGTAGTCGCGTCAAGGTGTTAAATAATAAAAGTAATAGCATTTCGAGCCGGAATTTATGGAGGAGCAAAAATTTTTAGTAAGGGTTGTATATCTTTCAGAAATATTTGTGTAGGTCAAGGATATTAAAATTTTTTAACAATAGATAGGCATGCGATTTATATTTTACTCAAAAGTCAAACAATTTAATAGTACTATTAGCCCGGCTTAAAACTGTCTAGATTCGTTCTAATTGTGCTTTATCGTTAAAATTTACGTCTTGGCGTTGTTTTTCTAATAGATTTTTACTAGATTTTGAAGGTAAGATGATGTTATCTTTGTAAAATATTAATTTTGGCCGATTTGTAATATTAATTATTACTTTTACTTTTTTTAATTTGTTCCGTTTTATTAAGATCGAAAATTTAGGTTCGATTATTTTATAATACTTAAAAGAGTATATACTACAAATTTAAAGTAATATAATATTTAAATAAACGTAACTTTTACTTTTAGACCAAACCACTTTGACAGTTTAAAAATGTTTTAACTAACCAAAATAGCTATTGATAAAAGTATAATTCTTAGTAAATATAAAATTTTATATATCAGCTTTTCTTTTTATTAACTTTAAGATAAAGAAAAATAACATAACTTTAAAAGCCACCTTTAAAGCAACTATTCCTAGTAAGCTCAAATTTTCGTAAAGGTTTTTTTAGGTTTACTAATTTTTTAATTTGATAATAATTGTTTCTTAGTTTGTTTATGAACTCTAAAAACTAAATCACCAAAAATTTTACTATTTCATAAGTTTTTCAATTTATTGAAATCGAATTATATTTGAATCTTAAATATTTACTACAATCAAGTAACTTATTAATAAATTAATTTGTTGAGAAAGAATTTGTTAATAACATTTATATAATTTGCTATTGTTATGTTACACATTTGAAACCTTTCATTAAATAGTTATAATAAGGACTCTCAATATAAAATAGATGTGGAGCTTGAGAATAAAAATGTTCAAAAAAAAGTTCTCAAGTCTGTTGAAAATTTTTAATAGTAGTTTTTTTTAACGTAATTTCAAATCGAAGTTAAAAAAAATACTAAATGTCAAGTATTAGTATTTAGGTATTATTAATAGAATAAAAAATAAAATGTTATCAATGTTGTTAATAGCAATTAAGTATGAAGACATAAAATTTATTTTATGTTTATAAAATAGTAATAAAAATATTTTTTATGTTTTTTTTCTTAAAAACTGATACAATTATTACTGTAGTCAATGTTACTATTTTTAATTTAAATTAAAACGGAATTAGAAATGACAACTTCATTAGCAAATTTTATCGCAAGTTTAACAGCAGGTGCTTTAGTTTTATCAGCTATCGGTATCGCTTTAATTATCATTAGTAAAAATGATCGTGTAGAACGAGGTTAATACTATTGTTTTTAATATATAGTTTATTTGTATTATTACTATTAGTAATATATTTAAAAACTATTATGATTTAATTAATTTATTTAATTATCGTGTTTTTATAAATTAAAAATTAAAATACCTGAGAAATTCGGATTCAAAAATGTAAAACAATCTAATAAAAGGGAGAAAAGATATTATGTTAAATTTTGTTTTTAGCCCAAATGTTTTGTTAGGTTTTGTTTTAGGTTCATCAGTCATAATCTTATACTTTCTCCGACTAGTTAAACCCGAAATTGCGAGAGATGAAGATATTTTTTTTGCAACTATTGGTTTATTATATAGTGGAATATTAGTTATTCATGGATGGAGATTAGATCCAATTCTTTTATTTAGTCAAGTATTAATAATAACAGCAGTGTTAGCTGCTGGGTGGGAAAATATCCGTTTACGAGGAGTATTGTCTATGATTGCTCTTCGTGATACGCAAAACGATAAAAAAATTAATTAATCTTTATTCTTGGTTTCAATTTTATAAACCTTTTTATTGTTCTATGATTAAAACATATTTAAAATTTTGTGCTTGTATTTTATTTTGCATCTTTAATCTTTTTATAGTTAGCGCCTCAGCAATTGATTTAGATGAAGCAACAAGAACTGTTACTGCTGATTCCTCAGGAAATACCACTGTTTTAACGCCCGAACAAGTAAAACGTGGAAAACGTTTATATAATGCTACATGTGGTGCATGTCACACTGGTGGAATTACAAAGACAAATCCAAACGTTGGGTTAGATCCAGAAGCTTTAAGTTTAGCAACACCACGTCGAGATAATATTGACGCATTAGTCGATTATTTAAAAAATCCTACGACGTATGATGGTCTAGAATCTATTGCTGAGATTCATCCAAGTATAAAAAGTGCAGATATTTATCCTCGTATGCGTTCATTAACAGATGATGATTTATACTCAATTGCAGGTCATATTATGCTACAACCTAAGATTGTTGCGGAAAAATGGGGTGGAGGTAAAATTTATTTCTAAGAGTTTAAATTTAATATAGATTCGATATAGATAAATTGAATCTATATTAAATTTTAAACTTGCGGGTTAAAAAAATTTTAAGTTGAATTAAAATAATTCAAAGATATCTAGTTTAGTTAATAGAACACTAAAAATTCATTCAAAAGTCAAAGTTTCAATTATTATAACGGTTAATTTACTTTTCTAAACTCATAAAGTCATCTATACATATAATTTATTATAATTCTTAATATATAATACCTGGTTAAATGTATATTTCTACTGCTAGAAACTTATATAATGGAATTATTAGTACTTTAATAGGAATATTGAAGCAATATCTATGATAAATTTCAATATTTAGTATTATATTAGTTAATTAAGACGTGATTCCTTATATTTAGTTTCCAATTATATAATGTTAGAAATCAAAATTATTATCTAAAAAATAGAGTGGGAATAAAAGTTAAGTATCAGAATAAATTTAATACGATGAAAATATTTCAAAAAGCATGTAACTCAGTGGATAGAGTATTAGATTCCGATTCTAAAAGCCAAGGGTTCAATTCCCTTCATGCTTATTGTACTTTTTAATCGATTTTTTGAAATTATTGGCTTTTTTATATAAATTAATTTTGGGACTGATTTGGTTTCGACATTTAATATATTATTAATATATTTCAGGTCAAAGTTTGTACTCTTTGTAAAAAAGACTAAATTATTAATAAACGCTAATAATATAATACCTTTTATTTTTAAAATTATAAGACCAACAAGTTATTTACCTGCTTTAACTTTTGCTATTTAGTTAATTAGTTAATTAATTTAAATTCTTTAAACTTTTTTCTCTATTACTAGACTTTTTGTTAGTACATAGTTTAGACTAAATTTAAAATTTGAAAATTGTTCAATTTTTTGAACTAAACCTGTAAATATTTATATTAGTAACTATTAGATGGACATGGGTTCAATTCCCATCAGTTCCATAAAGCATTCGTGGCCGAGTGGTTGAAGGCAATGGACTCATAATCCGTTTTCCTCTGGAACGTCACTGGTTCGAACCCAGTCGAATGCAAATCAATAATTTTTACGATTGTTTTTTTAACGCTAAAATTGTAATATAACAATTAATTAACTAACAAAGTTTTATATAATAATTTTATGATTAATTTAAATAATCAAAAAATAATATCTGATTTGAATCAGAATTTCATCAAGTTTAATCTTCCACAAATCCAAATTGGAGATACTCTAAAACTTGGTGTTAAAATTATTGAAGGGAATAAAGAACGAGTTCAATTTTATGAAGGAATAGTAATCTCTGAAAAGAATAAGTCAATTAATACAACTATAACGGTAAGAAAAGTACTCCAAGGGATTGGTATCGAAAGACTTTTTTTGATTCATTCTCCCAGAGTTGTATCAATCGAAATAATACGCCAGGCAAAAGTTCGTCGATCAAAATTGTATTATTTACGAAATCTAATTGGAAAAGCAAGCCGTTTAAAACAAAAATTTAAATAAAATTAATATTTTTATTTATTTATGTGGATCAATTTATCGGTTTAGTAAAGAAAAATAAACTTTTTTAAAGCTACCTTTATTATTAATTAAATAATAACTAAAATTTTAAATATTATTATTAACATTTTAGTTATTATTAAGGTAAATCTATGAAGTAATTTTTGTTTAGCTTTAAGCTTTTATTACTTATTTTTCTTACTAAAATTAAAAAGTTAAATCATATACATATATGAAAGAAGTAATCCACATATTTCTTAACCTAACAAATACAGAAGTTTAATACATTAACTATTAATTATAAAACTTTTCATAAATATAAAAACTAGCTAAAGTATAACAAATTAAGTTTTAAAAAATACGAAAGTATTTAAAATTGTCAAAATTAGAAATTAAACTATTATGAATTTTTAATCGAATCTGTCAAACTAAAATAATTTGATGCAAATAAAATCCAAGTAAAATTTTGTAAAAAATCATAAATTAATTAGTGAAGTACTTTTTAATTTTATATGAAAAATAATAAATAAACTTTATTAAAACAACTAAAATTGTTAAGCTAGTAAAAAATTATATATATATAGTTATAAAAAACCTTTGAAAGTTTGTTTTATATAAAATAATAATAATCTATTGAAAACAAGTAAATATTATTTAAAAAATACACAAACCCTTAAAACTTTAAAATATAGTTGCAATTTATTTTCAGTTTAATATTAGTCAATTATTATTTGCTACATTCTTTACTTATTAGTTTAAAAAGTATCTAATTATTACAATATCTTTTGTAATATATTCTATAAAAGCTAAGCATTAAAATTAGTTTTAAAATTAACTATATTTATTTAAAGAGATTTTATAAATAAAATTTATTAAAAATATAAATTTTTAAAGTGGCTGACTATTTCGTTTAGAAATTATTAATTAAGGTAGTTAGTTTGTGTGTCAATGTTATTACTTTAAAATTATTAAGAGTAAGGATACTTTAATTAATGTATCAATTATAAATTCTCATGTTTGTTTTAGATTATCTACGTTTGAATACTTGAGTATTAGAAAATTACTATAATTCTTTTATTAGGTAAATAATACATTCTAAGTTTACGGGTATAAATCAGTTTTCTAGAAATTTTTTAAATTTATCTTGCCTTATTTTTTTTTATATTGTAAGGTAAAAGTTAGTTTAAAATATTAATATCAGAAAAATTTTATAAAATTCAAAATATGTTTATAAATAATTTACAATTTTTGTTAAATAATATCTTATCTTTATTAATTACGATTGATCAAGAAACAATACTTGATTTTTTAGAAATTGGGCAACCTCTTAGTACAACACAATATCAGAATCTGGGTGACGCTTACCCAGTTTCAACATCAGTTTCTTTGGAAACCTTTAAATTAATAATGCGAGCTTTCTGGCAACATTATCAACATGGGTTAGGGTTTGTTGATGTTGAAAATTTTGCAATTTTTATTTTAGTTTTAAGATTTATTTTTCTTTCTAGAAAATATAATATTAAAACGGGATTTATTATTACATCGATTGGTCTCAGTGCTGGATATTTATGGTTTATGCATTTGAGAGATTTGGCAGAATTTTATATGCAAAGTATGTGGATGTGTCCTTTAACTCATAATCTCGCATATGAATTTAATGATATATATCAACAACAACAAAGTGAATTTCAGAAAATTGGAACGCGATTTGATAGTCATATGTTTTATGGACCAATAGTTCGAGCGTTTACAGATATAACTAATAATGGTAGATATCGTTATGATCCTATATCAATGATTTGGTCTTATTTACCGACAGATGTTAAATTTTTGAGTGACAAAATATATTACTTTTTAACTTTAAAAGCTATTCCGCAAATTTATCGATTTTTAACTGCTCAGCTCACTTTTTTATCAAGTTCAATATGGTATACTTTTATAGTTCGAATAAATAAACGATATTGTCCCTATTTAGTTAGATGGCACTGGACTTTTTTAATAACTCTAGAGTTTGCTGAAAGACCGATAGTTTTTGCTCATGATCGCTTACTATATTATTTGAATAATGTACTCCTTCCTAATGGGTATTTGCGTGAATCTCAATTAGTAACAGCTATGATAGTTACATTAGTTACAGGGCAATATATTCTTGTTTTATTATGTTTATTACATGCTTTATGTGGTCAATATTTTTACTTACCATTTTTTACGGAAAATACAGAACTACATATTGGACCAAGACCAAAAGATAGTATTTATAGTGGAGGTCATACAGTTTGGCAAAATAAGAGAGCGTATATGATTAGTCGACAAGCTTCTTCAAAGCTAAGAAAATATCGTTATGGTACTATTCGTTCAGCTTATAGTATTTTTCCACGACTTTGGTATGGTTGGCTAGGACGTGGTAATTTAGATGATCTTACAAATAAAGAATATGAACAATATTTAAAAAATAAAGAAAATAAAGAATCTAATAAAAAAGCAAAACGTCGAAATTCAAAAATTCGATGGGAGTATCGACAAGAAAGATTAAAAAAACGTTTTTTTAAGTTATTAGCTAAATTTGGCATTAAAATAAATAATATAAATGTCGATGATAACGATGACGATATATATGAAGAATTTAAAAAATTTCCTAAGAAATAATTCTTTTTAACGTAAGGTATAAACATAAAGTAAATAAAAAGTTTTATTTACTTTATAAAAATTTTTATAATGATGAACCTAAACCTGAATAAGCTCCATAAAAAAATAAACTAAGAATTGTTAGTGCTGCAAAACCACCTACTAAACCTACAAGCCATAATGGAATTCTACCAGTATTTGCCATATAAAAGACTCCTATTTGAAAATATTAATTGAAGAAATAACTTGAGAATAATACAGCTAAAACAAATATTAATAGCAATCCCCAATAAAGAGATGTTCTATTTAATTCTACGGCCTGTTTATTTGGATTTGGACCTGTCATAAATTACCTTATGTATATGTATATATGTATATTACGTGAATATTAAGTTATCGTTGAATAAATTGCATAGCGGTAATACCGCCTAAAAAAAACACTGTTGGAATGGCTAATCCGTGAACAGCTAACCAACGAAAAGTAAAGATTGGATATGCTACAGGCTGATTAATATTATTTGACATTTTTTTTACCTTTTATAAACCTTTAGTTAAATCTTCTAGTTCTTGTTTTGCACTGAAACGATCGTTTACTAATGGTACTTGCTGACGATCTTGTGTAAAATATTCATTAGGACGGGGTGTTCCAAATACATCATATGCTAATCCTGTACTAATAAATAACCATCCCGAGACAAAAAGAGAAGGGATTGTAATAGTATGAATGATCCAATAGCGTACACTTGTAATAATATCTGAAAAAGGACGTTCACCTGTAGATCCACCAGACATAATGCATATTCTCCTATAAAAAATGATTGTTGCTCATTCAAAAACTTAACCAAAAACGGGCAGGGGGAATCGAACCCCCATCTTTAACTTGGAAGGCTAACGTTCTACCACTAAACTATGCCCGCGTACAACAATAATAGTAGCATTATGCGAGTATAAAAAGCAATAAAAAATTATAAATTTTCTAACTTCAAATTCAAAAATTTAGCCAAATTAGTGGCTTGACCTTCTAAGTCTGATATTGAATCTGGTTGTTGGACAGGTGTTAATGGAATTTTTCGTTCATCCTTTAGACATAAATAAATACTTCGTTGAGGATTTAAACCTTCCGATATTTTTATTCCAATAGAGCGAATATCATTTAATGGATAAGTTAAAAGAATTTCTCTGTTTTTTCCGGGAAACCCTTTTCTTACAATTTTTATAAGCTTTTCAATTTTATTATATTCATTATAACCACTTCCTATATCCCAAAATATTGTTGTAATTATATAGATACTTAATCCAAAACTTAATGTTCCATAAAACATCATTACGATACCTTGCGGTATAAAAACTAATTCTGTAGGATTTGCAAATGGTAATAAATTTATTTTTATATAACTTGAAATACCTGCTAATAAAAACATTAATCCACCAATTAATAATAATGATGACCAAAAATAATTACTAAACCGTCGTGATCCAACAACTTCCTCTTGACGAATTTGATCTTGCATTACGATTTTTAAATTAATTTAACTGATTTTAATCCTAAAAACAAACCTGATGCAAGAGCAAAGCAAAACCCAACTAGTAAAAAATAGTTAATAATTATTGACATAGAATTTGTTAATTATATAAAAATGAAGTTTATAAAACTTTTTCTGAATATTAATATATATTATATAGTAATCTATATAAAAATTTTGATCAGCAAAAATTTTCAGTAATTTTTTAAATATTTTAGATTACTTAAAAATCTTATTATTAACATCATTAAATTTTAAATTAAATTTATGGCTAATTTTATTAAACCTTATAATGATGATCCATTTGTTGGGCATTTAGCAACACCCATTACTTCATCATCATTAACTCGAACTCTTTTAAAAAATTTACCAGCATATCGATTTGGTTTAACACCATTATTGCGCGGTTTAGAAATTGGTTTAGCACATGGATATTTTTTAATCGGTCCCTTTGCTAAATTAGGTCCACTACGTAATTCTGACATAGGTTTATTGGCAGGTTTCTTTTCAACAATTGGATTAATTCTTATTATGACTTTAGGATTAACAATTTATGGAGCGGCTTCTTTTAGTCAAAACAAACCTAATGCTAATGTGTTACAAACCAAAAAATCATGGGATCAATTTAAAGGTGGATTTTTTGTAGGGGCCTGTGGAAGCGCTGGATTTGCTTTTATTTGCTTATCAAGTATCCCAAATTTTACATTAAATTAAACTAAATAAAAAATAAACTAGTTATATTTAACTAGTTTATTTTTTATTTAGTTTAATTTAATTATTCAATAATTATTCGTCGATATGAATTCCATTAATTTACAAGAAGAATACTCTAAAACTGAAATAGCAAAACTTTTAAATCTCTTAAACGAAGAATTAGTTGGTTTAATACCTGTAAAGACTCGTATTCGTGAAATTGCAGCATTATTATTAATTGATAAATTACGAAAAAATTTAGGCATTACAGCAAATAGTCCAGGATTACATATGTCGTTTACGGGAAGTCCTGGTACCGGAAAAACAACAGTTGGATTAAAAATGGCTGATATTCTATTTCAATTAGGATATGTAAAAAAAGGTCATTTATTAACAGTTACACGTGATGACTTAGTTGGCCAATACATTGGCCATACAGCTCCTAAAACAAAAGAAGTTCTTAAAAAAGCTATGGGTGGTGTTTTATTTATTGATGAAGCATATTATTTATATAAACCGGATAATGAAAGAGATTATGGTTCTGAAGCTATTGAAATCTTATTACAAGTTATGGAAAATCAGCGTGATGATCTAGTTGTTATTTTAGCTGGCTATAAAGAACCCATGGATAAATTTTACGAATCAAATCCAGGTTTATCTTCACGAATTGCGAATCATATTGATTTTCCTGATTATAGTGTTGAAGAATTATTAAAAATTGCAAAAAGAATGCTAGAAGAACAACAATATCAATTGACTTCACAAGCTGAGATTGCATTAACTAATTATATTACTTTAAGAAAACAAAAACCTTTGTTTGCGAATGCTCGTAGTATTAAAAATGCGTTAGATCGAGCTCGAATGCGTCAAGCAAACCGTATTTTTGATAGTCGCGGACAAATCTTAACTAAAAAAGAATTGGTTAATATTGAAGCGAATGATATATTACAGAGTACAATATTTAATTAAAAAAATTTAAATTTTTTAATACATAAGTATGAGTTTATTAATTGTTGGTGGTACAGGTACTTTAGGACGTCAAATTGTTTTACAAGCTTTAACTAAAGGTTATCCAGTTAGATGCTTAGTTCGAAATTTTCGTAAAGCGAACTTTTTAAAAGAGTGGGGTGCAGAATTGATTTATGGTGATTTAAGTATACCCGAAACAATTCCACCCTGTTTTCAAGGTATAACAGCTATTATTGATGCTTCAACAAGTCGTCCTTCGGATTTAGATGTAGTAAAAACGGTTGATTGGTATGGTAAATTAGCTTTGATTGAAGCTGCTAAGGCAGCAAAAGTTAAACGGTTCATATTTTGTTCTACACAAAATTTAGATCAATTTTCAAATATTCCTTTAATGAAAATGAAACAAGGAATTGAATTTAAATTAAAAGAATCGCAAATTCCTTATACAATTTTCCGTCTAACTGGATTTTACCAAGGTTTAATTGAACAATACGCAATCCCAATATTAGAAAATTTACCTATTTGGGTAACAACAGAAAATACTTGCGTTTCTTATATTGATACTCAGGATATTGCAAAGTTTTGCTTAAAAGCTTTTCAACTTCCTGAAACCCAGAATAAAATTTTCTTTTTAGGAGGTCCAAAAGGATGGGTTTCTTCAGAAATTATAAATTTATGCGAACAGTTAGGGGGCCAAACAGCCAAAATTAATCAAATACCACTTTTTATGTTGAAATTTATTACTAAATTTCTTGGTTTTTTCGAATGGGGTCAAAATATAAGTGACCGCTTATCTTTTGTAGAAATTTTAAATGTTGACAGTGATTTTTCAAAATCAACATTTGATTTATATAAAACTTTCAAAGTTAAATCAAATGAAATTACTCAGTTAGATGATTATTTCTTAGAATATTTTATTCGTTTATTAAAGCGATTGAGAGACATTAATTTTGAAGATATTCAAAAACAAAAAAATATAATAATTTAAACTTTTTATAATTCCTATGAATTATATTATTTTTGCAGTGAAAGTTATTAAAAATTCAGGACAAAGTTTCTTTTCAGATGGAACAGCCATTACGGAATTAACTGTTCAGCTACCTCAAGTTCGAAAAAATAATACTAAATTAATAATTCAACTCGTAATTTGGGGAAAACTTAGTTATGATGTTGCAAAATATTATCAACCCGAAGATTATATTATTGTTGAAGGCTATATTTCATTTAAAAGTATAGGTATGGATCGTGTTGCTAATTTATTAGATAAGCAAATTGAAATTTGTGTTTTTAAACTTTACCCGTTACTTTTAAAATCCTAAAAGTTTATTTTAATAATTAAGAATTAAAGGTTTTTACTCAATTAAATGAGTCATAATTATTATATTTTAGTATAATTAATATTATTAAAAACAGTTTTTAGGAAAAATTAAATGTTAACTTTAAAAATTATAGTTTACACAACAGTTATCTTTTTTGTTTCTTTATTTATTTTTGGTTTTCTTTCGAGTGATCCTTCACGAAACCCTAATCGTCGAGACCTTGAATAATTAAATAATTAATAAAAAACTAGAGTGCAATTAATAGAGATAAAATCTTTACTCTCTAGTCTTTTATTAAAAAAAGAATTTTCGATAAAATAAATAAATTTTTAAAGAAAATAAAAAAAGTGTCCAATGTTAAATGTATATAAATACAATATAATTTAATTATGATAATTATTAAATTTATAATTTTAAAAACTTACGTAGCATATTATATAAATAATACTAGTGTGACTTGCTCGCTGAGCATTATATGCTTGGATGGTATTTTTTTAAACTCATGAGCGATCTCACAATGTCAAAATTGTTTTAGTCTTATGGTAAATCTTAAAATTTTTGTTATACCCTGGGAGAATAAACAATGAAAAGGTTTCTAGTACGGACGGCATTATTTGCATTGTTTGGTTTCTTGTTTTTAAAAGAAATTGGGGGTTAATTTAATATATGGACAATCAGATTAAAGTAATTGGATTAGACGCTATTAATGCTTCTGATCCACAGGCTTTATTACCAACTTTTAGTAAGCTTAATACAATTGTTTTCTTTAAAAAGACTCGTAAACTATGGGGGATCGTTGCAAACAAATATAGTGATAGAAAGATTATTAAACTATGCGCAAGAATAGCAACTTCAAAGGAAATCTTGGACAAAACTTTATCACTCGTTGGTAGCTACTTTTGGTACTCTAACGATGAATGTGTACTTATTTATACACCGTTAAGAATATTTCGCATCTGGCGTGTAACGTTTAAAGGTTGTCTCCGTATGTCTGGTGGTAATCAAATTGTATCTTGTACAATGACTATCATTGTTACTACAATTTCTTTATTTCCAAGTTATGAGCACCATAATTGATATTTAACTGGCGCACACGCAATCATTCATATGGCATATATGTCTGTTAAAAACATAGACGAAGTAATTGAAATAGCTGAAGATATTCAAACTTTAACTGAGGGAGTGTGTGTATTAATATAACATTGATGAGTATGCTAAAATTGCTGAGGAGCATACATTTGAGTTAGAATTGCTTACCCATTTATCTGATACTAAGACAAATATACAATGTGACGCTAATAGTTCAATTGAATTCCTTGAGAAAGCAATGCCGCTAAGTATAATTGATGATGAGTTATGTTATACTCACGTGCAGGGTGACATTCATGCTCTCGATACGAATGAAGGTGTAACAGCAGGTAGTTTATGGCTCTCTGATAAATTGGTTTTACCATCATATGACATATATCAAGGTGGAAATATAAGAAAATCGCTCGAAGCGCAAAATTTGTATGTTGCAATGAATCTAACTAAAATTTTGAATGATGAGAATTATTCACATGAGTTCAACCGGGTCTATAATGGATATGATTTTAATTCTTTTGTTAACAATTTGAACAAGGGAACATTCACACAACTGATCTCGGATTGGTCACAAGATAATTTAATCATTGTTAACATTATTATTTCTTCATCTAAATATGTTATTGTACGCGGTAAAAAAAGACGGGCAAGATATAATATTGGCGGATTACCTTCAAAGGAGCCAATAGGTATCTCAGAGCTCAAGGAATCACTTAAATCTGTGATGTTTGAGTACACTAAACCCGTTGATCTTTTATCTGCTAGTGAAGTTAAGAAATTAACAAAAATAGAACTCCTACAGGCGATCGCTAAGTGCGATATGGCTAAAGAGGAGGTGATTCGTAAATCAAATTTTTCCACTTTATGGCATATTCTGAAATTTAATTCTGAGTATTTAGGTTTAAGTACGCGTAAAGCTTTGAAAGTTTATGCGCTCAAAACTATTACTGAGACTGTAAAGGATCTTGATCTCGATGTTGAAGAGGTAAATACTTTAGTTACTAAATGTTTTAAACGTCTCATTTCTGCGACAGTTAGATCCATGCGAACTGAGCAAGTTAAACTGTATTTAGATAATAAATTAGATTACGTGTTATCTCAAAAGCCGTAAGCCTGATATCGGCTCTTTACTGAGTTGTTTTAGTAGGCAAGCTTCACGAATTGTTTCATATTATTATTCTAATGTTAAGGATTCTTACAGATGTGTTTGTAGTATGTATCCTTTAGCTGTGTCTACAGGTTTCGAAAATGTTTTCACGAGTCGTCGCACTAATAAACGCAAAACGAACTATTCCTATCATGTTGTAGATGGCCTCACTACTAGAACGTCCTCGGACTCTAATAATGAATGTGAAAACAATGTTAAATGTGGCGTCATTAAATGTAAAACACGTAGCAATATTGGTGAATTAAAAATTGATAATAAAAGTTCGTTTTATCTTGGACGACATATTATTAGGGATGGGGATAGATAACAGCGGTTTAGGAGATGCGGGGACCCATTTATGGAATATTATAACATTTATAAGAGGGACTTTAAAAGGTTAGGTGTAGCGCTTGATAAAAATGTCATTGGTGAGAGTTGCTTTAAAACAAATAAACAGACCTTACAGCGAACTATGATTCCTGATAACACATCTAAAAAAAAAAATACCAGTGTGACTTTTAGTTTTTTTTTTTGAATTCGACTAGTGGTATAACTTTGTGTCGTTTATGTAATTTAAAAAGAAAGAAACTATAACTAGTCAAACATACTTAATCCTACTAATGGAAAAATTAAAAAATATCTTGAACCTAATACTTTATATAAATTACTTTTATTATTTATAAATTCAAGAACTGTAAATTTTGTAAATTTGAAGATATAGTACTTAAAAAAATGTCAGTTTTAGAAGCCAATAATTAAAGATTATAATACAATAGGATACGTATTAATGTGTTGAAAATATTATTTATATATTGTATTTTAACCACTCAAAGGTAAAAATTAAACATTTAAACAGGTAAATAAAAAAAGAGTTTTACGCATTGCTATAAGTCATCTATTAAATTATTTTTTATTAAGTGCTATTCTTGAAAGTCTCACTTTACATTAAAAGATTAATTATTTAAAACGAAAAGTATACTCTAGAAAAGACTTATAAAATTGCTTTATAAAAGCATAATCGACAACTTGAATAATTTTAAAGAAGGCGTGAATTTTATAATAAAATTAGTCGGTGAGTACAAGAAATTATGTACATTAGTTAGATGAACTTAAAGTTAATATTAGTTATGTCCTATGGCTTGTTAACTTAAATACTAATCATTCAAATGAGTGTAATAATAATCGTTTTACTTGGTGCACAAGTTTTATTATTTCTTACTTTTCATAACATACAAATCCATCATTATTAACTTCAATTTTAGTGCTAGAAAGTGGTGTATAAGAGAATATAAATCATAAATATTTATTTAAGGATTGGTGATTCCTTAAATGTTAAAGAATTATAATTTAGAATAAACAATCTAGCCATTATTTATATAATTAAAATCCCTAATAATTGTTGGTATAAGAATAAAATCTTGGTATTTAGATAAAATACTGTATTAGAGTTTAATTTTGACTCATATCAAATTTTTTTAAGAATTAATAAAAGTAATAACAAAAAAAGAGATAAAATTTATTGAAACTTATACTTCCAAACAGTCTGAAAGGATAACAACTTTTAGCTTTATCTCAAACTTCCCTAATTTGTTTTAACATAAACTAACAAGTGAACTTTTGACAGTAATATTTTATATGTACTAGATAAATTTTTAAGTTGACTAACGCGTTGATAATTTTATACTGACTGTATAGGTAAATGTTTTTATTTTATATTTAGTTAGACTATAAGTACAGTACTAATTAAAACAATTGAGAAACAAGATTATAAAGAAAGCTTACACAGAAAAAATTTTAGGAATAACTTTTTAGTCTATGTATGGACTAAAAAAAAATCAAAAAAGAAAAGAAAAAAATACTTTTCTTAATTTTTAGTTATTTTGTATAAATTACTATTTGTAACTATAATATGTTTGATTCGTATTTACTCCATGAATATTTAAATTTTAAGAAGATAGTAAGATATTTATCTGCCAAAGAATAAGATTGATTAGTTTTAGATTCAATACTTAAGATAGTTAATTAATATAAGTTATATTAAACTTATGTAATAATATAATCCGACTTAATAAAAGTATTAGTAATTTTTAATACTCTATGCTTATTTATTTATTAAGCTTTACGACTCTAATAGTATTTAAAGTCTATTTATTTATAGAATTATTTAATACTTAAAAATATTCTATATCCGGTACTTTTGTTCAAATAGTTTTTATATTTTTTATCCCTTTTTGAGTCCGTCAGAGTTTCTTTTAGGCATAGTTGAGTTAACAAGTTTTTAAATTTTAGTTGTCAGTATACTCTTTCAATTATTTCTTTTCTAATTTTTGTTATTGTAAAATATTTTTTATTACAGTAAAAACAATACAATTTTAGGTTGAAGTTTTTTCATTCTTAACTATTACAACGAATTGGTTTACTTTTTTTCTTTTTAAGTAAAAATTAAGTTAAATTTAATATATAATACCATTTATAAGTCGGTAAGATAAAAGTAAAAACCATTTTTAAATTGAGGTTTACTTACTAAATTATTTTAATTTAAGGATAATAAAATATGACCATTGCTATTGGACAAAACCAAGACCGTGGCTTATTTGATCTTGTTGATGATTGGCTAAAAAGAGATCGATTTGTATTTGTAGGTTGGTCAGGTATATTATTATTCCCTTGTGCTTATTTAGCTGTAGGTGGATGGTTAACTGGAACAACATTTGTAACATCTTGGTATACACATGGGTTAGCTAGTTCTTATCTTGAAGGTTGTAACTTCTTAACTGCTGCTGTATCTACGCCTGCAAATAGTATGGGACATTCATTATTACTTTTGTGGGGTCCTGAAGCTCAAGGTGATTTTACTCGTTGGTGTCAAATAGGTGGACTTTGGACATTTATTGCATTACATGGTTCATTTGGTTTAATCGGTTTCTGTCTACGTCAATTTGAAATTGCTCGTTTAGTTGGTATTCGTCCATATAATGCAATTGCGTTCTCAGGACCAATTGCTGTATTTGTTTCAGTATTTTTATTATATCCTTTAGGTCAAGCAAGTTGGTTCTTTGCTCCTAGTTTTGGTGTTGCTGCCATTTTCCGATTCTTGTTATTTTTACAAGGTTTTCATAACTGGACATTAAACCCATTCCATATGATGGGTGTAGCAGGTATCTTAGGTGGTGCTTTATTATGTGCAATTCATGGTGCAACTGTAGAAAATACATTATTTGAAGATGGTGATGCTGCTAATACTTTCCGTGCTTTTACTCCAACACAATCAGAAGAAACATATTCAATGGTAACAGCGAATAGATTCTGGTCACAAATTTTTGGTGTAGCATTTTCAAATAAACGTTGGTTACATTTTTTCATGTTATTTGTACCTGTTGCAGGTTTATGGACAAGTGCAATTGGTATTGTTGGTTTAGCATTAAACTTACGTGCTTATGATTTTGTATCACAAGAATTACGTGCGGCAGAAGATCCAGAATTTGAAACATTTTATACAAAAAATATTTTATTAAACGAAGGTATTCGTTCATGGATGGCTGCACAAGATCAACCACATGAAAACTTTGTATTCCCTGAGGAGGTATTACCACGTGGAAACGCCCTTTAATAGTAGTATAGCAGGTCGAGATATTGAGTCTACAGGTTTTGCTTGGTGGAGCGGAAACGCTCGTTTAATTAATGTCTCTGGTAAATTATTAGGTGCTCATGTTGCACATGCAGGTCTTATGGTATTTTGGGCTGGAGCGATGATATTATTTGAAGTATCTCATTTTGTTCCAGAAAAACCTTTATATGAACAAGGTTTTATTTGTATGCAACACTTGGCAACATTAGGTTATGGTATTGGCCCAGGTGGTGAAATTACATCTACTGTTCCATATTTCGCTGTTGGTGTTATTCATTTAATTTCTTCAGCTGTATTAGGCTTTGGTGGAATCTATCATTCGTTATTAGGTCCAGATACCTTAGAAGAATCTTTTCCATTCTTTGGTTATGATTGGCGTGATAAAAATAAAATGACTACTATTTTAGGTATCCATTTATGTTTATTAGGCTTAGGATCATTATTATTAGTTGCAAAAGCTATGTACTTAGGTGGTATCTATGACACATGGGCACCAGGTGGTGGAGATGTTCGTTATATTACAACACCAACATTAAATCCAATCGTAATTTTTGGTTATGTTTTTCGTTCGCCATTTGGTGGTGATGGTTGGGTAGTTTCTGTAAATAATATGGAAGATCTTGTTGGTGGTCATATTTGGATTGGTATTCTATGTATTGTTGGAGGTATATGGCATATATTTACGAAGCCATTCTCTTGGGCTCGTCGAGCATTTGTATGGTCAGGTGAAGCATATTTATCATATAGTTTAGCTGCCATTTCATTAATGGGCTTTACTGCCGCATTATATGCATGGTACAATAACACTGCTTACCCTAGTGAATTATATGGTCCAACAGGTCCAGAAGCATCACAATCACAAGCGTTCACATTTTTAGTTCGAGATCAACGGTTAGGTGCAAATGTATCATCTGCACAAGGTCCAACTGGTTTAGGTAAATATTTAATGCGTTCACCTAGTGGAGAAATTATCTTTGGTGGTGAAACTATGCGTTTTTGGGATTTACGTGCACCATGGGTAGAACCGCTACGTGGCCCCAACGGTTTAGATATTAATAAAATTAAAAATGATATTCAACCTTGGCAAGAACGTCGTGCCGCAGAATATATGACTCATGCTCCATTAGGTTCGCTAAACTCTGTAGGTGGGGTAGCAACTGAAATTAATTCAGTGAATTATGTATCTCCACGTTCATGGTTATGTTGTTCTCACTTCTTTTTAGCCTTCTTCTTTTTAATTGGTCATTGGTGGCATTCAGGACGTGCTCGTGCAGCAGCGGCTGGATTCGAAAAAGGAATTAACCGTGCAAACGAACCTGTACTATCTATGCGTCCTATTGATTAAAATTTAAAGAAATATCAATATTTATTTATTATTAAAGTTTTTATTTAATTATCTAAGAGATAATATTAAGATAAACAGAAGTTAGTTTTGGTAAACTAATAGAGTTTTACTTTGAGTAGAAATTTAACAACTAGTGATTACCCTCTAATAATGGGAGCTTCTTTGGTTAGGAATAAATAAGAAAAAGTAGAAAGCTTCTACTTTTTCTAATACTTAGTCAATATAGGGAGTGGTTTATTTTTTGAGAAGTTAAAATTAATAAGATTTTATAAATGAACATGATAAAAATTTTTCTACATTTAAATCTTAAGTCCCATATCAATATATTTAAAATATATAGTATAAACTATTTTCTTTATTTCCTCAATTAAATTTTGCTTAATTATAAAAAGAAACTCGCATATTGTGATTATCTTGTTTTTCTATGAATAATAGGCAAACATCTGTATAACATATGTTACTATAACAATCTCATATAATGTTACTATGTTTCTATTCGACATTTGCATATAGTCTTTAGAGACGATATTAAATGTTTTTAGTATTTTCAGTGGAAGAGTCACAAGCTTTTTTGTACAGGCGCATATAAAAAAACTGCAGTGACTATTTAAAGTAGTTTTTCTAGTATGACGTTATTGGAATTTAAAATTTTTACAGGTAGAATTAAAATCTTGTTCACATTTTTTTCAATGTCTTTAATGTTTAGCATTTTTAAAATTCGTATTCACTTAATTAAAGTTATTAATTCTGCCCCAACGTAGGTTGGATAAAAAAGTTACCTAACTTATCTAACGCTTACAGTTTGTTCTACAGTACATTCTATCAACAATTGATTAATTTCTTAAAATGGTAATACGTGTAATCAATAGTTGTGTACTCTTTACATGTTTTAGTAGTTTAGATATCTTCTTTTTAGAAACCACTTTTTTGACTAGTTTAACTCTTTTTTTTACAACAGTAGAAAAAGTAGATCTCAATACACTTCCAAATAGGGCTAATGTAATTATATCGAAGAATTTTATAACCTTACTGTTATATATTATTACGTAAGTATATAAACATTTTATGTATTTTCGTAGATTATATTATAAATGAGGTATTAAATTAGGAGTTTTATTGATCACAAATCAAAATTGCCAAATGTTTGAACTTTTTAATATTTTCAATTTTAGTGTAATAATATAGTATTGAGGTAGTATTCAATATTTAAAATCCTTTTATTAGTCTTAAAATTACTTTTCTAAGGATATTCGATTCTTTGATATTCTACATATAAATATTTTATTTATCTTTGATATCAGAATTACTTAACTTGTATATAATTAATAAAATATATTTGGATTTTATTCGTCTATGAAATAAATTTGAATAAATTCAGAAAATATAGAAAAAAGATAGAATAAAGTCCGTTTTATATAAAACGGATATTAGGAAGTCAGAAAACAAACCAGAAAGATATATATTTAGACTTTATATAATTAAATCCTCAAACTAGTGGATTAACAAAATTAAATAAAGAACAGGAAGATAAAATGTTTTGAAACAAAGCGTGTACGAATCGAAAACAATTACTGAAACGTAATTTTATTACCCTAAAAAATTATCAAGCTTTAATTAACTCAACTAAGACTGATATTATTTGATACAACAGTTATATAATGGTACGCACTGAAACATAACACTTTTATTACTAACGATTAGAAATATTTGAGTTAACAAATTCTTGATGTTAAAAGTTTATCAATTAAAAACTATTATGTTAAAAGGTTGAGTTAATGTAGCTTATTCAAAACTTGGTCTAACAAGTTATGGGGTTTATTCATCAAATTAAAAATAAATAAATTTTAAAATCTAAATAAAAAGAGTTTGACTTATTTTTTCTTTTTAAAACAGATAATTTCTATATATTTAACTTTCAATTAAATAATAACCAACGTGTGAAAATAGAACAAATAATTAAGAATACTAATAAATAATTTTATTTTGTGTTTTTCTTAGTCAAATAAACTTATCAATAACAAAATTAGAATGAGTTTAGAGGATTCTTCACGTATTTTAGAGTCTTTTTGACTCTGCTGATACAGTATATAAAAGCAATCAAATAAGTTAATAAAATTTTATTTATAAGTTGTGTTGTTATCTTAGGTAATATTAACATATCTTAAATAATATTATATTAAGATCTTATATATGTATTTATAAATTTAAAATATTTTTTTTATGGACTAATTTTAATATCCTCGTATTTTGAGTTCAAAACTTATAGAATTTAGATATGTTTTAATTTATTGTTTAAGGGTAAAACAACTATCATAATAAAAAAATGAAACAGTAACAACAATAATATTAAACTATCTTAATAAATTATTTATACTTATTGATATAGTTAATTTAAGGACTTCTTTAATGTCAGCTCTTCCTACTGTTGAAGTAGCTAGTCAAGTTGTCATTTTTAAAACGTAATCATATACCAGTAAAAAAATCCTCAAATTTAATCTTTAGGCTAGTGAAAAGGAAATTTTTAATGAAGCTTTCATTATTCATATAGGGCTTTTGAAGTTTAATATTATCCCTATAAATTAATTTTATTTATAACAATCTTTTACACATTAAATACGTTATTTAAAATAATATATTTACTTTAATAATTTTAAGCTAAAATTATATTTAGCATTATAGATTATTTTGTTATTTAAAATTTTAATAGAAATTTATAAATTAAGGACTTTAAAAATGGTTAATTGGCAAGTTATAGGTCAGTTAGTATCAACAGGTACTATTATGTTAGTAGGACCAGCGATTGTTGTATTGTTAGCCTTGAAAAAAGGGAATCTTTAAGATTTAATTGATTATTCAGGTAAATTATAAGTATAAAAATTTTGAGGGAATATTTATGATAACTGCTTTAACAGCTTTATTAGTATTAGTTTCATTAGCTTTAGTTGTGACTGTTCCAGTAGCACTAGCTTCACCAGGTGAATGGGAAAGTTCAAAAGATCAATTTAATAAAGCATTTCAACTTTGGGTTGGTCTTGTTGTTGCAATTGCTACTGCGGATGGTATATCGTCAACAATTTAATAGAATTAGAAATTATAGTTTCAAACTATAATTTCTAATTCTATTAAATTGTTGACAAACTTGTTAACATAATATATTATCCGACATGTGTTATAGTGTAATGTAAATTAATTATTCTAATTTTAGTGCGGGCATAGCTCAGTGGTAGAGCGCAACCTTGCCAAGGTTGATGTCGCGCGTTCGAATCGCGTTGCCCGCTCGTTAAAAATTAAAATAATTTTCTTCAGCCCCCATCGTCTAGAGGCCTAGGACGGCTCCCTTTCACGGAGCAAACAGGGATTCGAATTCCCTTGGGGGTAATATAATGGACTAAAATTCATTCGAAAATAAGATAAGATAAAATAAAAGACAAAGTCTTTTATTTTATCTTACTATCAAGCAACAACTTGACGATCTGAATCAAGTAGCATGATTATAGTAAAATCAGCATAAAGGTGATGAAGGGTTCGATGCACATAGATCTCTAAATTTTTGACACCCTATTGAAGTAGCTTTTAATTCAGATATGGTAGCCATTTTACCAGGAATTGAGCACCAAACCAATACATCAGAGACTACTTCACAGACTATGGAAACACAACACAGACTTACGCATATTGGATCTCTATTTGCAAAGTCGGCGCTTGCTTTAAAAGCACCAATACCAGTCCGACGTCCACTATCAACTGTTACTGCACCTTTACTCGAATCTTGAACAGATTTCGTAATATTGCCCCAAAAATAAGCAACTCCTTCTTTGGTTGTTCTGTCTTGATTTAGAATTGCATCTCGAACACCCAGACCGTTTAAAGGACCTTTCATAAATTTTTCCTGAGTATAATAAAATTTCTATATATGTATATATAATATGCCCAGACTCAGAGTCGAAGATATAAGATGCGGACCTTCAATTCATTTGTCTATCCACTAAGCTATCTGGGCCTTATATGTATATGTAAATTATACATAATTTTTTATTCATAATGCTAATTTAATAAATTAGTGATATTTTATGAAAAAAAAAATATTTAAAAATAATTATCAATATTATTTTTATATTAATAATTAACTTCAATTTAATAGTACCAAAAATAATTTTATAGATAATATTCAATATTAGTTTAGGGAAACGTTTACTCACCTCTATTTTTTCTAGTAAATAATTTTAAACAATTGAAAAATTATAAATTGACATAGATTAATCTTTATTAAAAGTTTTGAAGAGTAATTAAAATATAATTCGTCAGGTGTTCAGTATTAAAATTTGTAAGTACAATTTATATATTTAATAATATTTCAGTATCTTACAGAAATAATTTATAAACAAACATTAAAAATAAAGAATTTTATTGAGTGTAATGGTCATTTCAATTCTTTAGAGAATTTTCACCAATGTGAAAGAAAAAAGTTCTTCTCAATTTCCAAATTCAATTATTATTCTGTCTATTTGAATTACTTCATTCTTAATTTTGAAAAATTACTCAGAAATGAGTTAATAAAGAAAAGAATTAAAAAAGACCAAAAAAATTTCAGTTATTGCTAAACAATAAAAATTAATTAGTCAATGTAATAAGTCAAATAAGTTAAGATCTAATAAGATAAAAACATAAAGACATTCGGAAAATATAAGATATGTATAAAAAAAACTTCATAATCATTTAACTTTATTGAAGACTGGTACACTAGATTTATTGTTCATATATTTTATTAAAATTTATAGTTTTAAAGTAAATGTTTTTTATTGATAATTTTATATTATCATTTGTATATGTCTATTTATAATTTTTTAAATTTTAGTTTTTATTTAAACTTATTTATTTATGAAAATAAAGATAATTAAATAATTTTTTTTAAGTAAAATGATAAATTATAAATTTAATCGTAAAAATGATTTTTATTGGAGAAATTTAATGGATTGGAATATTACTCAAAATTTTTCATCTAATCTTGTTTTTGGTATCTTACTATTTGCAATGGTTATATATTGGATTAACTTATCTCTTTTTAGTGGAATAAAAAATTTAATACAACTTGGAAAGTCAAGTGCCATTATAGCAAATATTTTGCTATTTTTTATTCTTTTTTCAAGATGGGTTATTGCTGGTTACTTTCCGTTAAGTAATCTTTACGAATCGTTATTATTTTTAACTTGGACATTAGTAAGCATATATTTATATTTAGAATTTAAGACAAAAAGTAAATTATTAGGCGCTATTTTATTGCCTATTGCATTATTAATTAATGGATTCGCTAACTTAACATTATCTGCCGATATGCAAAAGTCAAGTCCATTAGTACCAGCATTACAATCAAATTGGTTAATGATGCATGTAAGTATGATGATGTTAAGTTATGGAACATTAATAATTGGTTCATTATTATGTATTTTATTTCTTGTGCTTTCAAAATTACAAGATGTCGATTTACAATTAATTGATGAATCACCATCTTTAGTTTTTTATAAGAATATTTTTGATTATTATGAAGCGAAAGTTTTATTAGAAGAAAATGAAGTTTCTTCTAATAAAATAATACCTTTAAAAGAAGGAGTTCAAGAAATTGCTTTTTTAAAACTGTTAAAAACTTTAGATAATTGGAGTTATAGAATAATTGGATTAGGATTTCCATTCTTAACAATTGGAATTATCGCTGGAGGGGTTTGGGCAAACGAAGCTTGGGGTTCATATTGGAGTTGGGATCCAAAAGAAACCTGGGCTTTAATTACTTGGCTTATATTCGCAACATACCTACATTCACGTATTACAAAAGGATGGGAAGGAAAAAAAACGGCTATTCTAGGTGGATTAGGGTTCTTCGTTATTTGGATTTATTATTTAGGTGTTAACTTTTTAGGGAAAGGCTTACATAGTTATGGTTGGTTATCATAAAAGAATAGTAATTATTTCTTTTTATAAAAAGTTATTAAATATATATTTATATCAAAGGTATTTAGTCTAAAAAATTTGTTATTTTTATCAAAAGTAATATATAATATCTATTATATACTAGAAATTATTAAAGTTAGATTAAACATTATGTCTCATACAGTAAAAATATATGATACGTGTATAGGTTGTACTCAATGTGTCCGAGCATGTCCTACTGATGTATTAGAAATGGTTCCTTGGGATGGTTGTAAATCTGGTCAAATTGCTTCATCACCTCGAGTAGAAGATTGTGTTGGATGTAAACGTTGTGAAACTGCATGTCCGACTGATTTCTTAAGCGTAAGAGTTTATTTAGGTGCAGAAACAACGAGAAGTTTAGGGTTAGCTTATTAGAAAGTTTATCTAATTACTTAATTAACTTTACTAAATTAATAAGTAAAAAATAGTAATCTCAACTCAAACAGGTCATTTTTTTCGAAAGAAAATGACCTAAGATACTTCGCGTTTTCTAATTTTCTATAAAAATTAATTGGAAATAGTACAAAAATTAATGAAGGTCAAATGTTTAGTGAAAGTAGTTGTTCGAAATCCGATAAATTATTTATTTTATAGTACTTAGTGATCTTATGATTATTAAGAAGATATATTTTAATCTTTATTGGTATATTTATAAGATAGTTAAATTTAAAAGATTGAACTAATTTGAATAAAAACTGTAATATTTGCACTAGGTAAAAGTTTAATAATGTATTATAATTTTCTGGTTTAAAATGCCACCAAAGTATGGCTACCATGTGACTCTGGGCTCTGGGCAACGAGCTACATTCTCGATGTGCTCCACGGTTGGTTTAAATCCCATTCGAGTTTTCAACTAAAAATTTAATTTTGAAAAACCATATTTATAAGGTTGATTGACTAAGTGTGTTATATTATCATTCAGAATTTTATTTAATTGATTCATGATTAAATTTGTAAAATAGATTGTTTTCACGTTTCCATTATAAATACATCAGGATTAAATTTAAACAAATAAAAATACACTATAATTAAAATATTAATATTCTAAAAAGTTATTATTTAATTAAAAATAAAGTTATGTTATAATTATTATTAAGGTTAATCTTTAAAAGTTTAGAGAATTTAACCGATGAGAATTAATTTAAATTTATTAATTAATTAAATCTATTATTTTATTTTATTCCTATGGTTAAAAAAACTTTTATGTCAATTGGTATAGGTATGTTTATTGCTATGTCACCCTTACGCAATTCTTCATTCGTAAACATTTTGATCGCTATTACCGGAGGTTAAAATGATAAATTTAATTGCACCAGCTTCTTACATATTTGTTGGTACCTGAGCTGTAAAATTATTTAGAAATAGTATAAATGTTACCAACTCCACAAATCCGTTGGTATTCACAAAAAATATTACTTTGATTGTTATCGAGTCTTGTACGCCTTTTCTGGTGGTGAGACTGGCAGTATATTATGTAATGGCTGGATCTTTCATAGCCGCTTCGGTTGTCAGTCTAAGTCCTTTAACTATAGGTTCAGCTATTCACGTTGTTACAGAAATTTCATAAATTTATAATTTTTTCTTTTAAATTCAGTAATACCTTGATTATTAGCCTACTCTAATGGCAAATTTTTACAATTTTTAATAGTTGAAGATCCTCTTGTATTTATTGATACAGAAGTTTTATGGGACGAATCTACAAATTATCAATTTAAATTTTTTAAATTTTATCGATACGTAAATCAAAAAATATAATATTAGTGACTTTTTAAATTAACTATGGATTAAGATCTGTATAAGTTTATTCATTAAAGTCTTTAAACCCAATTTTACCTTGTTATATCAGGATATTTAAAAAACAGAGTAGTTAAAAAACTTTACATTATGTGGAAAGTTTTTTAACTACTTTTTTCAAAGTTTGAAAAGAAAAAAACTAACCCTTTTTAGACTTTTGAAAAACTAAATAGAAAGTTTTTCATACACTATAAAACCTTCTGAAATAATTTTATAGGTTTCATCGATCAATCCATGGTTTTTATATTGTTGAAGACATTCAATAAAATATTTTTTCATTTTTGTTGATTTGTTAAGTTTACTGAATAGTCTTCGAAGAAATCTTTAATTCAAAAAGTCTTTACAATATTTATAGAACTAAAAACCTGAATCACTTTAAATTGAACTTCCACTTTATGTTTGGTCAATTTTTTAGTTATTAAATTAGAAAGTATGAAAGGATGGCTATAACTAAACAACTCTTCTGAGATCCAAACTCTCCCAACCCAACAATTCGAAATACTCTTCTGGATTTTCTCGAAAAAGAGTCTTTTCGTGGTTCTTTAAATCTCGTCAACCTATCACTAGGTGTTTATATCTTTCTTTTTTATAAATCATTCTTATTATTTGTATAATCGTGAATGTTTGTGTTTACTGCACTTTGCTGATTTATCATTTTCTTAGTTAAAAAATTACCATTACTATCCTGCAAATGTTTTACTTCTGCGGGAACTAAGTTATAGGTACTTAAAAATAAGTAACTTCCATCTGGTTGTTTTTGATAAACAGCAATAAGATTTCTATCTGGATCAAATAAATTTACAGGATCACAACCATGTTGCGTTCCTTCTTGATACTGGCCCTCAGTATATCAGACAATATCTTAGCTATTTAGGCATATCAATAGCAATCAGTTTGAAGAATTTGAAAATAAATAGAGAATTACGCAAAGCTCCACGTTTGTTCAGAGAATAGAATATGCTCTCAGCGATACGTTAAGGGGTCTGTAACGAAAATAAATGAAATTTAGGTAACTTTTTAACAACTAATTAGTTTTTTGATGTAATGATAACATTAAATTAATCTCTTTGTTATTAATCGAAATTATGAATTCATTTCTGTTTATTATTCTCAGTGTAATCATAACACCGTATATCCGACCAAATACTAGATTGTTCAAAATAATAGTTAGTTATCTTATGTGAGGGTTCTAAAATGATAGATATAATTATATTTATAAATGTTTGACTGCTATTAATTTTGTGGAAGAGTTTTACTGTGGGCATTATTACCTCTTTAGCCAGTAAGACTGTAGAACTTACTGGAGCAGTCATCGATAAAACTATTGAATATACGGCCGTAATTTTCTAAGCCAAAGGTTTTACTTATACAGTACTGGAAGTTACGGGTCTCTCGTTTCCTACTAGTGCAGCGTGGGCAGGGGTTAAGATAGTAATCAATGTTTTCATCCTACCATATATTAAATATACTATAAAGTGCATATAATAATGTTAATGTAAAATTTAATTAATTACTAATTTTATAATTCATCAGAAATCTTTACTAGTAACTCTTCTGGTAAAGGTGTGTTATATTCATAATAAATGCTAATAATGTATTGTTTTATAGTTTCAGCATTATCTTCACGACCTATAAACTCTAGTATTGGTTCGCATAACCATGTAAAAGCTAATATATTATTTCCATAGAAAAATGTTAAAATAATTATTAAAAGTAGAATAAATTTCTTACGTTTTTTACCTTTTAAATTTTTTAAAACATAATCAATTTTTAACTTAAGGAATTCTATTTTTTCTTCTAAAGTTAGATCTTTATCTATCAGTATTTCCTTTATGTCTTCAGCGTGATCTGGACTAATACCTTTTAATTTTTTAACGATTCGACCTACTTTATGAACTGGTGCTACCAAAATTGCATTTGAATATCGTGCTGTATGTTCAACTGCCTTATCCGCGCTCTCCGACCAAATTGATGAAGCAAACACTCCTCCATTGCGACTTTAATACTAATAAAATCAACCATAATTCGTTTTATAATTGTTATAGTTATAGGATCAATTGCCCCACCTTTGCGATCTAAGGCTTTTCTTGTTCAATCGTCAAATTGAGTTATTTGATTTTGTTAGTTCGTTACTTATTTTTATTTTGGTTCCGTCATGTATATTTTTCCAAAAGAATTTTTCCAATTTTCTCGCTAAAATATAAGGTATTCCAATGAAGATTAAATATCTTAATATCAATTTTGAAATTTTATTTGGATCATAATTTTTTATTATTTACTGTTAGTCGTTTCAACTTCAAGATTTACTAATGAATTTTGAATTTCCGTAAATAACGGAAAATATGCTTCTAGGAATTTCTTATTAATTGAATAATTCAGACTTAATGAGTTTGTCTATTAGTAAATCAAAATACTAAATAGGCTATAAAAAATAAAATAAGTAACTGCACTACTACAGTTACTTATTTTATTTTTTGCAAGTTTAGCCCAGTCTAGTGAAATGGGAATATACAACCTGATTTGGCCTGAGTCTGATTTTGCCAAAGAATAGAACTTTAAAAATTCGATAAATTACATTTACTAGTAATCTATTTAAGGCAAAAAATTACATAATTTTTTTAAAATTTATGCAATATCATCTTTCTGTGTGTATAAAAAGAATAAAGCCATACTAAATGCGGGGAAAATTAAACCTACAATCGGTACCAAAATAGAAGGTAAAAATGTTGCTGTCATAATTTAAATGTTAATCTTTATAATAGAAATAATAATTACTATCACTAATTATATATAAAAATAAATATAAAATTAAAAAAAGGAGAAATTTTTAGTACTTTTTATAGTAAAATATATATTATTAAATTTAACATTAATAATTTTATACTTAGAGGGTTTACTTATGGAAAGTTTATTATTAGCACGTTTACCAGAAGCTTATGTTATTTTTAGTCCAATTGTAGATATATTCCCAATTATTCCTGTATTCTTCTTATTATTAGCTTTTGTCTGGCAAGCAGCTATTGGATTCAGATAAATTTTAAACTTTTAAGTTAAAAATTTAGAAATGGTTGATTTTTTATCTATAATGTATAGTAATATTTTTTTAATGATTAAAATTAAATGGTTGAACCTCTATTATCTGGAATAGTATTAGGAATGATTACTGTAAGTGCATTTGGTCTTTTTGTGGCTGCGTTTTTACAATATCGTCGTGGAAATCAATTTGAAATTTAGAATAGATTTGCTAAAAAAAATTTAGCATATCTATAATTTATAATCAACTGTAACATGCTATTTTATAAATAGTTAATTAAATTATTGTCAGATAAATACATTTTATATTTATGAGCGTGTGCAATCAACTAATTAGTATAAAAGGCTGGTAGCTTTTAATATACTAGTAAAAAGAATTTCAAATTCTTGACAAGAAAATTACATCTTTATGTACCCATTAATAATGTTAAAATGTTAATTAAAGGTATTTTACAAGTCACATAACACCCATTCAGTGCCCTATAAATATCATAGTAGAACACAATAAGATAAGAATCCATATCTAAATTTAAAAATTGAATAGAAATATTTCCATTTTACCTAGAAATTAATAATCACGCTAAAAAATAATTACAAGACTATAAAAATCACAAATAGTATTGTAATTATATGGTATAAAATATAATTTATACGAAACTTTTTATAATTTTTGTTTACAAATTAAATTTGTTTTGTAGTTGTAATTAGCTTGTACCAAACTTGAAAACCGAAATGAAAAAATATAAATTTTATTATGATCGGAATTTTAAAAAAACACAAAGGCGTTCAATTATTGGAGCGTTTATGCACTTGGATTACAAGTGGTGAAACCGTTTATACATCAGTTGGTTTAGTTGTTTAATTTTTCCGATTAATTTAAAAAGAGGAGATTTTTGTGGCATTTGTGCCGAGTAAGCCAGGAAATGGTAGATTTGCTTTTGGTAATTTTAATTCAATACATTAAAATAGATACGCTCATCAATATTCTAGAGCTAAAGCTTGGAGGAATACGTTGTGTTTATGGTTGGATGAGTGGTACTCGATTACTCGGTATCGTTACTGATGTTAGTAAAGGTATAGTTATTGAGTATGGGAAAAGGAAATTCGCCACCGTTTGCATTAATGCAAGTGCATATATTCTTTCATATGCTATAGTGGTATTCACAAATGCATCAAGGATTGTAAATATTGCAAAGAATATTCAGAGGACGTCTGCATTCTACTTTGAATGTCTAGAAGACTTAATGAATTTATCTTTTTTATCGCTAAACTTAGTGTTATTTGGTCAACAAATTTCAATTGGTGCTTCAAATCGTTTTAATTTATTTGGTAATAATACAGATTTCTTATATGTTTAGTTGTTTAATATTGTACTCAATATAATATTAAATTGACTACTTTAAGACTTTCAGACCATATTATTTAATATGGTCTATTTATTTTAATTTATTTTCATTCTCAAGCCTTTAATTGGCCACTGAAAGGCTATTCTAATCGAGATATGCATTCTTCTCTTTTTTGATTAGATAATTTGTTAAAGTAAGCCGAAGTAGTATCTAGTTTTTTATGACCAATCGATTGTTTGATAAACTCAATATCTTTGAAATCTTTCGACGACTGGGTAATAAAGCCAATTCGAAAACCGTAAATGGTAATATTTGGTTATCCAAGAAGTTGCTTGGAAACTGTTCGCATAAACTTATTAACATCTTTGTTAATTGTTTCGCGTCGTAACTTTTACTAATGCGTGGCTTTCGATCTAAAAACTTAAGCATATGGTTCTTTGATTAAAAGAATAAATTGAAAATCTTTTTTTCGATCGTGAATAATTTTCCCTTACTTGGTAATAAATAACTTATGACTTCTAGGACCACGTTTCGAGCGATCAGTGGCAATCCAAGATTCTTGAGTTAGTCTTTTCATTTGAGATAGCTTGATATTCAAGCGTTCGTTGATTTGTACACCACTAAGAGCCAGAAGACAAAGAGCGAGTCTTAATATTAAATGTAAATAAGTGGGTCCTTCAGCCTCTTTGATTAATTTTTTGTAAATTTCCACAATTATTGAAGCACGCTTCGGTAAACGTTTTGGATTTGCGTAAGTTTGCTTACGCATTTCCTTTTTTCTGCGTTCTTGTTTAATTTGATTTAATTTTTCGACAAGGGTTTTCAATTGCTGAATTAGTGGCTTATTTAATTTTACAAATTCCTAATTTTGTTTAGTCAATCCAATAAAACCTATTATTATCTTATTTCAGCTTATTTCTTGGTCTTCTAAAATTAGTTTGAATTGAGACTGTGGTTTTTTATAATTAACTGGTTGATTATTATTATTTTCTTTTTTAAATTTGATTTTCTATTTTTTATCTTTCATTTAAATTTTTTATTACTAATTTATTAAATTTTTATATTTGATTTATTTTTAGTGAAACTAAAACACCACATAATACCGTATATTTAGACTTCGAAAGATGTTCGAGAACCATGTTAATTTTGACTCTCCCTAAGGAGTCAAATTTAATATGATTTAAAAAAAATGATTCAATAACATCAATGATTTTAAAGACTATTACTCCTAAAATCGATTTTTATGTGTGTGGTCTTCCTCCATGTAACTTTTGCATCGAAATAAATTTAATACAGTTAGAATTAAGTAAATTTAATATAAATCCTTTTAAAAACAGCAATGTTTAAGTCCTAAATATTTAAAATTTTATTCCAAGAAAGTTCTATAATTTTATTTTGAAGCTTGTGTTGTTTATTCAACACTTTTAAGTAACATATAAAATCGTATTTAATTTTTTTTGTTGGCTACTTAAAACAAATGAGTAATTGTCTAAGAATTGTTGAATATGGAATTATTTTCGAATGTTGTTATAACTATAAACTTTAATAATTTCAAATAAAATTTGAAATTAATGGCTTGATAACTTTGTCTCAAATAAATCCTAAAAGATGAAAGGATATAAATAATCAAATAATTCTTCGGCGATCCAAATCTCAACATTCATAAATATTTTGTTCTGACTTAATAACAGTAACTTCGGGTAATATAACAACCATTCGACAATCCTGATCTGAAAATGATTCAATAATAAAATTATGTTTCACCAATTCAAAAAATATTTTAAACTTGTTAATTCGATAAGATTTGGCGGTCTAATTATTATATTTTGAAAATTTAAAAAATGGAAATATATAACGTCTAAAGTTGGATCTTAAAGATTTGGTGTCATAACTTAATTTCTTCACATAAACTAGTAAACGTAAAAGGGTAATTAAATGTTGTTTTTCTTTCACGAACTTGTAATTTATTTGATTAAGGTAGGCATAATGAATAGTTAATTGGAAAGAGAATGTATTTTTATATTGATAGGATCATACTCTAGTGGCTAACCAATTTATATGAAAAAACTGAGTTAAAAAACTAAATAATTCAAAAGAATATTTAAAAAACTGATAAGCTATTGTACCTTTAAATTGGTGTTCTTTAAAAGAAGACGTAATTAATAAATCTTAAAAATCCTTGATAAGATCCACTTTCATTTCAGCTTCAAATCTTAAGAAATTATTCTTTTAATTGGGATAAATTCTATAATGTTTAAAACTTCTTCGATTACCAATTTTAAGAATCAAGCCTTTCTGGTTTCGTTCAGAAAGAAAGTTTTTAGAAGAATGTAGCTCTTGAAATTGTATGTAACAAGAATTAATAAAATCTATAGTAGAAATTAAATCATTGGAGTTGGAAATACGTCGATAAACTAGATGTAATCTAGAAAAAACTGAATTTAGTAATTTCACCCATTCAATAACCGTTTATTTAATAGGTCTATAAAATTGTTTCCCACTAACTTCAAAAAATTGAAATTTTATAATTTCTTTTTGATAAAAAATTTTCATGATAAAATAAACTTCGAATTGATTGTAAAAATTATTCTCATCGTTTATGTTTTGTATAAATTGTTTGGTATCTAATTGTTTTTAATAAGAATTAGATCCTAGATTTTGTAAATAATATACTAAGCATATTATACTAGTTATTGAGAATTAATTGACTTAATGTTAAGACTGATGAAATGCACTTCGATCGCCTCGGTTTCAAAAAATCCAAAATCCCCATGAGTAATCGGATTCATAAATTTTCTACTTATGTTTGATGTAATTGTGGTAAGTTTTGAACAGACATTTATAGGTTTTGTAACCGTTACCTCGAACATTTATAAAATTGTTTATTAAAATAAAAATTAAATTATAAAAAAATACTTCAATAATTTTAGGAATGAATTATGTAAAGAAAAACAGTAGAATATTTATTTTTTATAAACAGTCTTATTATAATTAACAATTTTGTTAATTTTTGGAGCGGAATACAGCTCACAAACTGGTATATTTTACCTTTCTCGGTCTGGTATAAATTAATCAATAATGATTTATTGTATCTTAGTGAAAAGGATGTTAATAAACAAAATGTTCTTGAATAAATAGAGGTCTAACCTCGTTAAAATCAGTTTATAAAAAATTTATCACAAAATACAAGATAATTTTCCTTTTAGCATGTAATGGATATTGCCTATTATATATAAAATATAAATATTTTTGAAGGTTCAAACAATTATAGTTGATGCTAATGATGATATTAATGATTCAAAAGTTCTAGAGCCTCGTTTCAGAGGGAAAGTCGCAAAAAAAAATTATCGAAGGAGAAAAGGAATTATTATCACAGGTTCCATTCACAAGTCATTGGTTTACGTAGCAGATAAAAAATACCTATGGAATTAACTAAGGGAACAATTTATACAGTATTTGGCCAAATTGGTAAAACTTCCATTGGTTATATGTGAGGTACATGGTATTTTCGATACTTATATAAGGTCGCTCAACCTCCTCAATTAAAAGCTTTTACTCGTTTATGATATCATGTTCTTAGTTTACCAATGACTATATATTCCAGGAGCTAGGGTAATGCTTTCGGCTTATTCAAAATTTCAAAGCTGGAAGAAATGTCATTTGGGGCACCAGTTTAAGTTTATATCTTTAATGATAATCATTGATGGCTAGAGAAATATTTTATGTTCGTAGAACTACTTAAAACATTAGCAAGTGATGATGAAAATTGCACGAAGTGATGAGGATAAAATTATTTTAATTATTGGTTTAGTTTACCTATAATTAGGATAAATCTAACCTAAAGTTTAAATCTAATTTTTAATTCCATTAGCATATTATTTTTCATTGCTTAGATCCTTTAAACTTTCAAATAACAACTAAGACTGTTATAATTTATTTAATAAAAACAAAAAAGGTAAGTCTAAAAATATTACAAATTAAAATGTTAAAATTTACTTAAAACTTTTGAATTTTATCGATAATTACCTTTTTATTAAAGATATTGTAACAGTTTTAGTTGTCATTTTTAGATTTCATACAAATCGAAAGTTAATGAGATGGCTTAAATAAATATTTTTAGGTCTTACGAAATAAAGTTATAGAAATTAATTAAGACCGTCATTGTAATAGATATTATTAGAGATAAATTGACTAATTTATTAGAGAATTTATAATAGTTTTTCTTTTTTTTATTATGCATTGTTTTATTTATTTTAATATAGTATTCTTCTTTTGTATTATACTGAGTTGGTGCCCGAGTGGTTAAAGGGGGCGGATTGTAAATCCGCTGCGTTATGCTACGTTGGTTCGAATCCTACCCAACTCAATCTTTTAATGATTAAACTTATCAATCACTTTATGAATTAAAGTCTTAATAAGACGATTAAAGTAACAATGACCTATTAATTATCGAAAAGTATATATATATATATATATGCAGAGATCTTAACTATTGATGTTTTTCCTATTATCTTTACAGTTTAATTTTATTATTTTTTCCATAAAATGTTTATTTATTAAACAAATAAATACAACTTAATTTATAACTTTAACCTAAGAAATTAAATACATCAAAATTCTAAATTCTAAACCTATAATACAGAAAAATATTAATATTTTAACTAAGTCTATTTTTTAATTTATTAGATTATAAATCTGAAATGTCATAGTTTACTATTTTGATAACTGTTTACCATATAGAATAGTTTCTTTTAAAATAACCTTTTTTGTCCTTTTATTAATATATTTAATTATGTTAAAGTTGTATCCAAGTTTTATTTAGTTTTTATTCAATTCGATGAATTCACCGTTTCAATTCTCTGATTTAATATCCATTATAATTGGATATATTTCTTAGTAACTTTTTGTTCATCTCGCATAAGTTTCAAGTTAGGCTGGATTGTACTGTGTTTAGATTAATTTCTTAAAAAATGGTTCGAGTTTTTATTTTAATTTATTAATTTTGCGTAAAAGAATTTATTAACTCAACAATTTAAGAAATTTTTTAATGTTTGAAATATTAAGAGGCGACCTTAAATTTTTTGTCTAATTTGAAACGTCTCATAACTTGTCTAATAAATTTGATATCGTTGGTATCTTTCCATAACTGTATAATGAAATTAGATTAGAAACTATGACTTTTTAAACTAGGTTGATCTGGTAAATTTTTTGAAACTAACGTCATAATTCTTTTAATATTTTTAGTGATTTGTTCTTTTTGCCTAGATTTTAGGATTTGTCTTCCTTGATGGGATAAGTAAGCCTTATAATTTGATGGTCCACGTTTAAAACAATCGATTGCAATACAACTTTCTATCAGAAGAGTTTTTAGTTAATTAACTTTTAGAGATAATAATTCGTTAACTCGAATACCTATGACGGTTAATAAATAGAGTGCTTGCCGCCGTTAGGTGGATAGTTCTAGTTCTATATTCAGTATAGCCAATTATATTAGTCTCAGTACTGTCAATTAAAGCTTGGTAGATTTCTAAGATAACCGAATATAGTTTAAATAAACGTTTTTGTTTTGTTCATGCTTTTTTGCGAGCTACTTTAATTTTTGGTTTAAGTCCATTAGTTCCTGGTTTTGTAAGAATAAGAAACGATTTTTATCAGCTAATTGACGAAAGTCAGTTCAAAACTCTTCTCGGTTAATTTTTTGTCGGTGTAATAAAAGGTCAAGTTGAGATTCTAGTTTTTTAGAAGCTAGTTTATTATTTTCTTTTTTAAATTTCTCAATGTTATTTTCCATTTTATTCTTTTATTTCTAAATTATTAAAATTTTAATCATACGTAAGAAGACTCAAAGATCGATATGACCCGTGTTAAATTTTTCCCCTTTAAAAAGGAAAAATTTAATATGATATAAAAATTTTTATTCGGTAATATTAGGGTTTTCTTAATATTATTAGCTTAAAACTATCCATGATATTACCCCAGATATCTTCTGCAAGAAACTGAATTTAATTAATTGAAGTTGATGTTGATTTAAATGGTTAATTAAATTATAATTAATTAAATTTAGTATCACTATTTTGAAATACCTTAATGTTGAAATGAAAAATATTCAAGTTATGAATATCTAAATCTTATTAGAAAAAAGATCTAAAACTCTATCTTAAAGCTTTTGTTATTGATTCAAGAATTGTAAGTATTGTATAAAATATTCTTTCATTTGCTTTTTTTATTTTCCATCTAAAATTGATGGGTAATTTTGGAAGAAGTTTTGAATATGAAGTCCTTTTCGGATATCGGTAGAATTAGAAACTTTAATAACTTCAAATAAAACTTGAAATTGATCTTTTGTGACTTTCGTTTTAAAGAAATCAGTAAACAAAAAAGGATAAAGATACTAAAATAATTCTTCGAGAATCCAAATCCATACATTCCAAATATTTTGTTGTTAATTAGTACCGAAAGCATCGGGTATGGTAGCGAGTATATGATAATGGGTATCATTAAAAGACTCTCTACCAAAGTTTTTTCTTACTAAATCAAAAAATATTTGAGCTTGTTTAATTAATATTGATTAGGAATTTTCCTTGCATATTTTAAAAAATCACGTAATGGGAAGTGATATTATTGATACTTGGATATTGATCATTGAGTGTTGTAGTTTAATTTTCGAACATAACTTAATATTTGTAAGAGGGTGATTATACGTTATTTTTATCTTAAGTGATTAAATCCGAACTGGTTAAGATAACTCAAATGAATTATTGAGTTATCGACAAGCAATTGATCCTTAATCTGCAAAGGTCCTATTAGATTAATTAACCAATCAATATGAGAAATACAAATGTATAAGCTAAATAGTTGAAAAGAGTATTTAAAAAATTCATAAGACAATCGAGTTTCGAAGCCTTACTGGTCAAAAGTACATGCAACTAGTAAATGATGAAAATCTTTAATAAGATCACCTTCCTTTTTGATGATCGATTTTTAAGAGCAACCCTTTTCTGTTTCGGTCAGATACAAGATTTTTATAAGGATGTAAATCCTGAAATTTTAAATAAGAAGAATTAAAGAATTCTTTGGTACTAATTTGCTCGTTATATTTATTACTCTGTTCATAAGCTAAATTAAAACTACTAACAACTATCTAAAACTTGATTTGCTCTTAAATCAGGAAACTGAATTTGCGTCATGTCTTCTTGGTATGGTGGTACACTTAGAATAGAATAAATTTCAAATTCATTTTTAGAGTGATCGATAACAAAAGCTTTTTTTTAGATTGACTTGCTTCTATTTATTTTAGATAACAATCAAATCCTAAGCTTTGAAAATAAAGTATTTATTTTCTTATGTCAGACTCAAAAAATTTAGTTAAGTTAAACGTAATAAAATCAACATAAAAAAGCTTAGTTTAAAATAAACCAAAATTTTCATGAGTAATTTGATTTATTTTTATAAACTAAAAGTCTAATGTTTCAGACATTTTTAAAGATGAATTTTGTATTTTTTGTAGTAGCACACAAAATATTTATTTGAACTATACGTCTAAAAGTTAGGTAAAAACATATATGCTGACTGTTGATAGTATGACTAAATTACAAAATCTTATTAAGACAAAAATATAATGAAATTAAATCATTATCTTTTACTATATTTAAATATTCTATTCTTATACTATGAGATCTCATTTTCGCGGA
>Ga0115013_10000149_pt1 | contig 45441 bp, 34 predicted proteins | sample SouAtlMetagenome_2_FD_88686 | JGI IMG/M metagenome (GOLD analysis project Ga0115013, IMG submission 88686) | Marine eukaryotic phytoplankton communities from Atlantic Ocean - South Atlantic ANT15 Metagenome | ecosystem: Environmental > Aquatic > Marine > Oceanic | place: South Atlantic Ocean...
AATCGAACTACTGACAGTTTCAGTCACCTTATTGATTTGTATCCTTGGCTTTCCAATAAGTCGCTTAGTAAAACAAAGCTACTGCGCTTAGAAGCGGAAGATGGGGTAACGCTAGAAGCGTTCTTAACCCTGCCAAGTACCCAAAATCCTCCATTGGTGGTTATTCCTCATGGCGGCCCTATCGGCGTAAGTGACTCCCGTCATTATTCGGGCAATATACAAGTATTAGTTGATGCAGGCTTTGCCACACTGCAAGTTAACTACAGAGGCTCTGCTGGTTATGGGAAGGCATTTAAACAACAGGGGCTTCAGCAGTGGGGGCGGCTTATTGAAGATGATATTGAGCAAGCGCTCTCCTTCACTAAAGATAACTACGAGGTAAATGCGAACCAAGTGTGTATTGTGGGAGGCAGTTACGGCGGTTATTCAGCCTTGTACAGTGTTATTCGCTCCCCTCAGCTTTATAAGTGTGCAGCGTCTTTTGCTGGTGTTACCGATCTTGCTTTACGGTTCCAACGAAGCGATGCCCAAAGGGATGGCATGATGCGAGCACTGACAGAGATAATGGGCGACCCTAAAACTCAGCAAGATGAGCTATTTAAATACTCTCCTTTATATCAATTTAAAGGTATCACAAAGCCTGTCTTTATTGCCCATGGCACAGATGATAGTAATGTCGATATCGAGCATTCTTATCGTTTGCATTTTGCATTGAAAGACCATGGTATAAAACACAAGTGGATGGTGATGGACGACGTGGGACACGGCTTTTCAGATCCTGATGATGCGGCGGTATATTACAACGCACTCATTGAGTTTCTTAGTACGCACCTTGAAGAAGAGCAGCCCGTTCTTAATCACTAATTCTCTACTTACGCTTGTTCACGGGTTATCGCTTCGAGATAACCCGTGTTTTAGCGATATTGCTTCATCGTTTTTGATTTCATCGATTCCTATTTCACTTTTCTCTATTTCTTTTTCCTTTATTTTATTTTTCACTGTAAATCAATGCCCTTGGCAAGTGTTTTGCTTTCTTCCATTTTACTTTGCACTATAGACCTAGTGTCTCGCATTGAAGCCTGAGAAAAAATCAAACAAAACAGAACACAACAGAACAAAACAGAACAAAACAAATTGAGGAATGGGCATGGTGAACAAACCACTAAAACGCCGAGCGTTTATGCAAGGTATTGGCGCGGGTACATTAGCAGCATCACTTGCCGCGTGCACTGCATCACCAACTAAAACCACAACGAACAAAGGGTTTCAGCGCCCATTTTCCCGCAAGCCCATGGTGGCACCTAAAATTTCTGCCAATAATATCGTGACTGAAATTGTGGGGCATCGACCTTATAGGCCTGAAGGTTTTGTGGTGCGAAGTGAAGCATTCGGGAATAAAACCTTGGTGCACAATTACGGGCATGGAGGCGGTGGTATTTCCCTATCTTGGGGCTCTTCGGCACTGGCAGTGAATGAAGTTGCTAATTCTGAAACTAAAGAAGCGGCTATTATCGGTTGTGGAGTAATGGGGTTAACCACAGCCCGTTTGTTGCAAGAAGCGGGTTGGAAAGTGACCTTGTACACCAAAGCGATGCCGCGCTTTACAACGTCGCAAGTGGCGGGCGGAGAATGGGGGCCATACAGTGTGCACGACCCCTTGGTATCTAGCAGCACGTTTAAAACCCAATTACAGCAAGCAGCAAAAATCGCACACAGCACTTTTGCGAAAATGGTGGGCAAGGATTACGGCATTCAATGGAAAGAATTATATACCGCCGGAGACACAGAGCCAGATGGTGAAGGACCGTTTAGGCAATACTACCCTTACACACACGTGTATGGGCCAGCGCAGCACCCATTTCCAACCGATTACTGCACATCATCTGCCACTATGTTGGTAGAAACCACTACCTTTTTAAGGCGCTTAGTGACCGATATTCGATTATCGGGTGGTGAGTTTATAATTCGTGACTTTAAAGATAAAGACGACATACATTCACTTGCCGAGCCTATTGTTTTTAATTGCACAGGGTTGGGCTCAAGAGCATTATTTAACGATGAAGGTATTATGCCCGCCAAAGGGCAGCTGGTATTGTTACCGCCAGACCCCGCCGTCGACTATTTAACGGTAGGTGGCGGTTCAGATGTTCTGTATATGTTCTCTAGAAACGACTATATGATTTTAGGCGGGACTTTCAAGCTGAACGACTGGACTACTAAGCCGGACCCTGTTGAAACGGCGCGCATAGTCAGTGAAAGCCAAGCTTTCTTTTCAACCTTGTAGTGAGAAGGGCGCGATAACCCACTTTAATAACTCGATGTTAAAATAGCCCACTCGCTAACGGTAAACAATTTATTTGGAAAATTACGTGAAATACATAAGTACGTTACTGCTTATTTTGATAATGAGCGCCTGTCAGTTTAATCAAAGCCAGGCTCTTCACACCCAAGCCAATCACACCCAAGCTCAACAAGACATTCAAACACAAACGAATAGCAGTATGTCACCGGTGTTCGAACTTATTACCTTAGGCGATACGGGCGGTATTGAAGACGGTAATTTAAGTTCGTTTTTACTACGCAGTGTAAACGATGAAAACTTCATTGGTTTAGACGCGGGGTCATTAGTGAATGGTATTAACGTGGCGCTTCAAAACAATGCGTTTGATAGCTTAACTACCACACCAGATTCTGCGTTAAACCCAAACGGTAATATTCTGCATCATCACGTTAAAGCTTACTTGCTTAGCCATGGTCATCTCGACCACGTTGCCGGATTATTGATTGCCTCCCCTGATGACAGTAGCAAGCCTATTTATGCGCTTTCGTCTGTAAACCAAACCATGAGCGATACTTATTTTAACTGGCAGGCATGGGCTAATTTCACCAACCGTGGCATAGCGCCAATGTTAAATAAGTACGACGTTATCGACCTAGCGCCTCAAGAAACGGTAGAAATTAAAGATACCGCACTAACGGTAACGCCCTTCAGCTTAAGCCATCCATTAGAGTCCACTGCATTTGTGATTGAGCATAATAACGATATGTTTGTGTATTTTGGTGATACCGGGCCCGATGAAGTAGAAAAGCAAGGAAAGCTAGATACAGTATGGCGTTATCTCGCGCAGCAAATGCAGCATAAAACCCTTCGCGGTATTTCTATTGAAGTGTCGTTCGATAACTCACGCCCAGATAACCTGTTATTCGGCCACCTTACACCTAAATGGTTGATGCAAGAACTCACCAAGTTTCACGGGTTAGTAGAAGATAAAGCGCAGCTTACCAACATGAAAATTATCATCAGCCATATTAAATACAGTTTAAAAAGTGGGGCTGAACCGCGCGCTGTAATTGCGCAAGAATTAGAAAGTGATAACGCATTAGGCTTTAACTTTATATTAGCGAAACAAGGTCAGGTAGTATCACTATAAAGCTGTTTTTTGACTAAATGGTCAATATTTTTGTGGGTGGCATTGTTGTTTCGGTTTTAACTAGGTATAAAAGAGTACTACTAACACCTAGGCTTTAGAATTGAATCGAGTTTTCCTTACCGCAATAGCGTTCATTAGCTACATGATAATGTCGGGTTTACTTACCCAAATTGGCATTATTTTGAATGCAGTATCGTCTTCGCTAAATGCCACACCAGCAGCCACCGTTAGTGTGTTCTCATGGCTTACTGGCGGCGCGCTGTGTGGTACATTCGCATCATTATTTTTGTATGCTCGCCATTCACTGAAGCAAGTACTGATTGCAAACTACACGCTATTTTTGTTGATCATGCTGGTATTGGTTGTAGTAGCGCCTACTTCGTATTGGCCCCTTGCCGTATTGCTTTGGGGTCTTGGAGTTGGCTGTGGTTGCGGCCTTGCTGGTGGGGCGGTCATTTTATCGAAAATTTATCATGAAGCAAAAAGAGCGTCGGCATTTTTAGCCACCGACTGCGCGTTCAGCGCCGCAGGATTTATCTTCCCTTCTTTAGCGGCAGCGATTATTGCTGTGCAACTTGATTGGGTTTATAGCTATGGGGCTGTAGGTGCGCTGGCACTTGCTCTGTGGGCAATGTTATTTTTTGTTCGCTTTCCTGCCACAGAGGCGGACGATACCAATGCTGCCTCTGCATTCTCACAATTTAAAAGCGTATTAACCCCTAGGGTGTGTTTGATCGCGTTGGGCGTATGTGCTTATTTAATTGCCCAAACCACTTTTTTAACTTGGTCACCTAATTACTTACAACATGCATTTGGGGTAAGCGAAAAAGTTTCGGCGCAAGCAGTGGGAAATTATTGGGGCATGTCTATATTTGGTTTAATTACCGCGGCTATTTTTGTTAACAAAGTTCCTCAGCGCATGTTATTGATGATGGTTTCGGTTTTGGCGAGCCTGATTACCTTAACATTTGTGCTGGCATCTTCTGTCGAGTGGTTTTTGTTCACCAGTTATCTATTTGGTTTTATCACTACCTGTATTTATAAAATTGCAATATCTGTTGGCTCCCAGCAGCTTGTATCAGCGCCCGCGGTGCTTGTCACTTTTTTATTATTCAGTGGCAACGTAGGCAGCACAATTGCGCCCATGTTATCTGGTTGGGTAGTGCAGTTATTTGGCATTCAAAGCGCAATTATCATGACATGGGTAGGCTATACCTTTGTGGCGCTTGTATTCGGTCTTTGTTTATTGTTGGAGAAACGTGAGCTGCGCGCCCACGCTTAAGGAATAAAAAATGGAAAAGATTATTTTTGATACCGACCCAGGTATTGATGATGCGATGGCGATTTTGTTTGCACAAGCAAGTGCTGATATTAATTTGGTGGCCATTACCACCGGCTTTGGTAATGCGAATATCGACACCGCCACGCGTAATGCTTTGTATCTTAAAAAACGCTTCAATTTAAGCGCCGATGTTGCCCGGGGCGCAAAAGAGCCGCTCGTCATTCCGGTAGACGAGCCAGCCGATTTTGTTCATGGCGATAACGGGTTGGGCAACATTGAGATAGACGAAACCGACTTACCAAGTGAAGTGTCGCTTGCCGCTCACGATTATATTATTGAAAAAGTGAAAGCCAGCCCAGGTGAGATTACATTGGTGGCTGTTGGCCGTATGACGAATTTAGCACTGGCGCTTCGTAAATGCCCTGAAATTATCAAGTTAGTAAAACGTGTGGTGATCATGGGCGGCGCGTTTGGTTATCATGGTAATACAGGCAACGTTACCCCCTTTGCCGAAGCGAATATTATTGGCGACCCTCATGCCGCCGACGAAGTGCTTACCGCTGACTGGCCCGTAACTGTAGTGGGGCTAGACGTTACTAAAAAGGTGATAATGAGTAACGATTATTTGGCAAGCCTTGCTGAATGTTCGCCTATATATGGGCCGTTCATTTATGATATTACCCGCTTTTACGCGAACTTCCATCAACAGACCGACCAAGTTGATGGTATATACGTGCACGACTCATCAGCAATTATGCAGGTGATAGCACCGCAACTATTTGAAACTGTAGATGGCCCAATTCGTGTTGTCACAGAAGGCCCTGCTATTGGCCATACTATGCAAAAAACTGTAGAAAAGCGCTTTCCTATCGATGAGTGGGCCGATTATCCAGCACAGTCGGTTTGTTCAAATGTAGATGTAGATGCTTATTTGGCTAAGTATAAAGATATACTTAGCCAAGCAGGCTAGTTGTTGTGTTACTTTTTTCCAGTTAAGTTAACTCACGAGTTGCGCCGCCACTGCACGGTGGCGCGCCATGAGCGTTTGGGTATCTAACCCAATAATTTGCCCTTCTTTTACCCGCCATTTTCCACCAATCATAACCTGTTCGGCTTTATCCGCACCGCATAATAGCAGCGCAGAAATAGGGTCGTGACTGCCACTAAAGCGCAGCTCATCCAGTTTGAAAAAGGCAAGGTCGGCTTGTTTACCTACGGCAATTTCGCCAATGTCACTTCGCCCAATAAGCGATGCAGAACCCTTAGTCGCCCAGCCCAAAATAAGCTCTGGGGTGATTTTCGCTGCACCATACTTTAAGCGCTGTAAGTAAAGTGCTTGGCGGGCTTCATACATCATGTTCGATGCATCGTTTGAAGCTGAACCATCGACACCTAATCCAATAGGTGAACCCGCTTCAATCAGTTCGAGGGTAGGGCACATGCCAGAGGCTAAGCGCATATTAGAAACAGGGCAATGGGTAATGCCTGTGCCCGCTGCGCCCAAGCGGCGAATTTCATCTTCGTTAAAGTGAATACCATGTGCCAACCAGGTTCTATCGCTTAGCCAGCCCACACTTTCTAAATAATCGACGGTGCGCATGCCAAACATTTTCAAACAGAAGTCTTCTTCATCGAGAGTTTCGGCTAAATGGGTATGCAAACGCACGTCTTCGTCTTTTGCCAGTTGCGCGCTGTCGGCCATTATTTCTCGGGTAACCGAGAAAGGAGAGCAGGGTGCCAAGGCTATTTGCATCCACGCGCCGTCACCACGTTCGTGGTAGGTATCTATTAGCCGTTGGCTGTCTTTTAGTATTGCATCACCACTTTGAACGGTGTGGCGTGGAGGTAGCCCGCCCTCATCTTCACCCAAGCTCATTGAACCTCGCGTAAGTAGGGCGCGCATACCCATACGTTTTACCGAATCTACTTGCACGTCTATGGCATCTTCCATGCCGGTAGGGAATAAATAATGATGATCGGTAGTGGTGGTGCATCCAGACAGTAACAGTTCAGCTAACGCCACATCGCAGGCTAGCGACAATGCATTAGGGGTAAGCTTTGCCCATACTGGATATAAGGTTTTAAGCCATGGAAATAGCGGCTGATTAACCACAGGCGCCCAAGCACGGGTAAGTGTTTGGTAAAAATGATGGTGAGTATTAATAAGCCCAGGAAGCATAACTAACTGAGATGCATCTTCTGTTTCATCAATAGGGGTTATAGGAGTTTGACCAGCACTCACAAGCTCTACTATTTTGCTGCCTTGCACCACAATGCCACCGGCGGCATCGAGATCATTTCCCGTAAAAACGGCTTGCGGGTTTTTAATCCAAAGGCTTTTAGATCTAGACTTAACTTGAGGTTTATCTAAGGGCGATAATTCAGGCATAACTTGGCTCCATAAAATAATTAAATTAAAGATGCCAGCTCAGTTATGCCCTGTCTGCTGATCCAGGGAGCGTTTGTTTAATCAAACAACTGCTAATTAACGCTACTAGTTAGCAAAAGCTTTCAACAATTAACGCAATGTAGGTGGGTAATGCTAATGCATTTTAGGTTCGATTTAAAGCGCTTCTACAAAGGGAGAATTGTACTGTTATGGTATTACGCTAAACTTCATTTTAGCTGTTACACTAAAAGCAGCAGCCTAATGGAGAGATGGAAACCACATGCCCGATAATAAATTTAGACTAGTTACTCGAAGCGACTTTGATGGATTAGTTTGTGCCGTTCTTTTGAAAGACTTAGATCTCATCGATGATATTTTATTTGTACATCCTAAAGATATGCAGGATGGCAAAATAGATATTACCGAAAATGATATAACTACTAACCTTCCTTATGTGGCGGGTTGTCATATCGCATTCGATCACCATCTGAGTGAAACAGTTCGAAACGCGAGTGATATTAAAAATCATGTAATCGATCCTGAGGCACCTTCTGCTGCGCGTGTGGTATACGACTATTATGGCGGTGCAGAAAAATTTCCTGATATCTCCCTTGATATGATGGATGCCGTAGATAAGGGTGATGCAGCACAATTCTCTGAAGAAGAAATACTAGAGCCAACCGATTGGGTATTGATGAACTTCATCATGGATGCCCGTACTGGTTTAGGTCGCTTCCGTGATTTTAAAATTTCTAATTATCAGTTAATGATGAAATTAATTGATGCTTGTAAAGATAAAAGTATTGAAGAAATTTTGGAAATGGAAGATGTTGCCGAGCGTGTTGCTTTGTATCACGAGCACAATGAGTTAGCGAAAGTGCAATTGGCTAAATGTGCAACCGTTCATAAGAACCTTGTGGTGCTTGATTTAACAGAAGAAGAAACCATTTACGCGACTAATCGTTTTGTGATTTATGCCATGTACTCCGATTGCAATATCTCCATTCACAAAATGTGGGGCCTTAAGAAGCAAAATGTTGTGTTCGCTATTGGCAAATCAATCACTAATCGTACTTCAAACACCAACGTAGGTGAACTATGCCTTAAGTACGGCGGTGGCGGTCATTTAAACGCTGGTACGTGCCAAGTCGAAACCAGCAGAGCGGAAGCCGTTCTAGACGAGATAATTGAGACTATCACTTCTGATGGTTAGTCCATACCAGTAAAACTACTCTTGGGGTGTTGTTAACGTCATTATCAGTACCCCAGACGTTACCCCGAATACATATCTATAAAAACAAACAATCCATTATTTGGTTGGTGCTTATTGCATACCTATCTGGCTGTGTTTACTCTATTTTAACAATTGAGAGTAATGACTAAGATAGGTAGTAAGTATGAACTTTGCTGAATTTGCTGCATCACGTAAAAGCGTACGTGGTTTTACAAAACAAGCTGTCACTAAAGAAACTGTGGATGCCATTATTAACGCAGCAAAGTGGGCCCCTTCATCTTACAACACCCAAACGTGGAAAATTCATGCGGTATCGGGTGATGTGCTTGATAAAATTCGCGAAGGTAATACCCAGAGAACGTTAGCGGGAACGCCTTACGTAAGAGACTTTCCTTACAAGGAAGATTATGACGGCGTACATAAACAACGCCAGCGTGATGTTGCAATGCAGTTATTTGATGTAATGGGTATAGCCAGAGAAGATAAAGAAAAACGCATGGATTGGATGATGCGTGGTTTTAGGCAGTTCGATGCGCCGGTATCGCTAGTATTGACCTACGATAAAGCCCTAGAGCCAGCGGGCATCACGCAATTTGGGTTAGGTTCTTTGGCTTATGGCATTGTATTAGCGGCATGGGATTTAGGTCTTGGTTGCGTGATTAACGGCCAAGGTATTATGCAGTCAGATGTTGTACACAAGCATGCACAAATTCCTGACTCTGAAGCTATTATGATTTGTATCGCATTAGGGTACCCCGATGAAAACTTTGCTGCTAACGAGGTAAGGTCGGTACGTGCCGACAATGAAGAGTTCGTCACGTACCACGGGTTTCAATCCTAGATTAAAACTAAACTAAGTCCTAGCTAGCCTTCGGCGGTTAATTCTCGAAAGTTAATCTTCGGAAGCTAGTCTTCGGATGTCAGTCTTCGGAAACAATCACACCGTAAGCCGCTGTTCCCCATAAAGGCACTGTCGATAGGCTATGTTTATAACTTCCCGATGTTTCTTTTGTGGAATACGAAAGATACATCAGGGTTTGTGACTTAGCGTCGAATATGCGTCTCACTTTCATGTTCTTAAAGAAAATGCTTTTCGATTTTCTAAAAATAATGTCGCCTGAATCTGACTTGTCGATATCTCGCAGCATCTGCGCAGTAATTTCACCGGTTTGACGACAGGCTATAGAGCTATCGGAAGGATCAGACACATCTAAGTTCGCTTCAATGCTAGAGATGTGGCAAGTTACGCCTGTCACGATAGGGTCTTGCATGGCATCTAATTTAATATCTTTTGTGGTGAATACACCCAACGACACATCTCCAACCTCATTGTCGGTACATGCGCCTAGTCCAGCTACCGCGACTAACACGGCTATTATTTTTTTCATTTTTATATCCTTTTAAAGCACGTTCTAATAGTGCGTCTAAGACCAATACGGTAATCACTTAAAAATAGATTTCTCACACCCAAATGATACGCCACTCTAGCATTGGTAGTGCACAGTTTTATTGACTCACTTGAGTTTATTTACTATTAACTCGGCGACTTGGTCGCAAAAATCGAAACCTGAATAGTCTGGGTTGAACCCACTAATATACGGTACCGCCATAACAAAGTAGCGCTCATTCAGACTACCGTTAGCTAACATTGGTTGAAAGTCATCGTTAATAGCAAAACCACCTGTTTCTAAATAGTATTCATCGTCAGAACCTATGCACACGCTTTTGGGGTTTTCTTTTAAATGTTGTTTACCTTGATGTTTATCTTTAAACCGTACCTTAGCCACTAATGGCTCGGCATCTTTAAACATAGATTTAAAGGGAAATGCGTCTATTGGCAGCGACTTCTGTCCCGTGCAATCGATAAAGGTTTTATATGTGTTTACGACCGGCTTGTTATCGCTGTCCGTATAAGAAAAATGAAAATCACAGTCGTCTTCAATTTCAAGGTGGCTGCTGCTATCTACCGCAATAATATCGAGTACGCCACTATCGTGTAGGGCAAGCAATTGTGCCGCGGATGACTGTGGAATGTTCGCAATCATAAGGCCAATAAGCGGTAAAAGATGGTTGCGTAATCGTAGGGTATCTTCTGCACTAAAGTATTTAGCTGGGTGGTTAATGGTGAAGCTCAGCAGCGCGATGGCTTCTTTCCATTGCAATGTACTTTCTTGTTTAATCGACTGTTCAGCTTGCAGATACTCAATTTTAAACAAGGTGAAGGGGGCATACGCTTTACGCGACTCAAGCATCCATTGGCAAAACGCTTCTATATTTTTGTTCGCTATTTTTTGATAAAAATCTGCGTCTAGTTTTTTCAAAGTTCTTTTGAAATTGTGCTCAAAGATAAAATCTAAACTTAAGAAACCGTCATTATCGGCCCTATGTTGAACAATTTCTTGTTCGCTTAACATGCCTTCATCAGATACCAGCGGATCGTCCAAGTGAAAGCGGATATTGGGTAATAAGCCCTCTAACGAATGCATGACTATTTTAAAATTCGGAACGTCGTCGAATAAACGATACTGCAATTGGTTATCAGTTTGATAAAACTCGCCATTAGCCTCGCTTAGCGTTCGAATTGCATCAATAGCGGTGAGGGAACTGCCTTTAATCGCTATGGTATGGTTGTATTTTCGCTGCAACTTGGTGGGCGGGTAGGGAGAGTCGAAATACCCTTTTACTTTACCTTCGTGAGTCTTGGGCCAAACGTGGCCAGTGCACACCACCACGTTATCAAACCCTGTCACCCATCCACTGTTAGTCAAAATGTTGATGCCTGAATGGTTATCGCCGTCTTGAGGCTCAAGGCTATTTATGCGCTCAGGGCTGTTCTCATCCTCAGTGCTGGGTTTAATGTCCAAAACGTTGCACTGTAGGTGCACGTTAACCATTATCCCTGCTGTACGGCATTTGCCAATTAGTGCGGAAAACTGTGCCTGTAGATATTCACCAAATAGCAGCCGTGGTACCACGTGTTTTTCATGAAGATTCGCTTTACAAATGTGATATTTTGCGAGGTACTCGGGGCTTTGCTGGCGCAACCATTCAAGTAAGGTTTCATCAAACGGTGCCAGTTCATCGGATGAAATATTGGTAATATGTTCCCACGACGCCCCATCTTTACTATAGGGCATGCCTTTACCTAGCGCGGTGTTGCGCTCAAAGATATCGAAGATTAAGTGAGGAGATACTCTGCCATCAGAGTTATTGGCATCAGAGTTCTCGACATCAAAGCTCTCACCATCAGCAAGCTGCTTGCTAAAAAAGCTTAACGCTTTTTTAAGAATAGAAAGGGCGCTGGGGCCGCCGCCAATTAACGCAATCCTTGTTTTGTTCATCATCATCCTACCTGTAATAAAACACGCTGTTAACTAGAAACGTATTATTTACTCAGTGTTTTCGTACTTGTATTTCAAGCATCCAACGCAGGCTATTTGCATTGGGAAACACGATGAGCAAGTTACTTAATCAATATAACTAAGCAGGTTATATGCCTAACTTTCAGGCTGGTATCGACGATTAATATAAAATGGTTAGCGGTTAATTCACGCAGGGTTATTGATTTAACGGTAGTACTATCTGCACGCTTAAACCGCCATCAGCAGGGCTAGTCATTTGTAATCTTCCACCATGTTTTTCAATGGCTTTTTTCGCAATACTGAGCCCTAACCCGAACCCTGAGGTGTGCATTTGGTTACCTGCACGGTAGAAAGGTTGAAGCAACTTTTCGATTTCGTCACTATCAACGCCAGGCCCATGGTCGCGCACGGTGATTACAGCAGTGTTATTGCGTTTCTCCGTGCTCATCTCAACCAATTCACCGCGAGATGAATATTTACAGGCATTACCGATGATATTTTCCAGTGCCTGATGAAGAGCTTCTGCATAACCTGTAATGATAACATTGGGCTCGCAGTTAAGATTTAGCGGAATGCCCGGGTAGTGCACAGCCATATCGTCGGCGATACGTTCGCATAAGGCGTTGATATCGCAAACTTCTGGGGTAGGGTTACCTTTTTCTAACTTTGAATAATCCAATATTTGTTGAATAAGTGCATCCATACGAACGCAATCATTATGAATTTGTTTTACATGGCGACTATCAGGCGTGTGCTGCTCAATAATGGCTGCCGATGCTTGCAAACGAGCCAGTGGTGCGCGAAGTTCATGGGATACATCATGCAACAGTTGTTGCTGATTAGTAGCTGCTTGATGGGTTTTGTTGACCATAAAGCTAATATCAGCGGCTAAATCGCCTAGTTCATCACCACGAGCCATAATGGCTTTAGGTGGCGTAGCAACTTCTTGTTGGTTGGCATAACGGCGACTAAACGCGCCTAGGTAGTTAATAGGGCGTACAATGCCCCAACTTAACAGTGCACTAACAATGGCTGAGGCAATAAAGATAAAAACGAACTGCAAAGATTGAAACCGGTAAAGTACTTGTTTATAGATGCGAGGCGCTTCTGGCAGTCGGGTTTCTACTCGATAGGGCAGTGCAGATAGGCCATACACTAATTTTACCGTCCGATCCCTTTGGGGCACCTTGTTCATACGATAGTGGTAAATGGTTCTACCCGTGTTATCCGATATTTGCATAGCAATAAGATCGCTACGATGTCTAACATTATGACTTATCCAATCTTTTATCTTCCCTTTAGGGACATTACCGTTTGCAAGGTCTTGTTCGTAACGCCATACAATGCGCTCGGCTTGGCTAACTACGCCATTAAAATATCGCTGGTTGTATTCATCAGACGTGTATTTGCTGACTAGCACATACCCTGTGGCAGTCATGACTAATAAGCTAGCTAACCAGAAAGTAAGAAATATTCGCCAGAACAGGCGTTTGAACCCAAACGCATGCTTTATTGAATGCCAAACCTCTGAACGCTTCATGCTATGCCTTAGTTTTGTGCAGGTGAAGTAAGCATTTGATAGCCCACACCACGAACCGATTTAATCACATCGTTTATACCCACCGCACTCAGCTTTTGACGTATTCGGCTTACGTGCACATCCATGGCGCGGTCGTAGGCTTCAAGTGGCCGGTTAAGTACTTCTTCTGTCATTTCTTGCTTTGTGATGGTTTGCCCTACGCGTTCCATTAATAAGCTTAACGCGTTGAACTCTGCGCCCGTTAGGGGCAAAGGGGAGTTGCCAACAAGCGCCGTTCTAGCGCCGCTATCCAGCACAATGCCGTGGAGTTCAGCATGCACAACCGCTTGGGTTGGCGCATTGCCATTTTGGGTGCGGCGAATAATGGCGCGAATACGCGCGCCAAGTTCCCGCGGGTTACAAGGCTTTGCTAGGTAATCATCGGCACCCATTTCTAAGCCAAGAATTCTGTCTATGTCGTCACCACGACCGGTTAGCATAAGAATAGGAGTCTGTTTTTTTGCGCGCACATTGCGCAGCACATCAAGGCCCGACATGCCGGGCATCATAATGTCTAAAACGACCGTATCGAATTCATCGCTTTGTAATAAGCGGGCAACGGCGGCATCGCCACTATTTAAGGTTTCAACTGCAAAGCCGTCGGTCTGCAGGAATTCACTCAGTAGCGCGCAGAGTTCTGCGTCGTCATCTACCAGTAAGATTTTGTATTTTTCATTTTCCATAAAATAGAGATTAACCGTTTTATTTTGAGGACTTTTCAACTTTACTGAACTTTACACTAGCTTAACCCTACTTATCGAATCGTTTATGCATACTTAGCCCCGTTGATGAAACAAAACTGATGAAACAAAACGTTTCCCCCATGTCATGCAGCATCATGACCAAAACAAGTAGGAATATTAAGATGAAAAAATTAATTGCCGGTGTTTTATTGAGTGCATGTATCGCCACTACTGCTTATGCAGGTGGTAAACATTCTGATGACCGTAAAGGTCCTGACTTCTTTCCCATTCACAAAATGACGAAAGTGCTAGATTTAACTGACGAGCAGCAAGACGCCCTAAAAGCGTTGAAAGCCGAACTTAAAGCTGAGCGCAAAGCAAATCGCCCAGAGAAAGGCAGCGAAGACTCATTTAGAGCAAAATTTAAGGCGCTCGATCCGTCAGACGCTAATTACGAGCAAGACTTAAACGAGCTTGCAAACCTAAAAGCCGAAAAAGCGAAAGCACGTTTTCTTAAAATGGCCGATGTACGTGTGAAAGTGAGTGAAATTCTAACTGACGAGCAGCTAGAAAAGTTCGAATCGATGAAAGAAAAGCGTGGCAAGCGTGGTGAACGCGGCGACCGAGATGACAAGCAAGAAAGAAACAGCTAGTCGTAATATAGACATGTGTTTTTAATAAAAGCCCCCGCAGTTGGAAAGTCCAACGAGCGGGGGCTATTTCGTTGGTTATTACTATTTTATGTTCATTAAACTCGCCTGATGTTCTTTATAGCTTAGCGCTATTGGGTTGTTGAACTTGGGCGTATGTAAAAATAGATGAAGGAACCTTGGCAACTTTTTCTAGCGCCTTACGGTCAGTGCTTGGTGGAATCGATGTTAAGCCCATCCAGGTATTACGACAGTTATTTTTCGCGCCATAAAGCGCGGTATCAGCAAGCCCTATTGTGGTTTGCCAATCAAAAATATCGTAATGCTGCTGAGAAAGTGGATAAGCAGCATAGCCAATTGAACAGGTGACATGCTTACGTGTTTCTTCTGAAAGTTGAAATTCAATCGAACCCACTATATCTACCGCTCGCTCTGCCAACACACACGCTTCTTCTCTAGGTGTGTTGTGGACGACGACTAAAAATTCCTCACCGCCCCAGCGAATGAGATAATCAGTCTCACGGAATATACGCTTTAAGCGCTTTTGGGTTTCAACTAAAACCTTGTCACCTGCCTGATGACCATAAGTGTCGTTGATATTTTTAAAGTGGTCTAAATCGATAACGAAAAACAGTATGTCGTAATGGTTTTTAGGCTCGGTGTACCTTTGATCGCAGTTGGCGTAATAACGCTGCACTAGGGCAATATCGCGCTCAATATGTTGTGTTAGATAGCGCCTGTTGTGTAACCCAGTTAGCGGGTCAGTCAAACTGGCCTCTTTAAGCGCTGCGGCCTGTTCACTGAGTTGCTTATTAGCTATCGATAATTCAGTAGTTCTCGCATTCACGAGCTTTTTTAGAAATGCTTGACGGTGTCTGTGATGCTTTACCCCTAGTAAGTGACCTATATACACAGCGACACATAAACATAAGATAGCGACAAATTTTGCTAGCGCGGTTTGATACCACGCTGGCATAACAAGTAACTTACGATGCAATGCATTCTTTTCCCACGTTACCCCATCGTAAGAATACTCAATTTGCAGAGTATAGTCGCCAGGTTGCGGCATCGTAATGACCGCTAAACGTTGCTCAGCATTTGCCTGAATCCAGTTTCCATCTAACCCTATTACACGATAACGATAGTGAGTATGTTCAGGGGTAAGATAATCAAGTGCCGCAAATTCGAAGGTTATTCGTTTTGTCAGTGGAGGAAAGGTTAAATCAGTCGCGGCTTGCCCCAGCGATTCGATTGTATCGTCATGGTGAACCAAAGTAATATCCGTGAGCACGACTGGTACAGGCGGCTTCGAAAATGTGAAGTTATCACTATCAATAATGGTTAAGCCGTTAATGCCGCCAAAAACAATGTCATTCTCATTTGTTATTGTAGCTGCTGAAGGTGCATAAGGGGCATTCACCACGCTTGGTGCAGCGACTGCCCAGCTAACAGCAAATGAATGGCGGTTTATTGCGGCAATGCCTTGGGTAGTACTCACCCAAATATGATCTTCACTTTCTCCTGCGATAGCAGCAATATTATTGCCTGGCAAACCACTAATGCTCTCAATTTGAGTCCAGTCTGCGTATGTAGGTTTAACAAATAAACCTGCAGAGCCTGTACCGACCCAAAGGTAACCATTATCGTCAACGAATAAGCTAGATATATATTGTTGTTTTAATATGGGGTGAGCAATGTAATTTGTAGCCAAGTCGATAGTTTCACCTATTTGAATGTCACCTTTGACCAATCCTTGCCATGTACCAATCCATAAGCGATTTTCATCAATTGCTAACGACGCAATACGCCGCTCTGCGATACTGTCAGCAAATTCGATTTGTTTTTCTATAGCGTTGTGCTGCACCCATAAACCGTCTGTGCCGCCTAGCCATAAACTCGTCTCTGTCGATAAAAAGGCAGTGGTAAATGTTGAAGGATGACGTGTTGATACTGCTAACGGTAGGGCTTGCTTAGTGGCAGAGTCAAGTTCCACTGATGCAAAGTTGCTTGACGCATATACGTCACCATTTTTAGCTACATGCAAGGTTTCAACGGGGTTTTCTGATGTTTCCCAGAGCTGTTCTATTTTGCCATTTACTGGTGACAGGATTTCGATGCCGGCATTACCAGAGCCTACGAACAGTTCGCCATGGTGGGACTGTACCGCGTGTACTTTTCGGTAACTCAAGCTTTTATCAATATTTGCACCACCGAATATATTAATTATCGATTGGTTATTCGCATCGAAAATATTTAGCGTGTGCCCAGCGCCAATCCACACTAATCCTTTGCTATCGGCAAAGGTAGACCAAATATTGTCGTCAGCAAGCGAAGATGGTTGAAGTGGGTTGTGCGAAAACTGGCGGGTTTCATGAGTATTAATATTCACCTCTATCAACCCTTGCCCAAAGGTGCCAAGCAGCAGCAAATCAGGTTTTATTTCGCTCATAGTGAAAAGCCAAGGCAATGTCGAGGTCCCCATCGCTAATTGGCGAAATGGTGCATCCTCATTTTGAACAAACAAACCTTTGTCGGCGGTGCCCACAACGAGGTAGCCTGAAGCGGTCGAAAGAATACTACTGATACGAGGTTTTTTATAACTACCCACTTCTACTCGTAGTGGAGAATGTTCAACGCCGCTACTTACGATATCAACGAGCGGAAACTGAAACAGCCCTTGTCCAGACCCTACCCATAATTGGTGCTTGCTATCTACATGAAGTGCATGGATCCTCGCTCTATCTGGTAGTTCGAATCCCGATAGTTTTTTCGTTTTATCATTGAAAATAAACAACGATCTATCTGATGCAAACGTGAAAATCTTATTGTTGGCAATAGAGGTTATGTTGAGGTTAAGTATCGATACATCGGAAAGTAAACTTTCCTCATATGCATTGAGTTGTAGTTTTTCTTGATTTAAACGGTAAAGGCCTTGTTGAGTACCTACCCATACTTCACCGCTTTTGGTAACAAAGGTGGCTTGAATTTGCGGCGAAGGCGTATCGCTTTGCTTATTTTCAAATGACACCGATTTTAAAGACTGGGAATCCCATCGCCATAACCCTTTGGAATCAACAATCCATTTAAATCCGTCGTTAGTTTCCAATACAGATAGTATTGGGCCGTCAATCAATGAAGTCTTGGCTACAGGCGTGTAAAACGTGGGCTGATGAAGCGTGTGCCAGCTAGAGGTAGCCGAAGCGGGGACACAAAAAAACAATGGCAACACTGATAAAGTGAAACAAAGTTTAAAAGATTTAGTTAACAAAGTAGCGTACCACGTTAATCGTTACTATTAATCCAATGCATACTGATGCACTAAATCACTTTCGTACTTTGAGAATAAAGCGTTGCTATTCCCGTTGCAACGAGAAACAGACGGTAGCAGTATTGATGTAAGCTTTATTTTATAAGTGCTTGTTTGCGTAAACATTACACATGACGAGTTAAATCGTTACATCTATTCAAAAGCGCCTAGAATGTCGATATCAGCAAAATCTTCTTAATATCTATTTTTCATGGGCTTACAGCGCATTAACCACTTGTGGTGCAAATTATGCTCTTCTTTAAGGTAAGTTGTAATGCAAGCTCGTTTAATAATCGCACGGGCTTCATTATTGCGAATTTTAAGCAGAGAAGGAGAACGCTATGAAAAAGCTGACATTAACCGCCATGGTGGGTGCAGTCTCACTAGCCTTGAGCGCAAGTTGTTTCGCCGGTCATCACGAGGATGAAGGGAAAAAGATTATGATGAATAATCTGAAAACAGGCGAAGCTATCGGAAGCGTGATGGTAAGCAGCTACGATGACGACGGTGTGGTTTTCACACCGAAACTATCAGGGCTAACCCCAGGGATTCACGGCTTTCATGTACATGAAAATGGCGACTGCTCAGCAGCAATGAAAGATGGTAAAAAAGTGTTAGGCGGTGCCGCAGGTGGGCACTTCGACCCTGAAAATACGGGCAGTCACAGCGTACCTTGGTCTGAAGAAGGTCACGAAGGTGATTTGCCAACCCTGTATGTTGATGAAAGTGGCAATGCCACTCAACCTGTATTCGCACCTGAATTGGAGCTTGAAGACATTGAAGGGCGCGCCATTATGATTCATGCAGGTGGCGATAACTATTCAGATTCCCCAGCTAAACTTGGCGGTGGCGGCGAGCGAGTGGCTTGCGGCGTGATTGGTAAGTAACCAGTCTTGAAGATCAATGTTAGTATTTAGCAAAATTGATAATTAAAGCGGCAGAAATGCCGCTTTTTTTGTGTGTTTGAGTTATTCGCAACTGTCCAGGCCAACAAACCTAAAAAGGGTTAAGCGTAGAATAGCGAACTTGCGTTTTACTTCAATGCACTATTGAATATGGCTATACGCTTTTAAGGAGAAAGAAGGTGTTTACATATAAATTCGTATCTAATGTGTTAAAGCCATTGTTGAAACCAGTGTTAACTGCACTAATAGTATTAGCCTCAGCTAATGTGTTGAGTGCAGATAACATTCCGGATGTCGTCGGGGAAATTAGCGGTGAAGCATTGCTTGCACAGCATCCAGCGTTTATGGACGAATATAAGTCGTATCAACCTAGCGACGCTGAAATTGAAGCCGTATCTGCTTTGGAAGACGATACGCTACTCATACTATTTGGCGCATGGTGCCATGACAGTGAAAGGGAAGTCCCCCGACTATTGAAAACACTAGATGCTAGTGGGTTAAATGTCCCTCAATTTACTTTATTCGCGGTTGACAGGAAAAAGAGCGATCCAGAGGGCATAGCAGAAAAGCATGCGCTTAAATATACGCCTACTTTCATATTAATGCGTGATGGTGAAGAAATAGGACGAGTGGTAGAACGTGCAGAAACTAGTTTAACTCAAGATTTACAGGCTCTGGCGGCAGCGGCAGAGTAAAGTCACAGGTAAAAGACTGGCGGATAAAGAATTGAGGAATGGAGAAGTAATGGATAAAGGGCTGGCGAAAAAATAGCCATGAATAAAAGCATCAGTAGGCTTCGATTGCCTGCTGGTTTATCCGCTATATTGATACAGTAGCCTGGATTAAGAGCTAAGAGCTAAGAGCTAAGAGCTAAGAGCTAAGAGCTAAGAGCTAAGAGCTAAGCGCTAAGCCCTAAGCCCTATCGCTACTGCCTAATGGCGTTATGAAAAAGATTACTACTTCAACGTGTACTCAAGGGTGATTTTCGTATCTAAAAGCTGCGAAACGGGGCAATTATCTTTTGCTTCCTGAGCAATTTTAGCGAATTCGTCTTCGGTAATTCCCTCAACGCTAGCTTCAAGGCTTAACGCTGACTGACTAATTTCATAACCATCGTCTGTCTTATCTAAACTGATTTTAGCGGTAGTGTTTAGCTCTCCGTCATCATAGCCTGCGCCTGATAACGCAAAAGATAAGGCCATGGTGAAGCAACTTGCGTGCGCCGCCCCTATTAGTTCTTCGGGATTGGTGCCTTTGCTATCTTCAAAGCGTGTATTAAATCCGTAGGGCTGATTAGACAATGCGCCTGTTTCGGTAGAAATACTGCCTTTGCCTTGCTTTCCTAAAGGTTTGTATGCCGCACTGCCTGATTTAACTATGCTCATTTGCTATTTCCTTACGTTTTGACCAAACCGGTTACATGGTTTGAATTTTAAAAGCTTAACGATGCAAGTGCTCTGCCGATGTCACTGATTTTCTGCAAACCAAGGCCATGCGGGCGATAGCGTTGAAGTGATGAGAGTTAACGCAGCTAGTGTCATGAGTTTAATGTCGTTACGGCATGCGAAGGTTACAGGACTAAATGAAAATTTTACCCGTAATTGTAATGTCACTGAAAATGAAAGTTTCTAGGACTTAATCCGTTCTGTATTAGTGAGCCGTATGTTTTTGTCTTCGATAGTTAATTTTAAGGTTAATAATGAAATCTATTTTGCCCGCATTATTGTTAAGCACGTTTATCGCTGCCCCAATTGCCACTGCTGACGAGACTGTTCTGGCTGGTGGATGTTTCTGGTGTATGGAATCTGATTTTGAAAAATTAGAGGGCGTAACCGATGTGGTCTCGGGTTTTACCGGAGGAACAGTGCCCAATCCTACTTATAATGGGAACCATAAGGGGCATTATGAAGCTGTGAAGATAACTTTTGATGAAAGCAAAGTGTCGTATCGAGAAATACTCGACCATTACTGGGTGAATATCGACCCCTTTGATGCAAGAGGGCAGTTTTGTGATAAAGGCCCCAGTTATTTAAGTGCCGTGTTTGTCGCTAATGATGAAGAACGTGCCATTGCGCAGGACACTAAAAATGCGGTAAAAGCGCAATTTCAAAATCAAACCGTGGTTACCCCTATTTTGGATTCATCCACATTTTATCCTATTAAAGGCGATGAGATAGGTCATCAAGATTTCTATAAAAAAAGCCCTGTGCGTTACAAGCTTTATCGCTGGAATTGTGGCCGCGATCAGCGCTTAGAGGAGATTTGGGGAGAGAAAGCAGCAGGTAAGTCTTAGTTACTTGCTTCTTGTCATCATTATTATGTAATGCTGCGGTAGACTTAAACACAGGTCTGCTTTGTGCAGCATTGCTCGGTTTTTACTTTTATCTCGTTATTTTTTCTTTATAGTTAATTTAAATTATAAGTAATGGTTATTTAACACTATATAGCGATGAAATAACCAAAACGGCCGGAAGTAGTACATGAAAAAGTGCGTTGTAGTAAAGCTTATCTTGCTGTGTTTGGGGTTTTCGTCTTACTTTAGTGTGGCCGAGCAAAACCCAAAGCCGCCACTGCTTGATAGCGATACGCTATTAACTACTGGTTCAAGCTACTTCCCTTATGTTGATAAAAATGTGCAGGATGGTGGCTGGTCTGTTTCTTTGGTAAAAGCTGTTTTCAAGCACATGAATACACCCGTTTATATCGACATTTTACCATGGCAACGTGGTTTCAAATGGGCGCTTGAGGGCAAGTACCAAGGAACATTCCCTTATGTTCATACCGACGAACGAGCCAAGTCTTTTATTTACTCGAAACGCATTAATACAATTCCCGTACGTATTTACACATCAAAAGAGATGAAAGTTAATACACTGGCTGATGTGACAGGGGCTCGCCTTTGTTTGCCATATGGCTATAGCTTAAGCATCGAACAGTCAGAGTTTATCAACGCATATAAGCTTTCTGTTCAACGAGCGGTTGATGCAAGAGGCTGTATTGTTCAAGTATCAAAAGGGTGGGGCGATATAGGCTTTACCAATGGTTACTTGCAAAGAGATCATAACTCAAAACTCCTTGAAGTATTTGACAGTGTCAGCATTATCGATATTCCTGTAGCCACTATTCCGCTTTACTATATTGTTTCTAAAGAGCTTGAAAATGCCCAAGCGCACATCGATGAATTTAATGCGGCATTAGCGTTTATTGAACAATCTGGCGAGCGCGGTCAAATAGATGCGCGTTTTGAGGCCATAGCCAATCAAAAATAGCACGAGTTAAAAGTGTTTCTAGCCATTAAGCGCTTCCATTGGCTTAAACAATCGGATTGTGCGTAATAGATATCCTCTTTCAATTACCGTAAATCGCTAACTACATTGAGCCTAGACTAATTTCAATTGACTGAAATTTATGATTATCCGCATGCTAATTGCGTGATAAGGTCGGCTGGAGTTGTGTTAAAGGTAGTATAGGGGAAAGGGAGACGATATGGTCATCGATGGTGTAGTACTAGCAGGTGGGCTTTCAAGCCGAATGGGGGAAGATAAGGCACTTTTGAAACGTGATGAGCGTGATATGCTTACTTACACAACTGACTTAGTTTCTTCATTACCTATTAAACGTCTATTGATTAGCCGAAATGAAGCCACCACTGTTAGTGTTCAGCCTAGTGACGCTGATAGTTATTCTATTAATTATGCTAATAAATATGACGATAATTATAAAGTGGTGGATGATGTAGTGGCCAATATTGGGCCTTTGGGCGGAATATATTCTATTGCTATTCAAAGCAACGCGGATGCACTAATTATCACGCCCGTCGATTTGCCCCTGTTGCGAACAGAAGATTTAGAGCAGCTTATCGACAAAGGCACCAGTGCAAAACGGCCTGTTTATTTTTCCCATCACTATCTACCCTTGTTTTTGCCGTTAACGACAGAGGTTCGACAGTACCTTGAAGATGTTGTTAAAGGGCAAGTGCCGCAACGTTCAGTCAATACCATGTGTACAAATTTTGATGCAATTGAAGTCTCGCCTGAAAACAACGCGCGGTTAACCAACGTGAATACACCAGCGCAGTGGGATGCCGCTAAAAAATTGCTATCACTGGCCGGAAATTAACGACACTTCAGCGAACATGACCGTACTAGTTAGTGTGTTTATTCATCAGTTGGCTTATGATTTAAACGGTTGTTACCAAGCCGATTATAGTAAACGACCTGTATAAAACAGCTTGTACCAAAACGCGTGTGCTAAGACGTTAGCAAGACAAAGTTTATCAATTACACCAAATTCAATATTACTCGTTCAATACATTTAAGGGTTAACGCAATGCTTTGTATCTCTTTACCATCCGCTAAATCTTTTATGCAGCTAGCTGGCTTGTGCATTAGCAGCGTAGTGGTTTCTTTCACGGTGAGTGCCGCTGATGTCGAGCGGCAAGCCAACGTTAAAAACCAAGCCTCGGCGAATGGTCAAGAGCTTCTATCCCCCAGCTTGGTTAACGTTGAGCGCTATCCTGAAGCAGATGTTAGCCATCCAGTTCCTCAATTTAGTGTAGATGCAAGCTGGCCTAAAATGCCGAAAACATTAATTATTGGTCAGGTGCCAGGGTTATCGGTAGATAAAAACGATAACCTGTGGTTACTACACCGACCAAACTCACTAAGTAAGCTTGATGTCGGGCTTACCAACAATATGGGGCTTTGCTGTGAAGCTGCCCCTCACGTTTTACAATTTTCACCACAAGGCGACTTACTGAATGCGTGGGGCGGGCCTGAAATATCACCTTCAATAAACGGTGAAAACCAGTGGCCCGCAACGGTTCATGGATTATACGTTGATGATGAAAATACGGTATGGTTGGGCGGAAATGGTGATGGTGACCATGTGGTGCTTAACTTCACGGAAAAAGGGGGGTTTATTCGCCAGTTTGGTACTCGCGGTAAAACAGATGGTAACCTAAGTAAATCAACGCTAGGTAACCCTGCCGATATTTTTCATAACACTCACACTAATAAAGTCTTTATTGCCGACGGGTATATTAATAAACGGGTGACAGCTTTTAACACAGAGGCCAACGAGTTTGACCAATTATGGGGCGCGTACGGTACAGCACCTGGCGGCGGCACGCGAGAAGGTGCGTTCGATGTTTCTCAAGCCACGGCGAATGCCAGTGCTACCAGCACAAAAGCACAAAACTTTGGTGACATTGTACATTGTGTTACTCAAGCAAGTGACGGCAGAATTTATGTGTGCGATAGACGGAATAATCGGATTCAAGTATTCAAAGCTGATGAAAGCGGCACGGTTAATTTTATGCAAGACGTGATAGTGGCGGGCGAAACCGGCGGCTTAGGTACAGCCTCTGATATCGCGTTTTCGCCCGACAATAAATACATGTACGTGGCCGATATGATGAATGGTCGCATTTGGATTTTATTACATGAGAACTATCAAGTGCTGGGTAGTTTTGGTCGACCTGGTCGCTATCCGGGGCAGTTTACTTGGCTTCATAGTGTGGTAGCTGATAGCGAGGGTAACCTGTACACCTCAGAAGTCAGTACAGGCCGACGAGTACAAAAATTTGTACTAACCGGCTTTGAGTCTGAACAATAAGACTAATCAATAAAGCTGGGCAACAGAGCTAGCGCTAGGCATAAATCCAAGCACTTAGCACTAGCGCTAAGCCGAAGAATAAATAGCAGTAATAGGGATGACAATGGCTCGATATTCAAGTGTTAAACCACATTGTGTAAGCAGTAAGCGTAGTGAAAGTTTGAGCCTTGAGGCTGCTCTATTTACTAGAGGGGCATTTATTAAAGGGCTATTTATTAAAGGGCTATTTAGTACAAGGCCGTTCACTACAAGGCTATTACGTTCAGTGCCAGTAAGTTTGGTGCTAGCAATAACGGCCTTATCAAGTGCATTGCTGTTAAGCACAGCGGCTGATGCAAAATCAGATGAAGCTGAACATAATCAAAGTTTAAGCAATTCTGCAGCCTCAAGCCAGAGTGTAAACTTAAGCCAAAACATAAGCTTGAGCTCGGGAGCCAAAGGGGTACTGGAAAAGTCTAGTTGCACCGCTAACAATGATGCCAACCTTGAAATAAAAGGCGCGGTACTGCTAATACACGGTTGGGCAGGGCAAAAAGATGAAGTGGGCGACTTATATAAAGATTTATCGCACCAGTTAAGCGCGCATTGTATTGCTTCTGTCAGGTTTGATGTTCGAGGGGAAGCGGAACGTGAAGCAAGTAATTATACGCTATCGAGTACCTTTAAAAGCCGGGTAGAAGATGCGCAGGCCGGGCTAGATTACTTGCAAGCGCAGTATCCTAACACGCCATTGGTGGTTGTAGGGTTTAGTTTAGGTGGCGCGACGGCTATGGAGTTGGTCAGTACGCACCCTAAAACCTTTGATGGCATGGTGTTATGGTCTACAGCCCTAAACCCAAATGAAATAGTGACGAATAGTCAAAACTTTAAAGAAGTTCGACAGGCGTTAGAACAAGGGCAAAGCACGTTAAAAAGCTGGGTTGATTTGACCCTTACCCGAAAACACCTAGTGGGAATGTTAGGCTACAATCCTATTCGCAATTTAGGTGATTTTGAAGGAGAAGTGCTAGCAATACGAGGCTCTAACGACTACTTGCCTGCCCATGAAAACGTTATTTTTGAGGCGAGTAATGCGGTGCGTGAAGATGCCTATTATATAGGTGACGCCGATCATATCTTCAACGTATATGAGCCTGATAGAAGCAAAAAAGAAGAAGTGCTGGATTTATCTGTTAATTGGATCAAGCAGCTACTTAAATAACGAAAGTTGCTGTTTCAGCAAAGGACTGAAAACATCAATTGAATAATCAGTTTGAGAAGGCCCAGCTCAGGGGGCCCAGCTCAGATAACTCAGCTTAGAAAACCCAGCTCAGAAATTTCAGTTCAGTAAACAAGGGTCGGATAAAGATGGGTAAATAAAAGCTGCCGTGTTAAGTGTTACGGCTTTTCAAAAATTCCATTAACGCGTTTTCGGGCAAGGGTTTTGACCAGAAATAGCCTTGCCCAATGTCGCAGCCAAGTAAAAGTAGCTTTTGCAAGGTCTCTTCATCTTCAATTCCCTCAGCCACCGTCTTCAAGCCTAAGCTAGCTGCCATGTTTATGATGGCGCCTACCAAAGACTCATCGTGCTCCGAGAAACATAAAGGGCTTATAAAAGATCTATCTATTTTAAGCTTTGAAGCGTTAAAGTTTCGAAGATAGCCTAAGTTAGAATAACCCGTACCAAAGTCGTCAATGGCAATGGTAATGCCAAGCTTGCTCAGCGAAGCGAGTTGCTTTTGTATTTGCTCGGTTTCATCAATCAACAACGACTCGGTTAACTCTAGTTCCAATGCGTCTGGCGGTAAGCCCGCTTCGTACAATGCACTTTCTATGGTGCGTTGAAGCTGACCATCTTTAAACTGCATCACCGATAAATTTACTGCCATGCGTATATCAGCTTGTCCCTGTTGGCGTAATTGGGCACAAAATTGGGTGGCTTGACGTACTACCCAGCTACCTAACTCATTAATTAAGCCACTACTTTCTGCCAAGGGGATGAATAAGTCTGGCGGGATCATACTCCCATCAAGTTGAGGCCAGCGTAGTAATGCTTCTAGGGTGTTAACGTTGCCACTCTTTAAGTCTACAATAGGCTGATAGTGCAGCTCGAATTGTTGTTCACTTAGTGCCGGGCGTAACAGTTGTAGCATTTTAAACTTGTTTTCGCTGGCTTTGTCTAAACTCTCGTCGTAATGGTGATAGGTATTGCGGCCATCTTGTTTCGCTTTATACATAGCGATATCGGCTTTTCTGCATAGCTGCTTAAAATCAGTGCCGTCTTTTGGTGCGCTGGCTGTCCCTAAAGAGGCTGAAACCCTTACTTGATTTTGAAATATATCGAAAACAGACGCGCACTGCCCAATCAGAGAATCAGCGAGGGGCGTCAACGCATCACTTTCAGGGTTGATAGGGGCAATAACCAGAAATTCATCACCACCGAAGCGGATGAGATACTGTTTTGGCGACAAGATTTCTGTGAGCTGTTGGGTAAGTAATTTAAGCAATTGATCGCCCGCTGCATGGCCCAACGCATCGTTAATTGGCTTAAAATTATCTAAATCGATAAATAGTAATGCTAATGACTGCCCATGTGCTTCACACTCGCTTAGCGATAAATTAAACAGGGTTTCACCATACAGCCGATTAGGCAAATTGGTTAGGCTGTCATGGTGCGCCAAATGCTGAATTTGCGTGCGACTTTGCGCCACTTTTATATTTTCGCCCTGAAGCGATGTCATCAAATCTTTGATGTCACGAACTAAAATGTAAACACTAAAGCCTGTGACGATGAATATCACTAGTGTAAAGATTAAATGTTCCCAACTAAGTGAAGGGATATGGGGAGTGATAATGCCCTGTAATGACAACCCAACAATAACAACACATTGCAAGGTCACGAAAAAAAGCAACGTTAAGAATAAGCCCACACCGCCTAAAATAGCGGCGAAAATTATTAGGGTAGGGTAGCCCAAAATAGCTAAGTCGAATAACCCTGCACCGGTTGCTGCTAGCGCGAACAACATGGAAGATAATGACACCAGCAGGGTAGACGCCGAGGCAAGTACTTTATGTTTATATGCGAACACAAACGCGGCAATTAAGCAGGTAAGGCCGGCAGCAATAATTATAAAGGTAACATTGCGCGCCACAGAAAGAGAAGCCACCAGCCCGAGGGCTGATACTCCACAAATTTGCATGAGTCTACGACGACGTATTTGATTAAACGCGTCTTTATCGATGGTTAAAGCAAAGTTAGGAATTTTAAGCTCTTTCTAGTGACTTAATTATTGGGAGATATATTTATAATAGCTCACTTTCTCGCTAGAGTTGGTTAATTCCAGCGCTTGTATTAATACCTTGTGCCGCTTCCCGATACTTATGTGCAAAGTGAGAATGTGCTATTGATGGTGTTAAAGCACTCCTTGCTTGCTCACCCTGCTACGCTATCAATTCGCTACTCTGGTAATTTTTTACTCTGCCACTGGGCTAGTTCAATATATTTGCTTCAATACAGTAGCCACCTCTTTTGACACCTTTTCATACTCTACCGATTCCACAAAGCCTATGGAAAATGTTTTAGGTGTATTCAAAAACTTGTTTTTCTCATGGCGGCCAAAACCGAGCACAGTCATGTAAGGACGGCTTACGTAGTTGTCGGGGTGAGTATCATCGTCATGATTTAGCAAGAAAATCATTCGGGGAGATGATTCATCGCCAAAGGCATACCATTCAGGGCTAGGTAAATCGCCGTTGAATGAATCATTGATAGGGTGGCGTATGTCAGTAGCAGAATTATACCAAAAGTCGGTGTCATCCATGCTACCGCCAGGCACCCCTTCATATTGCACCCAATAATGATAGCCAGGGCTTACCGTTGTCATTGTGAAATTACAATGGGTAGGGTAAAAATCCCATTGGCCTACCCATTTTCCGTTTTCTGAGGTAAATGCTATACGTACATGGTTCTCAAGCTCGATAAGCACTTCACCTCTGGCAGTGTCAGTGCCTGCATTCATAGCATGAAAATAACTGCCGTCTTGTTTATGGATGGCATTGGGGAAGCCGCGGTATTCACCTTTGTGGCCTGAACCCTTAATGTTGTTAAAACCAATCCAATCTACCCCGTCTTTATCAAGCATGCTAGATAACCCACCACCGTGTTTTTCTAGATAGTAAGTGGCCGACGGGGTTGAAATTATATAAGCAGGTACAGGCCCAGCCGACTCATCTATACCCTCAGTTAAGCGTACTCTGTAATTCTCATTACTCATTGAGCAACCGAAAAGCATAAGTGAAAGTAAACCCATACCTAACCAGTGCGCCAGTATTTGTAGATTTGATACACAAGCAAAAAACTTGCTTATAAACGCGTTAAATAGCTTTATTCTAAGCATGGTTTTTTACTCAATGATGAGGTGGCCGTAGTAGTCTCTTTTCTAGCACTGTGTTTAAGCAGTAAGCCTATAATTAGCATAATGACTGCACAGCCTAAAAACATAAGCCGTCCCCACAAAGGATTTGGGATAAGCATCATAACTAGCATGCCTACGCTCATGATAATAACCATAACTCCGAGTTTATTACGTTGCTGGCGGTCGTAATCGTCTTGCTCAAAATCTGCAATCACTGGGGTTTCTACATCATCAAAGAATCGCTCGGTTTCTGCTTTATGCGCGTCTTTTTCGGGGTTATAAAAAAAGGAAGTTGCACAGAAAAAGCCAGCGGTAATAACCAAGTGGGCAATGATAATTAGCATGAGATTAAGATCGATTGATTCACGGCGGGTAAGTGCTTGTTCTAGTCCAATCCAGTTGGCAAAAAACTCAGGAGTGAATACATTCATCATTAACCAGGACACCGTTAGGCCTATAGCGACGGTTAACCAAGGTGCCCACTGGGGCGTTTTTTTAATAAACAGGCCAAATATTAAGGGAATGAGTAGCGGAACTTGAATCATGGTAGACACGTTCATCATTAACTCAAACAAACTTAGCTCTTTTAATGACTTGAAGAACAGTGCAACGGCGATAACCATAATACCGCTAATAAAACTGACTAAACGGCTAACATTCAACAGATGTTTATCTGACACTTGTTTCTGTTTTTTCAGTAATAAAGGTTGGTATAAGCTTCGTACAAAAATACCCGCGTTTTTATTAAGCGCTGAATCCATTGACGACATAGAAGCCGCGAATAACCCCGCCAGCAACAGCCCAACAGTGCCAAGGGGCATGGCATTACGCGTAAACACAAGATATACCGCATCACCTGCTTTATTGCCTAACTCGGGGTAGGCGGTTGCGGCATCAGGATACAAAATGGCCGATGCCCAAGGGGGAATAAACCAAATAATACTGCCAACGCCCATCAATATCATGGCAAGCAATGCGGCTTTACGTGCGTTTACGGTGTCCTTTGCGTTTAAAAACCGAAACGAGTCGTTTAGATTCATAATAGTGATAAGTTGCTTTGCCAAAAAGAAAACAAAAGTGCCAACAAGTAGTAGGCCGTAGTTCATGTCTGGCCCCATAACAAAATCGACAGGGAAATCGGTTACCAAGGCAACGGGTCCACCTACTTTTACCAGCGCTACAATAGCGCAGGCTATCGAGATGATTGCCACAATAAGGGTTTGTACAAAATCAGACGCTACCACGCCCCAAGCGCCAGACAATACCGACACAAACAGCACGGTAAGACCGGTGGCAATAATGGTTAAACTGATGTCGGCATTAAATACGGCACTAGAGAAAACACCAAGGGCGTTTAACCACACGCCAGCGTTTATCATGCTAAAGATAATCAGTGCCCAAGAGAAAAATTGCTCGTTCTGGCTTCCGAAACGGCGCTTAATGCCTTCAGTGGGAGTGTCGACACGCATTTGTCTAAAGCGGGCTGAAAAGTAAAGCCAGCCACAAAAATACGCAAAAGTATTGGCGAAGAATACTAGGCTTATGGCAAAGCCGTCGCTAAAGGCTTTCCCCGCTGCGCCTGTGAATGTCCATGCAGAAAATTGTGCCATAAAAGCGGTTGAGCCAACCATCCACCATAGCATTCGACCGCCACCACGAAAGTAGTCGCTGGTGGAATTTTTCGCCATCGATTTAAATGCAAAACCAATACCGAGGATCAGTAAAAAGTACCCTGCAATAACGAGATATTCATATATCATGGGACAACCTTTTATTACAGTTGGCTAACGTCTACCCAATTGTCATTTCGACGAATAAGATCGATGAGTTGCTGGTATTGCGCACCTTCTTTAAAGGTTTGATATGGTGAAACCGTTTCACCTTTCACATCGTTCACTAATTCGCGAATTAAATAGCGCCAATTACGTTCGGTGTCACCTTCGCCTTCGGGAGTGTTGTCTATGATGTCTTGCGGTAACGGCAATTCTGTCCACTGGTTGTTTTCGTCATAGTAATAAAGGGGACCGCTGGCATAATGACCTTTTATAAAGATGGCACTCTTGCTGCCATAAACAACGATATGGTCGTCGGTAAAACGGGGTTGTAAACCGCCATGTTTAAACAATACTGAGACAGGCTTTGCTGCAAGTTCACTTTTTAGCTGTGCAAGTACGGTATATGACCATTCTACATTCGATTCACCCCATTTGAGGGTTGGGTCGTTGATATCACTTGGTATAAAGTCGCGTCGCTTTTTGAAATTGTGTACGCCTTCAACAATAGGGGCTTTACCCAAATCATCTCGTACTTCCCCCATCATAGATAAGATTTCTTCACCCACAATTGAGGTGACAATTGAAAGCTTATGGGTAAAGTTGTTGTTTAAGCGCCCGCCACCGTCCTCTTTGCGGTGAGACCAGCCAAAAGGAATGTCACGCTCTAAGTTAAAGTGTGAAATGCACTCTACTTCTAGTGGCTCACCAATCATCCCTTTTTCCACTAAACGTTTGGCGTGAATAACATGAGGCATGTAGCGAAAGCTTGAAGCAAAAGCGGTTTTCACCCCTTTTTCTTTGGCCAATTCATACAGTTTCTTAGCAGAATTACCAGTGGTAGAAAGTGGTTTGTCACTAAATACATGACAGCCAAATTCAATAGCTTGAATTATGGGCGTTTCGTGGGCGCCGCCGGGTGTGGCAATAGAGACGATGTCTGGCTTGCAGTCTTTAAGCGCTTGTTGCCAGTCGGTACTGAAATAGGGGATTGAAAGTTCTTTGGCTACACTTTCCACAACGCTTGGAGTTCTTCCCACTATGCCAACAACGTCTGCACCAGCATATCTAAAGGCTTCTGCATGCCCTTGGCCTGCAAATCCAGTGCCTTGAATTAATACCTTGATAGGGTTACTCATGTTCTTTCCTTTATCGAATTTGTTGTTACAGCGCAAAATAGCTTCACCAGTTCCACAGGGTGCCGTCTTCTAATCGGCTTACCGGTAAGTAAGAGCGTTTGTAAGGGTATTTTTGCGATGCTGATTCATCGAAATCTACGCCTAAGCCGGGTGCGTCTAAAACGGCAACCGTACCGTCTTTAACTTCATAGCGATGGGGGAAGATTTCGTTAAGTTGTTCATTACCAAAACCAACGAACTCCTGAATACCAAAGTTTGGTGCCCAAATATTTAAATGCATATGTGCAGCAAAGCAAACTGGAGATAAGTCAGGTGCTCCATGAGGCGCGGTTTTTACATTATAAATATTGGCAAAATCGGCAATGCGGCGAAGGCCGGTTATACCGCCCGCATGAGTAGCTGCTGCACGGATATAATCTATGAGTTGCTCTTGAATGAGGTTTTTGCATTCCCAAATGGTGTTGAAGGTTTCGCCAATGGCTAATGGGGTAGTGGTGTGATGCCTGATCACCTTATAGTTCTCTTGATTTTCAGCTACGGAAGCATCTTCAAGAAATAACAGGTTGTAAGGTTCTAATAATTTGCCCAATCGGGCAGATTCAATAGGGGTTAGACGGCTATGCACATCATGAAGTAAATGAACGTCGTTGCCTAAGCGATCGCGGGCTAGCTTGAAAAGGTCTTCCACCATATTAAAGTATTTTAGAGTAGACCAAGGTTCTTCAGGGGGGAGAGGGCGGTTGCCTTGTAATTCAAAGTAGTCTTTTTTATCGCCAAGAACACCATAAGTAACCCCTAATCCGGGGATGGCAGTTTGCAAACGCACGGCTTTAAACCCAGCATCAATATGGGCTTGCGCTTTATCAATGGTGTCTTCAATAGTGTCGCCACTCGCATGTGCATACAAAGTGACTGTCGTACGGCTTTTCCCGCCCAGCAATTGATAAACTGGCATATTGGCAGCTTTACCTTTTATGTCCCACAATGCCATATCAATGGCCGCAATGGCGGCCATATTTACGGGGCCTTTACGCCAATACACCCCTTTGTAAAGGTATTGCCAAATGTCTTCAATGTCGTGGGCGTCGCGGCCAATCAGACAAGGTGCAACATGCTCTTCAAGGCATGTGACCACCGCCATTTCTCTACCATTTAACGTAGCATCGCCAATACCGTAAATTCCGCTATCTGTAATGACTTTCACGGTAACGAAATTACGTCCCGGACTGCACACAAATACTTTAATTTCTTCAATCTTCACCAGTCTTCCCTCTGCTTAGGATGAAAACATAAAACGTTTTAGTAAAACGTTTTAGTTGACTAAACCTAGCATACAAATGCATAATGTCAACAAGTTGTTAACAATGGTTTAATGAACCTCAGGCTCCTTTAAAAAAAGCTATGCAAAAAGTGAAATTGGCGGATGTGGCGCGCCTAGCCAAAGTGTCGAACAGTACGGTATCTCAGTACATTAATGGGCGGTTCGACTATATGTCGAAAGAAACCGAGCTTCGGGTTCGGGCTGCTATTAAAGAATTAAACTACACGCCTAACCGCTTTGCTCAAGGTTTAAAAACCACTAAAACCAAGACAATAGGGGTTATCGTTCGGGATATTACCGGTTTTGATACCAGCCGGACCATTCGCGGTGTGGACGACTTCTGTAAAAAAGCAAATTACAACGCGCTTATTTACAACACTGACTTTGATCCCGAGGTTGAAGCTAAGTCGCTAGAGGCATTATTTCAGTTGCAAGTAGACGGGATAATCATAGCGTCATCGGGTAAAAACAATGGCCTTATTGAAGAGTATATTCATAAGGGGCTGCCGATAGTCCACGTGCAATTAGAGCATGACGGCAGCGAGAAGAACCTTGTTTTATCTGATTACCGCAAAGCCGCTTTTGATGCCACAGACTATTTAATCAAATTGGGGCATGAGCGAATTTGCTTTGTGACGCAGGAATTCCAGAACGTTAAATCGAGGAATGAGCGCTATTTAGGTTATACCGATGCGCTTAAAAAGCATGGTATTCAATTTAACGAAGAGTTAGTGCAGTATTGGCAACGAGAAACAGGGTTTGAAAACTCGCCAAAGGCAATTCTTCAATCAGATGCTGCGCCTACCGCGTTTTTTACTCAGCATCTTGCCATCACGACTGAGCTTTTAGCGCATTTAAACCAAGAGGGAGTGAGTGTTCCTGACGATGTTTCTTTGTTAGGTTTTGATGATATTCCCATGACAGAGTTTTTTAAAGTCCCTGTTACGGTAGTAAAACAAGAACCCTACATTATTGGAAAAGAAGCTGCCCAACTTCTTCTTGATTTGATAGATGATAAAGACAGGCACTCGCAAAAAATAATGATTTCCTGTTCCGTAACGCAAAGAGACTCTTGCGCTAGCCCAAAGAACAAAGGGTTGGCGATAAATGCTAGCGGAATAAGTGAAGCGTAGGAAGGACGTTTTACTTATTTGGGAATAAAAAAGCGCTTTCAATGTCATCATTAAAAGCGCTCTTGTTGCGTTAGTTTTTTGGTTAGAAGCTACCGACTACCGTGACAGAGTCGTTCGCTAAACTTTCATCCACAAAGCCAATAGTATTGGGATTATCAGCAACAAGTTGCAGCATTTCTTCTTGTGTAGATACCTCTTCTGGCGGTGTTCCTTGGCCAGTAAAAACTAATTTAGACCAAAACGCAGAATATTGGCTCTCAGATTTACCTAAAACGCCCGTGTTAAAGGCACCACGAATATCATTACCTTGTTCAAATGTTAAAGGAAGTGCTTTGCTACCGTCAGGAAATGCTTTCATTTTACCAAGGTAGATTCTTTTGACTGCTTCGGCATCGATACCCGACCCATTTTTTGCACTAACGATAATTACGTTTGCTGCACTTACAGGAAGTGCAAACATTAAACTAAGTAATAGGACCGCTTTCGCTTTCATTTTCATTATTCCTTAAAATACTAAATCTAAAGATACTGCTATTGCAGGAGGCATTTGCTCTATCGTAAGGCGTTAGTCGATAGTGCCGCTGCATCTGTGTCGTCGAATCCAGCATGTATCCTGCTAGGTGCGATAATATGAATTCATTCTTCGAACTCAGAATAGTATAAGTTCTAGGTATTATCAGTGAAAGTTTACGAAAAATCTTAAACCTTCTGTACTGAACGTTAGTGTGCCTCTTCCTTAATCGACAAAATAAGTAAAGAATCAAGCTAAAGGTACGGCAAGTCCATGTTAACTATCGCTAAACTGAATACTTCATATAAATGACTGAAGACAAGTATAAGCATAGGTTGCTTATTATCATAATAGGTGAAGTTTTCGCGAACTTCCATTTATGGCAGGCTAAGACTGAACAAACGTGATTGGTATGTTGGTGTATTATCTAAGATTAACGGATGTAGAAAGGTTTCTTGTTACATCTACAAATGTTTAGATTCATCTTTGTGGTAAGCAAATTGATTAATAAAGTTGGGGTATGGCAAAACCGAACAAGAAAGGGCCAGTTCGAACGGTACAAATAACGTGTGCGAAATGCAAAACGCCCATTTTCAAATACCGAAAAGGCGGCAAAGGCGCACTGGTTAAGTGCTTTAAAGAGCGTATTGTTGAAGATTATACCACTACACCCTGTATATGCCCTGGGTGCGAGCAACCCTTTGCTCGGGAAGCCACAATAAGAGGCGCGCCTGCGTTTAAAATTATTGGTGGGAAAGTACATATGAAGTAGTGGTGAAGCGTTCGAGAGGTTAACGCTTCACCACTATCTAAAGGAGGCGATATTAACTCCTTTAACGGTAGAAAATTATATCGCGGCCTGTAATTTTTCGTACAGCGTATCTTTTAACACGGCACGATCATGCTTCATTTGATGCAATGTTTCGTCGGTGGTTGGGGCGCCCTTTAGCTCAAGTTTGCGAATTTCTTCATCTAAAGCGTTGTACTGTTTGTTTTCGCTGGCAAACGTACTGTCACTTTCTACCAGTTTCTCAATGGTATCTTTGTATTCTGGAAAGTCAGATTGCAATGAGTGAACTTCACCTAACATAATGTGCTCCTAAAATTTTTCGATGCGTCAATTTAATTGGATAGTGTTATTTAATATCTTGTACGGCGACGACTAGATCATTCCAATTGCGTTGATTTTCCATGTCGTATTCCATGCCTTTAATGTCTGCTTCGTTAAAACGTTTAACTGCGGGGGTTTTACTGGTGGCTTGATATAACCAGTAAGCTTCTGCACGTAACGCTTCATCTATGGGCTTGTCGATAGATTCGTATACCGCTTGTTTACAGGCATTAATCGATTCTGCAGGAAACAGGGCAATGCGTTTAGCAAGGGCATCGACATAAGGACCAATTTCGTCAGGCTCCAGCGCTTTATTGATGGTGCCGTAAGCTTCGGCTTCGTCGGCGCTGAAATCGCGAGCACTTAGAATGATTTCAAGGGCACGGCCTAGACCGGTTTGACGAGCCATACGAGACGCGCCACCGCCGCAAGGCAATATGCCCATGCCGACTTCCATTTGCATAAACTTGTATTTACCGCGCGCGGCGAATCGCATATCGCAGGCCAGTGCAAATTCATGACCGCCACCTCGGGCAAAGCCTTCAAGTTTAGCGATCGTGGCTTGAGGTAGTTTGCTAATACGTTCTAATACCACTTGAAGGTCGAGCAATTTTACATCGCCACGTGCTACCGCTTCGGTAGACATGTCTTTTAGCAGGTTGGTGTCATAGTGACATACCCAAATTTCAGGGTTAGCTGATTGAAATACCACCACCTTAACGGTGCGGTCGCGCTCAAGGCGCATGGCAAGACCCATTAAGTCTTCTAACATCTCTTGACCTTGTACATTAACAGGGCCGAAATCGAAAGTTATGGTGAGTATTGCACCGTCTTGCTTTGCGGTAAAAGTGGTGTAGCCGTTATAAGCCATGTTCATATTCCTCTGGTCGCATTCGTTTGTTAATTCATTTTTTAGTTGTGTTTAACTTGCCAATGAAAGACTAGCAGCGATTGAGTGGCTTAATAATCGGTAAAACCGTGAATACAGTTTATGTTTTTTGTTGAAGGTAACTGCTCAAATAGGGGACAAGTTGTGATTCAGACATAAGAAAACGGGGGATATAAAGTGTAAGAGGAATTTAATAAGTTGAACGAACTATCTGTTGCGCTGGACATTTTTCGTAACAATTTCAAATATCATTTGCGACTGCCTACGTTGCGTGACGCGCTAAAGCTGATTATGCTCCTTCGCGATTATACTTAGGGCAATGCTCCTTTTTACGGGTAATACTCTCTTTCAAAGGGAATACTCTCTTTAAGAGGCCCCCTCTCTACATGGAATTATAAGATATGAGACGAATCATAACGTTGTTTAGTTGTGTTTTGGCGCTGCTAACGACTCAAGTGTTAGCAAAAGATGTGGAATACCGTTTACCATCTTCCATTACGCCAACCTTTCAAGACATTCATTTAACCCTAGATCCTGATGCACCAAACTACTCTGGTTCTACCCGCATTAACATTACGGTTAATTCAGTCACGAAAAAAGTGGGCTTTTATCAGCAAGACCTTACCGTTACTCATGCCGAACTTCGTCAAAATGAGCGCGTAATAGCACTTAATGTTGAACAAGGTGATTACAATATTAATTGGGGCATGGCTGATGCTGACATTGCGCCGGGCAAATACACCCTAGTCATCGACTTCGAAGGCAAGGTGAATACGTCATCTGATGGCATGTATTTGTCTCGTTTTGAAGAAACAAATTACATCTTTACGCAGTTTGAAGATATGCATGCACGTAAAGCATTTCCTAGTTTCGACGAACCTGCATTTAAAATACCTTACCAAATGACCATTACGGCGCCCGAAAAACAAGTGGTGGTCTCGAATACGCCGGTTGAAAGTCATGATGTAAGCGAAGGCATGCAAACCGTTAAGTTTGAAAAAACCAAACCTATGCCAACCTACTTAATTGCTTATACCGTAGGGCCGTTTGATAGTGTTGAACTAAAAGGTTTGTCGGTACCAGGTAAAATCTATGTACCTAAAGGCTATGCAGACAAAACTAAGTTTGTGGTGAAGCACACCCCTGAAATTTTAGCCACGCTAGAAGACTTTTTCGATATTAAATACCCTTACAAAAAGCTCGATTTTGTCGCTGTACCTAACTTCACTCATGGTGCGATGGAAAACGTAGGGCTAATTACTTACCGCGACAGTTTGTTATTGCTAGCAGACGAGCCGGGTTTAACCGAACGCAAAGGGCCGCTTAACGTTATTGCACATGAACTGGCACACCAATGGTTTGGTAACTTAGTGACCATGGCATGGTGGGATGATTTATGGTTAAACGAAGCATTTGCCTCGTGGGCGGCAAGCTACACCATGATGGAACTCTATCCAGAGCTTAATTTTGCCGATCGTATTGTGCAAGAGTCTGCATTTGGTGCCGACGCTAGCCCTACAGTTAAACCGGTTAAAAAAGTAGTGCGCATTCAACCCGATGTTATGGATGGCTTGGGGCTGAACTACTCAAAAGGCGAGTCTATTTTGCAAATGATAGAGTCGTTAATTGGTACTGAAAAGTTTCGTGAAGGTGTGCGTAACTATATGAACACCCATGCGTGGGGCAATACGGTTGCTGATGATTTGTGGGCTGCGCTTGATGGTGTATCAGACATTAATCTAAGCGCCATGATGAAAGCTTACTTAGAACAACCTGCTTACCCACTTATCTCTATAGACGATAAAGGTACTATTACGCAGGAACGTTTCCATTACGCGGGCGCAACCGTAGATGCACAAACTTGGGCCGTGCCGCTTAAACTTACTTATAAAGTAAACGGTGCAATAAAGCAGGAAGTGGTGTTTATTGATAAAGCCAAAACTCAATTGCCTCAACTTGCTGAAGCTGACTGGGTTTTCCCTAACGATAACGCCACAGGCTATTTCCGCTGGGCAATTACAAGTAAGCAACTTGATAACTTGCTTGGCGATTTGGATGTACTTAACAACCGCGAAAAGAAAAACGTGCTTTATAATATGCAAGCATTGCTTAACGCGGGTAAAGTTAACATTGATAGCATAATGCCAGTATTAAATGCCTTGGCGAAAGATAACGACCCTGTTGTTAAACGTGCTGCGGTAGGTGTTTTGGCTGAGTTTGATTACTTAGTTAACGACGACAATAAAGCAAATTATGCTGCATTGTTGAATCAAGAGTACTTGCCTTTGCTAAACGAACTTACGCTTCAGCAAACTAGCGATGAATCGGAAAGCGTTATTAGCCTACGTAACCAGCTTTACAGCCTGCTTGGAAATAGAGCAAACAACGAAACCTTGATTAAGCAAAGTGAATCGATTGCTAAGCAGTACATTAAAGATAGCAGTGCCGTTCCAGCAGGCATTGCCGGTACCGCAATAGGAGTAACCACGAAGCATAGTGAAGAAGAGCTATACGAAACATTGGTAGCTGCATTTAAAAAAGCACAACTTCCTAATGTTAAACGCACCTTGCTTTATTCAATGCGCTACACCGATGAAGCCACGGTAAACAAAATGCTAGATTTAGCATTAACCGACGACATTACTCCGGCGAATACACTTTATATGTTGGTAAGAGTCTCGCGCAACTTAGAGCTTAAAACCGTATTGTATAAATGGTTAAACTCAAATCTAGATGCGTTGATTGCGAAGATGCCAGATTACCATGTATCGCGTATGCCTGAATTTGTGTCTACTACCTGTAGTGCTGAAAACTTAGACATGGCAAAAGCATTTTACGAGCCAATCAAAGATAAGCATGAAGGCATGGCCCGTAGTTTCGACATTATGTTGGATGAATCGAAACAGTGTTTGCGTTTAAAAGCGACATACCAAGAAGACTTTAATAAATTCTTAGCCAAATACGGCGAGTAAATATAAGATTTAAGTAATATCTTTACAAATCAACAGTATTACTGTAATTCGACGCAAGAGGCTGCCATCCGGCAGCCTCTTTTTTATTTTATACTTCAAAATGTCATAAAGAAGCGGATTAAGCGTCATTTTTGTGACAACCCCTTTTTTTACACAAAATTTGCACACTTAGTTTTACCTGTACCAAAGTACACTTGAGTTAAACAAAAAATAAACTTATTTAAACAGCGTAAGTTTATGATTTTCATTGCTAAATAAAAAAATGATATTATTTTGCACAAGTTCTTGCTGTGTATACGCAAGTATATAATTTTATACGTTCCTAAAAAAAGTGGACGATAACAACATGGCGGAACTGGGTAAACAAGGGCGAGCGAAGTTGAGTAAGTCAGCTTTGTGCGTAAAATTAATATTAGGTAGTGTGTTAACTCTGCCACTTTCTTTTAACGCTTTATCAGATGTAATTTGGGAAGAGAACTTCGACGCAGCCGCATTAGACGGTAAGGGAGCCGTTGGGGGCGACAGTGTTACTATCGATATGGATGGCGTATCACGCTGGAGTATTGATGTTTCAGATGCTGATTTATCTGCAACATCAGATTGGTTTAAAGTCGATAATGGCCAGCTAAGTGCTCGCGACGTAGATGGCGATACCGTATGGTTGTCTGAGGTTATTGTTGTAAACGGCTTAACGGATTTGCAGCTTGATGTCGAAGTATCAGAAAGTGGTACGCAAGAAGACTTAGATTATGTCGATGTTATGTACTCAATTGATGGCGGAGAGTTTGTCTTAGTCACCAATGCGCTGGGATCAGATATTCACACCCTTATAGATGATTACACTAGTGTAACCGTTAATTCTGCTATTCCTGATGCAAGCACGGTTCAAATAAAACTAGCAATGAAGAACAATGCTGGGACAGAATCTCACCTGGTAAACAGTGTTGTTTTATCAGGCTCAACTGGCGAAGACGGTGGTGGCGATGAAGGCGGCGATGATGGTGAAGTATCTGAGGACACACTTCGTACTTTAACTGAAACTTGCTTCAACTGCCCTGACTTAACGGCGGTTAAATTACCCAGCGAATACGTTGAAGCTGATTATTATGCACAGCTTGATACCGCAATAACGAACAATGAAAGCGCTGAAACACTCAAAGCGCTGGCACAGAATATTATCTCGCTAGACCACCATCAGCTTTCTTATTCAGAAGCGTGGACAGCCCTTACCGATACTGACCAAGACCCTGCCAACCCAGATAATGTTGTATTGTTTTACATGGGGACATCGTTAGCTAAATTTAGTAACGGTAGCGGTACGCAAAGTAGCAACCAAGATAACTGGAATAGAGAACACGTTTGGGCTAACAGCCATGGTTTCTCTAGTAATAGTCTTGCTGCTTATACCGATATTCATCATCTTCGACCAACCGATATTTCGGTGAATGGTTCTCGCGGTAATTTAGACTTTGATTTCAGTGATGGTGCACTATCTGAAGCGCCAGAAAACAGCATTGATAGTGACTCTTTTGAACCTCGTGATTCAGTGAAGGGTGATGTAGCGCGTGCTATGTTCTATATGGACGTACGTTACGATGGCAGCGATACCAGCGAGTCGGAAGATGATTTGGTGTTGGTTGACCGTTTAACCAGCACAGATGAAGCCGCACACGGTAAACTTTGCGTATTGTTGCAGTGGCATGAAAGCGATCCAGTAGATGAATTCGAGGAAGAACGAAACAGTAAGGTTTTCGAATTCCAAGGTAACCGTAACCCGTTTATTGATAAGCCTGAGCTTGCTTCACTAATCTTCAATGAAAGTTGTGATGGCTCAGATGCTGGCGATTCAGATGGCGGTGACACAGATGGTTCAGACGGTGGTGATACAGGCGGCTCAGACGGTGATACAACCGACGGAAGTACAGGCTCAGGTCATGCAGTATTTATTTCAGAATATATTGAAGGCAGCAGCTTCAATAAAGCTATTGAGATTTACAACGGTTCTACTGAGACCGTAGATTTAAGCAATTATAAGCTTAAACTGCTTTCAAACGGCGATACCAGTGTAGATGATGAAAAGGTATTAGAGCTCACCGGTATGTTAGCCTCTGGTGCAGTAGCTACCTTCAGTCATGCTAGTGCTGATGACGCGCTGACCGCTGGCTCAACAATAAGTAGCTTTGTGATGAACTTTAATGGTGATGATTACATTGAGCTGAGTTACGGCGATGTAACCATTGATGCTGTGGGTACGTTTGGGGTAAAAACTAACTGGGGTAAAGATGTAACCCTAGTACGTAAAGCTTCAATTACGGAAGGTAATGCGACACGTAACGCAGCTTTCGATGCAGACAGTGAGTGGGATAGCTACAGCCAAAATACCTATGACTATTTTGGTGCTCACAACGGCAGTGTTGTAGATCCTACAGACCCTACAGATCCAACCGACCCAACCGACCCAACTGACCCTACAGACCCAGTAGACCCAGTAGACCCAACGGTTGAATTGGTTCTTATCAGTGAACTACAGGGCGAAGGTGATGCTTCACCATTAGCTGACACAACTGTGATTATTGAAGCGGTTGTGACCAAAGTAGCTGAAGACTTATCTGGTTTCTTCGTTCAGGAAGAAGCGGCTGATTCTGATGGTAACGATGTAACATCTGAAGGTGTGTTTGTGTATGCAACCTCGCTTGAAACTTACCCTGCGGTAGGTGATGTAGTGCGCATACAAGGTGATGTGGTTGAGTATAACGACTTGACTGAGTTTGTATTATCGGGTGACGTCGAAGTGCTAAGTGCGGGCGGCAGTGTGTTATACACCGAACTTAGCATGCCATTTAATGCTGATACTAACCTTGAAGCCTATGAAGGGATGCAAATTACCTTTACACAGTCTTTGTTAGTGAATGATGTGTACAACCTTGGTCGTTATGGTCAGTTTAACGTGGGTTCTGAACGCGTAATGATCCCTACCAACCAATATCCTGCGGGCACAGCTGAAGCTATAGCGTTAGCGGAACAAAATGCCCTCAATACACTGTTAGTTGATGATGCATCTAACAGCCAAAACTTAGATGGTATTCCATTCCCTGTAGGTGGGTTAACTCACTCCAATCCACTTCGCCTAGGCGATACAGTTGAAAACCTAACAGGTGTAATGCATTACTCATTTGGCGAGTACCAATTATTGCCTGTAACCGACCTAGAGTTAGTGCGCACTAATGCACGAACAGCTTACCCATTAATCGGTTTAACCGGCGATGTAAAAGTGGCAAGCTTTAACGTACTTAACTATTTCAACGGACCAGACTTCCCAACATCTCGTGGTGCCACCAATGAGTTCGAATTGGTACGCCAAGAATCGAAAATTGTAGCAGCATTAGCAGCAATGGATGCAGATGTTGTTGGACTTGTAGAAGTTGAAAATGACGGGCACGGTGAAGATTCTGCCATTGCAACGCTAACCGCTGCGGTGAATGCTGAAATGGGCGGCGATGTTTATAGCTATGTGTCAATTAGTGAAGCATTAGGTACTGACGAAATTGCCGTAGGCATGATTTATAAGCCTGCGGTAGTAACGCCATTTGGTAATGCAGTAACGTCTTCTGAATCACCGTTTGACTTCGGTAACCGCCAGCCGCTTCTTCAATCATTTACAGTGAACGCCAACGGTGAAGCATTCACTCTTGCCGTAAACCACTTTAAATCGAAAGGAAGCTGCTCTAGCGCTACCGGTGATAACGCCGATTCAGGTGATGGTCAAGGCTGTTGGAACGCATTGCGTACCGATGCTGCAAACGGTTTGGTTGCCATTGTAGAAAACAATAGCGATACCTTATCTGACCGCTTATTAATTATGGGTGACTTAAACGCGTATGCAGCAGAAGAGCCTATTTTGGCCCTTGAAAGTGCAGGATATACCAACCTAGTTAACACCTTTGGTGGCGACTCGGCATACTCATATACCTTTGATGGTGAGCTAGGTTACCTAGATCACGCACTATCAAGCCCTAGCTTAACTCAATATGTAGTTGATGCGACGGTGTGGCACATTAACTCAGATGAGCCACGTGTATTTGACTACAACGAAGAGTACAAAACTGACGCGCAAATCACTGATTATTACGGCGCTGATGCATACCGCTCTTCAGACCACGACCCAGTTTTGGTAGTACTTAACTTCCCAGATGCAGTTCAACCTGGTGATTTTGATGGCGACAACGACGTAGATTACAACGACATTATGGCGTTCTATGGCTTGTTCTTATCAGGTGGTGCGAGCGATTTGGCGAATGATTTTAACAACGATGGCATGGTTAACTTCTTTGACCTTAATGCCTTGATGGCCATGTGTACCCGCGCTGGTTGTGCAGTAGAATAAGTAGGAATTAAAAAATGAAAAAATTTATTATCGGTTTATTTGCGCTAGTTGGTTTTAGTGCTCAAGCAGCGATTATTAACATCAGCACTGATCAAGCATCGTATAACGTGGGTGATACCATAACCGCCAATGTTTGGATTGATATCGTCGAATTACAAGGTAGTAATCTGGCACAACCATTTATTGGTGGTTTTGTCATGTCATTGATGGCAGATGCTACAAGCCTTTCATACAATGATGGTTCAATTATGTTTGGTGATAAATTAGGGGCAGGGGCTTTAAGCGCTCTTTTGCCTGTAGGCTTCGGCGTATACTCTATACAATCGGCTGCCTTTACCCCTAGTGTTTTTACCCTTCAAGCAGGACTAACGTCTTTCGAACTTTTCTCGCTTGAATTTACCGCTTTAAGCAGCGTTTCAGATGCGCTTTTCGGGCTTACAGCTAGTGTGAGTGAGTTTGGTTCATTTGTAGGAACGCCGGTATCAACTGCTTCAACAGAGTTTTCTGTTGAAGCGACCTCAGTACCAGCGCCAAGCACAGGTGTTTTAGCACTACTTGCTTGCTTCGGTATGATGGTATCGCGCGTTAAGGCTCGTCGCTAATCGAGATATCCTTGCGATAAAGTGAAAAAGGCTTTTTACAAAGCGTTTTAATAAAAACCCAGCATCTGCTGGGTTTTTTATATTTTAAACTCGCGAAATCATCTCAAGCTTCTCGTTCAGGCTACCAGCAGCGCATACGATAAAATTTCTATTTACAACCAGCTTGAAATAAACCACACTGGTTAAAAATACAGTTATATGGAAATGTTATGTCTGCCACCCAAATGCTAGGTAATGAAGGGCGAAAATTCGGCCTTAACGATGCTTCTCCTTCAGAAAACGCAAGTCTTGATACTGTCAGCTTTGCTCAGCGCCAGCGGTTGGCTTATATCGATTTTTGTTTGTTGTTTAAAGGGGCGATTTATCGCCAAGATCTTATTGGCCGCTTTGAAGTGGGCTTGTCTGCGGGCTCTCGCGATTTCAGTTTGTATAAAGTGCTAGCGCCAAATAATCTTACCTATGACGCAAGAGATAAGCGTTACTTTCAAACCGATACTTTTGTACCTTTGTTCGAGCACGATCCTCGTAGAACCTTGGTGAAGTTGGCGAACGATATATCAGACGGTTTCGATGCTATAGGTGATATTCATTTTCCGGTAGAAAGTGCATCGTCGTTAAATGTGCCTGACATTTATGTGGTGGCAAAATTAGTACAAGCTATCGTTAATAACAAAGCGGTGAGTGTTATTTATACATCGCTTTCAAGTGGTTCGGGCGCGCGAGAATTGGTGCCCCATAGCATTGTAGATAATGGCCAGCGTTGGCACGTGCGTGC
>Ga0115013_10000150_pt1 | contig 45423 bp, 31 predicted proteins | sample SouAtlMetagenome_2_FD_88686 | JGI IMG/M metagenome (GOLD analysis project Ga0115013, IMG submission 88686) | Marine eukaryotic phytoplankton communities from Atlantic Ocean - South Atlantic ANT15 Metagenome | ecosystem: Environmental > Aquatic > Marine > Oceanic | place: South Atlantic Ocean...
GCAGTCTCGTCACTTGACCCTGCTGCGGGAAATGTTGCCACCTACACTACCGGAGCAACCGTTCCTGCCGGAAATGTCATCCTCGCAGTCGGTGCCACAACCGGAAACGTGGTCTATGACCTCATTTCGGTTGACGCTTCTCCGATTCCGGAGCCCTCCTCCATGGCCATGATCCTGTTGGCCGGGTTGGGAATTTTCCGCCGTAGACGCTAGGCTAACACGCAAAAAAGTTGTTTTAAAAAGGTCACCAGGCAACTGGTGGCCTTTTTTATCCCCTTGTGGTATCCCATGCCGACTTAAGCACCGCTCAATCTCACAGGCATGAGTTTAACAAAACCGACAATCTTTTGGATCATACGGGCACTCACTTACCCGCCCATCGCCATCCTCTCTTCCTGCGGCCCCGATGACCCTGAGTCCGTTGGCGCCGAGGCTCCCCCACACACCTTGTCTGAAGGACAATCCTCCGCCCTTAATATTCTCTCGGCTACCGAAAGCGACCCCCACCTGATGGATCTCGATCCTCTCAAAGACGGATGGGATAGCGAGCACTTCAGCTCACTGGCTGGAGAGCAACTGCACAAACTCGCCGAAGCCTTCGAATCCTCGGGCTTCTCCGACCAAAGCAAACTTCCAAACATCTTCACAGCCGAGGTCGACTGCAACTCTCTGCGCCCCTCAGATCTCAAGAACGTCCTTCCAGATAAGGACACCACCGTTCTCCGTCCTTCCTCTCTGCCAATCACGGCATCCAAGGTTCCCCTGTCCAATTGCTTCGCTGCTCTTACTTCATTCGCACCAGCCAACGGCGAACGCTATGCCAAATTTAAAATTATCGGCATCACCCCCATTGAACAGGGCTTCCAATCAACTCAGCTCGTTTCATTGAACATTCGCAACGACACCTCCGCCTGGGAACAGAATGCCACTTGGAATATCGCCTGGAAAAGCAAGGGCTCCGAGTCACCTCTGATCGATTCTCTCAAGCTAGAGGAGTTTGAAGAGATTCACAGCGCGACCAACGGCGTGTGGTTTTCCGATCAAACCGCCTCGGTGTTTTCCAAAGAAACTGAAATTTCCATCGCCAACAGTCAGTTCGGAATTGGAGTTGGGGAGTGGACAGAACGACTCAACGATTACCTCCTCGTCATGCAGTATGGTCACAACGGCCTCGCTGTCGGTGATGTCAATGGAGACGGCTATGAAGATCTTTACCGATGCCAGACCGGCGGACTGCCTAACCGTCTTTTTATCGGCACGCCCGATGGAACCCTCCGCGACTACTCCAAAGAAGCGGGACTCGATTTTCTGGACAACTGCCGGGGTGCCCTCTTCATCGATCTGGACAACGACGAAGATCAAGACCTCGTCCTAGCCACGCCTCTTCAGGTTGTTTTCCTCAAAAATGATGGCTCGGGCAAATTCGAAATCGCCACCCGAATTGATCAACAGAATGTTTTTTCATTAGCCGCTGCTGATTTCGATCATGATGGCGACCTCGACGTCTACACCTGTGTCTATTACGCTGACGAGGAAACCCGGGCCGAGCTTCCCATTCCGATGCCAATATACGATGCCAAAAACGGAGGGCAGAACGCGCTGCTCGAGAATGATGGTAACTGGAAATTCACTAACATCACCAAAGCTGCCGGTCTTGCCGTGGACAACAGCCGCTTTTCCTTCGCGGCCATTTGGGAAGACTACAATAACGATGGAGATCTCGACCTCTACGTCGTCAATGACTTCGGTCACAACAACCTCTACCAAAACAAGGGCGGCCACTTCCAACACATCACCGAGCAATCGGGAACACGAAACGGCACCTTTGGCATGTCCGCCTCATCAGCTGACTTCAATCACGATGGATGGATGGACCTCTACAAAGCCAGCATGTTTTCCTCTGCCGGCAATCGTGTGGTCACTCAAGAGCAATTCCTTCCCACGGCTGCTCCCGCCATTAAGAATGCCATGTTTCAGATGGCGCAGGGTAACACCCTTTTCACCAACACCGGACAAGGCTCATTCCGGGACGACGGCATCGCAGCCGGAGTCTCAATGGGGCGATGGAGTTGGGGGTCCATCTTCATGGACTTCAACAATGACAGCTGGGAGGACCTCTTTGTCACCAACGGATTCGTCACCGGTCGAAACCCGAATGATTTGTGAACGATCTACTGGCGACAGGTCATGTCCCAAATCCCCACCGAGGAAACCAAAATCCCTGACATGGCGAGCCCCGAATCATCCTACCGGAAACACTTAAATCGCCTCAATGAATTAGTCTCGAACGGAGAATCGCTCAGTGGCCACGAACGAAATTGTGCTTTCCTCAATATTCAAGGTGGCCGCTTTGCCACGGTTTCCTCGGTAAGCGGACTTGATTTTGATGACGACGCTCGCTCGCCCGTGAGCATCGACTGGGATCGGGATGGCGATCTCGACCTCTGGGTCGCCAACCGAACAGCGCCGCAACTTCGCTTCCTCCGCAATAACACTCCAAAGAAAAATGACTATGTTTCCCTGAGACTCCGCGGAACGAAGTCGAACATCGACGGCATCGGAGCCCGCGTGGAAATTTCTCTTAAAAAAAATCAAGCAGGACCACCCTTGATAAAAACGCTCAAAGCAGGTGAAGGCTTTCTTGGACAATCATCCAAGTGGCTCCACTTCGGACTGGGCCACGAATCCACCCTCGATCAAGTCATTGTGAAGTGGCCCGGCGGCGCTTCTGAAAAGTTCTCCTCCATCTCTCCAAACGGACATTTTCTTCTCGAGGAGGGGACAGGAAGCGCCCAAACCATTCAACGCGAGATCATCTCCCTTCCCTACACTTCGAAACCCGCTCCCGTCTCACTCAATTCTAATTCGAACCGCATTCTCACCCCTACCCGGACCGCCCTCCCCCCCCTTCGATACACCGACCTTCAGGGCGAATCAAAAAAGATTAATCTTTCCCAGGGGCACCCTATCTTGATCAACCTTTGGGCAAGTTGGTGCCCAGCCTGCCTTGACGAACTCAGCGATTGGAAAGCCTACCAAAATGACCTGAGCTCCGCTGGTATCGAGGTCATCACCATTTCGACTGACCTCATCGACGGGAGAGAGGACACCTCAGCTGACACCACCCGCTCCGCTCTCGACAAGCTCTCCCTCCCCTTTGCCGCAGGGATCGCCGATGAAGAGCTCTACACCCGCCTTCGACAAGCACACAACTGGCCATTCCGACGCCGCATTCCCATGCCGGTGCCAACCAGTTTTCTGGTCGATGGGCAAGGACGACTCACCGCCATCTACCGAGGCACCATTTCCGCCAATCAAATCATCGCCGACACGAAATTATTTCCGCTCAATCACAATGATCTGCTCGCCGCCTCGCTACCATTCCCCGGCAAATGGATGTTCCCTCCCAGTCCTCCCGCCCCCATGCTGCACGGAATTGAACTCATGGAAAAAGGCGATGTAGTTGACGCGGCTGAGTTTGCTATCAGAAACCTCGAACTCCTCAAGCCGCACCGTGAATTCCCTCTCCTAGCCATCTGGATCAGTGAAAAACTCATGGCTGCCGGCGACACTGATCGGGGACTTCTTTTTCTCCGGTGGGCTGCGGAAAATGACAGTTCGAATATCGCTGTCGTCAACAACCTCGCGTGGCAACTTGCCACCAATCCCAGCGAACGCGTTCGCAATCCCCAACTCGCCCTCCAATGGGCTGAGAAGGCCAACGCCATGACCGGAGGAAAACACCCCACAGTTCTGGATACCGTCGCCACTGCCAACGCCGCTGCCGGAAATTTTGACAAGTCAATCCAACTGATTGAACTTGGTATACGGATCGCGACTACTCAAGGCGATGAAGCAACATCTGCTCCCATGAGAAAACGACTGGAACTTTTTAAGGCAGGAAAACCCTTCCTAGAAACTCCTCCCTCAAAATAACCGCCCCAAGCCAAAATTCCGTCGACCAGTTTTGCGTGATGGATCCCCAACAAATGCGACATCGTGGTGTGGAAGTCATACCCAAGCACAGGGTGGAAAATAGACTTGGAATGCAAGACATCAAAATTAACCCCATGATAATGAACATCATAATACCATCCACCGACCCACAAAATCTCGGGAAGCCCTTATAAACGCCACGTGAAATTTTCCTGAATCTAAAAATCACAAATAAAGCATAATCGGCCCTTGAAACATTCCTGCCGACCCCTCGGTATCGCTTTCACCAATTAAACGACACACCTTCATGTCTCTATCCAAAACTTTTCTCCTCACCATCGCTCTCGCTTCCCAAGCCCTCGCCGCGCCCAAGGGCAAGATGATCCTCCCCGATTTCACCAAAGGCGACCCCATCCCCAAGGGGGCCAACCACGACTGGAATCTCGGCGCAACCGGCGCTCGCGGTTGGATGTTCAGCGACAAGATGGTAACCTCCGATGCCCGCCAAATCAAAATCACCAAAGTCGCAGAAGATTCTCCCGCTATTCGCATTCTCAAGATCGGTGACGTCATCCTCGGCGTTAATGAAAAACTCTTCTCCTACGACCCCCGCACCGAACTCGGAAAAGCCCTCACCGCCGCCGAAGCTAAAAGTGGCTCCCTTTCCCTCCTCCGTTGGCGGGATGGAAAAACCGAAAAGGTTGTCATAAAGCTACCCATCCTTGGCAGCTACAGCGCCACCGCTCCCTACAACTGCCCCAAGTCAAAACGCATCTTTGAGGAAGGCTGCCGCTCGCTCGCAGACAGAATCTCCGACCTAAATTACAAACCCCGTGCCATCACTCGCTCCCTCAACGCCCTTGCCCTCCTCGCCAGCGGCAACCCCGATTATATCCCCCTTGTTCGCAAGGAAGCCAACTGGGCCAAGGACTATACCACCAACGGATACAAGACTTGGCACTACGGATACGTCATCATGCTCCTCTCCGAGTATATCATGGCAACTGGCGACCAATCCGTCATGCCCGGTCTCAAGCGCCTCGCCATGGAAGCCGCCGAAGGCCAAAGCATCGTCGGCTCCTGGGGCCACAAGTTCGCCCTCGAGGATGGACGCCTCGGCGGCTACGGCATGATGAATGCCCCCGCGCTTCCTCTCACCACCTCCCTTGTCATGGCCCGCGCCGCCGGAGTGACAGACCCCGCCCTCAATCGCGCCATCGAACGCAGCGCCATGCTCCTGCGCTTCTATGAAGGCAAGGGCGCCATCCCTTATGGCGATCACCATCCTTGGACGCAAACCCACGAAGACAACGGGAAGTGCGGCATGGCTGCCGTTCTCTTCAATCTTATGGGCGAAAAGAAACCCGCCGAATTTTTCTCCCGCATGGCCCTCGCCTCCCACGGACCGGAACGCGACGGCGGACACACCGGCAACTTCTTCAATATCCTCTGGTCCCTCCCCGCAGTGGCCCAATCCGGTCCACACGCCACCGGAGCCTGGATGCAAGAATTCGGCGGCTGGTATTTCGACCTCGCCCGACGCTCGGATCATTCCTTCCTTCACCAAGGCCCGGCCCAAATGAAGAACGACAGCTACAACAACTGGGACTGTACCGGAGGCTATCTGCTCGCCTACGCCATGCCGCTCAGAAAAATCTGGCTTACCGGAAAACGCCCCTCCGTCACCCCCCAACTCAATGCCACCTCCGCACAAAAAGTCATCCTCGATGGCCGCGGCTGGACCAATAAGGACCGGAACAGTGCTTACGACAAACTCGACCCCGACTCTCTCTTGGAAAGCCTCGGCAGTTGGTCTCCCACCGTTCGCAAACGCGCCGCGATGGCTCTCGCCCGACGCAAAAACGTCCCGATTGATCCGATCATCAAGATGCTCGACAGCACATCTCTCTATGCACGCTACGGAGCATGCCAGGCTTTAGCGCACCTTAAAAAATCCTCCCCTCAAGCCGTCGCCACTTTGAGAAAACAACTTAAGCACGAAGACCTCTGGCTCCGCGTCAAAGCCGCCGAAGCCCTCGCTCACATCGGACAACCCGCAATGGGAGTTCTCCCCGAACTCCTCACCATGATCGCCAAGGGCCCAACTCTCGAAGACCCACGCGCCATGGAACAACGCTACCTCAGCTTCGCCGTCTTCGGAAAGCTCCTCAGGAAATCACTCGATGGCGTGGACGAAAAACTCCTCCAACAAGCCATCGTAGCCGGCCTCCAAAACCAAGACGGCCGCGCTCGCGGATCCATCGGCGGCGTTTATCAAAAGCTCAGCTACGAAAAAATTAAACCACTCCTGCCCGCCATTCACGAGGCGATTGTCACCCCTGCACCCAGCGGAATCATGTTCGCCAGCGGCGTACGGGTGTCCGGACTCGAAGTCCTCGCAACACACCGGATCAAAGAAGGCCTTCCGCTCTGCCTCGAAGTCATGGAACTCACCAAATGGGGTAAAAATGGGAGAATCAAGAGATGCCTCGATGCCCTCGAAAAATACGGCCCAGCCGCCAAGTCTCTTTTGCCAGAACTCAAGCAACTCGAGGAAGACCTCTCCTCACACCGCGAGGCAAAAATGCTCAAAACTCACACCGAACGAGTTCGAAAAATCATCCAGTCGCTCGAGAAGACCACCAACAAAGTCGAACTCCGAAGTATTGAATAAGGAGCAGCCACCATCCCGATCACCAAACCATTTGCGTATTCTACTCAAACCCTATCAATCCCCCAAATTCCGACCACTGAATCCTAAGAAGACAAAGAACTAAGACAGGTTCCTATAACTCAGGATTCTATGTCCTGGGCGTTTTCTTCGGTTGGCCATTAACTTCCTTCTTCTTTGACATCATCTCCCTGTTTGCAAGGCTCCGGCGTGATGAAAAGAACCCTTCTTCCCGGACTCCTCTTACTGAGCTTCGCGCTCTCCCATGGTCAGGATGTCCCCCCGACCTCCATCCCTTTGGAAAAGACGCGAATCTCCCTTTTCTCAAAGGACTCATCATCACTGAGCTACAACAAGGCGGTTACGAATTTCCGGCTCTTCCTCAACTACTCCGCAAAGCAAAATTTTAAGCTTAAGCTCGGCGATCACGCCATTGATCTTCCCTCTGGAGAGAAAACCTCTGCCGATCTCAAATTCGAGCATCTTCCCAATTCCCCCGCCTTGGTCTACCTCGCCACGAGCAGTGATCCCACGGCGCAGCGCATCGAGATTCCCAACACGCTCGTTTCCGATAGCAACGTCGCTTTCAAGCCCCTCCCAGGAAAAAACTTCCCCATGGACAAAGCTTTCACCCTAATGGCTCGCTTCAAGACCACCTTCCCCGACGGAACTCTCGCGGCTATCACCTCTCCCGGAAACAAGTGGGAGCGCGGCGGCAAAACGCTCTTCCTCAAAGGCGGCCAACTCAATTACGACGTCGGTTGGGAAGGAGCCGTGAGTGGCGGAAAGAAAGTCAACGACGGCAAGGAACACATCGCGGTCGTCACCGGCACAGACAAAGGTGGAATCTCACTCTACCTCGACGGGAATCTCATTGAGAAAAGCAAGTCACTCACCTCCAAGGACAAAGTAGGCCACGTTTTTAAAATTGGTTCCACCGCCCGCGATTTCGGAGGCGATTTCAGAGATGGCTCCATCGACCAAGTTCTCTTTTGGAAACGCGCCCTGCCCATGGAGGACATTCGTTTGATGGCTGAGAAGAAAACAAACCAACTCAATACACCCGACTTTCATTGGAAGAAGACCAGCTCATCACCATCCGGCCCAAAGCCCGAACTCCTCACCAAGGTTCCGCATCCTGGATTCTCCACGACTATCTCAATTGCAAAAAATCCCGGCCTTAGCATCCACGAAGCTTGGATTCAACCTCTCGAAGTTTCCAACCACAAAGCTCTCGTCACCGACTGGGGAAAGGACTCCTTCAATCGCGGTCAAAAAATCTATCAACAACTCTGCGTCACCTGCCACGGTACTGTCGAAAAAGAAGGCTCCATTCCCATCGCCCTGAAATTCCACGAAGGGAAATTCAAGAATGGCAAGGATCCCTACCGCATGTGGCAGACCATCTCCAAAGGCTACAACATGATGATGCCCATGCCTCAGTTTTCCACGCGCCAGAAATACGACGTCATCCACTACATCCGCGAAGAATTCCTCGCCAAACACAACAAGGACGAACTCACCAAAGTCGACGACAACTATCTCAACGCTCTTCCCAGGGGCATCTCCGGCATTGAAGAGAAAGAGTCCAAGAAAACTCCTCCGCCGTATGACATGATGGACTTCGGAAACTACCTTTTCTGGACCTATCAAATTGAGCCCGGCCCCTTGAATGAACAGGTCAACATCGCCCAGAAAGGCCTCGCCATTCGCCTCGACGACGGGCTCGGTGGTATTTCGAAAGGAAACTCCTGGGCCGTCTACGATCACGACACCATGCGCCTCGCCGCCATCTACACCGGTGACAAATTCGTCGACTGGCGCGGCATCGCATTTGACGGATCTCACGGAACCCACACCTCCATCGCGGGGGAACGCATCCTCCTCACCAAAGACCGCCCCGGCTGGGCTCACCCAAAGACTGGCTCATGGGACCCCATCCGCGTCAAAGGCAAAGACGGACGCCTCTTCGGCCCGCTACCGAAGGACTGGGTTTCCTTCAAAGGTTTGAAAATCACCGAATCCGGTCCCTTACTTTCCTATAAAGTAGGCAAGATCGACGTGAGGGAAAAGATCTCGAAACGATCGCAGGGAGCCTTCCAAAGAATCATCTGGGCAGGTCCAGGAGATGGATCAATCAAGATCAGGCTCGCAAAGCATGGTGGCCCTTCCCCCGATCCCGAACTTACAGTTGAGGACGGTGCCCTGTGCCACGAAATTAAACTCACCGACCAAACCGTCGGCGTTTCTTATTGGATTGAGTCCGATGGCAAGGTCACCATCGAACCTGTTTCCGGCGACCCGGTCCTTCGTGAGTCGGTCGTCAAGAAATCCCCCGTTACCGTCACCACCCAAATCGAACGTGGCGACGAATCCGGCCCCTTCGCTGTCGATGTCCTCACCGTTCCCAATCGAAACATCAACCCCCACAGCTCCTGGATGCGCACGAGTGGATTTGATTTCTACCCCGATGGAAAACGCGCAGCTGTCTGCACCTGGATGGGAGACGTCTGGATCGTCGAAGGTATCGACCAACTCGAAGGCACTCTCACGTGGAAACGCATTTGCTCGGGGCTCTTCCAACCACTTGGTCTCAAGATCGTGAACGAAAAAATCCACGTCACCTGCCGCGATCAACTCGCCAGACTTCACGATATCAATGGCGACGAGATGATCGATATCATCGAGTGCCTCAACAACGACCACCAGGTCACCGAGCACTTCCATGAATTTGCGATGGGGCTGCAAACCGACGATAAAGGCAACTTCTACTACGCCAAATCCGCCCGCCACGCCAAGGACTCACTCGTCCCCCACCACGGCACGCTCTTGCGGATCTCACCCGATGGCTCCAAAACCGACATCCTCGCCACCGGATTCCGCGCCGCCAATGGCGTCTGCCTTAACCCCGACGGGACTTTCATCGTCACCGACCAGGAAGGCCACTGGAATCCCAAAAACCGCATTAACTGGGTCAACGGCGACGGACCAGCTGAATTCTTTGGTAACGTCTACGGCTATTCACCCGTCACCGACACCAGCGACACCGCGATGTCGAATCCTCTTTGCTGGATCACCAACGCCTTCGACCGCTCGCCTTCCGAACTGCTCTGGGTTCCCAAGAACGCCAAGTGGGGATCGCTCAACGGCCAACTCCTCAACCTCAGTTACGGCTACGGGAAGATCTTCGTCGTCCCACACGAAACCATCGGCAAGCAACGTCAGGGCGGCATGTGCGAACTTCCCCTCGAGAAATTCCCCACCGGCATCATGCGCGGTCGCTTCCACCCAAAGGACGGCCAACTCTACGGCTGCGGCATGTTCGCCTGGGCCGGCACCCAACGCCAAGCCGGAGGCTTCTACCGCATCCGCAAAACCAAACAGCCCGCCAACCTCCCCACCAAAATCGAGGCCACAAAATCAGGCGTCACCCTGACCCTCTCCGACACCATCGATTCCACCTCCGTGAAGCCAGAAAACTTCACGATCAAAGCCTGGGACCTCAAGCGCACCAGAGGCTACGGCTCGAAACACTACAACGAACGTGAATTAAAAGTCACCGCCGCCAAATTTTCCGGAAACAAGCTCAGCCTAGCCATCGCCGGACTCCAACCCACCTGGGGCATGTCCATCGAGATGAGACTCACCGACTCAAAAGGCGAAAAAATCAAACGCCTCATTCACAACTCCATCTTCGAGCTGGAAAAGTAGGCCCATGCCAAAACTTGCCGATAGCCGCCCGAAAGCGAGTCAACTCAAAACCAATGAGTTTAACTCAGATCCGCCGCTTCGACTTCCGTAGTGTATCGTTTGAGCCCATTCATATCGACCCAAGTTGCGACCAACTTTTCTTTCGTTGCATCGACTTTTAGAAATACATTTTTTGCAGTCTCACTCCACTTTCGAGCAGGATGCTTTACATCAAGAGAAGGGATAACCTTGTCGTGCATTGGAGAAATCACATATTCATGTAACGGGTAGCCCAAAGAAGCAAAACCATAGTCATGGTGACGGCAGACGTGAATATCTCCCGAAACCAGCATGACTCCGGAGATTTTTTCTTGCTTAATGAACCTGAAGAGAGCCTCGCGCTCAGCTGCATAGGTTTCCCAGTGGTCCTTCTCGGCATTTCCCTTGGGATACCACACCATGCCACCACACAGCATTTTGAATGGAGCGTCGGACTCCCTTAGCGATTTCTTGAGCCATTCCCACTGCTTTTTACCAAGACATGTCTTCTGCGAAGGGTCCGCGAAAGATTGAGCCGTTTGTGAAAACCATCGGTCATCCAGCAACCAAACCTCAACTGGACCCCGACGGAAATTTGTATAAATGCCCTCATCATTTTCGCCGTAGCTCGCCAAGGCGCTGTATTCGATAAACGCTTTACGAATATCTCGCTTCTTAGGCATCAGGCCATCGGAATCATTCTTCCCAAAATCATGGTCATCCCATGTTCCCCAAAACGGAATCTTCTTCTGCAACTTGACCAAGCTTGGCAAAGTCGACCAAAACTCACGGCGTCTCGCCCGGTTTTTCGCGAGATCATTTGAGTCAATGTATGGGCTGTCTCCAAGAAGGCAAAAACCCTCAATTTTTTCAGCGGAAATCTGACCCCAAATCCTATCAAATTTATCGCTCGAAACACACGATCCCATTCCCAGAACTACGCGCTCAATGTCCGTTGTTTTTGCTGGGGTGCGGGCAGAAAAAACAGCCCCCTCAAATAGCGGCTCTCCTTTTGAGTCCAAAAAATTACCGATATAGACTGTGTCTGGCTTCAAACCTGAGACTTCGAACCGAACACACAAATCATTCTCCGTTTCAGCGATCCCATACAATCGGGCAACTTCTTGACTGTCACCAGCTGTCACAATCAACTCAATTTTCCCTTCACGAGGGGCGCGCACAAATGTGAAAATTCGATTCTCATCAATATGCCCGAGAACCGGACCAACACTTTTCTTTTCAGCCTCCTCGCCAAATATATTTCCCGCGGCCATCACTCCAATTGATGTCAATGCTGTCGTCCGAGCGAAGTTCCGGCGTGTCATCAGCTTCTGTTTCGTATTTTTCATGAATTGTTGATAGTGCATGAATCTGCAAAACGTCAAAGGCCAGATGCGGCGGGCTGCGATGGCTATTCGCCGTTATCTGCACTACCTTGTTGTGCCGTCCATAGAGCACGAAGTCGCGTGATTGCTTCCACATACTTTGGTTCTTCGATCATGTTTGCTGTTTCAATGGGATTTGTCCGGTAGTCGTAGAACTCTTCAGCCAGGACCTTGCCGCTTGTGAGCTCTACCCAACGTGTGTAGCGGTATCGATCGTCGCGAATCGAGTAGCCCATGTTTTTCGGTTTTGCACGAGTGAAGTTGTAAGAGACTGGCCGGGGAAATTGAGAAAGAGCAATGTTTTTCAACTTGCGACTTTGGTCGTCCAGTGATGCGGCAAGGCTTTGGCCCTCTAGTTTTTTAGGCGCAGGCAGCTTACAAAGTTCCGCAAGTGTCGGGTATAGATCGAGCGCCTCCACTGCCTGGGTGACCACTCCACCTTTGTCTTTCTGTGTTGGACTAGCAAACAGTAGCGGGATCCGTGTGCAAATGTCAAAGTTAGTCAGTTTGCCCCACAGATCATGCTCGCCCAAGTGAAAGCCGTGGTCTCCGTAAAGGGCAACGATTGTGTTGGTGTCAAGGTGCAGTTCTTCAAGGGCAGCTAGGACACGACCGAGTTGGGCGTCCATGTAGCTGGTCGCAGCGTAATAGCCGTGGCGTGTTTGAGCGATGATGTCTTGCGGGATTGGCCCTTTTTTGGGAATATCAGTGTAGCCGCGTAGTTCCGGCCACTTGTGCGACGCAATCATAGGTGCTCCGGTGGGGAACTTTGGGTTGGCAGGATCCGTGAATTGGCTTTGGTTATGCATTGCCCAATACTTTTCCGGGGCAGAAAAAGGGAGGTGAGGCTTACGAAAACCGACGGCAAGAAAGAACGGTTTACCGCGGCGCTTAAATTCTTTGAGCCGCGCGATGGCAGCGTCCGCGACTTTGCCATCAATGTAGTCGCTGTCATCGGCATCGGATTTTTCCGAGGCCGCAGCTTTTCTCCCTGTGCGATTGGCTTTGAGGACATACTGGTTAATCTTGGAGACATGATCAAGCAACGGTGGCATTGACCACGAAGGTTCGTCGACCGACCCTTTCCCGTTGCCGTGGTAGATCTTACCGATTGATGCAGTGATGTGGCCATTTTGTTTGAACAGCTGCGGGAGTGTGACGACATCTGGCTTGTGGGTTCTAAAATGTTTGGTGAGACCCCACACCTCGAGCGTGTCAGGCCGTAGACCAGTCATCACCGACGCCCGTGAAGGATTACAGATGGCGATCTGGCAATGTGCATTGAGAAAGACCGTGCCACGCTTGGCGAGTGCGTCGATGTTGGGTGTGACAGCAAGTGGATCTCCAAACGCACCGACATTGCCACGTAGGTCGTCTACAACGATAAACAACACATTGCGATCAGCGGCTGATAATGTAACAGTTGGCAGTGCAAAAACCGCAACAAAAAGAGACTTCAGCATTCTTGAAGATAATCTTCTATCAGTCATTATCTGGACAACAGTTAAATTGTTAGCACGTTCGGAGTAACTCCTCATCATTTCCCGTCCAACGATGCGAAGATGATCTACATGTCTTTATTGTTCCACCAATAACTTATTCCACCTTTATTCCACATTCTTGTTGTTCACGAGAGCCCAAGCGGCCTCAATCGCATCCCAAGGGTGAGCCCGCTTTACACTCGATTTACCATCTGAAACACTTAAGTACCCTCAACTGCCTTCTGCCTGAATTTCTCCGCCCTTCCCCCCATGAAAGAGACCCTCGATTCCAGTGGTATCAAGGATGACTCACACCGAACTCAGCCTCAATGTCTTTCACGCGTAACCTTACTCTGCCCCTCACCGTTCTTTGGTCGGTGGGCGCTTGCTCGGGAGCGATCGATTTCTCATCCCAGGTCCTGCCTATAATTGAGGAACACTGCTTTAAATGCCATGGCGAGAAGAAGCAGAAAGGCAAACTCCGTCTCGATACCCTCTCACCCGATCTTCTCAAGAACCGCATCGCGGCGGAGACCTGGCACGATGTCCGCGACGCCCTGAACCTCGGCGAGATGCCGCCCGAAGAGGAACCTGAATTATCCCGCGAAAAACGTCAGATTCTTGTGGGCTGGGTCAATCAGGAAATCGACGCCCTTATCGAGGCCAAAAAGAGCACCGGCGGACGCGTGGTCTTGCGCCGCCTCAACCGCAGCGAATACCAAAACACGATGCGCGATCTTCTCGGTATCGAGCAAAATTACGTAAAGGATTTCCCGCCCGAGAGTCTCTCGGAAGATGGCTTTCGCAATGACGGAGCGACCTTGCAAATCTCCGACCTGCAGATGGAATACTACCTGAAGGCAGCCCGCGAAGGACTTCGTAAGGCCATCGTCCTTGGGCCGAGACCGAAGGTGACCCGACAGGAATTTACCGAGACGGTGAAAGACAAAAATCGCGGCAGTAACATTCTCGACAAGGACCAACAATTCATCGTCAAGTTGATGGAATACCCCGAGGAGGGCGAAGTCATCATCCGCACTACCGTTCGGGCCAAACATGCCGAGAATCGCGGCTACCCGCAACTCCGCGCAGCCATCGGTTACCGTGCCGACGTCCAGGCCCCGCGGGAGTTTATCAAATCACAAGACGTCGTGAGCGAAAACTGGCAGGAATTTGAATTTCGTGGTCGTATCGAAAACTTCCCCCTCCCCAGCAAGACGCAAAGCAAGTTCCCCGGCCTCCTGGTCTGGCTCGACAATGCCTATGCCGAAGGCCGGGACAAACCACTCAAGGCGCGCGGCAACGGCAAAAAGCAAAAGCAAACCGAAGGCCCGCTGACCTATCCCCAAATCGAAGTGCAATCAATGGAGTTCATCGGACCGGTCTTCGAACAATGGCCACCAAAACATCACACCGCACTCCTTGCGCCGCGGAAGTCAGGGGAGAACGAAGCCGCTCATGTGAGCAAGATTCTCAACAAGTTCATGAGCCGGGCCTTCCGTCGTCCCGTCGACAGGTCGGAGACCCTGCCCTACCTCAAGTTCTACCAATCGATCCGCCCCACCCTGACCTCCCTCGAGGAAGCAATGCAGGAAACCTTCGCGATGGTCCTGATCTCGCCAGACTTCCTCTACCTCGTCGAGCCGTCTTCCGAAACCAAACGCCCTCTCAATGATTGGGAAATGGCCTCGCGCCTTTCCTACTTCCTATGGAGCACCATGCCGGACACGCAGCTTTTCAAACTGGCCCGGGAGAAAAAGCTCCGCGATCCGAGAGTCCTTCAGGCTGAAATTGAACGGATGATTTCCGACAAACGTTCTTGGCAGTTCATCGAACAATTCGCCGACCAATGGCTCGACCTCGGAGCGGTGCAACGCGTCGCGATCAATCCGAACTACTATCCCAAATTTGACGACGCCTTAAAGGCTTCGATGCGACAAGAGAGCCTCCATTTCTTCAAAGAAATCTTCCAGCAGGACCTCAGCGCGCTCAACTTCCTCGACTCGAAATTCACAATGGTCAACGAACCACTCGCCAAACACTACGGCCTGACCGGACCGCGCGGGAGCAGCTTCGAGCGCGTGGATTTGAACCCAAAAGATCATCGCGGCGGCATTCTCACCCACGGCAGCATCCTCCTCGGGAATTCCACCGGCGAAGATTCACACCCCGTGAAGCGCGCGGTTTGGATTCGCGAACGTCTTCTCGACGACCCGCCCTCCGATCCCCCGCCCAATGTCCCCAACCTCGATTCGACCAACCCTGATTTCGCTAATCTCTCGGTACGCGATCAACTCGCTGCACATCGCGAGGAAGCCTCGTGCAAGGACTGCCATCGCGGTATCGATCCCTGGGGCATTCCCATGGAGAACTACGGCGGCGACGGCTTGTGGCGCGACAAGATCCTGCGAAAGAGGACCAAGGGAAAAGGAATGAACAAGCTCCCCGTCGAAACGGAAACCACCCTCCCCGACGGACACGAAATTGGCAACATCGCTGATTTGAAAAGCTACCTCCTTGAAAACAGGAAGGATCAGTTTGCGCGAGCCTTCACCTCCAAGCTCCTGACATACGCCCTCGGGCGACGCCTCGAAATTACTGATGAGAAGGCCGTCGAGGGCTTGACCGGGAAATTCATCGCCAATAATTTTCGCATAAAACCACTCATTCAGCTCGTAGTGGCGAGCGAAATCTTTCAAACTAAATAGATCATGAGTCGCAAACCCTGGCATCTCCATCGGCGCACCTTCCTTCGCGGAGCCGGCGCAACTCTCGCCCTTCCCTTCCTGGAGTGCATGGGGGCAAGCGCGAAAACCCTCCCGCGCCCGAAACGCTTCTGCTCGATCTACTTCCCCTACGGCGTGAGCCTTCCCAGAAAGAAGGATGACTCCGCAAAGTGGCAATGGTTCCCCGATGCTGTCGGCCGCGACTACAGGTTCAACGAGAGCCTGAAGTGCCTCGAACCACTCCGCGAACATCTCTCCATCCTGGGCGGACTTTCCCACCCCCATGGGCGCAAGATAGGCGGCCACGACTCCGCCGACATTTTCCTCACCGCCGCCGAACTGAAAGGCGGCCAATTGAAAAACTCGGTGTCCATCGACCAACTCATGGCGGCCAAACTCGGCGACGACACCCGCTTCCGTTCGCTCAGTCTTTCTGTCGACGGAGGCGTCGGCGAGGCCACCCGCTCCAGCACTCTTTCCTTCAGCCGCAGCGGACAACCCGTGCCTGCTCTTCACAACCCGCGTGTGGTCTTCAATCGCCTCTTCGGAAAAGAGGATCGTCCCCTCCAAGATCAGAGACAGGAATTGCAGAACTCCGAGAACATGCTCGATCTCGTCCTCGATCATTCCAAATCAGTCCGACGTAAGCTCGGCAAGCAGGACCAGAATAAGTTCGACGAATACCTCCAGTCGGTCCGTCAAATCGAACAACGTGTCGAACGTTCAGAGAGGTGGCTCGACGTTCCCAAACCTCAGGTCAACGCGGCCGGCCTGCATCTCGATGCCGATGACAAAACTCCAGGCGAGCTCATCAAGACGATGCTCGACCTGATGTATCTCGCGATCCAAACCGACTCGACCCGTTTCCTAACCTATCAGATGGGGAACATGAACGGCGCGACGTCCATCGCCACGAAATTTCCTTCCCTCCTCGGCTTCGGCAAAAACCAACACACCCTCGCCCACGGATGGAACAAACCCCGCGGCGCCGAAGCTCTCGGAAAATGGGACCGCTTCCGCGCCCAGCAACTTTCCTACTTCCTCCAGCGACTCCAGGACACCCCGGAACAAGATGGCACGCTCCTCGACCACACCATGGTCCTTTACGGCAGCAGCAACAGCACCACGCACAACAACACCAACTACCCGCTCGTCTTCGCGGGTGGTGACGACCTCGGACTCAAGCACGGCGGCTACCACCGCTTCGGCTCCGACGTCCCACTCTCGAACCTCTTCGTCACAATGATGAACCGCCTCGGCATGCCCACGAAGAACTTCGTAGACAGCACAGGCGAGATCACCGAGTTAATCGCCTGATCAAACCATGCCTCCGCTCGCAAACATCTTCAGAAAGGCCGCAAAGATTCTTTATTTCCTCTCTCTGATACTCTCGGCGAGCGCCGACGAAGGCATCGACTATTTCGAAACCCACATTCGTCCTCTTTTCGCAACGCATTGTTACGAATGCCATTCCGCAGGTGCCAAGAAGCTCAAAGCCAATCTCTACCTTGACTCGCGGTCCGGCTGGAAAATAGGCGGTGACTCCGGACCGGCTCTCGTCCCGGGAAAACCCGACGAATCGCTCATCATCGAAGTCACCTCCCATCAAAACAGCGAGCTCCAGATGCCGCCGGATAAAAAGCTCTCCGGCGATAAGATTGAAAAACTTCGCACCTGGATCACAATGGGTGCTCCGGATCCCCGCGACGGAGTTGTCAAAAAATCGCGATCAAAAATAGACCTCGAAAAAGGGCGCCAATTCTGGGCATTCAAACCGCCAGTCGCCCATCCAACGCCCAAGGTCAAAGACGCCACCTGGCCCCGAAACGACATCGATCGCTTCATCCTCGCCCGCCAGGAATCCGAAAAGCTCACTCCGACCAGGGATGCGAACCGCCAGACCTTACTGCGCCGAATTTACTACGATCTCATCGGACTCCCCCCATCACCTGGGGAATTAAAAAACTTCCTCGCCGACCAATCACCGAAGGCTTTCGAAAAAGTCGTCGATAACCTCCTTGCCCGTCCCGACTTTGGCGAACGATGGGGACGGCATTGGCTCGACGTGGCCCGCTTTGCCGAATCCAGCGGCGGCGGACGCAGCATGGTCTTCCCTCACGCCTGGCGCTTCCGGGACTACATCATCAAATCCTTTAACGAAGACAAACCCTTCGACCAACTCGTCCGCGAACATCTCGCCGGAGACCTCCTCCCCCACGAATCGCCCGAACAACGGAACGAGCAATTGGTCGGCAGCGGCTTCCTTGTGCTCGGACCGATGAATTACGAACTCCAAGACCAGGAGCGCCTTCGCATGGAATTCGTCGATGAACAAATTGACACCATGGGCCGTAGCTTCCTGGGCATGACCCTCGGCTGCGCCCGATGCCACGATCACAAATTTGACCCTATCCCCACCACCGACTACTACGCCCTCGCCGGAATTTTCCAGAGCACTGAATCGATGGGCGAGGGCAGTGCAGCCAGCGGAGTAAGCTCCGTCGCCACGGTTAAACTCAAAGCAACCAATTTACCTCAGCTCAAAAAGCACCGTGCGGAAATCGTTTCCCTTCAAAAACAAATTGCCCAGCTAAAGAAGAAGTCTCGCGAAAACCCATCCGCCACTCTTCCTGAAATCACCATCGATTCCGACAAAGCGAAACTGACCGGAAGATGGAAACCTTCAACCCACACCCCAAACTGGGTTGGTGAAAACTACCTCCATGATGACAATAAGGGTAAAGGCCAAAAGTCCGCCGAATTCACCGCCACTCTTCCCGAGTCCCGTGACTACGAAGTTCTCATCTCATACTCCTCAGGCTCCGGACGGTCGAAGAAAGCTCCTGTGACGATCTTCCACGCCGAAGGTGAAACCACAGTTCTTGTCGACCAAACCAAGCGCCCCACGCATCACGAATCCTTCGCCAGCGTCGGCTCTTTCTCATTCACCAAAGATCAACCGGCCCGCATTGTCATTTCCAACAAAGGAACCACTTCTCATGTCATCGTCGATGCCGTCGGATTCGTTGGGCCCGATACCGGCAACAAGGTCGAGAAGACAAAGGTCGACCGGGCAGCCATCAACGCCAAGATCAAAGCCCTCGAAAAACAACACAAGGATCTGGATTCCAAAATCAAGAATCTCCAACCGGTGACAATGGCCCCGCGCGAGTCGAAAACCCCGGCCGACGGCCACGTTCACATTCGAGGTCTTGTGCGAAACAAGGGCCCGAAGATTCCCCGCGGATTCATTTCCGTCGCCACTGATCCGAAAGCCGAACTCAAGATCTCGACCAAAAGCTCAGGTCGTTTGGAGCTAGCCCATTGGGTCGCTGACGCCAGCAACCCGCTGACTTCCCGCGTGATAGTCAATCGCATTTGGAAGCACCTCCTCGGAGAAGGACTCGTCCGCACGCCCGACAACTTCGGCAAGACCGGCGAACTCCCTAGCCACCCCGAACTACTCGACTATCTTGCTCTCAACTTCACCGACAACAACTGGTCGGTCAAAACGATCATCCGCGAGATCGCCCTCAGCCGAACCTACCAACTTTCCTCGCTGTCTCAGTCCGACCAAGACCCCGAAAACCGTCTCCTGGCGCGCGCTAATCGTAAACGTCTCGAAGCGGAATGCATCCGCGACACCGCACTCCTCGTGAGCGGAAAACTCGACCCCAACCGCAGCGGCCCTACCATCAAAAAAGCAGGGAAATACGATCTCAACTACAAGTTCAACACCAGCCGTAAGAGCATTTACACACCCTGGTTCCGCAATTCCATGATTGATCTTTTCGAGGTCTTCGATACGCCCAACCCGAACCTCGTCGTTGGAAAACGAACGACTTCGAATATCCCCACGCAGTCGCTCTTCCTCATGAACAGCCCCTTCATTCGGGAGCAGTCAATCCTCACCGCCAAGCAACTCATCAGCAAAGGCGCGAAGATTGAGGGCGCTTATTTACTCCTCTTGGGACGTCGGCCTTCGACTTCCGAACAAGCCACCACTTCCGATTTTCTTTCCCAATTCCCGCCGGATCAGCAAGAAGAAGCCTGGACCCAACTTTGCCAGACGCTTTTTTCGTGTGTTGATTTTCGATTTTTAGATTAGACTCACTCCCAGTTCATGATGTGCCCGGATAGACGTCAGTTTCTCAAAACCACCGGATGTGGTTTCGGTTCGTTGGCTCTCAATGCCATGCTCTCCAACACCGCGCAGGGCACTTCCAACCCACTCGCTCCACAGCCCCCGCTCTTCCCCGCTCGCGCCAAACGCATCATCTTCCTGTTCATGTCCGGCGGTCCCAGCCATGTCGACAGCTTCGACTACAAACCGGATCTCATCAAAAGTGACGGCAAGGGCTTCGACTTTATCGGCGTTCGCAAAACCACCTTTGGAAAAAAGAGCGAGCGTAAACTCCTCAAGCCACTTTGGGATTTCAAACAATATGGCGAATCCGGCCAGTGGGTCAGCGAGCTCTTCCCTCACATCGGCAAACATGTCGACGACCTTTGCTTCATCCACTCGATGCATACCGAGGGCGTCGCCCACGGCCCGTCGACACTTTTCCTGCACACCGGAGCGACCAACCTCGTTCGCCCCTCGATGGGCAGCTGGGTGACTTACGGACTGGGAACGGAAAACGAAAACCTCCCCGGCTTCGTCACCATTATGCCATCCTCCAGCAAAGGCGGACCGCGCAATTACTCGAACGCCTTCCTCCCCGCGATCCATCAGGGAACCTCGGTCGGACGGGCCGGACTCCCCGCTTCAGAGGCGACCATTCGTAACCTCAACAACACCCACCTCTCCCCCGACGTCCAAAACCGTCAGTTCGATTTCCTGCAAGAACTCAACCGCCAGCAAGCCGGCATAAAATCCGATCGTAATCTCGATGCAGCCATCGAATCATTTGATCTCGCTTTTCGCATGCAGATGAATGCTCCCGACATTCTCGATCTCTCCGACGAATCCAAGTCGATTCAGAAGATGTATGGCATCGGAGACAAGGCCACCGACACCTACGGTCGGCAATGCCTCATGGCACGCAGACTTGCCGAGAGCGGCGTGCGATTCATCCAGGTGAACTACGCTGATGAATCGGTGAACCCCAAGTGGGACCAACATTCCAACATGCCCAAGCACAAGGTCCATGCCGAGGCTACCGATCAACCGGTCGCGGCTCTCCTCCAGGACCTCAAACAACGCGGGTTGCTGGAAGACACCATCGTCTGGTGGGGCGGCGAATTTGGCCGCACGCCATTCTCCCAAGGAAAAGACGGACGGGACCACAACCCGCGCGGCTTTACTACTTGGCTCGCTGGTGGCGGAACCAACCCCGGCTACGCCCACGGAGCAACCGACGAGATTGGCCACGAAGCGGTCAGCGGCCGCCTGCACATGCACGACCTTCACGCCACCATGCTCCACCTTCTCGGCCTCGACCACGAGCGCCTCACCTATAACTACGCCGGCCGCGACTTCCGCCTCACCGACGTATTTGGCAAGGTTGAATCCAAGCTCTTCGCCTAAACGCGAAACACCGCCCCATTCGGAGCGGCGTTTTAAAGCACAATTTCTATCTGGGCTGTTGAAGACCGCGATTATTTTTCGGAAAGCTTCTCCTGGACCTTCTCTTCGAGTTCGGCGTAGAGCGACTCATCAGCTTTCAGAGCGACTTTTGCTCCATCACGGCCTTGCGCGAGTTGGGCACCATCGTAGCTGAACCAACTGCCGCGCTTTTGCACGATGTCAAATTCCAAGGCGAGATCGAGGAGTGATCCAACATTGGATATTCCTTCGTTATACATGATGTCGAACTCAGCATCGCGGAAAGGAGGAGCGACTTTGTTCTTCACGACCTTAATCTTGGTCCGATTGCCCTGAACCGTTCCATCCGTTGCTTTGATTTGACCAATACGGCGAATATCAACACGAACAGAGGAGAAGAATTTCAAGGCGCGGCCACCAGGAGTGGTTTCGGGGCTGCCGAACATGACGCCAATCTTTTCACGGATCTGGTTGGTAAAGATGCAGGTGGTGCGGGCGCGCGAGATAAGGCCGGTGAGCTTTCGCATTGCGGCACTCATTAGGCGGGCCTGCACGCCGACGGTGGAATCGCCGATTTCGCCGGCAAGTTCCTGCTTGGTAACAAGGGCAGCCACGGAATCGAGCACAACGACGTCAATGGCATTTGAGCGAACGAGAGTTTCCACGATCTGAAGGGCTTCTTCACCGGAAGAGGGCTGTGAGACGAGAAGATCGTCGAGATTCACGCCCAACCGACGGGCGTATGAGGGATCGAGAGCATGTTCGACATCGATGAAGGCCGCGAGTCCCCCGCTCTTCTGTGCCTGGGCAATCGCGGTGAGGGTGAGCGTGGTTTTACCAGAGGATTCCGGTCCGAAGATCTCGACAATCCGTCCCCGGGGGAAGCCGCCGACTCCGAGAGCGCGGTCAATCAGGAGGTTTCCGGTTGGGATAGCTTCGACATCCATACTGGTGTCGTCGCCCAGGCGCATGATGGCGGCATCGCCGAAGTCTTTTTGAATCTGGGTAATGGCAAGATCGAGGTTCTTCTTACGGGCCACGGCCAACTTATCTTCGGCGGCGGAGGTGGTAGTGGTAGCCGCTTTGGCTTTCTTCTCGGACATGGCGGCAGTTTTAACGGTAGTGGTACTCATGACAATGTTTGGTGTAGGTAACTGCGTTAAACTTATTCTAATGAACAGTGTTCACTCAAGAAAAAAGTGTTCAAAAGATCACTTTTCTTAAAAATTGCGATTTGGGCGGCTTCCCGCACTCTCTCCATGGTGAAAAAAGGCATCCTCCTCATCCTTGGTCTTCAGGCAGTGCTTGCAGTCATTGTCGGCTGTGTCTTCATAAAAAATGGACGATTTGGTTCCGATGGACTGACTCTCTCCTTTAGCGAAGAGGACATTCGAGGGCGCTTGAGCAAGAAATTCCCTAAAACAGAAAAACTCCTTGAGGTCATTCCCGTCCTCATCGAAGAGCCCAAGGTTGAATTTACCGAGGGGAGCAACCGGGTCCGCCTCTCCCTCGCCGCCCGTTTCGACATTCCCTTTTCCAAGAAATACGAGGCCTCCACAGTTTTCAGCGGAAGTATTCGCTACGAAACCTCCGACAAAACCCTCCGTCTAACAGACGTCGAGGTGGAAGAACTCACCGGCACCAAAATTCCGGAGAAATTCGAAGATCCACTTAAAATGCTCATGACGGTGCTAGCCAAGAACTACCTCGAAGATGTTGTTGTCCATGAGCTCGAGCCCAAGGATCTCACCTCCAAAGCTGCGCGATGGCTTCTTAAGAAAGTCGAAGTCCGTGATCAGATGCTCGAGATTACCCTCGGATTGTAAGCCCGCAGTTGACACTTCCACGGTGGTCAGCTTAGTTCCCTCCCGAAATCATGGCTACCGAAACTACATTGATCCTCTTTAAGCCCGACGCCGTTCAGAAGAACCTCGTTGGTGCCGTCCTCGCCCGCTATCAAGCCGAAGGCTTCACTATCCGTGGCATTAAGATGATGTCCCTTTCCGACGAACTTCTCGCCGAACACTACTCGCACATCGCGGAGATGCCTTTCTTCCCTTCTGTACGTGGCTTCATGCAGGAAACTCCCGTCGTCGCTCTCGCACTCTCCGGAGACAATATCATCAGCCGCGTCCGTGACCTTCTCGGACCAACCGATTCAACCGAAGCCGCTCCGGGAACACTCCGAGGTGATTACGGCGACAAGACCGGCGATTCCAAGATGCGTAACATCTGCCACGCTTCCGATGGCCCTGAAGCCGCTGAAGCCGAGCTCAAACGTTTCTTCAACGAAGGCGAACTCTTCGATCTCTAGGTCACCGACAAACGCCAAACACTTACTAGAAAAGGTCGCCCCTCGTGGCGGCCTTTTTCGTTGTGGAATTCCACGCGGAAATGATCAGGCAGGCGCACAGCCCAGGCCAATACCTCCTCGGCTTCCTCCTCCCCCCCCGGATGGCCGGGATAACACACGCAGGTGATGACTCCCCCTGATCGCAACAATTTCAGGGAAACATTCAGGGCCTTCAAAGTGGATCGCGATCTGGTAATCATCCCCTGATCCGCTCCTGGCAAATAGCCAAGATTAAAGGTCACCGCAGAAACCTCTCCGGGAACAAAGTCCTTCATCCGGGCATGACTCGCTTCCACCAACTCACAGCGCTCCATCACTCCGGCCTCTGTCAGTCGCCTCTGTGACGATTCGATGGCTTGTTCCTGAATATCAAATCCAATCACCCGCCCTTCTTTTCCGACCAATCCAGCCAGAAAAAGAGCATCGTGGCCATTCCCCAAAGTTGCATCGACCGCCAGATCCCCTGATCGAAGAACGGAAGCCAGTTGTTCATGAGCGAGCATGATGGCTCGTTTCATGGTCGGAAGGAAAAGGTGTAATATGCCGTTGCGTCGAGCTCGGCGACGGGCATGCGACGCGGCTTGGTCTGACCGGCCCAGCTCTCTAGAAAAAGCACTTCCTTTCGCCCATCATTAAAGCCCACCAAAACCGAGGCATGCAGCGGCGATTCGGCATTTGGCAGGATTTTAAAATCCAGCGCTGGAAATTTAGATTCCCCACCGCCCTCTATGTCGCGCGAGATTCGCGTATGCAGACGATCCCGATCCTGCCCCCAACGTCGCCACACGATCACCGGCATCCCGGCTTGCAGAGAACGTCGTACTGTGGCGTGACTGTAGTCGCGTGACCGGTCCATCGAGAATCCGGCCTCCTTGGCGACAGCTTTGTAAATCCCCATCATATCCGACCCAGCAGCCGAGCCGGTGTTCTGAAATTTTCCGGCAACCGCGAGCCAGTCTTCGTCGAGGTTGAGCCCCAAATACCGAGCCACCATAGTGAGGGTATTCAACCCGCAATAAGGCCGGTAACCCTGCGAAACAATGGGCACCTCGTTGAGAATAATATCGCCGTTTTCGCTTCGCTGGGCTTTTTTGGCTAGGCCTCTCAGACGCGCGCTTGAGGAAATTTTCTCCGCCGATTGATCCAACCACGATCCCGGGATCTTTCCTTTCTTGCGAATCGACAACCTCAACAATCGATCCGGTGCCGAGAGCAACCTCACCGTCCGGTCATCTATTTGAAACTCCGTCATCTCAGCCCGCAACGCACGAGTGCGACCCCGTTGAATATCGCGCGCTTTTCCCGATCTCTTTTTCAATTCCTTCTCCAGCTTCTCTAGCCGATCCTGATAAAGTTCTTTGAACTCCTTCTGCCGAATAGTCATCAGACGTCGCATCTCTGCGATGGCCTCTTTACGACTGAGATCCTTTGGGACTTTTTCCTGTTGATAGTATCCAAAAAATGAACCGGCATCAGCGAAGGTCACTTGTAGTTCCTCCAGCTCCTCTCCCCGGCGATTCGCTTTCACCAAAATGGTCTCTACCCCAAATATTTTTGGCCGGGCCATGAGATAGCTCTCCTCTGAATAATCCGTGGCCACACCGGGAACCCAACGACCGGGGAGCCCACCATCGTTGCTCCACCCTGCCCCCGCGAGAAACTCTTCAGTCAGATCCTCGTCATCAAGCGGGCTATTACTTACGCCTAGAACTCCGAGAATTGAATTGGGCAAAGCATGCACCACCCCAAAACACAGACAGAAAAAAACCACCAGTTTCATCCGCCTACCTAAAGGCCAGAACCTGATGGTTTCAACTGGAAAGTAAGATTTAGCTTATTCCTCCTCTTTTTCCTCGGGAGCATCCTTATTTATTCGCTCCAAGAGATTTCCGGTAATGTCGGTGGCATCCTTGCAGTAGGAAAGAATCGGAATTCCGGCGCCACTCGATCCCGAGAGGTCAAACACGAAGTCATATCCCTCGGCCTTGGCGACCTCCTGAATGATCGCGATGATCTCCTTGCGATGCTCGGCGAGCTCCGTGTTGATTTTGTCACTGAAAGCCGCTTGCTTCTGTCTGGCCCAGGCTACCCGCCCCTTTTGCAAATTATCGGCCTGCTGCTTCTTAAAGGATGCCTCACGGAAAATCTGGCTGCGCTGCTCGGCATTAACAGAGCTCCCTTCCCCGCTTTTACGCAGAGCCTCGGATTCCTCGTTGAGAGCGGTGATCTCTTCGACTTTCTTTTTATCAAACTCCTTTAGACGATCTTCGTATTGCTTGAAGGAATCTTGGGTCAGCTTTGTCTTGTAAAAACTATTCAGGAGCCTCTGCATATTCGCCGAAGCAATCTTATCGGGCTTACCCTCACTTTCCTGAGCGAGTGCAGCGGAGAAAATCATAGCAACGCCCAAAAGAGCGGCAATTGGCTGGAAAAATTTCATCACGAGTAGGTTGGTTAAATATTAGTTCGTTTTCTTTTCTTCGGTCGTTTCCGTCGGAGACTCTTTGTTTAGAAGCTTAAGCAAATCATCGGTAAGGTCTACCTTTTCACGAGCAAAAAGTAAGAACGGGACTTGGGCCGTGGTCAAGCCGGAGCTATCGACAACATAGTCCACATCGGTCGAATCCTTGGCATGTGCAGCTACGCTATTAACCACTTCGATCCGGATTTCGTTCATAATACTCCCCATTTTCTGATTTAAGGCTTTTCCCCGCCGCTGGAGGAAATCATCCCGCTCCTTGCCCAAAGCCTTAATTTTGGCATCGTAAAGCTTCAACTTTTCCAGGCTGGCCCTCCGCTTGGCCTCCGCCAGTGATGGATCACGAAGCTCGGCATCCAACAGCTTCATCTCATCATTCATGGCCTTGATCGCCACGATTCGCTCCTGATCGTCCTTTTTGATTTCCTCGCGCTCGACATCCTCTTCAGCCAGGGCCGCTTTAGTTAAATGATACTCCGTCAGCAGCTTCGCCATATTGACCGTGCCCAGCTTCATTTTAGGATCGGCACTCGCGGTCAAGGGCAATAGAAGCAGGGCAGCGAAGGCGGCCAACGCCGTCAGTCGGTTCGAAAGTTGGTATCGTTTCATAATCAGTAGTTGAAAAATTGAATCACTCGATCGGCCAAGCGGAAGGTCTCATTCTCAACCGAGTTCATCCAGCTTCTTTTTTAGCTCACGCACTTCGGCGAGAAGTTTGGGAACGCGGGGCATCGCAGCCATCTTTTTTTGCTCGTCAGCCATTGGTCTCGCTGGCGAGCCCATGTAGACACCAGGCTTTTTCAGACTCTTCATCGCTGCTGTTCGGGTCGCGAGAACCACCCGATCGCCGATTTCGATATGACCCACCACTCCCGCTTGGGCTGCCACGGTAACATAATTTCCTATTTTGGTGCTCCCTGCAATTCCACTCTGGGCCACAATCAAGGTATGCTTGCCAACTTTTACGTTATGGGCGATTTGCACGAGATTATCAATTTTGGTCCCCTCCCCAATCAAGGTGCGCCCAAACCTCGCCCGATCAATGCAGCTGTTAGCCCCGATTTCTACATCATCCTCGAGTTCGACAATGCCAACCTGAGGAACTTTCTGATGGCGTCCCTCCATGAGCTCAAAACCATATCCATCAGAGCCGATCACCACGCCGGGTTGTAAAGTAACGCGATTCCCGAGAATACACTCTTCCCGCACGGTCGCATTGGGATGGAGCAGGCAATCTTCTCCAATCACGGACTTTCGTCCCACCACGCAACCCGCTCCAATGACAGTGCCCTTGCCGACTTTGGCTCCACTCTCAATCACCACCCCTGCGCTAATCATCACCGCGTCCGGATCGATCTCCACATTGTCGGCAACATGAGCACCCGAGGAAATTCCGGGAACAAAGTACCGCGCCGCTGTCTGGAAATGATCGATGATCCTACTGAAAGCGGCCGAGGGATTTTCCACCCTGATCAAGGCGCAGCCTTCGGGCGCCTCCCATTCCCCTTCGGCAACAAGCACAGCTCCAGCCCGAGTATCGGGCAGTTGCGATTGATAACAGGGATTTCCGAGAAAACTGATGTCATCCGGACCCGCTTCATCCAGAGAAGAGATCCCCGAAAATGAAACGACCCGCTGATCTTCGCAAGGAACATCAACGAGCTCGTGGAGTTGTTTCCAACTGAGGGACACTTGAAAAAAGGGTTATTCGCCCTCCTTGGGATCTTCCGGAGCATCTTGATTAATCTCCTCCAAAAGAGAATCAGTCAGATCCGTGGTATCACGGGCATGCAATACAAAGGGAATTCCCTGATTACTGTTTCCCGACTGATCGAAAATGTAATCGTAGTTACCCGCTTTGGCTCGCTCGCTGACGGCGCGCTGGATTTTCACGAGGATACCACGCATCTGCTTGGTCATCTTCTCACTCAGAGTTCGATTACGGCGCTCCAGAAATTCAGAACGCTCACGCTCCTTGTGGATACCGTCCTGGCTCAGGTCACTGATCTCCTGACGTAAATCCTGCCTTTTTTTATCACCAAGCTCCTCGTCTTTCAACTGCTCACGGATCTTCTGCAGAGAATCGTCGATGTCGCGGATATCCTTGAGACGAAGGTTATTGTCTTTCTGAATACGGGCGCGCTCGATGTTGATGTCACGCTGAACCGAGGTGGTCTTGTGATACTCGTTAAAGAGCCGCTCCATATCGACAGTGGCAATTTTAAGGCGCTGGGCATTGGCTCCGCTCTGGAGCATCAAAAAAACGGCAAGAAGGGCAAAGAAACGGATTTTCATAAATTATGTCAGTTCGGGGTCTGGGATGATTATGGTTTTGAGAATTTCAGGAGTCAATCACGCGATTAAATTTCGTATCGGTGAAAAACTAAGAGACCAGAGATGGACTCCTCACCCAACTTGGCAAGGACCAAGCTTGAAAAAAATAGCCCAAGGGCACATGACTGTTCGCGATGATCCGCCGCTGCCACGATGTTTCCTCGATTCGGGAAGCGCTTTCGACCGCTCCGCGTCCCCTCGTCCTCGTCCCTACAATGGGAGCGCTCCACGAGGGACACCTCGCCCTGCTCCATGCGGCGCGTGAAAAAGTCGGCCATCGGGGCACGGTCGCGATCTCGATTTTCGTGAATCCAATCCAATTCGACCGCCCCGGGGACCTCCTTCACTACCCCCAAAATCTTGAAAATGACCTCGCTGCCTGCGAAGCCGAACGCGTCGATCTCGCCTTCATCCCCAATACCGACGAACTCTATCTCCCGGATCGCTCCATTCTCGTCACAGAATCCCGCCTCACCAAACACCTCTGCGGAGCCACCCGCCCCGGGCATTTCGAGGGTGTTCTCACCGTCGTCCTGAAATTGTTCAACATCCTCCAGCCCGACTGTGCCATTTTTGGCAAAAAAGACTTCCAGCAACTCGCCCTCATTAATCGCATGGTCCGCGACCTCGATGTGCCCGTCGAAATTGTTGGCCACCCGACCATCCGCGAACCCGACGGGCTCGCCCTTTCTTCCCGAAATCGCAACCTTACTCCAGAACACCGCGCCGATGCTCCGCGCATCCAACGCGCTCTTTCCGCGGCGCGAGATCTCGTCCAGACCGGCGAACAATCTCCCGCGGTTTATCTCGACGCCGCAAAATCCCACCTTCTCAGCAACGCCCCGGCTGATTTCTCCATCGACTACCTCGAGCTCGTCGACTCGGTTTCCCTGCAACCCCTCGCCAAACTCACCGCTCCCGCCACTCTGGCAACGGCGTGTTTTTACGGCCCGGTTCGTCTGATCGATCATATTGAAATTATCCCAATCGTATTCTGATCCCCCTTGGGACATTAGCTAAAAAAACTTCACACTTCTCCGCTTTTCCTCTCTCACTCCTGTAATCATAAATCGCCCATGAAAATCGCTATTAATGGATTTGGTCGTATCGGTCGCCTCGTCCTCCGCGCCGCCTTCGACAATCCCGAGCTCGAATTCGTCCGACTCAACGACTCCAAGGCCAACGCCGAAACCGCCGCCCATCTCCTCGAATTCGACACCGTCCACGGCCGCTGGGATCGCAACATTTCCCGCAACAACGACAGCGTCCTCATCGACGGCCAAGCTCTCGCCTACACCTCCGAGGACCATCCGTCCAAAGTAGACTGGTCTGGCATCGACATCGTCCTCGAATGCTCCGGAGCCTTCCGCGACACCGAAAGCCTTCAGACCTACCTCGACGCCGGCGTCAAAAAAGTCATCGTCGCCGCCCCCGTCAAAGAGGGTGTCCTCAACATCGTTATGGGCTGCAACGACGAACTCTACAACCCCGCCACCGATCACATCATCACCAACGCCTCCTGCACCACCAATTGCATCGCGCCGGTCATCAAAGTGATCCACGAAACCCTCGGCCTCAAACACGGCATGCTAACCACCTTGCATGACCTCACCAACACCCAGACCATCGTCGACGCTCCGCACAAAGATCTCCGCCGCGCCCGCTCGGCCGTCAACTCACTCATCCCCACCACCACCGGATCGGCCACGGCCGTCACCATGATCTTCCCCGAACTTGAAGGCCGACTCAATGGCGTCGCCGTCCGGGTCCCACTCCTCAACGCCTCGCTCACTGATCTCGTTCTTGAACTGGAAAAAGAAGTCACCGTCGACGAAGTCAACGCCGCCCTCAAAGCCGCAGCTCAAGGCTCCTTGAAAGGCATCCTCGGCTACGAAGAAAAACCCCTCGTCTCCGCCGACTACACCAACGACTCCCGCTCCGGCATCATCGATGCCAAAAGCACCATGGTCGTCAACGGCACCCAACTTAAACTCCTCGTCTGGTACGACAACGAATGGGGCTACTCCGTGCGCATGGCCGAGTTAACTCAAAAAGTCGCCAGCTTTCTTTAGCAGCAAGAGCATCGACTAGTTGCTTCTAGCCCGATTCCCCCAACGAAAAAAGCTAATCGCTCAAAACCAACTGCAAAGAGACAGCTCCCCACACCCCATCGCGCCAATACCCCTCAAATGAATCAAAAGGCCTACGCCATCGTCACCGCCGCCTATTGGGGGTTCACCCTCACCGACGGCGCGCTGCGTATGCTTGTGCTCCTGTATTTCCATGGCCAGGGCATGGACCCGGTCACCCTCGCCTTTCTTTTTCTCCTCTACGAATTCTGCGGCATCCTCACTAACCTGCTCGGCGGGTGGTGGGCCTCCCGGACCGGCCTCAAGCGCACTCTCACCGGCGGACTTCTTTTACAAGTCGTCGCTCTCTCCACCCTCGCCTTCGTCAACCTCGACTGGATCCCCTGGTTGGTCATCGCCTACATCATGTTGACCCAAGCCCTCTCCGGCGTCGCCAAGGACCTCACCAAGATGTCCGCAAAGAGCTCGGTCAAAGTCCTTGCCCCCAAATTCACCTCCAGCGATCAACAGGAACGCGGCCTCATGAAGTGGGTCGCTGTCCTCACCGGATCCAAAAACGCCCTCAAAGGAGTCGGATTTTTCCTCGGAGGATTTCTCCTGACCAACTTCGGATTCCAAGGAGCCCTCTGGGTCATGTCCGGTGCTCTTTTCGTCATCTTCCTCCTCGCCCAATTCGGGGTCATAGGCGACCTCGGCAAAAGCAAGAAGAAGGTCAAATTCACCGAACTCTTTTCCAAGTCTCCCGAAATCAATCGCCTCTCCGCCGCCCGCCTATTCCTCTTCGCGGCCCGCGATGTCTGGTTCGTCGTCGGCCTCCCCGTCTTCCTCAAAGCACAGCTCGAATGGTCCTTCAACCAAGTCGGAGCCTTCATGGCCGCCTGGGTCATTGGCTACGGTATCGTCCAAGCCAGCGCGCCCAAGTTCGTCAAAAAAAGCGGAGCCGCCCACGCCTCAAAAGCCGCCTTCGTCTGGGGACTCATCCTCACCCTCATCGCCGTCGCCATCGCCCTTCTGGTTCAACTCGATCAATTCGTCCTCCACGCCGTCCTTGGCGGCCTTCTCATCTACGGCATCGTCTTCGCCATCAATTCTGCTCTCCATTCCTACCTCATCCTCGCCTTCACTGATGACGACGAGGTCTCGCTCGACGTCGGCTTCTACTACATGGCCAACGCCTGCGGCCGACTCCTCGGCACCCTCGCCTCCGGCCTCTCCTACCACTTCGGCGGACTGCAAGCCTGCCTCTGGGTCAGCGCCGCCATGCTCGCCGTGACCTCTTACATCACCATCCGACTTCCACGAAATTCGTGAAAATCATCCATCAGGATTCAGACATCGTTGTCGTTGAAAAAGAAAGCGGACTCCTCTCGGTCCCCGGACGGGGTCCCGAAAAAATCGACTCGGTCGTTCACCGTATTCGCCAACTCATTCCGGAGTGTATTTCCCACCCGGCCGCACACCGTCTCGACATGGACACTTCCGGCCTCATGGTCCTCGGTCTCACCGCCGAAGCCCATCGCCATCTCTCGGTCCAATTTCAAGATCGCACTGTCGAAAAAAACTATCTCGCTCTCCTCGATGGAATCCTCGCCGAGGACGAGGGAACAATTACCCTTCCTTTCCGCCTCGATATCGGCAATCGCCCGTATCAAATCTACGACGAAGTCCACGGCAAGATCGGCACCACCGAATGGAAGAAGGTCGGCATTGAAGACAATCACACCCGCATCGCCTTCCACCCCATTACCGGACGCACCCACCAACTCCGCGTCCATTCGGCCCACCCCAAAGGCCTCGGCATCCCCATCGTAGGCGACAACCTCTACGGGAACAGCACTAGCTCCGGACAACTCAAACTCCACGCCGCTGACCTCGCCTTCACCCATCCCACCACGGGTGAAGCCCTGAGCTTCGCCACCCCGCCACCGTTCTAGTCGTGCCTTGCCGAGGAAAAAACCGCGATTCAACCTGTGCCAAAGTCGTGTGACACCTTGTCCTACCATGCGTCAATTTGTGTCAAATTTTCACTATGATCTACCCCCACGAACATCCAAAAATCTAGTATCTATAATCATTCCAGCCGGTTTCCCACCACTTGGCCCACAAACTGCCATAGAAAGCAGATGTTAACCAAAAAACAATAAACAAATATGACTCTGACAAACCGTATCCCAAACCGCCTCTTCGGAAATTTCGAAGAAGTATTCAATCAGGCCTTCCGCAACTTCGGGCCAAACCCCCTCTCCCGCGTCTCTGACTCACACCGCTCCGAGACAGACGAGCACTATCGCCTCCGCCTCGATCTTCCCGGCTTCGCCAAAGAGGACATCAACCTCACTGTCGAAGACGGCCAACTCAAGATCAGTGCGAAAGTCGAGAGCAAAGACGCTTTCTGCTCTGATTTTAATCGCGTGTTTGATCTTCCCGATGACGCCAACGCCGAGGAAGTGACCGCCAAACTCGAAGACGGCGTAGTCGACCTCGTGATCAACAAAGTGGCCGAAAGCGCGCCCGCTGTCCGAACTATCGAAATTAAGTAACCAGCCAGACTCATGAACGAAATCATTACAAACGAATCAACCGTAACCTCGAGACCTCAATTCAAAACCCGCAAGACCGATACGGGAATCGATCTGACCGTCGCTCTTCCCGGAGTAACCAAAGACAAGCTCGGCGTCAACGCGGAGGGACAACTCCTCACCATCATTGGTGAGCGCAGCAACCCCGGGGGAATCGACTCCCACGAAGCACGACGCTACGAACTGAAACTTCAACTTCACGAAGACTTGGACACCAACAGGATCACCGCGAAATACCAAAACGGCGTGCTCACTCTGGGTCTTCAAAAGCGAGAGGAACTCGCTCCCAGAAAAATCAACATCCTAGCGAATTAAAATTTGAGTGTGTGTGAGTGAGTAGAGCGGCGGACCCCAAAGGGGTCGCCGTTTTGCTATCCCTTACTCGCCACGGGTGGATTCGCTTTGATAAATTCCACGATCTCATCGACCTCATCACTCAGGTAAAGATACCTCTCGTAATCCCTTCCTTCCGCGAGGTTTTTGAGACACTCCCAGAGCATCGTGTCCCCAGTATACCTCTTCTTTCCCAAAAACACCATCGGGCTGATCTCCCCAAAGGTCGCGTAATGGTTCTGACACGCATCCTGAAATATCTCTTGCGTCGTTCCACCACTGCCCGGCGCAAAGACGATTCCGTGCCTCGCGATCGCGAGCAGACCGTCTTCACGAATGCTGTTAGAAAAATACTTCGCGACATGCGCCGAGAATAAATTCGTGGGCTCATGCCCGTAAAACCACGTCGGCACTGCCAGACTGGAATGCCCGGTTGGATATTGATCAAGCACCTTCTGCGCCGCCTCAACATACCCCTTGCTGTCATACTTGGGTGAGGCCTCCAGCGATTTCAAAACCGTATCCAACTCCTCCTTCGTCAGGTCTGCCAAGTAAGCCCCTAAATTTGCCGCCTCCATGATTCCGGGACCACCACCACTCGCAATAAAGTATCCTTCCTTCGTCAGTCGACGCGTCAAATGCGCCACCTTTTTGAAAGACTCGTCATCACGCCCCGTCCCGTGTCCTCCCATCACCGCGACCACGCGCTTCCTCCCATCCTTTTCAATCCGCCCCTCAAGCAAATCGGTGAGTCCGTCGTCAATGGCATGATCGTGCAATCGCTCCGCCAGAGCCTCCACGATATCAGGATCCTTCTTTCCGTGCTTCACAAAGTGATCATAGATCTGCTTATCCACACTCCGGTCTTCCTCCCTGGTCCAACCCTCCATCAGTTCCTCCCTCGTATACAACTCCGGCCGATAAGGGTTAAAAGGCAGGGCCTTAAACCTAGGAAAAACCGAGGCACCCTTTCCCTGCAAATCACAAATCGAAAGACCCTCCGGAAACTGACATCCCAGAAAGATTGCTCCCTCACACTCCAACCCCTCCCAATCAATCCCCGCCTCCCGCAAATCCAGGCCCTGCACTACCGAGCAGTTCAAATTCACCACTCCGCCTTCCAGCCGCTTCAAGGAATCAACCTCACGAAAAATCGAACATTTCATGCCCATAATCTAAATCAGCAAATCTAGGACTTCCAGCCCAACAAAGATTCAAGCAGACACACGGATAGAAAATCACCCAATCACTGACTCTTTCAACACCCCTACATACGGCAGGTTCCGATACTTCCCATCGTAATCTAAACCATACCCCTCCACGAATTCATCTCCGATTTCAAAAGCCGAATAGTCCGCCTCTCCTTCCGCCGCTCTCTCCTTATCCTTCGTCAGCAAGACACAAGTCTTCACTTTCCGCGCGCCCATCTCATAAAGCTTCTCCGACACCGCCGCCAAGGTTCGCCCGGTATCTAAAATATCATCCAGCACCAAAACGCTCCGTCCCTTAACCTCGGGAAGCTTAACATCCAAAAAATCTACCTGCCCCGAACTCTCCGTCCCCCCATGATAGCTCGCTACATTCAAGCACTCGATCTCCAGCCGTAAGGGCACCCGCCGCAACAGGTCCGCCATAAACACCAAAGCCCCCTTCAAAATTCCCACCACCTGCAAGGAATCCTCCTTCGCAAAGTCCGACCGAATCCGCTCCGCAATCACATCCAATCGCCGCTCGATCACTTCCTCCGCAATCAAGACCTTCTCAATATCCTCGTTCATGCCCTCACTCTTGCGAAGCCCCTGCGATCTGTCCAAGAAAAACCCTACTGTCGAAACTCCGCCTCTACCATCTCCCCGTCGCGTTCCTCCCATTCGGCCGCGAACTCCTTCAAGAGCTCCTGCTTCGGTTCCTTCGGCATCTTATTCCCGGCCGCCGCCAAGGTCGTCGCAAACAAATCCGACGCTGCAGATCCTCGATGTGCGCAATCATTCACACTTGGGCGCTTCCGGACTAGACAAAGCGCGTTTACACCTAAATATATCTTAAAGAAATGGCTCGCGAATATCAAAAATTTGCCTCTCTCCTCTTCGCCCTCCTAACCGTCTTATTAGGAGCCGAGGAGCGCATTGATTTCAACGACCAGATCCGCCCGCTTCTCTCGGACCGTTGCTTTGTCTGCCACGGCTTTGATGGAAACACCCGCGAGGCCAATCTTCGCCTCGACACGCCAGAGGGCGCTCTTACCGAAAACAAGCACGGCATTACGCCTATCGTTCCAAACGACCCGTTGGACTCCGAGGTCTGGCTGCGCATCATTTCGGAGGATCCCGATGAGGTCATGCCGCCGCCCGACTCACTCCGTCAGCTCTCCGACGCCGACAAGGCCCTGATCAAGCGCTGGATCGAACAAGGCGCCGAATACGAACCGCACTGGACTTTCGTCAAAGTCGAGAAACCCAAAACCGAACTCGCCAAAGGTCATCCCATCGACCAACTCGTTTCCGAAAAGCTCAAACAGGAAGAACTCGAACTCTCTCCCCCAGCCGATCCCCACACGCTGGTGCGACGTCTTTCCTTCGACCTCCGCGGGCTACCGCCGACACCCGAAGAAGTCGAAAAATTCGCCGCCAATCCCAACGATGAATCCTGGCGCGCTCTTGTCGAACATTACCTCGCCGATCCTTCCTTCGGTGAGCGCATGGCCTGGCCGTGGCTCGAAGCGGCACGCTACGCCGACTCCAATGGTTTTCAGGGAGACCGCGAACGCACGATGTGGCCCTGGCGCGACTGGGTGATCGAAGCCTTTAACAAGAACCTCCCATACGATGACTTCACCGTCTGGCAAATCGCCGGCGACCTTCTTCCAAACGCCACCTTCGAGCAAAAACTCGCCACCGGCTTTCTCCGCAATCACGCCATCAATGGTGAGGGGGGCAGCATCCCGGAAGAGAACCGCGTCAACTACGTCTTCGACATGGCCGAAACCGTCGGCACCGTTTGGATGGGCCTGACCTTCAACTGCTGCCGCTGCCACGATCACAAATACGACCCTCTCTCCCAAAAAGAATATTATGGTCTCAACGCCTTCTTTAACCAGAGCTCCGTCAACGGTGGAGGCGGTGATCCACAAACCAAACCCGTTCTCCCCGTGGCTTCCGGCGCACAGAAGGCGGAGGAAGCAAAACTCGCTGATCAACTCGAAGACATTCGCAAGCAACTTTCAAGAACTGAAAAACAACCCAGCGGAGATCAGAAAAAATGGGAAAAAACCCAACTCGCCACTCACAAATCCCCGTGGTCCATCCTCCACGTTAAATCCGCGAAATCAGACAAGGGCCAAAAAATCACCACTCTCGAAAATGGCACTCTCCTCGCCACTGGAGCCAATCCCCCCAACGACGACTACACCATCGAACTCTCGCTCAACGAAGCTCCCCTCACCGGCATTCTCCTCAAGGCCCTTCGCCATCCCGACATGACTAAGGAAGGCATCGCCCGATCCGATAGCGGAAACTTCGTCCTCACCGAATTCAATCTCGCACTCCGTTCCACCGATGGGACAACCAAACCCGTCAAGATTAAGAAAGTCCAGGCCACTTTCGAACAAGGAAGCTTAAAGATTGCTGGAGTCCTCGATAAAAACCCCGCCAGCGGCTGGGCGATCCTAAATAACAACACCATCCCCACCGACCACGCCGCCGTCTTTGAATTTGAGCACACCCTCGAACCCTCGCCCGGCGACACCCTCGTCGCCACTCTCAAACACGAATCAAAACACGCGAGCCACAACCTCGGGCATTTCAGCATCGAAGGAACAAGCCAAACCGCTCCAACTCTTCCTAAAGATCAAAGTCTCATCAATGCACTGAGAACGCCTTCCGAACGCCGCACCAAAGCCCAACATCAACTCGTCAATGACAGCTACGGAGACGGCAATCCCCAGCTCGCGGAATTGCAAAAGAGGGAAGCCGCCGCAAAGAAGAAGCTCGACGACCTCCGCAACCGACTTCCCAAGGTCATGATCATGGAAGACCAACCCGGGAAACGAAAAACCTACATCCTCGCCATCGGTTCCTACGAGCAACGCGGCGAAGAAGTGGAAGCTCATACCCCCGCTGTCCTTCCGCCGATCAAGTCCGACAAAACGCCCAACCGCCTCGACCTTGCCAAGTGGCTCGTCTCTCCCGACCACCCGCTGACCTCCCGCGTCACCGTCAATCGACTCTGGCAGGAATTCTTCGGCATCGGCCTCGTGAAGAGCCCGGAGGACTTCGGCGTGCAAAGCGAGATCCCCGTGCACCCCAAACTCCTCGACTGGCTCGCTGCCGACCTCATGGAGAACAACTGGGACTACAAGCACCTCGTCCGCACCATCGTCACCAGCCGCACTTATCGTCAGTCGTCCAAAGTCTCATCGCTCCAACTCGACCGCGATCCCGACAACCGCCTCCTCGCCCGTGGAACTCGTCTTCGTCTTTCGTCCTGGATGATTCGCGACCAAGCCATCGCCGCCAGTGGCAATCTTGTCAGCACCATCGGCGGCTCCCCCGTCAAACCCTGGCAGCCACCCGGGCTCTGGTCCGAGGTCACCTTCGGCAAAAAGAAATACGCACCCGACTCCGGAGAAAAACTCCGCCGCCGCAGCCTTTATACCTTCTGGCGTCGTATCAGCGCGCCACCCATGTTCTTCGACACCGCAAAGCGCGAAATGTGTGAAGTCGGCATCACTCTCACCAACAGCCCACTCCACTCACTCGCCATTCTCAACGATCCTTACTATGCCGAAGCCGCCCGCGCTTTGGTAAACCGCGCGGCCAAGGAATCGTCTCCCGATCCCAAAGCAATCCTCTCGCGTGCCTTTAAGATCCTCCTCGTGCGCCCCGCTCATCCCGAAGAACTCGGCATTCTCCTAACGAACTTCGAGCAAGCAATTTCACTCATCACGGAAGAAGAAGCAAAAGCCTTCCTCGCCATCGGAGAAACGCCGGCGCATCCAGATCTTCAGCCGGTCACACAAGCCGCGCTCACTTCCGTTTGCCTTTCGCTTTTCAATACCGACGAATCCCTGACCAAAGAATAAATGGACCCGCTTCTCGAACAACAATACCTCGTCAACCGTCGCCAATTCTTTAGTAAAAGCTCCACCGGCATCGGCGTTGCTGCTCTTGCCTCTTTGCTCGGCCAGGAATCGCAGGCCGATGACGCCGAACTCCCTGCCGCCATCAAGCAGGTTGCACCCAAGGCCAAACGCGTCATCCTTCTCTTCCAAAACGGCGGGCCCACCCACCTCGAGCTTTTTGACTACAAGCCCGAGCTCAAAAAGCGTCACGGACAGTCCGTCCCCGCCAGTTACATGGAGGGTAAACGTTTTAGCACGATGTCCGCCTCCGCTGACAAACGAAAGCTCTTGGCTCCCGTCGAGCCTTACAAGCAATACGGCGAGAGCGGTTCCTGGGTCAGCGACCTCATGCCATACACCGGGAAGATTTCTGATGAAATTTGCTTCATCAAGAGCATGCACACCGAACAAGTCAATCACGCTCCCGCCATCAACTTCTTCCTCAGCGGCAATCAACTCGCCGGACGGCCCACCGCCGGGTCCTGGTTGAGTTACGGCCTCGGCAGTTTAAACAAGAACCTCCCCACCTTTGCCGTGATGACTTCGGTCAGCAAGGGCACGACCTGCGGGCAAATCTTTTACGACTCCTACTGGAGCTCCGGTTTTCTTCCTAGTCGTCACCAGGGGGTCAAATTCCGTGCCGGCGAAAGCCCCGTTCTCTATATCAACAATCCCAAGGGGATGAATTCAAAGCTCCGTCGTAACATGCTCGACGGCATTGCCCAACTCAACGAACGAAAACTTGCCGAAGTCGGCGACCCCGAAATCTCCGCGCGCATCGCGCAATACGAGATGGCTTACCGTATGCAAACCAGCGTGCCCGAGCTCGCCGACATTTCCGGCGAAAGTAAAGCCACGCTCGAACATTACGGCCCCAGTGTCAACGAGCCAGGCACCTTTGCCCGCAACTGTCTCCTTGCGCGCCGTCTCGTCGAACGCGGAACGCGCTTTGTCCAACTCATGCACGCCGGGTGGGACCAGCATCGTTCACTCACCACCGAACTCTACACCCAATGCCGTGACACCGACCAACCTTCCGCCGCCTTGGTCACTGATCTTAAATCCCGTGGCCTTCTCGAAGACACCCTCGTCATATGGGCTGGCGAGTTCGGACGCACGCCCTTCATTCAGGGCTCCTTTGACAATCGTCCCAAGTGGGGCCGCGATCACCATCCACACGCCTACACAATCTGGATGGCCGGCGGCGGCGTGAAGCCCGGCATCTCCCACGGAGCGAGTGATGACATCGGCTTCAATGCCGTGGAAGACAAAGTCCACGTCCACGACCTCCAAGCTACGATCCTTCACCTTCTCGGTATCAACCACGAAAAGCTCACCTTCAAATTCCAAGGCCGCCACTACCGACTCACCGACGTCCACGGCCATGTAGTGAAGCCCATCCTAGCGTGACAACTCCCCGCAATCGCAACGTATAAGAAGTATGTTACGCGCATTGCTCATCACGCTCCTCGGCAGTTCCCTCCTTCACTCCCAGGAAAAAGAATCCCCCAACATTCTCCTGCTCGGGGATTCAATCTCCATCGGCTACACCCCCTTCGTGCAGCAGATGCTCAAGGGCGAGGCCAAAATTGTTCGGCCAATTCAGAGAGACAGCAAGCGACCTGAAAACTGCGCCTACGCCGCGAACGGCGTCACCCGAATCGATGCCTGGCTGGGCGAAACCAAGTGGGACGTCATTCACTTCAACTTTGGCCTCCACGATCTCAAATATATCGGCCAACCCCTTCCTGACGCCAAAATTGTCCCGCAAAAGGGCGACGCCATTAAAAAGAACCCCGAAGCCCGTCAGCTTTCCTCGATCAGAGACTATCTCGCTAATCTCGAAAAGATCGTTACACGTCTCAAGAAAACCAAGGCCACCCTCATCTTCTGCACCACCACTCCCGTGCCCGAAGGAAGCCGTGGCCGTATTCCCGGCGACGAACAAAAATTTAACGCCGCCGCGGTCAAACTAATGGAGAAGCTCAACGTCGCCGTCAACGATCTCCACGGGCATGCCTCGCTCGACAAAGTCGCCAAGCACCAACGCAAGGCCGACGTCCACTACACCAAAGAAGGCTCCAAACTTCTCGCCGAAGGAGTCGTTCGCACTCTTCGAGCCTGTTTGGAAAATTAAACCGTCAAATGAGACTGTCATAAAATTTTTGAGCTCAGAGAATCTGTCGTTCCAATCTCCAAATATCTAACCTACTCAATCCCATGCTTCGTCTTCTACTACCAACTCTCTTGGTCGGCTCCGCCTTGGCCAAAGATAAGCCCAACATCCTCCTTCTCTTCGCCGACGACCTCGGACGCTACGCTTCGGCCTATGCCGACCCAGACAATCCCTCCGCAAACGACATCGTCTCAACTCCCACCTTCGATCGTATCGCCAAAGAAGGCGTCCTTGCCACCAATGCCTTCGTCTCCGTCCCTTCGTGCTCGCCTTGCCGCGCTTCGTTGATCTCCGGGCGCCACTTTTTCCGGAACGGCTCCCACTCCCAACTCCACTCCCCCTGGAATGGTGACAAAGCCAATGACCCCTGGAACGGAGTGCGAGGATTCGCCCTCGGCTTGCAAGACGTCGGATACCACATCGGTTGGTCCCACAAGATGCACATCTCGGCAGACCGCATGGGTGGTAAGAAGAGAAATTACACCAAAGCCGGCCGCAAGGTGAACACCTTCTCTCAAACCGTCTCGCAAGCCAAAGACGTCGCGAAAGGAAAAGAAGCACTTTACGAAGAGTGCCGGCAGAACTTTAGAGCCTTTCTCGCCGACCGAAAAGGCGGCCAGCCTTTCTACTATTCCTTCCACCCCACCAATCCACACCGCACTTGGACCCAGGGCTCGGGCAAAAAACTTTGGGGCCTCGATCCCGATAAACTCAAAGAAAAAATGCCTCCCTTCCTCCCCGACGTTCCCGTCGTTCGCGAAGACCTTGCCGACTACCTTGGCGAAGGAATGGCCTTTGACAAATGCTGCGAAATCATTCTCGAGGAGCTCAAAAAATCAGGCGAGCTCGACAATACCCTTGTGGTCATTTCCGGTGATCACGGTGCGCCGGGATTCCCCCGGGGAAAAACCAACCTCTACGACTTCGGCTCTCGCGTTCTTTTCTCCGCCCGTTGGCCTAGACACATCAAAGCCGGTCAGATAATCACCCGCCCGATATCGCTCATCGATCTCGCCCCCACCTTCCTCGCCGCAGCCGGTCTCCCACCCGAAGCAGGAACCAACGGACAAAACCTCCTCCCCGCCCTCAAGTCGGGAGATCCTAACAAACTCCGCGGCTGGGCTCTTATCGGACGCGAAACACACGTCAATAACGCCCGCCCCTTCGAGCTTCCCTATTCCAGCCGGGCCATCCGCACCTCCAACCACCTCTTCATTATCAACTTCACTCCCGACCGCGCACCGCAAGGAGTCCCTCTCTCTCTCGATTCCGAAAATCCACCCAGCTGGGAAATCGTCGGGAAAAACACCCGGGTAACCTACAGCGATGTCGATGCCGGCCCCACCCGCACCTGGATGCTTCAGCACCGCAAAAACCCGACATACAAATACCACTGGGATCTCGGCTTCGGCCCACGTGCTGCGCTCGAACTTTACGATCTCAAAAAAGACCCGCATCAGGTCAACAACGTCGCCAACGAAAAAGCCTACGCCGAAATCCAGAAAAAACTCCACGCCGACCTAATGGCCGAGCTTCTTGCCAACCACGATCCCCGCCTCAACGGAAATCAATTCGACTACCCTCCCTATTCCAAAAAGGGACTCCCAAAGTAACTTTTCTCCCCCTGATCATTACTCAGAGAGTGCCATCCTACTTTTGGGGAGTGGGACAGCTATCTCGCATTGACTGGCATGACCGCGATCTCTCACAATCCTCGGTCAGTGCCGGAAGAGATACTATTTCTGCACCCTTTTAGTTCTGAGCGCCTGTCCAGGAGTTCCTTCACTCTGCTTATCTCTCCGCACGTTCGCTTTTCCCCGACAGCATGGGCAGATTTGACGAGATGCACTTTCAATTCAAAAAAACCGACATTTTCCAACGACCGATAATATCTGGCTGCCTTCTCGGGGATCGCCAATTCTCCCCTTGCCGGAATAAGCTTGCATGATTCATGCGCAATTTTTACACAAACAAGATTTTACGATGCAAGACGATTGCGGTCTTTCATGGAACACTGTCCCACCACGCCGCATGGTTCTTCAGTAATCTCCACCAAGAATTCAAGGGAATATCCGATAGCCCAGCCTCTTTCTGAGCGTTTTCTTACTACTCCATTTCTCACTCAAATGCGTTTTACGTCTCTTCTCTTCCTCGCGACCACTTTTGGTGGCATTGCGGCTCAGCTTTCATACAATCGCGACATCCGTCCGATACTCTCGGAAAACTGCTTTGCCTGTCACGGCCCCGACAAGGCCTCCCGCGAGGCCAAGCTCCGTTTAGACATTCGCGAGGCTGCCATTGAGAAGGAAGCCATCATCCCGGGCGACCTCAAGAAATCCGACTTAATCTTCTACATCAATTCCGAGGATGAAGACGAGATCATGCCTCCACCCGAGTCGCACAAAAAGCTCACTCAGGCGCAAAAGGACACGCTCGCGGAATGGATCAAGCAAGGCGCTCCCTACGAAGCCCATTGGTCATTCATTCCAGCTGTCCGCCCCGATGTTCCCGCGCTCGGCAAAAAACACCCCATCGACAACTTTATCAAAGCCGGCCTTAAAGGCAGCGGACATGAAATGTCCCAACCTGCCGACAAGGCCACGATCGATCGCCGGATTTCCTTCGACCTTACCGGGCTCCCTCTTCACCTCACCGGCACTTCGGATCCCGATAAGCTCCTCGCTTCGCCACACTTTGGCGAGCGCATGGCCGTCTTCTGGCTCGACCTCGCTCGCTATGCCGACACCGCCGGCTACCACAGCGACAAAGTCCGCGACGTCACTCCTTACCGCGACTACGTCATCAATTCCTTCAACAAGAACAAACCCTACGATCAATTTATCACCGAGCAACTCGCCGGAGATCTTTTCAAAAATCCCACCTTGGAAAACTACGTCGCCTCCGCCTTCAACCGTATCAACCAAGTCTCGGAAGAAGGTGGTATTCAAGACAAGGAATACATCGCCAAGTATTACGCCGAACGCGTTCGTACGACTTCCGGCGCCTTCCTCGGAGCCACCATGGGCTGCGCGGAGTGCCACGACCACAAGTTCGATCCCTTCACCGCAAAAGACTTCTATTCGATGCAGGCCTTCTTTTCCGACATCTACGAAAAAGGCGCCTACACCGGCCATGGTTCCTACAACAAAGGAGCCGACATTAAAAACTACCCCGGCTTCAAGCTCGGCAAATTCGGACCTACTCTAAACGTCCCGTCTCCAGAGCAGGAAAAAGCACTCATCAAAGTTCAGGAGGAAAAACGCGCGCTTGAAGCAACGACCCAGAAAGAAAGCCCCGAGCTTCTCTCCGCCTTCAACAAATGGACTAATGACCTCCTTGGAAAAATCGGTTCTGGTAAACCACAGGACGTAGTCATTCTCGAGGACGCCGAACTCCCTCTTGGAGGAGCCAAAACCGTCACCAAAAATGTCTATTCCGGATCCCTCGCCCGTATTCAAACAAGCAGCGAGCTGACCCAACACATCGTCGATGCCAACAAGAAGCCCGTTACTTTGACCGAAGGCGACACCCTCTACACCTGGGTCTGGCTCGATCCCAAAAACCCACCAAAACAACTCATGCTGCAATTCCATGGTAAGGACTGGGATCACCGCGCCTGGTGGGGCGAGGATCTCATTCCATTTGGAAAGGGCAGCAAGAAGACTGACCACTACAAGGTCGGAAACCTTCCCGCCACCGGAAAATGGGTCCGCCTTGAAGTCCCGGCGAAAAGCGTCGGCCTCCCCGCAGGCTCCAAAGTCACCCAACTCGCCTACACGAAATTCGGCGGCTCCGTTCTTTGGGATCAAGCCGGTCGTCATACCAACGACTCCAACGCCGTCCTCGCCGGTCTTTCCGAGAAATCCCGTAAAGCTCTCCTCAACGTTAAGAAGGGCAAGCCCACAGATCAAGATCGCAAGGAACTCCTGACTCACTACCGCACCACCGCTCCGTCATTGGCGCCCGCCCGCAAAAAGATCGCCGAACTCATCAAGCAGGAAGAGCACCTTAAAACCAACACGCGTTCCACTCTCGTCACCCTCTCCACCGTTCCGCGCACGATCAAACTCCTCCCACGCGGCGACTGGACAGACGACTCCGGCGAAGTTCTCCTCCCTGCCGCTCCGGAGTTTCTCTCTTCCGAAGGGCAACCATCCAAAGAACGCCTCACTCGTCTCGATCTCGCCGAGTGGATCACCGCCAGGGAAAACCCTCTCACCGCGCGCGCCTTCACCAACCGCGTCTGGGCTCTCTTCTTCGGCACCGGACTTTCGCGCGACCTACAGGACCTCGGTAATCAGGGACAATGGCCCACTCACCCCGAATTACTCGACTGGCTTTCGGTCGAATTCGTCGAATCCGGCTGGGACGTAAAACACCTCGTCAAGCTCATCATTACCTCGAAAGCCTACCGCCAATCTTCCAACGCCTCGCCCCAACTCATGGAAGAAGATCCCTACAACAATCTCTACGCCCGCCAAAAC
>Ga0115013_10000151_pt1 | contig 44878 bp, 27 predicted proteins | sample SouAtlMetagenome_2_FD_88686 | JGI IMG/M metagenome (GOLD analysis project Ga0115013, IMG submission 88686) | Marine eukaryotic phytoplankton communities from Atlantic Ocean - South Atlantic ANT15 Metagenome | ecosystem: Environmental > Aquatic > Marine > Oceanic | place: South Atlantic Ocean...
CAGATCGCCCGGAACAATCAAGCTTTTCATTCCGCGACCACCGGCATCTGTCCCAATAATGTTTTGGATTTCGTCGTAAACGTTACTAGGCATGACAAATGGTTGCTTAGATACACTGGCACCAAGGAAGAACTATGTCGCTGCTCGGCCTAAAGGGGAATGAGCCTGGTCTGTAGTGAAAGTGGGAATGTTGGAAAAAACGATCCTGTGCTGAATATCGAAACAGGAACTTGCATAGCGCCTTCGTCGAATCGGGCGCGAAAAATTACAAGAAAAGCACTACCGTAGTACTCAAATTCAAATTCGAACATCTGTTTTCTCATTTGAAGAGGAAAAACGGTTAGGAAAGAACAAAAACCAATCAGCTGTTCTCAAGAATTCACAGTTTCACAAAGTGTCAAACTTCTCGACAGCAATATTGTTATTCGAAAAACAAACATGATAAGTTCGAAGCAGTCTCGCAACCTACTATTTCTCTTTGTTGCATATATTTTTATTCAATCCATTTGTGCATTTCAAAGTTCGTCTCGTGCACCATGGCAGCGAATTTTGCAGGGGAGAGGAATGATTGCAACGTCCAAGATTTCTACGATAAGTTGCTCGTCAACACGAGCTCGGCAAGAAGAAAAGGTTGATGGCGAGACAAGTTTCCTAATGAAGCCATTTACAACTACATCGGGTGAAATTGTGTAAGTTGTACGCGTGGATTTTCAAACAAGGATTCCTAGATTCTACACATGAAACTTCAAAAAAACTCACTCTTGCCTCCCCAAATTCTTGTTCTATCAAAACGTTGTGCTCTTTTCTCTGAAAGAAATCCATATAAAATTCTAAATGTGTCGCGTCAGGCTGAACGAAAAGAAATCCGAAAGGCGTACCGAAACATTTCGAAGCGATACCATCCCGACATTGTGCTGCATAAAGATGTACTCCCAGGAAATTGGTATGTATTTTATTGGTTGCGCGAAATATTCATCTCTCTCTTTGGCCTATCACTTCTCTAACATTTACATCGCTTTCGTTTTGGACAAAATTGCTCCCGTTTGTCACACAATAGCAACAACCACGATGACGTTCAGAGAGAGTGGGAACGCATTCAAATTTCCTACAATATTTTGTCCGACAAGAAGAAAAGGATGCAATATGATCGACACGAAGTAATTGCCGATCCTGCGTCCGCGATGCAACGAGCACTCGTGGGAGCCGCCGTTGCTGGTGTAATGGAAATCGGAAAGGGGATTTTCAATGTAGGATCATCGGCATTCACTCACATTATTGGAGAAGACCAGAAGACTAAAGAGTAGACAATGTGCAGTGGATTTAGTGGTAGTATAATGTTTTATCGTAAATGGTATGGTGAGCAACCATCACTGCCTCTTTGGTTGGCATAAAGACACTAATAGCTTGTATACAGTAGCACATAAGCGGTTGTTTGTTGTACCAGCAGATTGTTTTATCAGGCAATCACGACACAATTTGTGATGCAACAGGCCCTCGATTCTGGGACTCAAAAGAAGTGGCACGACTGACACTCATAGGGCTGGATCCATAACGGCTCGTCGCGGTCTGTCCGTTGACCATTTGGGATTTCCGTCCACTTGCGTTGATTATGATGTTTTTTTTTTCGAGTTTCTTTTTCTGGAGAGGTATTCGATGATGTGTCGGTCGTTTTGAAAAAACCCTCACAACGAGTTTCTTCCCTGGCATCACAACCTCAAATGAACAAACTGAAATCCCTCGTCACTCTGTTGAATTAAAATATTTCTTTCACGCATTATTGAGGGGTGATTTCATATTTGCGGTGGTAGGATTGAGAATACATCAGTACATTACGACTTCCAACGTATATTACTTGTACGATGATGTCTGGAATTTTGATTCTGTTGTGGAGTAGCTCGAGATCTACTCTCTTTTCGGTTAATGGTTTCGTATGTCCAAATTCGGCGCCAAAACTTTCGATCTTTCGAAGGAACGAGAATAGCAATCCAATCTTGCGTGCATTTTCAACAATTGGCAATTCGACAATAACAGATAGCGCTCCTACTCCCAACACTGCAATTTTAAGGGCCGAACGAAAAGAGAAAAAACGGAAGAAAAAGGCTGCAGCGGCCGCAAAAAAGCGATTACAATTTATAGGGAAAGCTAAGGCTGTTGATCGAGGGCAGTTTACGACCTACCGACCTGGAGGAGCGAGTGGAGTTTCGTTTGTGGCGAAATCGGGTCTACCACACGAGCATTTTTCCAAGCCATTCACAGTTCTAGGGATTGAGAGCTCGTGCGATGATACAGGTGCAGCTGTTGTACGATCTGATGGAGTAATTCTCGGAGAAGCTCTTGCGTCACAGTCTCATATACACGAAGAATGGGGAGGAATTGTTCCCGGACTTGCCAAGTCTGCTCACGAAGAAAATATTGACAGGGTCATCGATGATGCTCTGAAAAAAGCTGAAACAACTCTTGAAGAAATCGATGCTATCGGTGTAACTGTTGGTCCAGGTCTAGAGCTCTGTCTTCGGGTTGGCAGTGAGAAAGCTCGTCAGCTTGCAACGGATTTCAACAAACCTTTCGTCGGCGTTCATCATCTTGAAGCACATATTCTCATGGCTCGAATTGAAAATCAGAAGGACCTTGAATTTCCATTTTTAGCTCTACTTGTATCTGGAGGACATTGTCAATTGCTAAAGTGCATAGGTATTGGTCGATATTCTGTTATCGGGGGGACTTTGGATGACAGTCTTGGGGAATGCTACGACAAAACGGCACGTTTGCTGGGTCTACCTGTTGGCGGAGGTGGGGGTCCTGCATTGGAAGCTCTTGCTAAAGATGGCAACTCAACAGCAATATCTCTGACTATCCCTTTACAAAAACGACAGGATTGTGACTTTAGCTATGCTGGGTTGAAAACGAATATTAGGAGAGCAGCAGAAAAACTTGCCTTGGAGAGGGGTGTTGAATCAGTATCGGAACTCTCTCGAGAGGATAAAGCTGATCTGGCAGCTTCATTTCAGAACACTGCAATCATTCATTTAGAGCAGCGTCTCAAGCGAGCAATTAAATTGATGGAAAAGGATAAGATAAATACCCTGGCTGTTGTGGGAGGGGTAGCTGCAAACCAAGAACTCCGACGGAGGTTGCAAAATATATGTGTCCAAAGTAAATGGAGCATGGTTGTGCCTCCACCTAGATTGTGCACCGATCAGGGTGCCATGGCATCATGGGCTGCAATAGAAAGGTTGCGATTGGGAAGTTCCGACGATCCGTCGAATCAAGATGTATATGCAAGATATCCTTTCTCATCTTACAACACATAGTCCAGAAACAAACAGATAGAAATTATTTATATATTCTAATGACCTATATGTTTATCACTAATTACATGTGCCTCGTCTTCTGAAAGCTTTATGAAAAACGTTTATTCCGAAAATTAGAGCATTCAATAGATTAACGCTCGAAGAGCTGCCTCGACAACGTTGCCTCCTTTTGTTTCAAGTGAAACCTCTCTTAAAACTCTTTCCGCAACCTCCTCGGACACTTCAAGCTCCGACACTATCAGCGCAACATCTTCTTTCGATATAGTTACAGCTGCTAAAGCAGCTGCTTTATGATCGTTCACTTTCTTCGCAGTAATTAACCCGATAGCTTCTTGCGCCTTCGCTGTGTCGATTTCAGCCTCTTAAGAATGAGATATAATAATGTGAGATACATAAACCCTGTGCGAATGGCACAAAATCGACAATTGGGCCTCACCTTTTACAACGTCAGTGACGCTATCAAGCTGTTTCGCTTCTGCCTCGGCTGCCATTATTTTCTTTTTTGGGTATATTGAGTTCTGATTCGGTGACTAAAAACTTGATGCGAATCGACAATGCTTTGTTTTTCGATGATAACAACAACGATTTATCGTCTCAACAATTTGTAAACTCGGTTAGTTGTAAGAACTGCAAACTTGATCAGATACAACGTTAGTAAGGACGATTGATGTTTGTGTTTGGCTGTTGAACGGATTTTGGGCTTGTACTGCTCCGCGCGTACGTAGTTCGGTTCCTCAGAAATTACGATACCATCAAAAAATGAACGAACGAAGAAACTCGAACTGAAAAATATTTCCTGCCAAAAATTTGGTTGATGTGCAGAGAAAAGGTACGGTTGATACAGAATAAGATGAAATAAACTTGACTCGTCTGTGAAACAAAGGCTTGCTGGCGATTAGAATAGCAGAAAGATTTCTGGATTGTTTTTACTGTAGAAAGCAAGATAAACTAATAATCATAATTCAATTTACATTTTAAAATTAGCATGCTTCATAACCTCGGCTGTGTAGCTTTCGGTTTCAAGCACTGACCTTGCTAGTAACTTGTGACATTGTATGATAGAGATAACACTTATGCCTTGGGATTTTTGTAGCCGCCTGCGGGTGCGACGTTTTTCGAATTTGTATCACTGTATTCCTTTAGGAAAAACCGTGAACTCTTCAAATCAAATCCCTTCTTTGCTGGTGGGTCGTTTCCGCTCACAAAACCAATCAAATTCAAAGTATTGAAAACCCATATGCTGCCTTGCCTTCCACCTGATCCACTATCATCCCAAATTTTAGCCAAGTAGCCACTTGGTTTGCACCAATCTCGAGGTACACAACGCATGCATTTCACATCCGGTTGTTTGTCAACCTTGCTACCAATAAATCCAAGAGCGACGAATTCGTCGCCAGGAGGTACGGGTTCCCACGCATAGAATGGATTACTTCCGTGTGTAACACTCCAAGCGAGGCGGAAACGTGCTGGATGCGGCATAAATTTATCCATTACATGAGGCAACCAACTACTGCCACCGACCCAACTGCCAGTAGTATCAGTTGCCTCGATACACAATCTTTCTTTCCCATCACGATTTGGATTGTCATACCCAGAACCTGCAAAATGTCCAAGTGAAAATGAACCTTTGTTCTGACGGAACGCACCGTTTTGAATGACGGGTTCCCATACACTAATTTTCTGTCGCGACATGCTTCCTCGGCTATTCCAAACCATATTGAATTTAGTAACTTTTCTGACCTTCACCTTCACAGCTGCTAGAACTGGAGGTGGGATGTTGACAACCCTCTTCTCTTTGTCATTTGATGGCATTGGTGGTAACGGCATACCATTGTTGAATGCTGCAGCATTGGCAGCCATTGTACCATCATCATCGAAGCCAACGGCTGCTTTGAATTCATCAAGATTGATGTATCCATCTTGGTCTTTATCCAGCTCCTTCATAAAGCCGAGAAGAAGAACTTGATCCAATGGGAGCCCAAGCCATGCCAACCCGCGCTTGATGTCATCATAATTCAACAAGCCATCTCGGTCCCTGTCAATGGCATTAAAACAGTCCCTCGGATACATACCTCTTGCTTTCAGCATTGCGGTGATTCTTCCTGAGGCTATCTTATAGTTCAGCATATGGTGCTCATCAGCTGTAATGAATACCTTTGATAAGGCGGAAGTAGAAGGATCTTTTTGTTTTCGACGACGATTACTTCGAATTTCAACAAAATAATTGTAACGCTTCTCCAAATCATTCTCTTGGATAGCTCGAAGCAGGAGACTGACATCTCGTGGTGTGTAGTTGAGCGAACTGTCGATGAATCGATAGCAGGCTTTAGCAGTAGAATCTTGGAAGTTATTGGCTTGCTGATAACCGTATGTTGAATCCAACATGGTTTTATCCGTCCTCAAAGCAACGGCGCAATCTCTTCCAGGAATCAATGGAAGAGAGGTTTGCTGGTGCATAACAGCACGCATACACTCAGCCTCAAACAATGATAGAGCAACGTAGTATCTACCAGATTGCACACGGTTGTAGAGGCGTTGTTCCAGCAATCTCTTCAAATCTTCGAAAGAAACAGGGCGATGTGCAAATTGAGGCATTTGTTGGAAAAATTTGTCACCCTCTTCGCCATCTACGTCGACATCTACAGCTTTCAAGACTTCTTTCAGCTCGGCGAATGAAATTGTTCCGGAGTGATTGTTATCAGCACTAGAAAAAGCTCTTTTCAGCATCTTCTCCTGCGTCTTAGAAAGGGCCTTTCCAGCTGCAGTAACCTCTTTTACAACTCCTCTAGATGGAATAAAATCCATGGTAACAATCACGTTTTTCAAACGGCGATGAGTTTTGCTACTCCATCCCTTGTCATAGTAATTCTTCGAAAGGTATAAGTAGTCAGGAAACTGCATACTCACACCCTTTGAAAACAAATAATTTTTCACGGAAAATTGACTTGCTGGATAAAAATAGGTTTGCCACGATCGAACCTCATTTCCTCCGAGATTGAGCTTCCATTTGCCATGATCATCTGAAAAGGGAAGAGAAAGTGATTCTACCTTCCACGGATCTGGATTCTCGCCGTCGCGGGAATATTTCTTCTTTTTCGGGGATTCGTCCACAACTTCTTCTTCCTCTTCTTCTTCCTCTTCTTCTTCTTCCTCCTCCTCCTCTTCTTCCTAAAATTCGACAATAAAATTTAATATGAATAAGATAGTCAGGATGAGATCAACAGTTGCAACTACATAAACACCAACATCCACTGCTTGTTTAGTACATACCTGTTCCTTAAGAACTTCCTCTTCTGACACCTGTTCTTTGCCCAAATTAGCATCTTGATCTTCATCACCAAGTTCTTCAACTACAGGACCCATGGGACGTTTCTTTGCAAGTCCTTCAGAATTTACTAACACCATCAATATTTTGTCAACTACAGCCTTATCGTAATCGTTCACAATAAAATCTTTCCTTCGGATCACACTGTTGCGCAACTGGTCCGAAAGAGGTACTGGGACAGGGATGCTGTTCTGCACTGTAAAGTCCAATCGTTCCGAAAGAATATCAATTGATTTCTGAATAACTTCAACCCCAACCAATTTCATTCTCGCAGCAGATCCACCAGAATTTGGTAGTACAAGTGTTTTGATTGCATCAATGTCATCTGCAAAAAGACTTTTAGTCCCCTTTAGCCATTCGTCGAATCCTGATGTCGCGGCATCTTTTTGAGTTCCTGCAGATTTTGCACTAAGATTTGCAAATTCCTTCATTCGTGCTGAAAAAGCGAGCTGGGTCAGTTCTCTATAATTACCTGTGAGAGTTTTGTACGCTCGTTTCCTGCTGACATTGTCAATACTCTGTTGACAAAGCATCTTAAACTGCATGTTTTCACTTTTCATTCCGTTTACGGTAAGCCAAGCAGATACGTTTACAAGCAATTGCCGGCCACTACCTGCCGCTTGAATTGGAGGGGCTGCTGAGAGGGGGTTTGCTAAGCTTAGTAAATCAGAGGCATATCCACCGGTTGGTGCTGGTGGTTGCACTTGTTGGGGGGTTTGTGACTTGCTTAACTTCACTATTTGATCATTAATCAAACGCATCACCTCGGGGATGATAAAGAGTTCAATCGTCTGGCCTTTGCCAATACCACGCATTCTATATGCCCCTTGAGCATAATCTCTGAATGTCATGTCCTTACCCAGCGTTAGAGCAGCTCTGGCATCGATACATTGGTGAATATCCATTCCAGTAGTGTGGATTTGGTCATAAAAAGAGAAACGCTTGTGCGGAGGTATTCCAGACTGGTTTAGTCTCACGACATTCATTCCGTGCCTCATAAGGATCATTTTTCTATCTTTGTGGTCAAGAAATACGACTCCCTCAAATTCACTTGAGAGCCCATTTGCCAAAAGATATTTTGCAACATCAAAGTTGCTCATGCCAGTAATTAGGGCACCACAATCTAGTAGAGCATGGAACGGAGGTTTAGCTGTTGCAATATCGTCTAACAACGTCGATGCATTCCATTCGGCCGACAACATTCGGCTCGACACAATATATTCACTTGTCAAAGTATCGAGAATTTGGCCATCAACACCTTCATCATATTGACATTGACCGAGTTCTTCTGGTAACAAATCACTTGGCGTTCCACTGAAACCAAGCCGCTTATTGAACAACATCTCACCACCCAGGTCTTGTCCTGATGCACTAATTTTTTCGTGGTGGTGCTCCATAGTCAGAGGAAATACAAATTGATCAAGATAGTATTCTATGACTTGCGGTTGCTCTCGAAGAAGATTGAACGTGACACTCATGTGATTTTCATCCTTTAGATCAAGTAAATGAAGAGGCCAAAGATCATCAGATCCCCGGTCACCTCTTCCAATAGGACCAACCGAGTATGCTTTGATGTCTCCAAGTCCACTACCACCAGAATCTTCTCCCTCTCTTGGCCCACGAACTTTTCCTCCTGCAGCTTCAACCCACTGTTTGTACAGAAGTGCTGCCGGGCGTTTGTGATATGGTCCAAATTCTGCATCAAGCTTTTCACGAAGTTCAAGCAAGACGTTTTCGAAATCTGACATCCTCATTTTTTCATATCTATAAGCTAAAATTGTTAATCCAATCACAATGTCAGGATGAGAAAACTGACTAGCACGACTTGGAATATCCTTTCCTATGAAAGGAACCGCTGCTAAACGCCTTGCAAGAGAAACATTCTGTTCTGTACTATTTCTGAGATCTTGTTTCGTCAATAGACCAAATGAAACTCTATTTATCTTGCTCAAGACATGAGGAATGAAGTTTCTGAGCAAATCATGGCTAAGGTTCAGCATTTTCATATACTCATCATCTAACGCAACTTGAACAGCCGATGCTGCTTGACGGTCTTTCAATGGACCGTTCATCAGATACGAAAGCAAATATTTATCTTCGACTGATGGGAGTCTCTTGTTTCTCAAATACACCAATTGCCATCTTGCGAGGAGAGGCTTCAATTTCTTGTGATAAAATTTGCGATTCAACAAGACCAAGTGCGGTGTTCTCTGCATAGCCTTGTTTGCGACACCTTCTTGAATCACCATCGACACGCTATCAAGAATAGATATAGCTTCCCTACTATCTTTGAAAGCAACTGACATTTTCCCTTCCGTGTGGTAAAACACGGCATCAAGAATGTGCCATTGAATATCCCAACGAAGACCGATTCCAAGTTTTGATCTCGAGTAATCAATCGGATCCTTCAATCCAATAGGCCAATTCAGTTCACTCTTTAGTGGGTGCAAAATCAGATCAACTTCGTCAAGTAGTAGTACGCCGCTCCGAAATAGTTTCAATATTTCTGTACAGTAAAATACATCTTCTGGATTTACATGAGTTTCGACGACTTCCGATTGATCCCTGAAACGTCTAGCTATTGCTGATAATGAAAAGTTACCGAAAATACCGTTATTTCCAGGTTGTCTCGTGCCTCCTCTTCCAAATTTGTTTTCTTCAAGCACCTTCATCATTTCTACAAATTTCAACATGAACGATTTAATACTGGTGGGGGTAGCACATATTACTGCTCGACTATCTCGAGCCTTACAAAGCTTCAAGTATAAGTCTTTTGTAATAGGTGTTCCTCGGTTGAACGTGAAAGTAAAAATTGGTTTCCGAACCACGGCTGCGAACTTTTCTCTCATTACACTTCTAGAGAATTCAAGCAGCGCATGAGGAACAACTTGCGTGACTAGTTGCTGTCCGTCAGCAAGCATTAGGGCAAGTAAAGGCGTCACAACAGTAGTTTTCCCCGCACCCATGATCATCTGATGGCACATGGACTGATTATTGTTTCGAAGAGAGTTGAGAAATTTGTTGACGAGAATAACTTGGCTTTTGCGCAATAGAATAGAGTAAGTGAATTCGAATACGAGGAACCTTGGGTCAAACTCAATGAAGTTTGGATTAGATGGATTGACTTTCATGAAATGTCTCTCGTTGGTAATATCTGTAGCAACCTTCTGTGACTGAAGTTTTATCTCTTGGCATACTCGAGCACGTCGCGCTGGGTCATTGTCTGACTGCTTTACACCTCTTACGAGATTCACAAGTTTCGTTAGACTAACATTGACAAAGAGAGAGAAGGAATGAATGTGAGTTTGCTGCCATTAATTTGATAGAAGTCATCATTTATGATACTTTCTGATATCAAAAAATTACCTTGTAAGGGCTCGATCAGTCTGACTAATTCGGATGGAAGTAAGCATTGCAACAATAGTGAGGCTAGTTACTGTTTTATACGCAACGCCAGACATGTAGGGGTTCAAAGATCGAATGTCATGGTCAGCAGTAGTAGAAAGAATAGACGCTACCAATAGTTCAAACCAAGCCGCAGGCTCTTTCTCACTAACTTGTCCCAGTCTAAAGCGTAGAAAGTTTATTTCCCCGTTTGGTCCACTAGAGTTGGGCGTATCACTTCTCTCGTCACTTGTTGCAATAGCCAAGGCACGGTTCATGAGATTCCACAGCGACTTTCTGTCAAATGCCATTGCTTGGTTCAGCCCTTTGATCAGATTGTCTAGCTGCCCCATCGCTGTACTCAGCGCGGCTGGATTCGAATAGAAGGTATCCACCTCCCTAGGAGCAAATCCAATAAGAATGGGTTTCTTCTCAGAATTAGTCTTCTGAGCATGCTTTAATACATCAGCGGCCACTCGCGACAATGTGGCTTGAGAGCAATGTGTCTGTGAAGCACGATCGCCCGAAACATCGAATGGAATTACTCCAGAAACTGCAGACATTCCTAACTCATGGCGAGTTAGGAAATTGACATATTTTTCTAGTTTCATGGGCGCCAAGGGCCTTGAAGCAAAGGCTTGAAGTTGTTTTAGAGGAATACTGACAGCTGCGCAATTTTGAATATCCAACTGAAAAACAGAGCGAGAGTAATCAGTTATCCTTGGTACAACCCAAAGTCGATGCTGAGAGTATGACTGGGGCCGAGTTAGAATCATTGCTGTCCGCGGAATAGATTCTTTCATTGCCTGAGAGTTTACCATCATCTTTTGAACATCCTCTCTTTTCAAAAAGACGTGTAATTGCTCGATTAGACGACTGACAGCGTCCTTACCCTGAAACATACCCTTGATCTTGTTCATTCCAACATCGATCTGAAATTTGGGAATATTTGGATGGCCTGCTATATTCGGGTTCTCGGCGAGAATTCGAAGAACAGACATTTCCGCAGATCCATTCTTGAAATCTGAGGGTGGCAAAAGACGAAACAAAATTCGTCCCCAATTATGAGGTCTATCACTAGGGTTTAGCTTAAACGCCACAGTACTGGTCAAGAGATCATACATGAGCGGAAATCCATATCTTGAAGAAGACAATTCGATACCAGAGTTCAGCGCAGAGTTGATGAACTCAAGCGCCCGAAGTCCTCCATACGCAACTTCTTCCTAAGAAACAAAAATGTACAAAGATAATCCCTGTTAGATATAGAGAGGAATACTGTGTACGTGACCAAATAAAATGTTAAGATACTCACTTCTTCTGGTCTGTTGTAGGCAGCACCAAATAATTTTGCAGAAATCATCGTCTTTTTCGGGTTTGTGATAATGGTCATATCAGGACCCCGATCAAAGTTTTCAATCATTGGTGGTCTCTCTGTACCCAGCTTTACAGTTAAACTCTTATTGTCAGGTAGAGTAGCCAAACTACTGACAGCTGTTACAAAGGCTTTGCGGTTCAAAAGGGTGAGCGATAGCCTTCCCCTCGCATTAGGTTTGCAAAGCTGCAGGATGAGCATTTCTTCTTCGGTTGTTAATCTACATGCAGAGGACACAAATACGTGTTTCTTCGCATATTCTTCCATTTCCTCTGCAACACTCCATGGACATTTCATTGTTGATTCTTCCCCTAACCCTACAGTTACGACTGATAGTTTTAACCGACACGCGTGTGCATCAGGGTGATAATCGTTACCTAAAAATTCGAGTTGATTGAATATTTGTTGCTATCGAAAGATATTGCATAAGGTGTGAGCTCGAAAAGAAAAATGGAGGCTCATCCAACTCAATTCAGTATATTGCATGCCTACTTACCTCTTCAGGTGTAAGTTCCTCGCTTACACAAGATTCCATCATTTTGAAAACATCTTGATACGAACCGGTTATGAAATGCATCAGCATTAAGTATAAAGAAGATGCTAGAGAAGGTGTCACCAAGAATGATCTCGAATTATGGATGGGATAAAGGTAACAGCGTACTTCGCCGATATTGTTGATCCATTCTTGATTTCTACGATCCAAGAGAACTTGTACAGACAAGCGAGACCCATCTGTATGTAACCTTCGAGGCAATGCACATCCAGGCATTAATATAAATAAGTCATTCTCGGCATTCTGTAAAACAACGAAGTGCGAAACATCACCAAGCAATTTCTCGGCCATCTCTCGCGACTCGCTTGAGGTCGCAATAAATAGCCCATCATAATCATTACTGTATATTCTGCACTCCTTCTGCCCATCAGCAGTCACAAATTCTCTAGGTTTGAATGACAAGTTCACTCGGGGTAGCTCAATATAGTCAATCGAGGCATGCGAATGTGCTGTCTGTACCTTAGATTGGCTCCAAATAAGTACGTGTGCAAGGTTATCTAGCCTAGAAAGCATCATGCCGACTCTCTTAAGCAGTGAAGATGGAGGCGCCGACACCACATTCAAGAGCGTGAGGATCGGACGGTTAGGATCCCTAAGCTCGGTCAAAGGATCAGAATTCAACACGGGAATTCTTTGAACTAATGCTTCAGCACCAGTATTACAAAACCCAGTGGTGTCGAGACCTGGATCCTTGGATAGCGTTATTTTCAATCGAGTTGACGACAAGTCGCCATCGTTTTTCAGTGGATCATCCTCGTCCTCGTCTTCGTCATCCTCTTTGTTAGAATATTTTGTCTTCTCATAACCAGTAATATCATCGTTTTCACTTTGCCAGAACATATACTTCTCAATCAGTGAACTAGGAATTAAACCTGCCAGGAATCTTTCAGGTAAAAACGTCTGTGTTCCCAAGTCAGAGCTGAGTGCTCTTGTGACAACCAATGAAGGTGATGGATTGACAGTAGTCATCGGTACACCTGCAGACATCGATAGGATACCGCCCACACGATCAGGGTACGGCTCACCATTCTGTACTTCGTGTAATGAAGTAGACAAGTTGGAGGCGTACTCGACAACTCGCATGTGCCGTCGTCCGTATTCCACTATATTGAAAACAGTAATCGCGGGTGGATGTTGCCAAATCACAACCTCTTTCAAAGTATGCGTTGAGATAGAATTGGCACTTTTTTTGTTTTCTATCCATCCAGTAAGGACGACATATGGTTCAACTGAGAAATCTTTGTTTGACATGTATAACACCACTTTGGGTAATATCAGAGGAAGCTTATCCTTCAAAATTTCTGCAATCCAGCTTTCACCACTTCTCAAACCTTTTGGAAATTTTCTTGAATACTTAGGATGCATGAATTCTTTCAATTCGTGATAGTTTCTCTGATCAGGACCCCATGATTGGACATCATACCTACGCCCCACAAGACGCCACCAGTAGCGATTTGTAGTATGCATGACCTCAGCGCAGGCGAGATCCTTTGCATTCTGAAGAGCTATTAATCTTGTTGGTTCGAAGTCACGGTCTTCCATAATATTTGGATCAAGTAAAGTCATCTTGTGATTCTGGAGTGTGAAGTCGCTCAGCTGTACATTCACTTCAATTCCTACAGCTTTAGTAGTTACATATAGCATCCATTCTTCGTAACTCTGCCCGGCTTTTGGGATTCGATATGATCCATCCCGAAGTTTAATATCCTCTGTGTCCGGTACGAATCTTCCATAGCAAGTCGTATGACCAATACTTTGCCATTGTCGTTGTTTTAGTCCTGATTCTTCAATGTCTCTACCGCCAGTTGCTGTTGCAATTTGAACAACAGATTCCATGGCATCATTTCCTTTCTCCTTGTTCTCCCGGATAAACCTCAGAATATTGTATCGGTGGTTTTGAATGGTGTCGAAGATCTCAGACTGAGCAATTTGAATTGACGGCGGAGGCTGTGTTGGGTTATGCTTGTCCTGGAGATCGTCGTAAACCTTGCTACTGAAGCGAAGGTTTATCGTGAGAAAAACCTGCGATGACAAAATAATCGAAACGGCTCGATAATCAAGATCTTCATAGTCATAGTTTTTGAAAAGGTACAACAGATGTGCATGCACAAGGCAAGCAGATTCAATATTCTTGGTCTTGTTCTTATTTCTGGAGGGATCTATCCAATATTCAAGGATTGGAATTGCCTGAGCATCGAGCATTGCTCGAATTTTCTTTAGTGAAGAGTCTATCTTCAGCTTGTCAAGCGATTCTAATCCACGAGGTCGTGGTTGTCCGGGAATACACTTCTTCGAGGCATACTTTAAATATCCTTCGATTCGCACAGCCAGTCGAATCGCATATAGAATAAGAGGACCTGAAGATGACTTCTTTGTGTACTTCCCGACGTCCATGTCCAGTGCACGCTCTAGAATTTTTACGACACAAGATGTGACCACGTCTGGAGACTTAGCAATTTCATTGAAAAGAGTTCCGTGGGCTGTGGCAAGTAATGCTTCGAGTCTATCGAAGTCCTTTATAGGAATTTCATTGACGATATCGATGAAGTCCGCCGGCTTCCATCTACCAGGTTCGAAAATAGCAGCATCAACTATCATCTGCAAAGATTTTGTTCGAAGTGCCGAAAGTCTACCAGGATCACCATTTGCAAAAAAATCTAAAATGAGTGGAATCCTGATGTATGGCACTGTTAAGAACTGAACGAACTTTTCGGCGTCCGATGGTGACAAGACATGACCGAATGTGGGTAACTGTTTGTTATCAAGATGCAAAATGTCGTCTTCGGTTCGAACAGATACCTGCTTTCCACTATAATGAGGTAAAAATATGAGGGAAAGGTAAGTTCAATCTGACCCAAAAATGTCACACAAGATATTAGGGCAAGAAATAATACGTACCGCTTGGTTAAGTATTTATCACCGCACGAATTGACGACAGTAGTCGGATCGGCAGCCGATAAACGCGACCGAACAGCTCTTTCTTTACTGCTAAAAAGAGATAGAAATCCTTTGAATTGTGATTCAGACTTTACTTCTTGAGCAACAACTTCGACATATTCCTGAGGATGGTCTTCAAAAGCCCTCACGTCATAATACCTTCTTGGGTCTTCCTTGTCCTTCTCGTTTCTCTTTAATCTCCAGTGAAGGGTAGCATCGGATGGTAGCCATGTTTTGTTCTTCGGGATATCCTCGGCAGTTTGTGATGTACCCGAAACTGCATGTTTGAAGTGAAATACAATGTCACGAAAGTATCCGAATTCCGGTAGAACTTCTAAGATTGAACCGTTTTTTCCAGAAATCAAATTTGCTGTATGATTCAACATTGCTTCGTCCGTAGCAGGATATGGTCGTACAAGAGCGAGTTGTATAGAGAGTTGCGTCGCAAGTATCATATCACCTTCTGTAGGAACCATACTATTGTCAAAGTTGAAAATTGTATTTCGTTTGACTCCATGCTCATTGAACGTCATCGATCGTAAATAGTCTAAGCATCTAAACCGAAGAGAACATAAGTTTGGATCATAAATTGGAAGATTAGATCCTAAAGTATCAAAGGAACCTGCTTCGATCGCAAAGGCCTGTGTTGGGCCCTCGCACAGTCCAGAATAATGGAGTGCAAATGCAGAAGGGTCGTCCACGGCCTTCACACGACAGATAGCATCTGCGATACATCCCGCACATGCAAAGGTGATCGAACGGATAGCTATAAGACCTCGTGATTGTTGAACGCAGGCCGTTGCTGCAGAGTAAATTCGACAAATACGTCGGATGAGAAATAGCAAATTAACTTGTGTTTCTCTCCTCATTTCGTTCTTACGCCAAAAGCAGTATCTCGGATCCGTGTGGGGCATGGGGAGCATAACTGTGATAGCGTATTGAGCAGCCGATGCTGCAAATGCAGGAGAATTTTTAATCAACCGACGTTGCTGAAGTAAAAGACTACATGCATCTGCAACGCGTTGCAACGACGACGACGCGGTCATGAAGTCAATTGCCACATGAGGCAACTTTTCATCGGTCAAGACAGCTGGGATCAAGATTGGATCTGGTCTCGGATCTCCCATCAATTTTTTCACGACATTTTCATAATCATCACGGCGCAATCTTCCAAAAAGAGGGTATGCAGCTGAACCAGCATCAGTTCGCAGAGACTTGATGCTACCTTTAGAAAAATCGTCGTTTAGAGCCGACTTCGACAATCCATGACTGTACTGATCCATCGCCTTTGACGCCGTCACACCAAGCTTTCTCTGAAGCTTATCAAGAAGGTCCCAAGTACTGGATAACGAATGACCGAGCGTCCCATCCCCGACAGTGTTAGCATTCATTGTCGAAGCGAAGTTGGCAAGATTCCTTCCCGTCAACTTCAGAATTCGTGTATCCTCAGGATCCATCGATGACGGAGGAGCCCTTTCGATCTCAGCATAAGCTAAATCAACCGCTGCATTCATCAACAAAAGAGACGAGTATTTCGACGACCTCATTCCACTTTGAGGGGTAGTTGTCATGGCCAACTTGGCAAGTGGATGAAAGGAAGAAGAAGCAATTGGATCAGGGATTTCCAGATACTCTGCTGGACCTTGATCGAAATTAGACCGAAGGGGCTGAGAATTCAAACTGGGCAAAAGTTTCGTGTACAAAAATTCAGCAGAGTTGTTTTTGTTTGGATAAACTTGCATCCGGAAGAGGATGGTCCAAAAGGTTGAGTCCAATACCCTGCGACCTGGAATATTCCATACCGTAAGCGCAAGTTGCTTCAGTTGCCGACCAGTTTCTGAGTCAAACGTAGATGGGTGATACTGCAATCCGTCTTTGCCCGTATTGCATACAGTGAAGCTATACTTATTACCCCCACAATTCCGAACAATATACAAGCATAAGTAATGGTAATCGGGCTGCTGCCAACCTCCTGGGACCACAAGTTGCTGGTCTGCTTCAAGATTCTCAAGCAACGAAACAAATACGTTCATAAAGTTCAAAAAGAGCCCGTCGAGTGCTTTACCCGAAGCACCAGCAGAGTGGGGAAGAAGAGATATGAGCTTTACACAGGCTTCGCAGGCCATGTGATTCCATTTCAAAAAGGCAAGTGGACCAGAAGCCTCGTTATTTTTGACACGAAACGAGGCAAAACGTCCTATCCCCGTCTTAGTAGCCTCTTCCGACTGAGCGACTACATGGCATACAAAGCTAAGAGCCTTTGCAAGCTGTTGATATCCTGCATTGCGATCGGCCAACTGCTCTTCACTGAGTGGAAATCGTCTTACGTAAGTTTCCAAATCCATGAGAGCCCAAAAGGGTGGTACTCGGAAAATTGGTGAGAATTTTCGTGTTGGTAATCCCCCGGTAGTTCCAGCAAGAAAGTCAAAAGCATTAAAGCTTGGTCCGACACCACCGGACCCACCAGCTGACAATCCAACCTCAACCTCACCTGATCCGTCATTAGTTTGGAGGAGCGCTACCCCACTTGATCCAATTCCAGAAGTAGATACCTGTTGTTGTTCCTTTTTCAGCTCTTCTTTCTCTTTTAACATCTGAGCTCTGAGCTTCGCCTGTTCCTTCTCTCGAACCTTCCTGGCTTTCACCTCATCCTTGGATAATGCCACAGGTTTTGCCGAGGCCGTTGGATTGGTATGCATCGGTGTTGGCGATTTAGATTTTGACCTCTGTTGTTGTGGTGGCGGCGGTGAAGTCGCAGACTTAATTGGGTTCACATTGTTTGGAGTTGGTGACTTCGATGACGGTCGTGAAGTGGGTGTGTTCACGGGGGGTACCGGTGATTTTGACCGTGATTGTTGCCGAACAGTAACGTACTTCGAATCAGGAATCGTTGCTATCGTTGGTGTCGCCACATTCGTTGGTGTCGCCACACTCATATTTGTTGCCAAACTCATATTTGAATTCATACTTTGGCTGATGCTTTGATTAGTAGTCGACAAGGGTGGTGGTTGTTGTTGTTGCATAGGAACAGCAGGAGCAGGAGCTGTTCCCATGTTTTCTAATCCTGCGAAAGGATCAGCAGGAGCAAGAGGAATGGTCTGTCGCTGCGGCTGAACCATGCCGTGACCTTGATAGTTATGACTTTGTCCTTGTGCTGCATAAGATGCAGGACTGGGCTGACCATAAGATGCAGGACTGGGCTGTGGCTGACCATAGGCTGGAGCTCCCTGAAAAGCGTTCGCAAGTGACGGGTTCACAGGCGCAGGAGCAAATTGTTGTTGCTTGACCGAAGGTGCAAAAGTTGCATTTTGCATTCGTTGTTGCATCGACATTTGCGGCTGCACTTGAGGTGTCGGGGCAGTCGTTACTTGAGGAGCCATTGGCTTGACGTAGGCAGGTGGGAACCACCCTTCCTTGCCATTGCAAGACCCCCACCACCATGCCCCTGTTTGGTTTGGTTTCGCATTAATGGTTGCTCCCTTTGGGAAAGATAGCTGACTTTGCCTCGCATCTCCTTGAAACGGATGCTTGGTAAGGTAAATCTGGGGTTGCGCCATAGGTGTTGATTTGGATTTTTCTTGTTCTCGGGCTTCAGCTATTTCTCCAGCTTGACGTAATTAAAGTTGGTGCTGCCACGACAAGAAAGCGATGAACAGATCTTCAATTCGTCGCTACACCTTATCGTCCTACAGCACTTTGCGTCTATACAGTTTCTCGTTTAGTGTGCAACTGGGAATACTAAAAGACTTCTGTAGGATCTAAATCAATAATATGGAGCCTCAATAATGGAAAGTCTATGTCCTTCCGTACGCTTCGAACGCATTATTTGATCGTGCCAATTCAACTCCGTCTTTCACAACGCAAATGATATCCTAAAACAAGTATCCGGTAGGCAGGAGGGCGTGCGCGCTAACGTGTGAAGATTCTTTGAGGTTTCTGGATAGAGTTGAGGTTGATTGGACACTTCACCGAAAGCTGGTGAAAAGAAAAATTGCAAATCTGAACCATAGCAAAGGACAGGTAAGCAGTTCAACTCTTCGGGATAAACAGGATAACATGTCTGGATTTTCAAGAGAGCAACTTCAGATTCATCCACTCTCAAAAGAGTTTTCCTGCCTAAAATTGTGGATTCCCGACTCTGAGCGTCATGTGGTAGTGGTTGCCTTAGATCGAGTTCGAAAACGAAATGCTATTTCTACGGTGATGTGGAGAGAGATTGGTGAAGTCTTCTCAATATTGGGACGAACAGGTGACGACTGCCGTGCAATTATCTTGACCGGGGCGGGGACAAAGGCGTTCACGTCGGGTATTGATGTCACCGACGAATCGTTCGGCCTGGCGGCCAACGAAGATTCAGAATCGTCGTCAAATTACGACGTGGCACGGAAGGGGCTGAAATTCTATCCACAAATTCTCGAGATGCAGAAATGTTTCACAGCTGTTGAGGAATGTCCTGTACCAGTGATTGCTGCCATTCAAGGAAGCTGCATAGGAGCTGGTGTGGATCTCGCATCCGTTTGTGATATACGTATCTGCTCCAATACGGCTAAGTTTTCCGTTCGTGAAGTTCAAATAGGATTGGCGGCGGATGTCGGTAAGTAATCTGGGGACTTCTTTATTTCATTTCTCTCGCAACACACGGTTCATTTGGTGTTTACTTATTTCAAAACTTAACATCAAAATTTTCAAAAGTGGAAAGTGATTTTATCTCTCACACTATTTGTTGCGGCGACTGTATCTTTAGGTACGCTCCAACGTTTTCCAAAGATCACCGGTAATGATTCTCGTGTGCGAGAGCTTTGTCTAACTGGAGAAGTCTTTTCGGCAAAAGAAGCACTGATGATAGGGTTTGTATCTCGGGTTACTGATAGGTTAATGGGAGATGCTTTAGAATTGGCAAAGAAAATTTCCGCTAACTCGCCAGTCGCAGTCATTGGAACAAAAAGGTCGTTGGTGTATAGTAGAGATCATACAGTCGCTGACGGGCTAATACACGTAGCGACACACAACACTTCCGCGCTCATGACGGACGACATTTCTACGGCAATTGTTTCGTCTATGCAAAAAAAAGCTGCGAAATTCCGAGAGATACCAAAGCTAAGCAAGTTATAGCGAGAAAAAGTTCAGAGGCGTTGCTTCTCAATATTCTATTCAAGCAGGTATTGTTGCATTAGCTCGATCGTAGTTGAATAGTTGTTCATATTCAGAGGAGTTCACTTTGGGCGAACAAACCGGGTACCTCTAGAGCTATATGAGCGTCAGACTTTAGTGAAGATCCATCTTTATCCGTATCATTGGTCTCATCGGGGTAGAGCATCTGCAACACAGGTACGAGCTTAGATGCAGCAGGAATATTCGAAGGTGTGATGGTCATAAAATCGAAAGCGTGTATGACTCTCGTATTAGAGAGCGAGGAAGGAGGAGCCTTCGGATAGCGCTGAGAAAAATGAGTTAAAATAGCAGTTTTTGCATTCATATCTTTAGCAACCCTCAAAGCTTCTCCCGCCGTAGAATGACGCTTCACGACAGCATCAGCCTCCATACCATCAGCAAAGGTTGCCTCATGGATCAATATATCCGCGTTATAGGCAGCCTCGGCGAATTTTTTACTTGGACGACAATCTCCACTATACGCTAAGGAACCAAACGATGTACCATGAAAGACAACAGCAAATGAATGAGCACAATGATTTACTGGAATCGCTGTGCACGATTGAATTCCCAAACTTTGTTGTAATCGTTTGAGTGCTGAGTGATTGACACTTAGATTAGCAGCGTTGTCATCTTTCAACGTTCGACAATCGAGAAATATGTAGCTATCTCGTATCTGCGGCACCACCACTTCGTATTCTCTCAGGAAAGCTAGGATATTGGGAGGAGCAATCAACACCAAAGGATCATGATCATTGACGAGTCTTTGCCTTTCTTCCAATAAACGAATGATACCTAAATGATGGTCTGCATGAGGATGTGATATCCATACCGCCTTAATATTCTTCAGAACATGTACAAGATATTCTTCTCCGTTTCTCCTGTGATTTTGGCTCTGGTGCGCTCGTAGGAGTTGCCCTACTGTTCCTTCACCAACGTCCAGTAAAATTGCATTACCATTATCCATTCGCACATGTATTCCTGAAACATTTCTGTGTTTGCACGGTACGGCAGACCCTGTACCCGTAAACAAAATTTCTCCACCCATATTGACATTGATGTGACTGCTAGTGTTTTTTTGGATAGTTGGAAGAGGCGAGAGTCCATGTTCATCCAGAATTAGCTTCGCCCGATCTAAACAACCCGAATCATCCAGCGAAATTCGAGCCTCTTCTTCCATTAACCTCCATTTTCTAAAAAATAAATCGTGATTTGAGAAGCCACGCTTCGCTCTTGGGAGTAAAATATACTCCAAGAGGGGCACAGCATCAATCACATTGCACAATGAATCAGTTTTTGTTTGTTTATAAAGAATATTTTGTTGTCCTTGGGAAGTGGTGCTTGCTGCGTCATTGTCTCTCGTGACAATCTCTGATAAAGGAGTTCTGAATACATCGAAAGATACCTTTGATCTCAGACGAGCTCCAGAATGACCTGATTGAAATACTGATAATGCTTGCGTGGCTGCGTTACTATCCATTGTATCCATTGCCGGTTCGGTGCGAACAAATAGATGTTGCACGCTTTGTGGAAAGTAGTTTTGCCTCCATTTGACACAACATTCTGACTGAAAAAGTGTCCGAGTTGTCATATGAACCACCAGCTCAAGTGCAGGTTTCTTATTGTTTTGATGCGGTTTTTGGACATTGCTCAAAGTATTAGCAACCGATATCTCATTTTCTTGAATTTGATAAAATTGTTTGACTTCTTTTGAATTTTTGAGTTGGTCAAGAACATCAAGACAGGGATAACACAGAACAGCTACAACTATTCCCGGACTACCAGGCTCTACCACCTGATGGCTTTCAACTGTCACGGTTGAGGTTTCGCTGTCACAACCTGAGGAGGAAGATTTTGGAAAGGTAACAGTCTTTCCGGCTTTCAATTGACCGTAAAGTGGACCCCTCGGTACGCCAAGTGCTTTGGCCTTTTCGATCAAAAACCTTCCCTGGATGGGTGGTGTGGTAAATAGGAATGATAAAATTTCACGTGAATCGTCGTTACTAGTAGTATTGGGCTCTTGACTAGATTGGACAGGTGATGACAAGTGTTGTGACACCGTGGAGGTGTTATGAATCTTCTCACAAGCACCGGTTTCTCCTTTCTCTGTTGTGCGAGGTCGCTTATTCGATCGAGATATCCTGCTGTCTATAGAAGAACTAATTGGATCTGTTTTAACGACTGCCGAAAACGGTTGAACCAGAAATGATTCTTCGTTGTTGCTTTTGTTCTTTCCCTTGTCTCGTTTTTTCTTGTGAATCAACCCATTGGATTCACTATTGGCCCCCCTTTGACCCCCAGGGCCTTCCTGGATATCAACAAAGAATGAATCTCGTCTCATAAAGTGTCTTAAAGACCGAAAGAATTTATTTGTACCCTCTGGACCAAGAACTTTCAGACCTGGCAAACGGGACGAATCCGTTTTGTTGCCCTGTTTGTTGTTTCCTTTTTTCTTTGTCGGCTTCGACTCTAATACTTGTTTGGCATTATCAGTGGCTATTTTAACAACATCAGATGCTGTCAATACCATGCCAGGTAGTCCTCCTATCGTTTCGTGTCCGAGGTGAGTGAGACAAACCATGTCGATGGTCGAGACCTTCTGCCCGAATTCCAAAAATACCCGTTGACAACCCTCCCCACAATTCACCAATATTTTTTTACCGTTGGGAGCGACTAATAAAAGTGAAGGAGAGGAATCGAGTTCCTGAGTAGAGAGGACCCTAACGCAGCTTGTCATGATATGTGTCGAGATGAGAATACCAAAAAGATAAAAAATCCTTCTCCGAAAATAGACTTTGAGACAAAGATGGCCGTCGTTTTCGTCTTTCTCTGGAGTTGATAGAATTGATTAACAGTCGTAACTGTAGGATACTTCGTGGGTATTAGTTTCTTTTATAAAGTTTTTGTAGGAACATTGTCACTTTTGTTCTGATGGCTGCTCGGGTGTTTGATGGCTTCAGAAATTCAAAATCCCAGTTGCAATCACTTGTGTGCTTTTTTACGCGATTGTCCCTCCACCAGTCAATCTAAAGAAACAAACTGCATCGATCAATACGAATAAACATCTGCCTCACGAATCCACCCTTCACATAAAAAAATAAACAAAAATCTTCCTCTGTTCAATTCACGACGTAACGATGGCCGAACCTAAGAACGGCGAAGACAGCGTCGTTGCCCCGAAACACGAAGAAATCAATGGAAATGATCCCAATGGTGATAATACCAATGTTGATCCCGGTCTGAAGGTCTTCAAAAACCTGGTAATCTTACCGCCTTTGCAGAAGAAGAATGTGAAGGGCGAGAGTAGCGGAGACAATAGCACCATCAAACAAGAATTGCAGGATGCTATTTCACTTCCGCCAATCCGAGCTGAGGAACCCGTTTCCTCTATTCGAGCTGCCTTAAGTGAAATCCGGGGTTATGCGCATCTAACCAATTATCGCTTTGTCCTCGAAAACAATATATCCGGCGACAACGAGAATTATTCTTCCGACAAAAAAAACTCTGATTCATCCTCAGCACCGAAAGAATCGAGTGCAGTTCCTTCTCCGTATACCGGGCTAGATGCTATTATTTCTACCAAAGGAAATGAAAAGTCTTTCTTCGATGAAACAGAAGCTACAGCAACCAAAAAATCAGAAGAAAAGAGTGAAGATATTGTTCTCGATGAGTTCGGAGATTTAACTTCATTATTGGGTGGTGGTGAGTCAGAAGGCCTCAAAGATGGATCTGGATTCCGGATTGTATTGGAGCGATACGATATTGCATTGATTCGTGACCATATCACCCGCTTTAGAACATTATTAAATGGGAACGCACCAACATCCGTTTCGCTCGACGAGGGTAGTAGTGACGTGACAAATACAGAGTCGACGCCGAAGACTACCACTGCGACCGCAACAGAAAGTAATGCATCAATTGATACTAATGCAAAGTTACCATCTGAGCCGCTTCAGGGCGGGAAGTCCACTACCACAAAAAATGAAGGCCCTGCAGCAATTGAAAAAAAAGCGGAGCAAAAGGTATCGAATCAAAAGCAGGAAAAAAATACTCCAAATCTTACGAAAGCCGATCTTCCCGTATTTTCGATGGAAAAAAACCTTTCTCCAGATATTAATGACCTCAAGAAATTCTTTTACTATGCATGTGGAGAGGACCCATCGTTGTATCTCGACGATTTGGGTGATACCATGAAGGGAGTTGGCAGTGGTTTCAAGCCGAAGAAGAAAGGGAAGAAAAAGAATTCAAAGGCACCGCCGAAAGGAGGAGATAAGACGGACAATGAACAGGAACCAAAACATGTATTATTGAAACGTATCATTCCTCAGTTGAATGAGATCGAGGAAAGAACAAGAGTCCCTTGTGATGTTCGATTTAGCGGCTTTCACCCACCACCTCCCTTCCGGAGGTTCATGGGTGATCTTGCATACCTGGAAGTAACTCTACCAGATGCAGAACTTGTCAGTGTCTCGGCTACCTCGATCGGTTTTTATATAAATCGATCATCATTGACGAGAGGTGACTACAAATTTGATCCTTCTCCTGCGGAGAGTCCATGTTTTTCACATGAATTGTTGGACTGCTTAATGCAACATTCGAAGTCTTTTTCTGATAAATGGAATGATGCCCTCATTGCGGCAAAAATTCGTGCGGATCTTATGCTAAAAATCAACGAAGACGGTCCCTTTCAATCATTTTTCCGTGTCGCAATCCGTGGAGATTTTCCTGGTTACAAGAATCCTTCCGTCGCATCAGCATCAGAGGGCATCGATGCTCTTATTCAAACCCCTTCATGGCTAGTCCCTATTCCTCAGGTTGAACTCGAGGAAAAAGATTCATGGAACAGAAATTGTGAGCAAATCTATAACTTTGCAAAGACAGAGGGAGATCTTTCTAACTCGTTCGGTGTTGATATCCGCAATGGATCGCTTCGAGATTGGAATGAAGAACTTCAAGTTGCACGAGAGATGCCGATGCATAGCTTGCTAGAACGGATTGAACGCGCTAGGTGCGTTGACTTGCCAAAATTGATGTTGGATTTTTTAAAACATGGAACATTTTTCTGTTTGTCTTACTTGTGATTCCTCCGCTATTTTTTTGGTATAGAGTGTTAAACAAGGTCTTGAATGATTTTGGGGAAGCTGTAGTCTTAGGAGTGAAAGCTATTAGTGAGGGTCAGGTAACACCCATGAACCCCAACGAACCCTTACGATCACAGGTATACTTACACAACAATATTTTTTTCTCCCGAGCTGTGGATGCTGGACTTGAAACATTCAAGGTTGCCAAGGGGGATAAGGCTGCAAGAAAGTCGGCGTCACGAGATCTACACTGTCTAGGCGCACTCCATCGCATGGAACGCACTGGCATTCACACTCTTGCAACTGCTGTTGTTGATTATCTGGGATTAAGATTTGTTTGCCAGAGTATACTACCTGGAATCTTAAGTGGAGAAAAGACACATACCTTACTTTATGGCGCTGTTGAAACTGGAGTTCCTCTAGTTTGGGACAAAGAAATGCACGAACTATTTGAAACTACTCTCGGAAAAGGGCTTATGATAGCCACACGCCCTGTCCCGAAACAACCTTTGACACAAGAACGAATTGCTGAGATTGAAGCGAGAAAAAGTGTTTCGACTTTTATTCGACAAAGTAAAGCCGACAGAGACGAGACAGGCAATGATGTTGAAGATCAGACGATACTTTTATGCGCTCCCTTGGAAGCAAAGGGCATTCGTGGAAGTGATCAACGAAAGTACGTCCTGGATATGACTCGGTTGACCCCCCGCGATGCAAATTGGATACCCAAAGAAAAAGGTGGAACAGGAAAGTGGGACTCCATCACTGAGGCAACGAGTGCTGATCGGATTCCCAAAAGTCTCGATGACGAGGAATGGACGCTTGCTGTTCTTCGAAGTGAGCTTATCTCCCTTTTTGCTCAAATGAAAATGACGAAATACATTCATGACAAAAGAATCTCTACTAAAGGAGATGAAAAGGATCCCAACGAAGATGGCAAAAATGGTTCTACTGAAACACAGCTTGATAAGAGCAAGGATATCAAAACCTCAGAAAATGATCCTTCCGAGAAAAAGAAAATTGAAGAAGATCACATTGCTTACTTGAATTCATTACGATTCAATGTCAACGTTTTTCTTCCTGACATTCAAACTCTTGAAGGTATTGATGACGATGCCTTCGAGCAGATTAAGAAGGATGAAGATCTGGTTCGAGAGGCCGCAGTTCATCTTTGGGATAAAGTTATCCCTGGTGTAACAAACGAAATCCGAATGGGTACTGTCCATACAGTTCCACATGATGGGAAAAGTCTAACTGAATTCATTCATCAAAGAGGTATCAATTGTCGCTATCTTGGTCGACTTGCACAGCTTGCACGGATGGAAGAAGAGAAAGATGAAAGGCAGCTCAAGGAATCAAAGAATAACAGAGCACAAAAACTGGACAGAAGAAAGATGCCGTTATTTTGGCTCGAATTATTAGAATGTGAAATGGTTGCTCGCGCTGCTAAACATGTCCTTGACCGTCAATTAAGTGCAACAACCAATAAAAATGTCGGACTTTCCCAGATAGTAGCATCATTTCTTTGTGCTCTTGTATCAGTAGGCGAAGAAACAGCTGCTCAAACGGAGAAAAGAATGGGTAAGCTGGTCAATGGTGAGCCAGATGGAGATGATCTAAGTACTTTGACGCTGTTACAAACTAATAGCACTGTCAGCCCTTTGAGAAGTCGTCATGAGATTTGGAGTGAAATTGAGAAAGAAATCGGACGACGCTTTCGATACAATCTAAGGATTTTCAATCAGACTACCCCGAGTGATCGCTTGCAGTATATGCCATTATTGCGCCGGGTATGCCAGCGAAATGGAATTCGTCTTTTAGCCAAGTCTTATAACGTTGGATCAAAATGTATCTGCAGTGATCCCGGTTCAGGAGGACCCATCATAGCTTCATATCCGATTTCAGCGCTCGACGTGGTTGATATTGTTCCTCTAATGAAACATGCAGCAGCTCATAGCGAGGGCTTTGTTGCGTGTAGTTCTACTCCAGCTACAGGGCTCCCTTCACTTCATATTTCACTGCCTGACGCAAGGGCCACCTTAGAGCAGGCTCACAAGTATCACAACAAACGACTATTATCTAGAGCGCTGGACCTGGCGCAAGAGGCAGCAGGGTTATATCAGAGGGTTGCGGAAACACCTGCACATCCAGGAGTTGTTAGATGCCTTGATCTGATCGCTACAGTTTTATATGATGCTGGCGAACCTGCACTTGCAGCTCAAAACGCAGGAAGGGCTCTTAGTTTTCAAACCCAAATTTCTGGCTTTGATTCCCCAGATACTATCAATTTACATTTCGTCATGTTTCAGTTTTTGCTAGCCGCTGGCGAGGCATCAAAGGCAATCAAACACATTAGAGCGGCGATATACTTGATGGAGCTAATGGGAGGTAAAAATCACTTGGAGCTTTCGAATGCTTATCATAAGGTAGGGACTGTGTACCATGGAATAAATGATCTCGAGACTGCTCTTCGGTTTTATCAGGAAGCCAATACAAGAGATTCCTGTGACCGATTATTAGAAGCCATGATATCAAAAAGCTCTGCCCTTGTACTTGCTGGTTTAGGTGATTATAAACTTGCTGTTGAGAACGAAAAACGTGCTTTCAGCTTGTTTTCAGTGCTTCTTGGAACAAATCATACGTTGACTATACAAAGCGATCAGACTCTAAACAACTTTATGAAAGCTGCAGTCGAACACAACAACCGTTTGGTTGATGACTTGAAAAAGAAGAGGGAAGAGGAAGCGGCGGAGGCTATTGCCATCGAAATCGAGGCTGAAGAAGCTGCAGAAGAGGTGAGACGCCAGAAAAAGAAAAATCAAAAGAAGAAGAAGGGTAAAAAACATTAAGCGTAATCATGTAATGAGTCTCTTCACGAAGTGCTATTTCGTGAATACTTTGTAACGATTTCTATTCTAGAAGTGATCTAGTAAAATTAGTGATAATTACGAATTGCCTTGGATTTGGTTTTGATTTCAAAAATCTCACCCCATTTACAACTACTTCGCCCACGGAGCGCGAGTCGCGACGAGATCGTTAACATTGTCATCTGCAACCGGAGCCCATGGGGCTCTTGTTGAGGAGATAGGGATGCTCTGGCCATGCGGTGATGATGAAGATTGATCTGGCTTACTACTTCGGAAAGTTTCGATTGGAGCTTGACGTTCTGAGCGAGAGGGAGTCCATGTGCAGGGGAACAACTTCGAAAACAAGAAGTGCTGCACAACAACTCTCTTTTTGAGGACCTCGCCTTGGTATAAACGAAGAAGTCCACCCGCAACTCTCTCCCATGAAGGTATTGTTTGCGAAATGTCATACAGCATCGGAGATGATTCGAAGAACGGCACACCTTTCTTTAATTGTCGAATGTATTGGATGCATCCAAAGTACATGTAAACGTCGCTATGCTCCAGCAGCGTGTGTTCGTCCATGATACATTTTGGGTCGAGAAGTTCTTGTGAAATCATCAATCTAGCGCCTCTTAGTTGACATGCCCCAAAATAGAACGGGAGACAGTGGTAATCGTCCAAACCCCAAACGCCATGACTGCCCGCCGGTTCAAGCCGATAGTCTGTTTGTAATTTTCTTGTTACTTTTAAATATTGGGAAAATATTGACAGAGTTACTGTCCGCAGGGTAACTACAGATAAATCTGTACTGTCTCCTATGCATTTAACTTTCGAAAGGATCAATAAAAAGACAAGAAATGAAGACTCGTGGCCCGTGCCATAGTCCAGCCGAATGGGGTGACCAAACGAGTCGTGAAAGTAAGGTGAAACTTGACGGACAGAGCTGTCGCCTTTTGGTCGAGTCACCCCAGAAGCAGCATCTCTACCACGTTGGCAAGCAAGTTCTGGTGTCAGCTCATCGTTGTCTCTACTTTGTAAGATCGTGGTGATGATAGCATCTGATCTTTCGACGAGGCGTTTGTGCCATGCCCGAAAAGCAGGGTTTCCAAAACGTATACCACTTGGGTTCCCAGTTTCAGGAGGCAAATCGTCAACCCATAGGGCCATTTCTTGTAAAGAACCATGCAAGCATGCCATTGCTGGCGGTAAATTGACAAGGGGTTGCGTCGGATCAAAAGATTGCTCTCCTTCGGTTGTGCTAGCACAAGCTCCGCCCATGGCTTCAACAAAGTTCAGAAGCTCTGTTTTTGTCGAAGACTCCATGAAAGAATTCATATCGGCATCGTCGAAGATACACCGTCTTGGCAATGGCAATGATTTTGCGTCATTTTCTTCAAATTTGTTATTCATTTTGACTTTTAACAAGTCTTTAATTACAATACTGTACAGTATTGGTGATAACAAGTTCGGAAACTTGAAAATGGCATTTTTGTTTTCATATTTTTTTCAGGAAAAGACGACGATTCTTTGCTTCCAGGTATCGTCTGTGCGCCGGAAATTGCTCTGTTTTGGGCTTAGTTTTTGTGTTGACGCATCATGATGTTAGAGTTTCCTCACCTCGTGCGCAAACGAAGAAATTCTGCCACCACGAATGTGTTTCGGTGCAGCACAACAAAATACTTTTCACACTCATCCATCAACAACACACAACATACGTATCTTCAAAGTAATCGCAATTGTAAAGAGGGACAAACGTAGAGTTCTACAACTTTCCAATCCCAAACATAATCCAAATCAAGTAATGGCATCCGAGTCCTTCATTTTCGGTTTTCCATTCACACGGAAAAATGAAGGATTTACGACTGACGTTCTCACCGCAACGACGGATCTATCCTGATTGTTGTCCCAAAAAGCGACGTCGTAGCATGAACACAAGTGTCGAAGAAAGAACTTCAAGATCATCGATCCGCGCAGCTTCGACGTTATTTTTTGTCTTGGCTACGTCTAATGCCATATGGAGGAGCGATGGATTTATAGCACCTTCAATAGTCCAGCGACCAGAATCCTTCCTCTATTTTTCTAGAAGAAACAGAAGAAAGAAATCCTCTCCCAATAGCCACGACGGCCCAAATCACAAAGATGATCGGAAGGAAATTCAGGATTTATTTGCGATAATCGACGGATCTAGCGGAAGGATGCCGGATAACAAACCGACGTCACCAAGAACAAAGGTGCGCCCTTCACCAAATAATAGTCGAAGTAAAAAAAGGCGCACATTCTCTTCCTCAGTGTCATCACCACCGATGGAGACAAAGTCGGAAGATCGAACCACGAATCCTGATAAAATGCGAGCGAGAGATGGTAGCGTTTCCCAGGGCTTGTCTTCATGGGAAGACTTCTTAGGAGGAACGCCTTCATCATCAGGACGGATTCAAAGCAATCTTGGAGACAAAAATGATGCCGCAACAGCTATGCCGCAAAACGACAAAAACACTGACAAAGTAGAGGAAAGATCTGCACATACATTAAGCACCAAAAATAATCAAATATCTTTCGCAAATAATGACGGGAACAAGGATCTTTTACCCTCGATTGCAGATTTATTTCCATCGAATTTCACCACTTCAGATACAGGAGGGGAAGGACAGGACACGCAAAATTCGAAGACCTTTGACAACTTAAAAGGTAACACGTATCCTCCTTCATCATCTATATTGGATGGTGTTTTACCTATCAGTGACTTATTTTATAGGCCTCTAGATTCAGAGGGTAACGGAAGCCAAAAGGATGGCCTCAACAACGAGGATAATTCCGAACAGAGAGACGACGAAGAGCTACCTTTCTCAGCAGAGCAATCCGATCAACTGACATCTTCTCGTAACAAAATAAAAATACGTCGAAATAAAGTGAAAGCGAAAGAATTTGAACCTTCAATGAGCAGGAGAAACAAAGCTACAGCGAAATCTAACAAATCGACTGGAAAGAAAAAGTTACAAAGGAGAGGGATGGAAATGTTGGTCGGGGGGGTCCCGATCAACGCAGATCCTCCACAAAGGTCCATTGAGCTCATGTACCAACACGATACAAACGTTGATTGGAAAGATGTAATAGCAACAAATGCGCGGGATTTTGGACCAATTTTTTACCGTCCAAGCCTGGGAAAAATATCTGAGATAGAAAAAGGATTGTACTGTGAATTTTTTGTTAATTCAACTTCGAAATGGGATGTATGTCCTAAAGACTTAAGGAGTATCGTAAAAATGGAAAAACGTACGTCGGACCCAGAAAGAGGAACAGAAGCTATTGATCAAGCCAGACTTGATGACATCAATTCTAATGAAATTCAAGGAGGCCTTTCATCCAACTCTTCAGAGAGTACAATGAAGGAAGCTTTAAGAAGTAGGATGGTTGGATCAATGAAAGAAGCATTTCGAAAAGCCTCAGCTATGGAAAATGATAAAAACAAACCCTTCAGTATGAATTCAAATGCCGAACTGAGTGGTGAACTGGTATTTTCGATAGGTATTTCAAAAGAAGAACTCGTATCTAGCGGTGGTACTGAATCTGCGAAATCAGTGTTGGAACGGGTTCTTGCGACTGGAATATCAACGTCATCGCAGTGCACGGGTTTTGACGTAACATTTTCTAAGCTACAGCTATCTGATCTCGGGGACGGGACGACAACAATTTCAGCAGGATTCATTTTAACAATAGAAAACAATGCATCGATGAGTTTCGCAGAAGTGAAGAAGAAATGCAATGTAATAAACACTTCGTTGGCACAAGCGATGGATGAAGGTGATATGCAACTTGCAATGGCGGCTGCTGCGGAAAAAGAAACTGCATGGTCAGAAGACTTCCGAAGTCGAATTGTTGAAGAATTTCTTTTTGATGACGACGATTATGATGAACCTTTGGATGACAACGGTTCCGTAAACGGGAAGAACGAGCCAAATCTTGAATCAACAATTGACTCTCTGTTAAGTGATTTAAACTACGAAGTTCGGGGATTCAAAGAAGATCAACCCGAAGTTCCGTTTGGTATGCCAGGAAGTCCAGTATACTCAAAAGATGATATATTTCTAGGAGGAGGTAATGATGGAGTCTTTTGGAATTACGCTGCAGACAATGCTTCACAAGCTCCATATCAGGGAAAGCTGGGTCTGAGGCTTGTAGATGCAGTCGTAGAAAAAGCAAAACAGCGGCATCCGCGTGTAATAGCAATCGGTGATGTTCATGGATGTATAGATGAACTGCAAGATCTTCTTCGAGAATGTGATTATCGACCTGGTGACTTGGTTGTCTTCCTTGGTGATTTGGTGAGTAAGGGACCGGACAGTATTGCCGTCGTGCAAATGGCTCGAGAAATTGGTGCAATTGGTGTTCGTGGTAATCATGACTTTGAAGTGGTGCGGTGGCATCAGGCGATAAAATCTGGTGTTGACTCCCCTGTGGTCGGATCTGAACACTTTCACATCGCGAATTGTCTAACTACGGCTGACATGAAATGGCTCTATAGCTTACCTTGGTACATTTCAAGCCCTGATCTAGGCGCTCTGTTCGTACACGCTGGCTTTGTTTCTGGAATCCGTCTCGGCAAACAAAACCCGCGATTGATGATGAACATGAGAAGCATTCTTCCAGATGGTACTGTGACATCAAAATTTTTCAATAATTGGCCTTGGGCTCGACTCTGGGATGGTCCACAGACAGTTTTATTTGGCCATGACGCAGACCGGGGACTTCAGCAATACGAGCACGCCATAGGGTTAGACACTGGTTGTGTCTATGGTGGGCGATTAACAGCATGCATTCTTCCGGAAAAGAAGCTTGTCAGTGTAAATGCAAGGCGTGAGTACTTCAAGTATCGCAGGAAGCATTACGACTGAAGATATGAGCCTGCTCCAAAGCGGTTTCAAATCAAGATCTAGGTATCATTGAATATAAAATACACATCTTAATAAGAGACAAAATCTTTTAAAAAATGTTTTCGATCAAGCATAGCCTTCAAAAACTAGGAAATGGAAATTCAGAAATTTCCTACACTAGTGGCCAGAATTTGGAATTTACTTCCACAAAAAAGCAGGTCAAACTGCAAATGGGACAGTTATTTCGATTATTGTCAATCACGACGATCAAAGAATCGATTGATTTGATCATGTGCAAAAACTGACGATCACACAACCGTCTGATGAAACTTTGAATCTAGAAAGCCTCGTTCATGTTGTAGACAGAGCTTGGACCTTTGATATAACCACGCTTGGGTACAAGTACGGCAACTGGAAAGCATCATCGTCTTTCGAACAGCCAGAGCGCATATTTTGCAATTCTCATATGAATCGAACCAAAAATCTCGCTGTTGTATCATGATTGTTGTTTTCGTTATCGATACTTCTCCGTCAATGGGCAAACCCCTCGTGGAATGCACTAATGACGACAACAACAGGGATTCCAGTAGCATGTCGCGTCTAGATCTTGCAAAAATGGCTGTGGAAGAAGTAGCGAGACGGTTAAAAAAGCGGATTCACGAGCACAATTTACACTTGCAACAGTTGCCTCATAAACTCCAAGAGTCCTTCCACAATATCGGCTTGGGATTTGCCCAGAAAGATGAATATTTGCTCTTGTCGACGGCTCCACAATTTCAGTCACAACCTGGAACCTCAATATGCGGGGCAGGTGGTAGATTTTTGGTGGGATACGATCATTACGCAGGAAATCATGCGATGACCTCAGGAACGGGAGAGAACAACCCCAGTTCAGGTAACAGCTCGAGCATGGATCATCCAGTGACGTTACCATTACAAAACCAGAACCAAAATGGAATAGATAGCTTTCAAAGAGAATTAAAACGTCTCAAAGCAACGGAATGGACTTCACCGAGCCAACATAGTAATCAACATGCACCCACAAATGGACAAAAAGAAACTTCCCCGTCGAAACATAAATTCCCGGATGACGGGGGTGGGGCAACAGGTCTCAACATAGCACTTTCAGCAGGACTTCAAATGTTATCTCGATATCGCTTAAAATTTAAGGCAACTGAGAACTTTGGAATGGGACGATTGCCATCCTCGGCAATATTGAACCCAACCGTAGGTGGGGCTTCGATACATGCTTTACAGCCAGCGTGTTTGATTTTGGTCACCGATGGTGCCTGTTTACGATCCCCGCCATCAGAAGGTGGGGGGGAGCTAAAACTCAATTTTTCCACACATTTACGAGAGTTTTACCAAGAGCCATTCAGATGGGACCAACGTATATTTTGTTTAGGAGTTGGAGGTAAAGAGTCAATGACATCAACGCAGTTTTTGCATCCACATCTACGAGCACTCTGCGAGGTCACAGGTGGGAGTCATATGATGCTACGACCATCGTCGTCAACAAATCATTCCCTCTCTCATTTTTCTGACTCATTAGTGAATCTAATAGCACCTCAGCTTCCACGACACTTGCCATTTCCTGATCCAATTTCATTGCTCCCTTCAGGACAAAAGAAGAAACAGAATGCAGTTAGAAGGCCTAATGGTGGCACATTTGTAAACGGGGGGCCGGTGGTAATTTTTCAAGCGTTAGAACCAGATTTGAATACAGGCAAGGTAGGCACAAAACATAGAGCTGGTATATTTTACGTTCCCATTAGTCATGGTGATTCGGCTTCTCCATCTGGAGATGACATTCCAATATTTCAACCACCGGTTTGGTGCATACCAGAATCCTTTTTTCCGTCCAAGAAATTAGACGCATTGCCGCCTCGACCAGCTCAACCGTGCTTGCTGTTTTCGAAATTTCCATCTCGATTGGGATCTAAATGTTTCGAGCCATCTTCCATAATGAAAGCATTGGCCCGACTAGATCAACTTGTCATTGCGAATCTGAAATTGATTTCTCCATCTGGAAATTTCACGAACCAACAATCACGATTTTTGAAACGTGATGTTTACGTTTGTGCATGGATTTCAGTGGAGGGAAAAGGAGTCGAAGGGCCAAACAATCTTCAAAACAGTGAATATTTTCCAGTGCTAGTAACAGGAGCAGGAAGACCTACTCTCAGCGACGGGGAAGGAAACTATTTGTCTATTGGAATTCTTCACGTTCCAACTCGATCAAGAATCACATCATTGTCATCCGCTGCGGTGGGACAATTGTCAACACTTACTCTACTACCACCAGAGCCTCACGTACTGCTTCCATTGCTAATCAGAGCTGCAGAATCTGAGCATCGCGTTCTAAAAAAGGCAGTAGCATCGAATGACAATGGAAAAGATTCTAATTTAATTGGATTAACTCCGAAGCAAGCCTTGGCAGCATCTAGAACTGTACATCTTGACGAACATTGGAGGAATGAGTTTAGAGGGTATCTCTTTCGATTACCTCCTTACTATCAGAACGCACTAAAGAGAAGTCTTCGAGGTATTTTACCCTCTAGTGCTCACTCACTTTTGAACACAGATTCTAACGAAGGTGCATTGGCCTCGCAGTGCTTCTCAAAGACTTGTCTACATAAAATACGTAACGTAGAACAAATGGCTAAGATTACGAATGAGAGACTAGAACGCCAAGAAGCAGAGCTTAGACGGAGAGGATCGCCAATTATTGATAAACCGAGTCGAACTGATCAGCATCATCAACATCAATCCTCCAGAAGTAATCTTGTATCAGAAACTTCCAAGAATAATACAAGCATTCTCAAATTTGGGCAATATGATCCTAGGTGCTCGGTGGAAAGTTATCTTGCTGCGCTAAGACAGATGCCAGCCCCATGGAAAATTCAATCTGCAGCAGGTTCTATAGCCGCGTCAGAACAAAGTGATCACCAGAGCGCCATGGATGCTCTCGGTGATTTGCCGGCAAACTGTCTCATGGCATATTATGAATCGAGAAGGAGATGGATTTTTGGTGGCTCAGGAATATCCATGCGAGGGCTTCATGTAGACGGCGTCAATAATGACGGAACCAATGTACAGCGCTGTGGGGCTACAAAGGATAAGTCGAAAGAATCATTAATTTCATTTGCAGGAGTTGGTGCACTCGAAGTAAATGCAACTACCACAGCCAAAATGGGAGACTATAGAGAACGCCTATTATGGTCACGAGCACCGGTTGTAGGATATGGATCAAATGATTCGGCTGGTGTTTCGGCCACAACTTCGCAGAATGGTGCCCCGGTTTGGTCTGTCGATAATGATGCTATGCCAACTGCGTTTTTTGACGAGAGGACAGGCGAGTTTGTTGATTCGGTTCAAGCTCGTATACGATCAAGGCTTTTCGTCAATTTTGGCAATCGTAAGTATCTGTAAGAATTTTGCCATGAACAGAAGCTTTCTACAATTCTCACAAATTTTTTTTCGATACATTTCCACAATTCAGCATACAAAGACAAGAGGGCCGACTCGTTGATTCCTGAAGAATATTTTAGTCAAAGGCCGAAAAGAGGAATGGAAGATGATGGCACTGGAGGGCCAATGACGCCTCCAACTTCTCCTCCACGTGACACGTTTTCTGCTTCTGAAGGTGAGGGGGAAGCTGTTTTTGCTGGGAAACCTATTGCTCGAAGTAGTTCACGAAAATTATCTCCAAGAAACGAGGATAGCTTAGATAGAAAATCAAAAGCGAAGAGGCAAAAGATATCTCCAGAAAAGCAATCAAGTCAAACTTTTCCAAGTGCCATTGAAAGCAAAGCAGGGGTCACGATGGATTCTCAGAAAGGTCCTTCCCATCTTCATGGCAAAGTTGAAAAACAGAAAGATGAAAAACAAGTAGTTGCTCCTCCTCAACCGCCTCCCCCTCCTCGTCGACGCCACTCTCAGACCGCTCCGCCTCCGCCTCCGCCCCCTCCGAAAGGCCCTCCGTCACGGAAAGTCGCCAAACCCCCTCCGCCACCACCTCCGGGAGGGTCACAATCTATTAAAAAACCACCACCTCCTCCAACTCCAGGATCAACTGCTCCTCTCAAACCACCTCCCCCTACTAAAATTATAGCACCTCCACCGCCATCAAAACAGATGCAACATGTCAAGCGCCCACAAGCTGGCCAGGAAGCCAGTCCAGATTTACCAAAAGTCAATTTACCCTGGCAACATGTCAAGCGCTCACAAGCTGGTCAAGAAGTCAGTCCAGATTTACAAACAGCTGATGTAAAGCCAAACGTCAATTTACCCCCGGGTTGGATGTGCGTTTGGTCCAAAAGTCAGAAGCGCTGGTACTTTTTCAATACGAAAAACAATAAGAGTGTGTGGCAATGGCCTCCTCCTTAGACAAATGTTACATCTGTAGGCGAAGAAGAAAATAGAATAGAATAAGCTTGTGACTATTGGCACTCTAGTGTTTTCTAGCTGGATAAAGAACAGTTTTAAATGATCCCTAATAATCCTTCAACACCATGAGTGTTTCGTCAAGCTGTATGGCTGCATTATCCAGTCGTTCAAGACCTTGACAGAATCTTGAGAACATTAATTTATCTACTTCGTTTTCGTTTTCATCTGTGGCACCTGCTTCCTTTGCCCGTTCGATCCAATCCTTACCAACTTCTACTTCGTGTTGCCGTCGTAATCTCATGTTGCATAACGCTATGCAAACATTCTCGGCCGCAGTACGCGTACCCCGAGGTCTAGAATACCCCCACAAATAAATCATGCTGGAAGGATTGTGTTGTTTCCCCTGATTAATGTTAAAAAGTTCGATGTACTTATCCCTATACAACCGATGAAGTAACTCACGTGTATCCTTTGCTGGAACCATCACCGATTCGGCAACCTAAGTTTTAAAATAAATGTTAACTCAACATTTGAGACATTCATAATTTGATCGAGATCACAAATATCGAAAGTTTACTTACCTGATCTGACTCCATATATCCATTCAACCTAAGAATCGGACAGATCCTGGCGGCAACTTCTCCATGGGTGTCAAGTACAATCTATCAGCGATGACAACAGATAAATGGAAAAAGTTGGGGGTTAGAACTGCTTGATGACATCTCATGTTGAATTTACATGTATGTCACGGAACTTACTTGATGTACAATACGATCTCGTAAATATTCCACTAGTCGTCGGGTCTGAATCTGAAACTTGCTTTGTGCCGGCTGTCCTGGGGCAACCTCAACTTCTTCAACTACAACTGGATTCGACACTCTTGATAGTTCAACTAGTGCCTTATGAATATTAGTAACAACACCACCGTCTTTTTTTTCAAAGGTTTGTACTACTGTTTTCGGTAGGTAGCGTAGAATCTTCTCAACGCTGAAGTTGTGAATGCTTTCAAAGTCTAACATATCAGTAGCTGAACCACTTTTATTTCCACTGGTATTGTTCATATTCGCCTTCAAGTTAGAATTACCATATCGATGAAAGGATGATAATTTAAGGGCAGCGGTAACAATTGATCCCGCCGATTGAATTTTGTGATTGTATCTTTCGGCTACCAGCCATCCCAAACTTACTGCTCGCAACTGTTCATGAAACATGTCCGTGTTAACCCTCCAAATGGCCTTGGGCGGTAGATTTTTGTATGGACCGCTACGAAGAAGTGAGACCACGGTAGGATCTTCGTCGCTGATATCATCCTCATCATAGAATTTTTCTTTCCGGATTGACTCCTCAAATTCAGTTTCACCTTCATCGTCATCATCCTTCCCTATCTCTGTTATATGGGATACTTGTTCGAGAAATCCACCCCGTGCAAGTCTTAGAAAACTTTCCAACACAGCTTGTCGACTAGTATAACGGTGATCCGATCTTATCGACGTAGAGGTGTCTCCCCTCTCGTTATCCTGCTGCTGCTGCTGGATTTGCTCCACGGTTAGCACAATACCCTGAACTGTTCGAACTCGGCCTTGCACCAATATCTCCTCCACCAATGTCGCTGCAGTTTCATCCTGTAATTTTTTAATGAATTGTACAAAACGAGGATAGCGAGGAAAAAGGCGTGCTCGATCAATATCTATTTCGTAAAGGTGGACCACCTTTGTCTTAATAGACCCGTGACTGTTTTTCCTATTGGCTAAGGTTGATCTTGTTCTCTTCTTCACCTTCACGACAGAGTGTTGGATCAAAGCCAAAAGCGAAGCCCTTATAGATGCATGAGATGGACGATCGCCATTATTGCTTTTACTATTGATTGAAGACGACCGCATCTTGCCCAATCGCATAATTTTTCGACGTTCATCGGACCGTTGTGCACGTTTGTAAGCCTTAGTTTCGATAATGGTTATGATTTCTGCCAGAGTTGAACCTCCAGTCCTCAAAATCAAGGCATCTGCCACAAGTTGAACTGTTGGCCCAAAGAAATCTCGAATACAGTTGGAGGCCAACGTGACTGCAGGATCGTGGGGAATCGATGATAAAGGAGACGTCGACGCAAATCTTGCAAATTGGTTGATATTACTATTGTTCGTCATGGTGCCAACTGAAATTGGGCCATGCGCTCAGTGAGCGTGATAAAAGCCAGGGAAGTTCAAATTCGATGCTTGCCTTCTATTTCGAAAAATTGGACTGTCAAATGAACGAAGCAATTAAACTGTTCATTACGACATCACCATTGTGAAAAATTTCATGTTTCATGGAAAATGAATGGAAGGCATCCATCAATTTTTGACTCGGGAATAAATCTACGGGATTGAACCAGCCGGCAGAAAAAACCGTTACGAAACCAAAATTTAAATCTTCGTTACGATTCTTGTTCACCTGTCGAAGGAAACAAATACCATTTACGATAATTGTTGCTTTCAAAAATTAGAAGAGGAAAATGATGAGAAACGCATTTCTTTTAGTTCCTTTGGTTTTGGGAATCATTTCTGATTCCGTCATTGCGACTGCGATTGCCGCCGAGAAGGGTGTTATGGCTGTAAGTGAAGAGGGCGCCAGGTGTATAAATTATTCGTCGTATAGAGATTCAAGAGGCAATACTGGATGCGTATTTTCTCATTCATTTTGAATACTTTATAACCAACGTAACTTCGTAGATTTTCAAAACACCTGCCTTGCTAGAAATCCAATTTACAGCAGACGATAAATTTTCAACCGAAGATATCTATCATATCGAAGAAGCCACTACTCTGTACCTACAAGAATTGCTAGCAAACGATGATTCCTTGACATTTCTTGAAGAACCAGATAGTCTAATAGATGTTTCTGTTAACGTTCAATCCCAGCAAGTAAACGGAAATGAAATTTCTTTAGATTCTGAGGTGGACATTGTTCATTATGGAGAGGAAGGAATTACGGATGTAGCGGCTCTTCTCACGTTTCTCGTCAATAGAAACAACACAGACTCGTCATCCATTTATCTTGATCGTATCATTCAAACGGATGCAACTATTGAACTCATTTCATTCGACTATATTAGCGAATCGACTGCTATGGCTACCAATCTAACCACAACTGAAACATTAAACAAGTTGAAAAATTCCCAAAAGTATGGAAGCGAGAAAACATTGATTGTTGTAACAACTCTTCTTTCTATCACTCTTTTCGGTATGTCAGCTATTCTCATTTGGGTTGGAGGAGGATGGTTAACACTTCGACAAAAGGTTCAAGATCTCCTCATACGAGAGGAAGAGCTAACACGCATGACGAGAAATATTGAGTCCAAACCTACCCTAGATACAGATATTGGGGATGAGGAGGATCAAAATAGTCCTTCTGGAGACAATGGATCATCTCACTATACAAATCCTTCCGGACTTCTTGGCGTCAATGGAGGATCTCGTCCTAACATATACGGGGTAAAGACTCCAGCAAAATTAGGGGGTGGCACGACAGTTGACGACCACGCAACACCAATGAGCATTATGAGCGATTATTCAGACACTGACCGAGTTCCTATTGGAATCATGTCTATGCGAAAGTTGGTCCCACCTCAACATCAGGATGATAGCGACGAGGATAGAAGTAATGAAAACATCGCAAACAATTTCAACGGCATGAAAAAGTTGGAATATTAGAAGTTAAATCGATCAATCGATGAATTTCGGCATGAAGGGGTTGCCATATCTTTAATTACGAATAACAAAAAAATGCATCTTAAGATCTCCTCGCAGACTAAACACTACATCAATGGGCTTTTAACATAACAACAAATCAATAACTTATGAGCATAGAGAAGTAAAGCACATGTAATATAAAACAACCGGATTAACAAATGATTATCGAAGAATCAGAACATTAGATTCTGAAAGGCTTTAAACAATGATGAATATTTTTATGCGTGGGGAAAATCAGCATCCGGATCTTTTTTCTCATACCCTCTTGCCCAAATTGGAGCCTCTCCTGGAACAGCATTCGCACCGAAGAATTCGTCTACTGCACGTAAATCTTTGAGCATTAGCAATGACGCCAAGCGAGCAATAACCAATTTGAGACCATTTACAACTCGTCCTCGTTCTTGCTTAGATCGTGCTTCGAACAAGTAACTCCCGGTTTGGGTTTGAATTATGAAACTTCGGTTGACAAGAGCAAATGGGTGTAATCTGCGATCAATCGAGTTACACTCCCTAACCCTGCACACATCTAGAAGCTCAATGGATCGCGGGTTATTATCTGATACATTTAGAACACGGCTTTCAAGTTTCTTTTCATGAGCTGGAAGCCAAGTAAGCTTAGGGAGCAAAAAACTGCCGTCAGAAAGATAGACTCCAGATTCTACCCAAACCTTAACGCATACAGGCTCCGTGTTATGAATTTCATTGTTTTGAGTTGGATGCCATATGAGATTGAGCTTCTCGTTCTTGGTTGCCTATAGTGAGGGGGGAAGGTTAAAGTCGACGGTGAGCAAATTTGCGTTGATTCATTTTCAAGTTGTTTGTATTCAAAGACATTCACTTACCTCAATAATGTCAGCTAGAACATCCTGTCCACGCTGTCTCAATCTACGACCTAGCCCAAAACGACCAGTATCAAGTATGTCTAATGCTTCTCTTCGTTTTGTATTTCGTTCATTTGAATTCTCTTCTTGTCGAGCGGCTACTGCTCTGGGACCTTTATTAACACTACACTCTCTATAATCTTCAGGGTCGCTATCGTAGCACAAAACTTCACAATCGTCTATGTCTCTCTGTAACTTTCGATCGATGTCATCAAAAGAGCCGATTGTTTGTATCAAGGTCCTATTTTCTATGTCAGCTCCTTGAAACGTCATCCGATTTCTCAGATTCAACAAACGCAATGCTTTATCATTAGAGTTTCTTACTCTGTTTTGAAGTCGCATTTTTCTTATTTCTTTTCTGGTTTTATGCTTTGTGGCAGCTACATTCCAGAGGTCTTTGACCGATAAAAGCTCGCTCATATTTCTATTGTTGCTTAGAAATCCCGCAATGTACTCCTCTGCAACAGCTCTTTCATTTTTATTATTATAAGCCTTCACACCCTTCAAATTACGATTGACCTTTAAATCGAAGATTCCTGCCATTGAATCAGCGAAGTCTTTAAGGCTTGCTGTGCATATGTCGTCTGTACACCACGGTCCAGTAACAGGATTTGCGAAATTCGCTGCGAGATTAGAAAAATCTGTATCCTGAAGAGCAGGAAGGGCTGATGTCTGAGATCCTATTGATTCCTCATCTGGAGCAGCATCTGACATTTTATTCATTGAATGAATGCGTTGATGCTCCTTCATTCTTTGTATACGTGTCTTTTCTTTGTTGTAACTCACTCTTCCGATGCTTTGATGTTGTCGACTTTTTTCGTACACATCAACATTTTTCTTCAGTGATCTATTGCTAACTTTGCTGCTTGTGTTATTTTTTTCCATCCGCGAGTGAGCCTTACTTCGATTCAACTTCGTAACACTCGATGTACTACTCCGTGGCCTTGTCGACATAGAGGAACTATCGTAAGCTTTGCCAGAATAGCTCTCTCTCTTATACTGTTTTCTTTCTGTATTGACGTCGCGTGAATCTGTCGAATCCCTTTCCGAATCTGTTGCGCGTTCAAAGCCATCGTCATCACGGGCATCAAAAAATTCCTCGTCGTCTCCGGAACTCGAAGAATTATAAGGTGCTGGAATATTCATATTCAAACTATCAGTCTCATCTTCAACCAAATCATTTCGTCTTTCGGTAAGTTTTAGTGCCTTGAATGATTTAATATCTATCTGGCTCGGGCGCATTGCGTGTTCCGCTGTCTGACTTTTGTTTGGAAGACTACCTTGTGCGTGCTTTCCCTGGTCAATAAGGCCTCGAATAGACAGAACTACCGAATCTCGCTCGGCTAGAGATTGAGCCAAAAATTTAAATTTGGTATACTCAGAGACATTCTGCTTCATTCTGATGATAAAATATTTATTCTGGGATCTATTCGATGAAACCGACTCTGTTCGCCTTCTGTCGGAACTTTCTGCCTCGCTTCCAATTTTTGCTATGTGACGAATTTTTATCTTCATGTCCCTCTGGTTGACCTTTGACCTGTCGTTTTCACTTTCTTCCTCATCCTTTGGGCGTACACGAATTCGAAGGTACGACTTATCAGAATTTGTCGAAAGGATTACAGGCTGAGTTTTGCTTCCTCCATTGATCCAAGTCTGAGTTGAAAAAGAACAAGAAGAAAATGATGAGTCGGCCACTTTGATGAATCTAAAATAATCACCTATCATTCAATTGTTTTACTCACTAACTTAAATCCCATTGCAAGCTTTCTCGCAAGAATCGAAGATGATTTCATACCATGCAACGGGTAATTTTGATTTCTAGATCTCTGTTTTTCGTAGTTCTGCTTCGAATTTGAGTCGTATGCTGATGTTGCCGATCTTGACGTCGATGATTGATTGGAAGGCACCTTACTCCTACCACGGGAAAGAAGCGCAGAATATTTACCATTTGTAGACGATTGTCTCCTCCCCGACTTGTCTCTTCTACTTGTTGTCGTTGAGGAAGACGACTTCTTTTTCCTCGAGGACATGCTATATTCATCATCCGGAAATCGAAAAACAAACTCCTGATCCGTTACTCCAGCTATACCTCCGCCACACAGATTCATCTTGCATTAAAATTTTCGTGAATTCAAATGTCTTATGTTATTTAGCTCTGATGATGAGAGTTCATGTATATACAACAAACAAAGCGTGGTGGAGGCGACTAGTTGTATTGAATGTGACAATCGAAATAAAAAGAAATCCGCGAAGAGCTTTTGATATTTGTGAAGCCTTTTGGCGGTATATTCAGCAATGAATATAATTCATTTACATACCTCGGATTAGCGATGCGTGACTAAATAACTGTCCGGGACTGGGGAGGTTCCTTCTTCCCCAATATATTTTTTGAAGCACGTTTGAATCCGAAGATTCTAAATGGAATTCTGAATTCCGATTGTTGACGTTTTTCTTGTTCCGATTGATGAACACGTTTCTGACTCTTGCCTTAGAAGCCCCTTGAAATAGTACTGCGCGCCAGGATCGAGACGGCGATACTCTTCTGGGATTGAAGAAGAGAATCTGTCACAGATCATTGAATCATCTGTGAGATGTCAACGAATCTACGTAGAAAAAAAAGAACAAAGGTACGTATGAATGAAAGAATTTTTTTCTTTCTCGCCTTTTCGAACGCTTTCTCATTAGGGAAGGACTCATCTTTCAACTGTAAAATCGCGAATAGATACAAGCATTTACTCTCTGAAACTTTCAATACAAGATCTCTCAAGAAACTTGTTATCGCCGAATTGCATGTGCACATAAATTGAAGATGACGAAGCCTGTTTTGTTGGTATCTGACGCGTCGAAGATTAGCAACGGCGAAGACAATGACGAATTTGACTTTGTTTTCGTTGAGCGAGAATTCGAAGGCAGGACAATAATTGATGGTGACAACGACGTTGACTCATATGACTGCTGCGAAGATGTTTATTCAATTCTTTCTAGAAGCAGCGAAGAGGAAAATAATGGCGATGTCTACTTGTTTTCTGAGAACATCGACGACGAAATA
>Ga0115013_10000152_pt1 | contig 44747 bp, 40 predicted proteins | sample SouAtlMetagenome_2_FD_88686 | JGI IMG/M metagenome (GOLD analysis project Ga0115013, IMG submission 88686) | Marine eukaryotic phytoplankton communities from Atlantic Ocean - South Atlantic ANT15 Metagenome | ecosystem: Environmental > Aquatic > Marine > Oceanic | place: South Atlantic Ocean...
AAGAAGTTTGGAATTCTGATACAATTTGTAAAATCCAATACATACTCAATAAAAAGACCTTTTCCATTGAGCCTAAAGAGTTTATAAAGTTAGAAAAACTCTATTACCCTTAAAAAAAAACATTTTTTTTTAATTAAATTTAGCAAACTTATTATCGTAATACCATAAAAGTCTATAGTATTACAAGACAAGCCATATACCATCGAAAAGATATTGATAAAATTAAATATACCTTTAAATTAGAACAATAATCAGATGTTTATATTTTAAAAGTAAGTCATAAAGATAAACATTCATATTTCAGACTAATTAAAAATTAATCTGATAGTTTAGACTTCCTTCAACTAATGAGCTATTTTTAAAATTCCTATTAAGATTTAAAGATAAAGCCATTATCTTTGTGCTCTATGAGAGGAAAGAAGACGGTTTTAATGATTTTAGACGGCTGGGGGCATGGAGATAAGACTAAATCGGATGCTATTCACAATGCCAACACCCCATTTATAGATTCACTTTACAACAATTACCCCAATGCTGAATTGCAAACCGATGGTTTGGAAGTAGGACTACCTAAAGGTCAAATGGGAAACTCTGAAGTTGGACACCTCAATATTGGCGCAGGACGAATTGTCTATCAAGACCTAGCTAAAATCAATAAATCAATTGCTGAAAATACTCTTGAGCAAATGCCAAACTTACAAGCCTCCTTTAACTATGCTAAAGACCATAATCAAGCTTTACATCTTATGGGACTCGTATCAGATGGTGGTATCCACTCCCACTCCCAGCATCTTTTCGAAGTATGTCGCTTAGCACAAAAAGCTGGTGTAAAAGAAGTCTATGTTCATGCCTTTACCGACGGTAGAGACACCGACCCAAAGAGTAGTAAAGGATTTTTAGAAGAATTAGAAAACAACCTATATGGAGCAAAAATAGCTTCAGCCTGTGGCAGGTATTACGCTATGGACAGAGATAACCGTTGGGAACGTGTAAAACTAGCCTACGATTTATTAACTAAATGTCAAGGAAAACCCACACAAGATATAGTACAGAGTATTCAAAATTCTTATGACGATGGTGTTACAGATGAATTTTTAAAACCCATAGTTTCTGTCAATGATAAGAACGAACCCATAGCAAGGATCAAAGACGGTGATGCAGTCATCTGTTTTAATTTCAGAACAGATAGATGCAGAGAAATCACCACTGTACTGACTCAAGAACACAAGTCAGAATTTGATATGCAAACTTTAGACTTACATTATACCACTATGACGATGTACGATAAAAATTTCAAAAACGTAAACGTCATATTTGAAAAAGACAATCTTAACAATACACTTGGACAAGTCATTGCCGAAAATGGATTAAAACAAATTCGAATAGCTGAAACTGAAAAATACCCTCATGTTACCTTTTTCTTTTCAGGTGGTAGAGAGGCAGAATTTGAAGGTGAAAATCGACTGATGGCAAACTCTCCAAAAGTTGCTACTTACGACTTACAACCCGAGATGAGCGCTCATGAAATTGTAGCTAAAATTGTGCCTGAGCTGGAACAAGCTACTGCCGACTTTGTATGTCTTAATTTTGCCAACCCCGATATGGTAGGACATACTGGAAATTATAACGCTATCATTAAAGCTGTAGAAACAGTAGATCAATGTACTAAAGAAGTTGTTGAAGCAGGACTGAAAAGCGATTATGCCTTTATCGTTATTGCCGACCACGGCAATGCCGACTTTGCTATTAATGCTGACGGTAGTCCTAACACAGCACATACCACTAACTTAGTGCCAAGCTTTTTATTGAACAGCGATTACAGGCATTTAAACAACGGAAAACTGGGCGATATTGCCCCAACTATACTAACCATTATGGGAGTAGACATCCCCCAAGAAATGACAGGAAATAGTCTCGTATAATTATGGAACATATTAAAACATACATTCAAGAACACAAAGACCGATTCGTAGAGGAATTAATGGATTTACTTAGAATTCCTTCCATTAGTGCAGACCCCGCTTACAGCCAAGATGTGAACGCTTGTGCCGAATCCGTCAAAGACCATTTAGTCAAAGCTGGTGCCGACAAAGTAGAAATATGCCCCACTAAAGGATACCCTATTGTTTATGGTGAAAAAATCATTGACCCTCAGCTACCTACTGTTTTAGTCTATGGTCATTATGATGTTCAACCTGCCGACCCCTTAGAGCTTTGGGAAAGCGGCCCTTTCGAACCCGTTATTAAGACTACAGACATACACCCAGACGGTGCTATTTTTGCTCGCGGAGCATGCGATGATAAAGGTCAAATGTTTATGCACGTCAAAGCATTTGAGTTGATGATGCAAACCAACTCTTTAGCCTGTAATGTCAAGTTTATGATTGAAGGAGAAGAAGAAGTTGGTTCTGATAATTTGGGTGATTTTGTTAAGGCCAACAAAGCACGTCTTAAGTGCGATGCTATTCTCATTTCAGATACAGGAATCATTGCTAACGACACGCCATCCATCACTACGGGTCTTAAAGGGTTGAGCTATGTAGAAGTAGAAGTTACGGGGCCAAATCGAGATTTACACTCTGGCTTATATGGTGGTGCTGTTGCCAACCCCATCAATATTTTATGTGAGATGATAGCATCTATGAAAGATGAGAATAACCACATCAGCATACCTGGGTTTTATGATAAAGTGGTCGAATTATCTTCCCAAGAGAGAGCCGATATGGCAAGAGCTCCCTTTTCTTTAGAACACTATAAAAAGGCCTTAGACCTCAGCGATATTCATGGCGAAGAAGGTTATACGACTATGGAACGAACAGGCATACGCCCTACCCTTGACGTTAATGGTATATGGGGCGGATATACTGGAGAAGGTGCAAAAACAGTCATTGCCTCCAAAGCATTTGCTAAAATTTCTATGCGTTTAGTTCCTAATCAAACCGATGAAGAAATTACTAAGCTATTTGAAGACTATTTCAAAGCCATTGCACCAAAAAGTGTAAAAGTAGAAGTGCGCCCTCATCATGGAGGAGAACCTTATATAGCACCCACAGATAGTCCAGCTTACTTATCAGCGAGTGCTGCTATGGAGGCTACCTATGGCAAAAAGCCCGTCCCCGTAAGAAGTGGAGGTAGTATTCCTATTGTAGCTCTATTTGAAAAAGAACTCGGCGTAAAGTCTATTCTTATGGGCTTTGGCTTGGATAGCGACGCTATCCATTCTCCTAATGAGCACTACGGTTTATTTAACTATTTCAAGGGCATAGAAACTATTCCACACTTTTTTGCAAAGTTTAGAGAGTTAAATCAATAATTCTCTAATTCGTATTAGCAGCAACACCATAAGACCATCGCTCTTGACTATCTTCAAATAGTCTTGCATTTGAGGAACGACTGAAATGAAAGAAGCCCAACATACCAACGCCCTAGTCAATGAGACGAGTCCGTATTTATTACAGCACGCCAACAATCCTGTGAATTGGTATCCTTGGAATGAAGAAACCCTAGCTAAAGCTCAAAAAGAGGGCAAGTTACTTATCATTAGCATTGGTTATTCGGCCTGTCATTGGTGTCACGTTATGGAGCACGAAAGTTTTGAAGATGAACAAGTGGCACAAGTCATGAATGAGCGTTTCATAAATATCAAAGTAGATAGAGAAGAACGACCAGACATTGACCAAGTTTATATGAATGCCGTTCAACTAATGCAACAGCGTGGAGGCTGGCCACTCAATTGTATAGCCTTGCCCGATGGCAGACCCGTTTGGGGAGGCACCTATTTCCCTAAGGAAAAATGGATAGAACAGATTAATCAAGTTGCCAATTTTTACGAGCAACGCCCACAAGATATGATAGACTATGCCCAAAAGTTAGCCAAAGGCATACAACAGTCGGAGCTAGTCAGTTACAATAAAGAAAAGCCCAACTTCAGTTGGCAGGATTTGGAAAATACCTTGGAGCATTGGAGCAAACAATTCGACCACAAAGAGGGAGGTCCTAAGCGAGCACCTAAATTCCCCATTCCCAACAACTACCTTTTTTTGATGCGTTATGCACACCTCAAACAAGACAACAAACTGAGTGAGTACGTTCAGCTAACTTTAGATAAAATGGCTTGGGGCGGCATATACGACCAAGTGGGCGGTGGCTTTGCCCGTTATTCTACAGATAAGCTATGGAAAGTACCCCACTTTGAAAAAATGCTGTACGACAACGCCCAGTTGGTGAGTTTGTATAGCGAAGCCTACACCTGCTATGGCAAAGAAATGTATAAGGACATTGTAGAACAAACTTTAGCCTTTGTTGAAAGAGAGTTGAGCCACGACAATGGTACTTTCTATTCAGCTCTAGATGCCGATAGTGAAGGGCTTGAAGGTAAGTTTTACGTCTGGAAAAAAGAAGAACTCAAAAGCCTTTTGGGGCAAGACTATACCCTATTTGCTAAATACTACAACATCAACCACAAAGGCTATTGGGAAGAAGGCAATTATATCTTAGTTAAAGACCAAAGCGATGCCAACTTTTGTAAAAAAGAAAATCTAGAGGTAGACGTCTTTCAACAAAAAGTCAAACACTGGCAAAGCAAATTGTTTGAAGAAAGAGAACAACGCACACGCCCAACTTTAGATGATAAATCCTTAACCTCTTGGAACGCCCTTATGTGCCAAGCCTATACCGATGCCTACTTAGCTTTTGGCAACAAATACTATTTGCACACTGCCATAAAAAACGCCCGTTTTATTCTAGAAAAACAATGTCAAAGTGACCATAGTTTGTGGCATAGCTACAAAGACGGACAGTCTTCTATCAATGGTTTTTTAGAAGATTACGCCTTGACCATTTCGGCATTCATGCGTTTGTATGAAGCGACCTTTGACGAGCAATGGCTCAACAAGGCTAAGGACTTAACAGTCTATTGCCACACTCATTTTTACGATAGTCAGAGCGGTATGTTTTTCTTTACCTCAGACTTAGACGCCCCCCTTGTAGCTCGTAAAATGGAAATTAACGACAACGTCAAGCCGGCATCGTCTTCCGTTATGGCGAATAACCTATTTGTTTTAGGAAAACTTTTAGACAATAGCGACTATTTGAATATGGCACAACTGCAATTGAACAATATCAAAAGCGATATGCCCTCTTACGGTTCAGGCTATTCCAATTGGGCTATCTTGATGCTAAACTATATAGCCCCTTTTTATGAAGTGGCTATTGTTGGAACTCAAGCCGTACAAAAAGCCCTAGACTTTAAACAACACTATGCCCCCAACACCTTGCTATTAGGCAGCACGACCGATAGCCCATTACCTTTGTTGCAAAACAAAATGCTAGAAGGGCAAACGACCTTCTACCTTTGCCAAAACAAAAGTTGTCAGTTACCAACTACACAGCTACTAGCAGTCCTTGACTTAATAAAGTAAATGCTTTAACTTAGCATTAACGAATTAAACTTAAAACTATGAAATATTTACCCCTAGTATTCTATGCCCTATTCTGAATAGGACTCTCAGGCAGTACACATTCCGATTGTCAAAAACAAGCCAAAGGTTTAGAAGAACAAGAAACAGAAGAAATCAATGATATGATTGACCACGTTGATAAACAAATAGATAAGAGCATCTTTTTTGGACAAGCAACCAAAACACTAAAATTCCATGAAGAAGGAGACACCGTAAGTGTCATCTCAGCTACTTGGGTAGCTGAAGATAAATTGGTGGGTTGTGTGGGAAAAGAGAAATACAAATTTATTATAGAGAAGTCAACAGAGAAGAAATTGAAAATAAATTTCTAAAAACTGACTCTTTAAAATGATATTATATCTTATTTTTGAAGCATGACCTACTTCAAAGAAGAACAGCATTTTAGGCAAAAACTACTTTGGTTAATTATTCTTTTTTTTCCAGCATATTCCTTGTACGGCATCTACCAACAAGTTATGATGGGCAATGTCATTGGCGATAAACCCCTCAGCGATGAGGGTATAATTACCTTTTCCTTACTGGTTGGTTTAGGTTTGCCGGTATTATTTTGGTTCATGAAACTCAAGCTAAGAGTTAGTTCTGAAGGATTGCACTATCAGTTTTTTCCCATACACATTAAAGAACGACTGATTCCCTTTGAAGATATCAAAAGCTATAAAGCCCGTACCTACTCGCCCATAAAGGAGTTTGGGGGTTGGGGCATACGCTTTGGTTTTGAGAGCAAGGCCTACAACGTTAGTGGCGATAAAGGTTTGCAAATAGAATTGACCAACGGTAGAAAGGTATTGTTTGGCAGTCAAGAGCACCAAGCCCTAGCAAAGGCTATGAAGAAAGCCCAAAACGCTAGTTAGGGCGGCAGTCTTCTTCTTTACAATGCAAAGGAATAATCTGACGCTTAATAGCCAATTCCTTGTAAGCCCAATGCCCAAGCCGACTCACTTTTAAAATATAAAAGAGAGGAACAAACACCCATAAGAGAGGCAGTCTGACTAGGATTTGCCAGATGCTATCGTAACCGTAAAAGACACGAGAATGTCTATTGATAGATGCTAGTTGTTCTAAACCTTTTTCTTTAAAAATAGCTGAGCCTTCATAAGTTCGTATATCGGCGTGACGGATACCATTGAAGATATCCAAACGCTTGAGCCAAGACCCAAAACGCACACACATCGGACACCAAGAATCGATATAGATAATGAATGAACTCATAAAGTGCAAAATTAGACAAAAGCAATGCAGGGAATAGACCCGTAATAGCTAACATTTATACATAGCTTTTTCATTTATACATTAAGTAACTGCAATTTAACAAAAAAATTATTTACGAAATTACGACTGACGTTAAGCTTGGGTTAAGTTGTTACTTCTTCACTCCCGCCACAAAATCCTTGAGGTAAAAAGGCTCAAAATAGGCTACATCTACAAAGTCTTGATTTTGAAATTTGTCCTGTGCTAAAGGAATCATATTTGTTGCCGAAGGATAAACTCCCAATTCAAAATGGGCATTAGTATGGGTGAGCACATCTTGGCATTTGTCTGCACCATCGCCAAAAAATAATAGGGGTCCTTGTGCCAATTCCTCCGCAAAAGAATCCTCGTCTATGATTTTTGCCACTACTGGACTTGCTTGTGATTTAGTATAAAGCGCACAATAGACTTCCATACGTCTAGCATCTAGCATAGGGCACAATTGTGCCTCAGGATACTTGTCTTTCATAGCTTGTGCCATAGCACCCAAAGTGGATACGGATATCAAAGGCACATCACTAGCATAACACAAACCCTTGGCAGTAGATACGCCTATTCGGAGTCCAGTATAAGAACCCGGTCCTGAACTTACAGCAATGGCGTCCAAGTCAGATACCTTGAGCCCCTCTTGTTGTAAAAGTTGTTCTATAAATATGGTGAGTTGTTCGGAATGAGAATAGTTTTCTGAAACTTCTTCTTTGACAGCCACTAAATGACCGTCCCTAGCTAAAGCTACCGAACAGCTTTTAGTAGCCGTTTCTATGCCTAGTATCCAAGCCATATTAGTTACTGCTTACTGAAAATGAAATGCCTGAGCCTTTGGAAGATAATGAGTCATCGTTGACGATAAAGGAACCGTCATTGAGTAATCTTGAAACTGCACTATACGGACCTTTGACAACAGACATACTATCGCTAACACCCGAAAGTATCTGTATGTATTCATCGTCTTGAATCCCCGTTTTAACTACTACCATCTTAACGGTAGCGCCTTGCACTTCAAAGACACATTCTAGCTTATCGTCTCCCCCAGCTGTATCTTTACGAGTTGTTACGGCTTGTATGGGCAAAGACAATACGTCTTTGACACATTCAGATTGTATATCCACAGTAGCTGTCATACCGGGTCTGAAACTGACAGAATCAATAATCCTTACTTTGACTTCAAAGTTAGTCACTTGGTCAGCACTAGAGCCTGTTACATTAGCCGAATTGGCAATTTCAGAAACTAAGCCTTTGTATTTCTCTCCTAGAAAAGCATCTACTTCAATAAGGGCTGTATCGCCCAAACTCACGCTATTGATATCGTTCTCATTGACCTCAACAGCTACTTCCATACGGTTCAAATTAGCTAGACGCAACAACTCCGTTCCTGCCATTTGAGCTGTTCCTACCACTCGCTCACCCAACTCTACATTGAGGCGTGAAATAGTACCACCAATAGGAGCATAGATATTAGTCTTATTCAAATTTTCTTGAGCTTCTCTTAAAGAGGCTTGAGCGCTACTAACTGCAAATTCTCCATCTTCTACATTGAGCTGAGCTACCGTATAGGACGCTTGTATTTTTTCAAATTCAGATTTAGAAATAGTTCCGTTATCGTAGAGTGATTTGTTTCTGTTAAAGTTGGCTTCACTTTCTATCAATTGGGCTTTGGATTTGGCAAGTGCTGACTTAGAAGTGTTCAAAGCGGCTTGACTTCTTTCCAACATAGATTGGTAGGTGTCAGGCTTTATCTTCAACAACAAATCGCCCTTTTTTACTTGGTCGCCTTCCATAATGTAAAGCTGTACAATCTCACCCGAAACATCAGGCGATATCTTAACTTCTACCTCAGGCTGAATCTTACCACTTGCCGAAACCGTTTGTACTATAGTTCTCTTTTGGACCTTAGTAGTTTGCACATTAATACCGTCTTCAGAAGATATCCAACCTGCCCATTTAGCAATAAGAAGTAGAAATCCCAAAGCAAATAAAGAGATCCCAAAAATTCGCATCAGACGATTTTCTTTTTTTCTAACGAAATAGAACAAAGCGATGCCAACTAAAATGAAAATAATAAATACTGTCATAAGTTAAAATGTAAGGGGTTTGCCCATATAAAAGTCCAACATCTTGGTCTTAAATAGGTAATCGTATTTGGACTGCAACAAATCGGTTTCAGCCTTAAAAAGTATGTTTTTAGCGTTGTTATAATCGTAAGAATTAACCAACTGCAAGTCGTACTTGTTCTGCGTATATTGGAAAGATTCTTCTTGAAATGCAACGGCCTTTTTACTCGCTATATATTTCTTTTGTGCCGAACGAGCATCGTTCTGGGCTTGTTCTATAGTTTTTCTCAAATTGTTTTTAGCCTCTTGCAAACTGTATTGGGCTTGTAAGACTCTTATCTTTGCTCGGCTAATAGATACATTGACTTGCCAATTATTAAAAATGGGAATACTCAAACTCAAACTAATAGCTTGACTAACGTTGTCGTTAAATTGATCTTCAAAAGGATAGTCTTGATAAGTTGGTATCGCTCCTAAAGAATCGTAAAATAAGCGTCTATTGGCATCAGAATACAAAGTTCCTACACTAGCCGATAGGCTCAAACGTGGGCTCCTAGCTCCTTGAGATATGGCTAAGGAACGTTCAGAGCTTTTGAGCTTAGTCTCGGCACTTTTTACATCTGGCAAATTTTCTAAAGCTAGAGCATAAACAGCTTGATTGCCAACAGTGCTATAATTTTCATCGACCTCAACTTCCAGATGAACTATATCAAAGGATTCGGAAACCGACAAATCCAATAACTGCATTAAATTCAACTTAGCGATATCCCTTTGATTTTGAGCATTGATCAGTTGCAATTCTTCTTGGGCTTTTTGGGATTCAGTATTGAGCAAATCGCCTTTAGGTAAACTCCCTACTTCTACCATCTTAGAAATACGTTCTACTTGCAATTCTGAAACATCAACCTTCTGCTTACTCACTTCTACCAAGTCCGAATTGTATAGCAATTGCAAATAGGCTGTTACAATATTGACCGATATATCGTTGGCTATTTTTTCAGCATCGTATTTCGATGATAAATAATCAAAATCATTTTTTCTAATGTTGTTGATGCTCTGAAAACCATTGAAAAGTGTTACTGATGAACTCAAACTAAAATTATTATTGCGTACTCTATCAATAGTAATTTGATTAGTTACAGGATCTATATTACGTCCAAAATTGGCGTTGTCAGAAAGACTAGCATTTAAGTTAGGCAATAAAGCCATTTTAGATTGAAAATGATTTTGCTTAGAAATTTCGGTATTGAGAAAGGCCTTTTTAATCGTAATGTTATTGTCTTGAGCATAACGCAAACAATCTTCTAAAGTCCATTGTTTTTGGGCATAAATACTAGCCGAACCAAAAACAAAACAAATAAGAAAAAGGATTCTTTTCATACCATCAAAGATATAGTTATTTGGTTAACTATGCTTTGAGACGTTTATTGTATCGCATCCAAGCAAAAGCGACTATCGCTAAAGCCAAATAAGGCATCGCCATAAGATACAATATGCCATCGTTCAGGCCTGAGCCTATGGCACTACCTCCATCGATGTTGCTTTCTACAACCGACTTACACATAGCACACTGAGCATAAGCTTGATTCATCAGAGTTGCTAAAAATAATACGATAAGAGTGAGGTGTTTCATAGGTACAAATTTAAGCATAATATGGCATCATAAAAATATATACCAATACTCCAGTAATAGCCACATACATCCAAATAGGAAATGTCCATTTTACGATTTTTACATGCTTTTGGAATTCGCCAGTAACACCTCTATAAATCGCTAATAACGCTAAAGGAAGAACAGGAATTGAAAGTATAATGTGCGAAACAAGTATAAAGAAATAAGTCGGTCTTAACCAACCTTCACCACCATAAGGCGTCGGTGCATTGGATAACTTTGAAATCACATAAGACACCAAAAATACTGCCGATAAGATAAATGCACTCATCATAGCAATACGGTGTAAGGCAATCTTTTTATTCTTAATCCAAACAAAACCTACCATCAATAAAACAGCAGTTGAGCCATTGAGCACAGCATGAAAAAATGGTAAGGAACGTAAATCAGCACCGCCGAAAGAAAGACGTAAATCGTCAGGCAAGAACATTAATCCTGCTACTGCCAAAGGAATAATAATCGATAAGGCTACTATCAATGGGATATAGAATTTATCGTTTTGATTCATTCTTATCTTTCTTTGCTAAATTATATTCTGCCATCAAAACCTTAATGTCATCTATCAATAGTCCAACTTCGTAATCATCAGTGCCATCGTAAACACCAATATTGTTGCCATTATCGTCGTCTCTAGCTCGAATACGCCCTTCTTTATCTACTAATACGAAGTATTCAGAATGCAGAAAACCTCCTTGGGCTGTGCTGTCCTCCATCACATTAACAAAATAAGAGTTGGCAATGGAATAAATATCTTCTCTATTTCCTGTTACAAAATTCCAATTAGATAAATCGGCTTCCATCTTGTTGGCGTATTCTAAGAGTACCTCTGGCGTATCGTATTCTGGAAATACAGTATGTGACAGTATCAAAAAATTAGGATATTGCTCCATCTTTTGTTGTACTCTACGCATATTGTATGTCATTACAGGGCATATGGTTGGGCAAGTTGTAAAAACAAAATTCGCTAAGTAGATATTCCCTTCGTAATCGGACTGACTAATGGTGTCGTTAGACTGATTGACAAAGGCAAAGTCTGGAATACTATGATAAGTAGAATCGGTCTGTGGACCTACATAAGGCAAATGCGTGAAGTTATGTTTGCCATAGGTCAAAAAAACATAAATGGCAGTAGGTAAAATCAGAATTAATATTGCTAATAAACCTTTATACTTCTTCATTGGCTATAGTGTTCCAAAAATATAATGACCCTCTGTCAAAAGAATAAACATAAGGTAAGGAATTAACACTACTGCTGGTAAAAGAATAGAAAGTTTTAAACCCTTTACTTCTTGTCCTAAGTGCATAAACTCCACTACAATGTAAGCTGCCTTTATGATGGTAAGAATAATAAAAATAAGATTCAACAGTGTTGTTCCTAAAAAGGAATTATCGATAAGTACTGCTGGTTTGATGATACCTAAAATAACCTCAACGGCAGTAACGATTAATAGAATCCAAAATACTCTCCAAATCCACCAAGTTCCTGTTTGCTCTGACATAATAATATCTGTTTAAATTGGTTTGTTTATACTAAATAGAAGAAGGTAAATACGAATACCCATACCAAATCGACAAAGTGCCAATATAGACCTACTTTCTCAACCATTTCATAGTGCCCTCTCCTCTCGTATGTACCTTTAATTACATTGATAAAAATTACAATGAGTATCACTACACCACTGAATACGTGAAATCCGTGAAAACCTGTAATAAAGTAAAAGAAATTAGCGAATAATTGGTGTCCGTACTCATTTCTTACAAGGTTAGCCCCCAGTACAACTTCGGCATTATTCAAATAAGCCATTACTGCTTCTCCACTAACGACAGACTTATCGGCTAATCGTATGCCGTATTGACTATCTGCCATCAATGCTCCTTTGACATCATCGATAGTAATATTAACATCATCGGCATATGAGTCTACGCCAACCAAGTCATAAATAGAATAAAAATGAGCATCGGAATCAACAACATGTACTATATCGTGGTTTGCTAATTCTATACCACCTTTATCTCCATGAATGAAGTGTCCCCACTCCCACGCTTGAGAACCTAGAAAGATAAAACCTCCAACAATGGTTAATCCAAGCCATAAAATCACTTTATTCTTGTTGTTTTTATGACCTTCATTAACTGCAAGTACCATTGTTACAGAACTCATAATTAGAATAAATGTCATTAATGCAACAAACAACATAGGATACTCTCCTTTTAAAAATGGAAAATGAGTAAAGACTTCATCAGCTACAGGCCATACGTGAGCGTATTTGAAACGCATAAACCCGTAAGCACATAAGAATCCAGAGAAGGTAAGTGCATCTGAGACTAAGAAGAACCACATCATGAGTTTGCCATAACTTGCTTTGAAAGGAATATCCCCTCCTGTCCAAGCTTTGTTTTCATTTGTTGTAATGTCTGCCATTTTCTAGGTTTGAAAAGTTTTGCAATATTAGTGAATATATAGTAAAAATAGGAATAAATAAAGCCATAAAAAATCTAAAAAGTGCCAAAAAATAGCACACAGCTCTACTCCTAAAGAATTTTGACTAGAGTAAGCTCCAGTTTTAGCTTTGTAAGTCGTAATTAACAAGGCTATTATTCCTCCTGCCAAGTGCAACAAGTGCAATAAGGTTAGGACATAAAGAAAAGAGCCCGAAGCATTACTGCCAGGCCCTGTAAAATAAACGCCTTCATTATACAAAGCTCCCCAAGTAAGGTACTGCGAAAGGGCAAAACCTAAGCCTAATACTAAAGTCCATTGAAAGCCTTTGTTAGCCATATCAAGATTATCTTTCTTGACGTTATTTTTAGCCCAATTTATCGTATAGCTAGAAAGTATGATAAGCGCTGTACTGATATAAAACCAAATCGGATAATCAAACACTAACCAATTTCCTTCAGCTTTTCTGACCACTAAGGCACTTGTTAAACCAGCAAAAACCATGGACATACTAATCATAGAAATCCATAATAGTGGCTTAGCTGACTTCTTTTTTTGTTCTTCAAATGTTGTCATAATAGTTTATCGATAACGTAAATTAATTGTAATAAAGGAAGGTATATAAAGGAAGCAAACATGAGCTTCTTAGCATCTTCATCGGAGAGTGTTTTGAATAACATTACGGACTTTGTAAAAAACCATAAGCCCAAAATCACTGCCAATAAACAGGCTAATAATGAAAGTTCTAATTCACCTGCAAATCCAAAAATGGGTAATATAGATAGGGGAATTAAAAATAGGGTGTAAATCAATGTTTTGAAAGCAGTAGCTTTTCCTTTCGCACCGGGAAGCATTTTGAAACCTGCTTTGTTATAGTCTTCGTCAGAAACCCAAGCAATAGCCCAAAAATGAGGAAACTGCCAGATAAATTGTATAGCAAATAGGATACCTGCTTCAATAGCAAAATCGTTGGTTACTGCTACCCAACCTAACATAAAAGGAATAGCACCAGGAAAAGCTCCTACAAAAACTGAAAAAGATGAAATCCGTTTCAAGGGGGTGTAAGCTAACACATACAAGAGGACTGATAGCGAACCAAAAAACCCAGAGTAAAAATTAATTGAAAATAAGAAAAACACGCCTACAAGACCCATCGCTAATGACAAAATTAGTGCTTGATTGGTGGTCATTCTTTGTTTTGGCAAGGGCCTGTCTTCAGTTCGTTTCATCAGTTTATCCAAGTCTTTTTCTATAACCTGATTGAAACCGTTCGATGATGCAACGACTAAAAAACCACCCAAAATAAGAGCTATCAAATCAAAGGACTGGAATATTCCTCCAGCAATAAAATAGCCCGCAATAGCAGAAAACACCACACTCGTAGTCAATCTGATTTTTGAAAGCTGTAAAACGTCGTTTATAGACAATTTGTAAGTGTTTGATTTAGAATATTTTAAGATAAAAATCATCAATTTTTATCTAGGGGATAAATTTACCACTTTTTATATTTTCATAGGCTTTATTTGCTAAATATTTAGCAAAATTTTCAATTTAGAATTAATCTAAAAATCGTAATAAAAATTCTGTAAATCGGTTTTGAAGGAGAAGAAAAGGTACTGATTGTCAGCGTTGGTGTTTCTATCGCTTAAGGATCTATTAGTAAGACCTAATTCTATCTTCATATTGGTTTTTGGATTGACAATATAGCCAACTCTAAAGTCTATGATTTGTAAATTAGAAGTATTTCCTTGAGCAATATCATTACCAAGCTCGTTATAATTCTCATCATATGGAATAAAAATATCACTACCATAATTTGTACTGTCTCCAGCAATTTCCCCGCCATATTTAGCGTGAATCAATTTTAAGTCCGCCGTCCATCTATATTTTCTGTAACGAATAATACTAACATTTTCTAAAAAACTTGTTCCTAAAGGGTGAGCTAAAGGCTGGGCGTAATGGGCGTAATTTTGTATGGGATTGAAATGAGAATAAGTGAATGGTCGAGCAAAGTTAACCTCCGATTGAAGAGTTAAATTTTCTAAGCCAAAGGCATCAAAATATTTCATACCTAATTGCCCACCATACTTGTTAAACCAAGAACCGTCAAGAGCAATAAAGCCACTTAGCCTAAACTCGTCAAGTAAAAACTGCCCATACAAGTGTGATAGTGAAGACAGCTTATATTTAAAAGATAAACCCATCAAAGCATTCCCTAGCCTAGAATAGCTTATCGAATATTCAACAGGTCTATAGAATATTATTGGGTTCATATAATTGATATCAAATACATTGCCTAAACTATCTTCTGCCAACATAATTGATTCAAATATGCCAATATTCAAGCGGTCGCCAATATTAGCACTTAAATAGTGCATAGCGCTAAATTTATATCGAGATATGTCTTTTACCTCAAAATCAGAATATTTAATGTCTTGGAAATAGGAAAATAAATTAACATACTTTAGCTTCCAAATATCAGTTGTAATCTTTAGATAAGGGTAATTGAACGAATTATCAGAAAGAAACATAGAACGATAACCATCACCTATAAAATGTTTGCCATGACCTAATTGAAAATCAAAAAAACGATTAATGTCATAGTTTAAATAACCTGTCGCATAATAAAAATCCATTAAATCATCTCTAAGAGGAGTATGTTTAGCAATTCCCTGACCAGGAACGATATGTTCATGTGTTTTGACATAACTAATTATATAGTCAGGAAGAGACATTTGATTTTCATAAAAAGACGAATAAAAAGATAGCTTGTCACTTATCCTTCCTTTTACTTCTAAACCTCTTGTATTGATGTATCTTCTTTCGTTGTCTTCAGCTAACTCAAAATGAAAAAGAGGATTTACTGCAAAACTATAATCTGCATGATGAACACTTAGTAAATCGGCATTTAGAAAATTGTGAATTAGTGATTTTTTAGAAATAATTGGCTTAATAGAACTGTAATATGTTGTGTCGTCATTAGAATATAAAAAAGGCTTAAATGAGGTGTGTTTTGAAACGCCTATGTTATGCATGTCTTTTTCTAAATACGAATAATAAGAATGGTTTAGAGGAGCATTTGCTTGCCCTAACACTATTAATGAGAACTGTGATAACACAATAAACAATACGTATTTCTTCATTTGTAAATTATTTAATCAAAAATAGTTTCTCTAAAAAGTCAAAACAAAAGTAAGCAAAACAAAAGTTAGATAGTTTTTAATAAGTCAACATAGCCCTTTGCAATAGATTCCCAACAATAGTTTTCTTTCATATTACTAATTGCATTTTGCGGTATTTCATTCATTAAATCCTTATTATTCATCAAAGCATTAAACTTGTTAGCCAAATCGTCTGCATTACCCTTTTCAAAAAGTAAACCGTTTTTTCCATCTTCAATAACTTCTTCAAAAGAAGGTATTTGTGAAGCTACCACTGGCAAACCATAGGACATTGACATTAATAAAACACCACTTTGAAAAATGAGTTCGTAGGGCAATGCCAAACTATCAGCTGCTTTGAAATATAATTCCCTTTTATCCTCACTGATGTAGTTAATATCTAAAACTAATCTACTTGACAAATCCAATTCATCGATGATAGATTGGTAGTTGCTAAAGTCATCTTTAACCGAATGACCAGCAATAATAAGGTGTATTGAGGAATCAATATTAGGCATCGCTCTAAGCAAAAGATCTAAACGTTTATTAGGCTTTAGGCGCCCAAAAAACAAAATGTATTGCCTTTGCTCGTCCAAATTCAATGTATTTCTAGCCGACTTTCTACTTATTGAATTATCTGGCAAACCAATAAAAGAACCGTGTTTTAATACACTTACTTTAGAATGCATCTTGGATTCTATTTGAAGTAGTAAATGATCTAAAGAGTATCTATTATGAACCACTATTCTATCTGACCAACGATTGTAAATTAAGTGATGATACCATTTGCTATCTTGGTCGGTAAATGAAAAAACATCATGAGAAATGGTTATTGTTTTTAGCCCAAACAATTTGCTGATAGCGTAAGTCATTATTGCCATATTATGTGTAGAAAAAACGTGAATTATAACCGTATTGATTTTGTTTCTTCTACAATCCATACAAGACTTTAACATTCCCTTTATAAAATTGAAAGTTTGGGAAAGTTTATTTTTAAAAAATATTCCAAAAACAAGCTGAGAAACGACCGTTTCGGATTTCACATCAAAATTGGAGTAGATGTAAGTATCAATACCTAATTTATCCAATGAATTGCACAGAAATGTATCGTAATGATTCATTCCGCTCTTTATTCCCACGGGGTCAATAATAGCTATTTTATGTTCCATCTAGCTAAATCTGTATTCAAGAGTTTTTCAAGCTGAAAAACATCGGACTTATAAAATGCTTTCAACTGTTGCTCTGTAGCCTTAGAAAGCATCGGCTTAGACTTAGCTGAAAAACAATTGGATCTAATTAATGACAAAAGACGTTTAGGCATAAAAGCCTTTACTCCTTTTCTTATGATGTTTAATTTATACAACATAGAAATCAATGGGCTAGAAGGAGATAAAAAAGGATTTCTAATACTAAAATCTATCTCCTGTTGTTCTATTTGTAAAAAACTAAAAACACTTTTCATCACTTTTTTGGTATCAGTCTTGAAATCATCATAAAAAATAATCAAAAGCTTTTCTTTCCCAAAGATATCTTGATACCTTTTCAATTGCGAATAATAATTGCCTAACTCTAAGTACTGTTGAAAATATTGCGGAAAGCTTTGTGGATTAGCAATGATATCTTCTAATTTTTCTGAACAAAAACCCAAACGACAATCCATCAAATAATGAGAGAATGCACGTTCAATAGGCTCTCTAAGCATGATGATAATTTTGGCTTCAGAGTTGTAATTATGAATACGCTTAGGCACATTTTCATAAAATAAATAAGATACGCTAGCTTCTCCTCTAATTTGTTTTTTTTCTTTGGAAAATAATTTATGATAGTCGTTACTATCATCAACGCATTTGGAATTATAGAACAAAGACTCTACTTCTTTTGAGGAAAAAAAGTTAGGCTCTTTCACACTACTCATACTCACATTAGTATGCTGACTGAGATAATGGTGTAAGGAGGTAGTTCCTGCTTTTGGTGCGCCTACAATGAATGTATTTACTTTCATTATTACATTTTAAATCCTTTAAAATAGGATGTTTGTATGAGGTAAAAGATACTCCATTTTTTTTCAAACCTACGACTTACAAAAAAACGAATTGTCAAATAAAACCACAAATAAATTAAATTGATGTAAGCAATTAGTGTTTTTTGTTTTCTTAAAAAATAGACGTGGTTTTTACTATTCTGCTTTATGAAGAACTCTCCATATCTCATGGGCTTATCTTTATTTCTAGAATTCGTAAGACTACCTATTTTGTGTAAAAAATGAATATCATGCCTGTACCTAGCTTCATGTTTTCCATCTTGTAAAACTCGAAAGAAAAAGTCGGTATCATCAAAATACACAAAGTACTTTTCGTCCATCAAACCAATATCTTCAAAAACAGATTGATGTATTAAGGCACAACATGTTGGAGCATATTCTATCTTATCGTCTTCATTGTATTGGTTGTTATCAATCTCTCCTTGCCCACGATGAAAATTTAAAAATGCTTTTTTTCTGTTATAGAAGCCTCCAGCATACCAAATCATATTGGATGGAGAAAAATAATTCATCTTTGGGACAATTATTGAGGAACCATAACTGTTGTAAGTCTCGACTAGTTTTGACAACAACTTATCTTCAAAAACAGTATCGTTATTTAATAATAACACAAAATCGCAACCGTCTTTAAGAGCCAACTTGATGCCTTGATTATTTCCTGCTGCAACACCTAAGTTATTGGTGTTTTTTAAAAGTACTTTTGATTTAAAGCTCCAACTGTCTACTTTTGAAAGTGTATCATCTATAGAGTGGTTATCGATGATATAAAGGTTGAAGTCTGAATAATCTTGTTGCTCAATAGAAGTGAAAAAATCGTCTAATACAGAAGAACTATTAAAAGTGACTGTTACAATACCTATTTTCATTTCATTAGCCCTTTATCTTTCATTTCATTTATAGACTGCTCATAATTATCAGAATTGACTTCCTGCTTTTTAACCCAATCTACAAATTGTTTTAGCCCATCTTCAAATGACACTTTTGGACTGAAACCTAAGAGTTTTTTTATTTTGCTAATGTCAGCTTTATTGTGTCGAATATCGCCAAGCCTATAATTTCCTGAAACTTTAATGTCCACATCAGATTGATATAGTTTCTTCAAACGGTCCGCAACCGTTTGTACCGTAGTCGAAACTCCTGAACCCACATTCAATGAACACGACTTAATTTTATCGTCTTGTATAGCCAAGACAGTCGCATTGACAACATCATCTATAAATACGAAGTCACGACTTTCCTTACCATCTTCAAAAATATTTATGGGATTATTATTTAATATTCGAGTAGAAAAAATAGATAAAATGCCAGTATATGGATTACTAAGGGATTGTCCGGGCCCATAGACATTTTGATACCTCAAAGCAATTGCGGAAATGCCTAAACTCTTACAAGCCACAAGAATCATTTGCTCTTGGTCATTTTTAGTAATTCCATATATAGAAGACGGATGAATCTTTGAGTCTTCATCAGTCGCTAACATACTCAAAGGTTGTTTACAAATATTGCATAATAGCTTAAATTGCCCGTTTGACATTTGGTCGTCTTCTCGTTCATTAGGATATACGTCGTCATGCAATTCACAATGGTATTTTCCTTCACCATATATTGCGCGAGATGAGGCAACAACTACTTTTTTAACAGTATGTTTCTCATTGGCTAATACATCTAACATTATGGCTGTACCACCACAATTCACTTGAACATATTTTTCAATTTGATACATGGATTGACCCGTACCTGTTTCTGCTGCCAAGTGAACTATAACAGTACTATTGGCCATAGCGTTTTGCCAATCTTTTCTATTTCTTACATCTCCTTTAATAAAAGTAACTTTGCCTTTGATGGACTGATACAACTGAGAATTTTCTTCAGAATTGGTATGTATCTGGGGCGAAAGGTTATCCAATACTATGACATTGTGCCCAAGACTAACGAGCTTCAATGCTAATTTAGAGCCAATAAATCCTGCTCCTCCGGAAATTAATATATTTTCCATCTTAACTTGTTGATTATATAAATACCACCTGACATTACAAAAGTAAGGAAAAAAGGTCTGAGCATAATCGGTTCTGTCATTAATGAAATTATAACGAAAATGAAAAACCATTTGCGCTTTTCAGGAACAAAATCTTGATAATATAACATCACTAAAAGAATCAAGGTAAATGGTATTCCTGCAGCAGCCAAGAAAAACATAATAGAGTTAGTCGAACCCTTGTCATTTACATTTGAAAAATCAATAGCTTGTAGGTTTAGTGAGAAATTAGTCTTTTGACGAGTTTTAATAAATTGTTCATCGTCCAAACCAACGCCAATAATGGGGTTTTCAGCAACCATATAGAAGGGCTGAACTAAATCAAAAAATCGAGCTTGAAAAGAAAATTGCCCCTCACCATAAAGCTTGTCAGAAATATTAATAGATGTTATGTAATACACTAATAAAGTCATAAATACTGCTATGGGCAAAAACAAAATATTTTTTCTTATTTCATAACCAAATGACAATAGAAGTTGGACAAACAATACAGCTAATCCAGTAGTTGAAAAGGTTGTGAAAATAGCCAGGATAGTCAACCAAAATATTAAACCTCTTTTCTTTTTAATAAAACAGTGGATAAAGAGCAATAGGTTAAGAAAAATCTGAAGGACACCAGGTTCCCAAAAAATACCTTGATTTCTAACGAGCTCAACACCCAATACAGAAAATGAGTGCGTATACTTAAGATAAAAGAAAAGGTTTAGAAAAGTAACGCAGTCATAACGACCATTACTAATCTCAAGTAAAAAAGGTTTGACAAAAGGAAAAATAAAGAAGTTAATCAGGGAGTGAATTAAAATTATTTTTAAAACCAAATAAAGATGAGGAATAAACAGTTTTTTATTTTCTTCTCTATAATAATACATTGCTGAGAAAATAGAGGTAGTGAAAATGATAATATTGGCAAATAACTTTTGTGTAGATTGAGTTGATAATGCAAATAAGTAGTTGATAGTAAGTAAGGACAAAAACAATATCAACAGCTGCACAAGAATTAGAAGTTCTCTTTTGTAAAGATTCTTAATGACAAAAAGAGATGAGAATAGAAAAAATACAAAATAAAGCATCTCCTTTCTAAAAAATACGAAGAGCATACTACCTGCAGTTAGCACCAAAAAAAGCATCGGAAACCAAGAAAATTTGAGATGTTTTGACGCTAATTTCATGATTGATCTTTGGTCCTTTCCCAACTTTGTTTAGTGTGGTTGTACGTCTTTATAATTCGAGCAGGTGAACCCGCTACCATACAATAGTCAGGCACATCATGAATAACTAAAGAATTTGCTCCTACAATACACTGTTTACCTATCTTTGATGAAATGACACAAACATTTTCTCCAAGCCATGTACCATCACCAATTTCTACATCCGCCTTAAAGCCTACTCCTTGTTCTTTATAGGGCAAATCAACTCTATCAAAACGATGAAAATTATCAGCGATATATACATTATCACCCATCAATACATTCTTACCAATTCGTATACTTTTCAAAGATACTATATGAGCATTTCTTCCAATATAAGTGCCTTCATCTATAAAAAGTTTAGGCTCTTTAGAAGTTGAATTGGAATAATTTAATGCCAAAAGCCAAGCGTTAGGTTTGATAAAAACTTCTTTTTTGACAGCAATATATCTTGCGCCTTCAACAGAAAATGGCATAGACAGTGTTGATTTAGGTGCTAACTCTTTAAAGGAAAAACGATAAAGAAAAGTGAAAATCTTATCTCTTACTCTACGATATGTATTATGAATTTGTTCCATTATTTAACCAGCCTATATTTTGATAAGGCAAGATTTTTTTGAGCTGTTCAATATCTTCTACAAAATAGGATTCTAAATTGGATTTCAAAGATTCATCTAAAGAAATTTTTGATTTAGATAAATTTTTACGCATTATCAACTCTCTAATCAACTTAGTTTTTTGCTCTCCAATAGTGTTGTGAAGTATCTTTTTAAAAAGACTAAACTTAGAAGATGATTGAAGAATTGTATTTAATTTTTTACTCTTTGGCGCGCCTGTACTTTTTTTATTTATCATAAAATGCGACACTTTAAAGCTATTATCAACTTCTAAAAAATCGAAAATATCAACTAATGATTTATCAACATCGCTTACAAAATCTTCAAAAAAAACAACTTTTACTTCCTTAAAAGCATTTTTATAAGCTTTTACTGAATCGGCATATGTGCTTAAGCCTTTATAGTGCCAAAAAGAATTATATCCTTTTGAAATACGATCTGACTCTTGCTCAAGTGCATGCTTAAAGTCCAAGTTTTCATAGGTTGAATAATTATGAGAGTAATTTGAAAAAGCTCTATCAACAGGGTTTCTTAAAAGAATTAAAATTTTTGGCGACTTACCATCTTTCAGTTGTTTAATTTTAGGAATTACTTCATGATGATGGTATAAATATTGTGTGCTAGCGTCACACTTTATTTTTTCACTTTTATTGTTATACAAATTGGTATAAGCAAGTTCATCTAGCACTGAACTTCTCAATAAATAAGGCTTAATAGGATCAGCTTCAGAAATGTTATGAATACTATCCCTTATAAAAAACCGTGGCTCTTTATCAGGAATTGCAACATCTGGATGTTGACTTAGATAATGGTACAAAGAAGTCGTGCCTGCCTTTGGTGCTCCTACGATATATAAGTTTGGATAATTCATCATCTAATTCCTGGAAAATAAATTGAATAAAACCCAAAGTTTTTCTTTATATAAATTATCATAAGAGCATTCCATATCACCCCACTAATAGCACTAGCAAAAGCTGCTCCATCAATACCATATTTTGGAATTAAGATATAGTTTAAACTAATATTAATTATTGCTGCAAGGATAAGAATATTCTGAAACACATTTTGTTTGCCAACCATTTGTAAAAATGTACCTACAGAGCCAGAAATTGCACTGAACATTTTACTAATTGACAAGATAATTAATGCCATAGCTGCTAACTTAAATTCTTCTCCAAATACACTTAAGATAAATTTAGGAAAGCATAAAAATAATATTATTACTGGAACAGTAACCCAAAATATGGTTTTAGTTGATTGTTGTACTATTTTTTTAAGAGCATCAATATCTCCTGAAGAATGAATTTCTGAAAATTTTGGTGCAGCAATACTATTCACTGCCATAAGTCCCATATATGCTAACATAGATAACTTTAAAGCTATATTATAAATTCCTACTTGGTCTGAGGAAGTCATATTTGCTAACATAAACAAATCTACTTTTCCCATTATCAGCATCATTGATTGCCCCAACAACAATGGAATAGACACCTTAAACAATACTTTTGTAGTGAGTTCTGTCTCACTATTGATAACCTTAGAATTTTCTAGTCTTTTTTTATAAAAGAACCACAAAAAATAAGAAGAAAATGTCATTATAAAAACACTCAACACATAGGCGTAAATAGGAAGTTTTTCAGAAGAAGTATACGAAACCAATACCACCATTATAATGAAAGTGAATAGGGTTATCGCAACATTATTCAAAAAAGAAAAAGAAAGCATTTTCTTTAACCCTCGAATGGCTTGAACATTCATATGAAACAACACTAATGGAATGAAGGAAAAGGATACTATTAATAAATACTCCTCGTCAAGATTCATGAAATCAGCGATATATGCAGAAAAAAACAATAACAGTAAGGTGAAAATAATAGCAGCTAAAGTGACAATAGCTACTGATTTAAAAAAAAGTTTATTGATTAATTGAGAGGCTCCATTGTGCACATATCTAGAGATAAATCGAACTAAAGCGGTGTCTATGCCTAACCTTGAAATGATACTTAATATTTCAACTATTAATATGGCCGTTACATACTGACCAAATATAAAAGCTCCAAATTTGTTAGTAATGAAAATAGCAAGAACATACCCAAATAGTAAGCCTACAATTTTCATAATAAATGTGCTAGACGCTCCCTTGATAAGCTCAATAAAATGAACATCACCTGAGTACTTAGATAGATATGATTTTATTTTATTCAAAAATTCTAATAATTTGAATCGGATTGTTTGCCATGTAAAATAGAAAGTGCAGACGATGTACCAATGCGCTTCACACCTAAGTCAACCATAGTCTTAAAGTCTACGATATTGCGGATTCCTCCAGATGCTTTTACTGGTAAAGGTGACGAATTATCTAACATTAGTTTTATAGCTGATACAGTTGCTCCATTTGTTGGTGAGTCAGGCCTAGTATAAAATCCTGTTGATGATTTTACAAAAACATTATGAGCATTATTTTGACCGAAATTATCTATCACAACATCTCTAATTAACTGACATATATCAATTATTTCATTATCAATTAATGCCGCAGATTCTATTATCCATTTTATAGTCTTATTATTGGACAAACACAAAGCAGTACATTCTTTGACTTGATTGACAATGTAATCGTTTTCCCCTTTTTTGAAACGATTATAGTCAATTACTACATCAATATCGTCAGCACCTAAATTGATAGCTTTACTAATCTCATCTAATTTGCTTTCTGTCGATGAATTTCCATTAGGAAAATCAATAACAGTTCCAACTAAAACATTACTATCATTGTCGGCTATTATCTCTTTTACAAAAGCAATATGGTTTGAGCGAATCATAACTAATTTGAAACGATAATCAACAGCCTCTAAGACAAAAGATTTGACAACTTGTTTTTCTTCTTTGTCACTGAGGCCTGATTGTTCTTTAGTTTTAAGATATGTGGAATCAAAAAAACTAGTTATGTTAAAGTTCATATTGTATCTTGTTTGGGCAAGTAAAAATAACGATTTTAAACTAGAAAACCCACTACTAAAAAAGGCCCTCCAAATGGAGAGCCTTTTTTTAATAAATAGTAAAATTTTTAATTCAATTTAAAGCTTATTGGCACGTTGTATTGCACCTTTACAGACTTACCTCTTTGTTTGCCAGGACTGAATTTTGGCAAACTTGAAACTACTCGAACCGCTTCGGCATCTAAATATTTATCTACTCCACGTAAAATCTTAACATTAGTAACTTTTCCTGTTTTATCTACAACAAAACTCACAAAAACTCTGCCAGTAATATTATTCTCCTTGGCAATTGGTGGATACTTTGTTTTTCTAGCGATAAATTGCATTATCTTCTTTTGGGTACAAGTTTCATCAGAACACCCTTCAAAGCGAGGCATATCTTCAACAACCATAAATATTTCGTCTGTCGTTTCTTCTTCCTCTTCTATTACTTCAAGGTCTTCGTCAGATTCTGTGTCTTCTATTTCTACCTCTTCTATTTCCTCATCGTCTTCAACAATAACAATTTCGTCTGGTGGAGGTGGAGGTGGAGGTGGTGGCTTTTGCTCTCTAAATGTATTTTCTATCTCTTCCTCAAACTCTGCATCTAATACTAAATCACCTAATGAAGCAACAACTTTTTCATACGTTCTGTACTCAAAAGCGCCTAAAACGATTAATAGAGATATTACTAAGCCGATTTGCATAAACAAACCTCTTTTTTTCTCTAAATCTACTTTGGGGTTCTTTTTTGGTTCCATAAAATTGGGTTACTTGAGCAAATTTAATCTTTTTTAGCTGAATTCATTGATACGGGAAAGGGAATTTTTTTAAAAATCCAAACACCTAAAAATACGCCTATAGTATCTGCTAGCCAATCTAAGATGTCAGCACTCCTTTCAATAAAAACAAGGCCTTGAAGTACTTCTAACAATAAACCGTAAGCAATAAATGATATAACAATGAAACGTAAAAATTGAATTTTATTTTGTTCCTTCAATGCTACAGCAAACATATAAACCCCAATCATAAAAATGACGGCATGTATCAATTTATCTAATTGAAAAAAGTCAGAAAAAGAAAATTCTGGAAAATCAGAACCAGGAATAGCATGTAAAATTGCTATAACAACAACCCACACTATTGCAATAGTGAAGCGCATTTAGCTGATCAAATCCTTGTATTGTTCAGCTGATAAAAGGGTGTCAACTTCTGAGGGATCTGATAATTTAACACGAATCATCCAACCAGCACCATACGGGTCGGAGTTAACAACTTCAGGAGCGTCTTCTAATTCTGAATTAAAAGAAAGGACTTCTCCGCTCAAAGGCATAAAAAGATCTGAAACTGTTTTGACTGCTTCAACAGAACCGAATATTTCCTCGCTCTCAATGCTTTCACCTTCTGTTTCTACCTCGACAAAGACGATATCTCCTAATTCACTTTGAGCAAAATCAGTAATCCCAATAACTGCTTCATCGTCTTCAATTCTTACCCATTCGTGATCTTTCGTGTATTTTAATTCTGCTGGAATATTCATATGAGTTATATTTTTTTATTGCTACAAAAGTACAATTTATAGTTTAAAATTAGGCTATTGTGCTAAGGTGAATCTAACACTAAATCCACCATTTGTAATAGCTGAAGGGAAGGTATTCGAAACATAAGGATTTGTCATTACCTTATCATAGAATAAACGTAGATTAAATCGGCTACTAACAACATAGTCGGCCGTAAACTTCAACGTAATTACACTATTACCGCCAGTTATTTCCTCTTGGTTTTCTTCTATTTTTCTAATTACAACCTTATTACTTCTTAATGAAAAATCTAATTTTAAGTCTAAATCTGAGCTTATTTTTCTTTGTCTGCCTGCTGCTCTTACGTTAAAGGCTAACTCTTTAATTCTGTATCCTGTTCCTATTATCCATTCATCAGAAGAACGGTCCGTGAGTTGATTATTACTCAAGCCTAAACTTAAAGTTCTTTCTTTCTTTATTTCTAGACGAGCGGTCATACTATTTTTGAAAGTCATATCTATCTTAAACAGGGGGTTCAGACTTTCTCGTAATGTTACTTGATTAATTTCGTACTTATCGTAATAGTTTAAGGTAGCCTCATTAATCGCATTGGGCCATTCATCAAAACCGGCCTCATAGTCTAGACTAGTCACATAGTTACCTACACTATAGGTAGATTGATAGGAGTGACTTAATACTATGTTGTTCATTCGTTTTTTTATCCACTTAAGATTACGCAAACCATCAAAATTAATTCGCCAGTTTGGCAAAGGGATATTTGGGAAATTATTGAGGCCTACCGAAGAAGCGTTTTTTCCTGAATAAGCTGCTAAAAAGGCTGGTATTAACACCTCTTGAGAGGTGCTTTGATAACCTAATGGATATCCAGTACTATCAACAATACTGTTATCGTATGGATTTGAGTCAGCAAGTCTATTAGCAATTATTTCTCTATTTTGTCTAAACTGCTGAAAGGTAGCATTTGAATAGTTGTCATCGTCTTTAATAAAAGCAGAATTCCAACTAATAAATGAGATGCTGTGACTGCCATTTTCGATACTATTAAATGAATCGTAGTCGCCTAAGTCCGAATCAAATCTATAGATTTCTTGAACATTATTCGTTTTTGTTCTATTAGCAGTTAACTCTACTCTAAATCCTTTAAAAGGTTCAAGAGTTCCTCTGAGGTTGAGAGTTTCGCTATTGGTCAGTTTAAAAAATTGATTCAAATTAGTATTGGAAGTTAGCCAACCTTCTTGTGAACTAAGCTTTCTGATGTCAATATTTTGACTTCCTAAAGCAAAAGGTATTCCGGGTGCCATAGCATCCCAATCTTGACCGAAGAAATGAGGCTTTTTATTAAACCCTGGCAATACCACACCCTGATTTTGTCGGTAAGAAATCGATAAGTTTTTGACTAATAAAGTTGTTCTTAAAAGGGTATTTGCAATTTCTTTAAATGAAACTTTTACGGTATCGGGGGCTTCATTTGGTAATCGAATCGTTTCTCTGCTTGAACCTCTACCTCTTACGCCTACACTAGGAACAGTTCGATTTAACTTTTTAAGGAAAGGGACTTTATTGTATAGCTGACCAAAATTAAATGTTGAGTTAATTTGTTTGTTATTGCTGTTTTGAATGGTATTACCCAAATTTTGTAAACTTAATGGCGCTGCTAACCAATCGTAATTGGCTACATATTTAGTATTCAGATTTATCCAAGATGTGAGGGGGAATTTATTCAAAGGAACATTATAACTTGCATTTAATGAATGATGATATAAAGTGGGTCTTCCAAAATTTAGAATATTATTCCATACAGAGTCTTTCTTTTCTTGATAATATGGATCTGATTTTACTAACTCACCATCTGGCTCGTCAATACTAGCCGAATTACGCACCTTAAATTCTGTTTTTAGTGTACGTGTTAAATCATATTTAATGCTATAGTTTCTGTTCCAAACAAATGCCTTGTTGTAGTATGGTGGCAAAGTGAAATCGGGGTTATTGATGTTTCTAAATTGTGTTTTATTGTAATACCTATCCAAGTCTGTTTGAAATGATATTGATTTTGGCAAGGTGTAAAAGTTAAAGTCTTTCAATAATGCAAAATACTTGTTCTTAAATAGCTTTACTTTTTTAAATGGCTTTATGTTTTTGGGTTTTGAAGAATAGGTATAATTTAGAGAGGCTTTTGTACTAACCGTTGTTCTATCTTTAAGATTAACATTTCTAGAAAAAGTTTCGTTTCTTGAATAGGTTGCTGATAGGTTTTCTATATCATAAATCTTAGCTTTATTCCCTGAAGAAGAGGATTTGTTTTTTCTTACATTAGTAAAGTTAATGGACTTTCTTTTTGTTAAGTCTTGCGCTATCTCTTTTAGCTCTTCTTTCTCCTCATTGGATTGTAATTCATCTAAAGATGCTTTTAAAGTGATATCTGGATCTAGAGGATTGTATTGTGGATTTTGAATAGCCTCAGAAACGCCAACATACATAGGTATTTTTATGGCTGCTTTTTCACCAAAGAAATTTCCTAAGGCAAAAGTTGATGAAAAATCGTATTGGTAGGCATCGTACTTTTGTCTGGCTGTAAGACTTTGGTCAATGGAACCAAAGCCGATAGTGCTCATACTTCCCGTAAGATTAACATTAGCAAAATCAGCCAATCTAGCGTTAATACGACCATTGGCAGCATATCCACCTCGTTCGTCAAAGTCCGTTAGACGTAATTCGTTTAACCAAATCTCTCCACACTTGGAAGTTCCATCATCATTGATAGTAGAATTAAAACCCCCTTTTCTTGGATTTCTTACTCCCAACATAATGGTTTTTACCATGCTAATATTAGGGTTACCAACAACGGTAATTTGCTTGTCTGTGCCTGAAAAAGGGTCGGTGCTACTGCTGTGTATTCCGTCCCTAATTGCTTTGTTTCTTTCTTGTTTGGCATCGAGCAGTTGTTCGAAAGTAATATTTAACTCATTCTCTACTGGCCATATAAGTTGGTCATCAAGTCTAGAAACACCCCATGGAGTAACCTTTAGTGGAATTTCATACTCGTAATAATTGTCGTTAAAATCGGTACCTAATCGAACAAATAGTGATAAGTCACCATCTTGCAGAGCTGACTCTATTTCGCCAGATGCTTCTGCATGCACATACATTTTTAGTCGCTTATAGGTTCTAAAGTCGTTGTTGAAGGTTTTATATGCAGCTCTGGAATCTCCATCTTCCAAATCACAAACTTTAAGCACTAAAGATTGTTCGTTTTGCCTTCTAACATAGGTCGTGGTGTTATCAACTTCTTGCTCTATACCAGGGGGCAAGACATAAGGCACAGGGATTTTTTCAGCATTCTCTTCTATGTTTACTACAGAAACATCAAAAGAAGTATTACTAGCATTGTCATTTGGGACATATTCTCCTTCAGTTTTTAGACTAAAATTATAACGTCGCCATTCACCACGAACGAGCTCTAATGTTGCAAAACGCATTACGATAGGTTGGTCAAAATCTTTGAGTAGCATACGAATAAATCGTATGGATTTAAAGTCACGAATAGAACCTACTGTTTTATCAGGCTGTTGGACTGGGATTTTAAATTGATACCACTTTATCGTTCTATCCCCTGTTGGTGTCTTGGCCTCCGTTTCTTGTATGTCGGTAATGTAACTATCTCCAATTTGCATACCTGGAAATAAGGGGATATTGTAGTGGTAATAACTTTCCGATTCGTTGAGAGTATTGTCAAAATTTATATCCTCTGTGTTTGGAATAGTAGTAGCCATAGTTGGCGTAGGGTCAGGTATTGCTGAGTTGCCATCTATTCCAGAAAAATACTCGTAACGCTTTAAAATGGAAGCACTTTCACTGTCCAAGTCATCACCTAAGAAATAATTGTAGTTATCAGAAGAAGGGTCTGTCGATGCTAAGGAGTAAGCATTACTATTGACCCCATAAATGGATTCTATTTTTTGAACATAAGCCGTATCAAAAAATATACGCTCATCAACATCCCTTAGACCATCAAGCCCAACATCTTGATATTGGCGTGACTCTGCATCCACATCAAAGGAATTTGTTAAAGCAAAAGTAGTAGGCATACGACCCCATACACTGCTTTCATCGTCAACATTTTCTACAATATCTGAAGAAGGCAATCCATTTTCAAAACTCTTAAAACCATCTTTCAAAACGTCTTCTGAAACATTACCTAAATTCATTATCAAGTTACCACCGCTTTGATTTTCCGAATCGTCATTAAAAGGGTCCATTATCCAAAACTCTACAAACTCAATGTTTTGTAATTCGAAGTCTGTTGTTTCTAACTTACGCATGATTCCAGCCCATCTATTTTCGGGGTTTAGTAATAACCCTGAGGTGGTAATATTTTCAGTGTCAAAATTATAAGGCCCTCTTTTAGATGGGTTATAGGAAAGGTTGAAGACTGGTAAATTAGACACTTGCGTAGCATATTGGGGGTCACGATTGGGGAATACTTCCTTTTCAAGCACTTCTCTTACATTGTGGTTTGAAAGTTGTACTTCATCGTCAGCTATATGTCTTGGTGTATTATTAGTATTTCTGTAAAATACTGGGTCAATATTATACCAAGATAATAATGCTCTATTTGCTCCGGAGTTCAAATTTCCAAGTCTAGGACTTTGATTACCCAGAGCACACTCAGGGAATAAATCAGGGTCGTTTGGTAAACTAGCTAAAAACCAAGCCCCAGGGTTTTTTATATCTATTCCTGTGCTACTAGCTTCAAAGTCATCAATATAGGCTGTTCCATTTTCACCAATCGCTCTTTGATGACCAGGTATGAGATGAGCAAACTCACCTTGAGCGGTAAGCATTGACTTTTCTTTAGTTTCTAGTAAAGGTAAAAAGTCTACAATTTTAGTCAATAAGTTAGATTCTCGTCTGTAGGTACCATCTAAACCCCATATGGTATTTGAGATAGGCTCATCGCCAGAGTTCACTTTTTTGGTATAGGGTTTTTCGGTCAGGTTTAAAATAGTACCCCCAAGCATAAAGTCATCAGAAATACGATAGTCTACATGAGTACCCACCAGTGTTTTTTGTTGTAAGCCAAAAGTATTGCTTTCGACAGATATTCGAATAGGAGTACCTGACATCAATATACCGTCATTGATGATATTAACTTTACCCATAGAGTAATTAACGGTAAAGTCTTGTCCTTCTTCAAGTCGCAAACCTCCAGCCGTTACTACTACTGAGCCTTGTTCTATTGAAAAAACTCCCAAATAAATTTCAGCTCCCGACTCAGATTGATAACTTCCCTTTATTCTGAATTTATTGTATTCTGGAAATTGTTGGGCAATGGTTAAAGTAGAATCGTAAAGTACATCATAAACGTAATTGTTTGCAATGTCATTGTTGCTAAATTTATCTCTTAAATCCTCACCAAAAGGTTCTCTTACTGGAAAAATGATTTTACCGTTTGAGGTAATGATTGTAATACCAGGTAAGAAGTCAAAAATACCATCGGCCTTGCGCTCTTGCTGAGCATTTAATTGATCCAATCGTAAAAGATTGATTATAGGCTTATCTGTTAGATTTTCTTCAGGAATATAATTTGTTATTGTACCATTATCTCTAGTATTTTCAAAAACTACATCTAAATAAAACTCTGTAGGGCTAACGTTGTATGCACCTAAAGAATATATGTTTTTCATCATCAAGTCCCAGTTAGGCAGTTGTGGAGAAAAACTCAAATTTTTCAATAGTTTAACAAATAATGAGCTTGGTGCTGACGGCCCATTTGAGCTAAACTCACCCACTTGATAAAGTTCATTGCCTATGGTATATTGAAAAGCCACAGCTAATACCTCATCAGGCCCAATGATGTTGTTTAATGATATATAACCTAATTGGGGGTGAAAGGTATATTCAGTCGGCGACAACAATCTTGCTCTTTCTAACTTTTCATAATCTTGCGAACCTAAAAAGTTTGGATAAGAAGCAGTACCAAAAATGCTATTCACTTGATTTATATTTCTTAAAGCTTCACCTTCAGCAAGCATTTGTTGATAAAGTGTATTGTTATCATTGTCAGGATACGAAAAGTCAGCATTATCAGAAAACAAAACCGTGTTATACATATCTGCTTGAGACTCTCCTAAATCCAAAAAGGCTAAAATATTTCTGGTATCTTCAACAGTTCCTGTTTTATTAGTCACCCAAACCTCAATTTTTGTAATGTTTACTGGAGAATTGATAAAAGGTAGTTGTGACATAGCCTCATTATATCTTGATTTAAAATAATGAGATAGAAAAAAGTGTTTATTGGTTTCGTATTGATCAGCATAGATATCAAACTCTGAGGTTTGCGCACCCCCTTCAACATCAATTACTTTAGAATTACTTTTTTGTTGTGAAAAAATAGTAGTTACTGTTGCTCTACCAAATTGCAGTTGTGTTTTTAAACCCAATAAACTTTGACTACCAGAAATTAAAGTCCCATTGAGTGGTAAGCCTACATTGCCAATTTCGATTTTCTTTATTATTTCATCTTCTTCACCTTCATATTCTAGCTTAATCTTGTTGTCAAAATCAAAAATTGCTTCAGTATTATAATTGGTATTGAGTTGGAGTTTATCGCCAATTTTACCGATGACATTCATTTGTATTTTTTGCTTGAAGTCAAAGCTTGTATTGCTTTGTTTATCTATTGGCAAAGCATTATTTTCGGTCTTGTTGTGCTTAATAGAAAATATCAGTTCAGCTGAACCCTGAGGTCTAATATCTACCGTACTATTTCCAAATATTTTATCAAAAATCTCTCCTCCTATATCGATACTCAAAGGACCTTTATTAATGTTATCACCACTAAGCGAAGGGTTTGAAGTTTTTTCTTTCCAATATTCTGATATAGACTGTCTAGAATTGTAATTATCGTATTCTTCGGCACTCAGAAATGTAGGGTTTGAAAGTCTAAAACCATTTATTTTTTGCTCTACACTGTAAAGCTTTGACTCTGGGTCGTACTCCAATTGAGGCTGTAGGTTAGCAGGAGGGTTTAGGTAAAAACCGCTATTCGCATTTTCTAGTGGATTATCCCATGGATTAGTTTCTGGCATCTGAAAGATTAGGCTATCATTAGTGGACTGAGAAAATGAAAATTTACTCAGCACTAAAAACAAGAAAAAGCACCAAAGTGCTTGTTTATGTATTGCCTTATTTTGAAACACTATAAATCTATTAAATTAGAGAATAATCTCTACATTTTTTTAAGTACTCGTTTAACTAATTCTTCGACTTCAACACTTCCATCTTCTTGCAGTTCTTTATCAATATGTTTTTCAATACTGTTTTTAGAAAACCCTAGCATGGTTAATGCCGATAACGCTTCTTCTCGAATAGTATTGTATGAACTTGAGGAAGAATTTGCACTTATTCCAAGTTTAGCAATTTTATCTTTCAAATCTAAAATAATACGCTGTGCTGTTTTTCCACCAATTCCCTTTACTCCTTGTAAAACGCTGACGTTTTCTTTAAGTATTGCTTGTTGTATCTCGTGAGGGGTTAATGAAGACAGTATCATCTGTGCTGTGTTAGGTCCTACTCCAGAAACAGAAATAAGTAGACGAAATAACTCACGCTCGTCTTTATCGAAAAAACCATAAAGAGTATGGGCATCTTCTTTAATCGACAAATGAGTAAAAAGCATACAATACTCATCATTAGACAACTTCGAAAAGGTTTGTAATGATATTCTCAAGAAATAACCTATACCATTACAATCAATAATGACAAATGAAGGGTTTTTCTCTACTAATTTTCCTTGAATATGTGTAATCATTTTCTTTTTGTTTGAGCATCAATAACGGCAATAGTTACCATATTTACAATTTCACGTACCGAGCAACCAAGTTGTAAAATATGAACAGGCTTTTTCATACCAATTAAAATAGGTCCTATCGCTTCTACATCGTCAAATTCTTGCATTAACTTATAGGCTATGTTTCCAGATTCTAGGTTGGGGAAAATAAGCGTATTAGCATTCTCTTTTAAATCAGAAAAGGGGAAAATTTGCTCTCTCTTTTCTTTATTCAAAGCAAAATCTGCCTGTATTTCACCATCTACCGATAAATTTGGCTCTGCCTCATTTATTTTTTTTAAGGCTTCCGTTATTTTGGCAACCTTTGAATTCATTGATGAGCCAAAATTAGAATATGACAACATTGCTATTCTTGGAACTACATTAAATCGACGTACTGTTTTGGCTGTTAGCATCGCAATATTAGCTAACTCCTCTGCGGTGGGATTAATATTTATGGTTGTGTCTGCTAAAAATAGAGTTCCTTTTTTAGTATTAAGAATAAACATACCCGCTACCTTATCCACTCCTTCTTCAGTTCCTATAATTTGTAAGGCTGGGCGTAATGTACTAGGATAATTTCTACTTATTCCTGAAATAAAAGCGTCAGCCATGCCTTGATCGACCATCATTGAGCCAAAATAATTTCTCTCTCGCATCAGCTTTTGCGCTTCTGGTAGCGTCATTCCTTTGCGTTTGCGTTTTTCAAAAAGAAACTGTCCAAATTGATTTCTCCTTTCGCTCTGCTCATAACTCTTAGGGTCTAGTATTTGAACGTCATCTAAGTCCAAAACATTGTCCTTAATGAGCTGTCTTATTCTGCCTTCCCTGCCTAATAAAATTGGAATAGCAATGCCTTCGTCTTTAACTTCTTGAGCAGCTTTCAAAATTTTATAATGCTCGGCTTCAGCAAAGACAATACGCTTGGGGTTTCTTTTAGCCTTAGTAGTAATTCTTCTGACTAGTTTATTGTCTAAACCTAATCGTTTATTCAATTCTTGGGCATAGGCTTCAAAATTCGAAATTTTCTTTTGAGCCACTCCAGACTCTATGGCTGCTTTTGCTACTGCTGGAGCCACTACAGATATCAATCGATTATCAAGAGGTTTTGGGATAATATATTCTGGACCAAAAGTGATAACTTTTTCTCCGTAAGCTAAATTAACTGTATCAGGGACTACTTCTTTAGTCAATTCTGCGATACTACGAACTGCCGCCAATTTCATCTCTTCATTAATGCTTGTTGCCCTAACATCTAATGCCCCTCTGAATATGTATGGAAATCCCAAGACATTATTGACTTGATTAGGGTGGTCAGAACGTCCAGTAGCCATTATGATATCTTCTCTAACAGATATAGCGTCATTGAAGGATATTTCAGGGTCAGGGTTTGCTAAAGCGAAAACAATTGGTGTTACAGCCATGGACTTAATCATCTCTTTGGATACGATGTTTCCAGATGATAAACCTAGAAAAACATCTGCTCCATTCATTGCCTCATCAAGTGTGTTTAAATCTCTATCTGATGCAAAGAATGCTTTTTCTTGGGTTATATTATCTCTGTCTTTTCTTATCACACCTTTACTATCAAGCATAACAATATTCGACTTTTTAGCCCCTAGCGAAAGGTATAATTTGGCACACGACATAGCAGCAGCACCAGCACCATTGATGACAATCTGAATAGTATCTATTTTTTTATCAGCAAGTTCAAGGGCATTCAAAAGTGCAGCAGCGGAAATAATTGCTGTACCGTGCTGATCGTCATGCATTATGGGAATATCTAATTCTTCCTTAAGACGCTTTTCTATTTCAAAACATTCAGGTGCTTTAATATCCTCTAAGTTGATACCTCCAAAGGTTGGCGCAATAGACTTTACAACCTCAACAAATTTATCTACTTCTGAAGCATCAACTTCAATATCGAAAACGTCTATATCAGCAAAAATCTTAAATAGCAATCCTTTTCCTTCCATAACAGGCTTGGACGCCTCAGGGCCGATATCTCCTAAGCCGAGAACGGCAGTTCCGTTAGTTATAACTGCTACTAAATTGCTTTTTGCAGTGTATTCATAAATATCATCTTTATTTTCACTGATTTTGATACAAGGCTCAGCAACACCTGGGGAATAGGCCAAAGATAAATCACGCTGAGAGCTGTGATTTTTGGTAGGAATAACCTCTATCTTTCCTGGCCGACCAGATTTATGATAATCAAGCGACTCTTGTTTTCTTCTTCTATTAGACATACGTTTTCTTAGAATAAGCTCGTAAAATTAAACAAAAAAAACCGGCACTAAGACCGGTTTTTTAAATTTATGTTAAATCGCTTATTTGCTAACAACTAAACGCTTTATTTTTTTTAACTCACCATTAACTGATATGTTAGCAAAGTACAAACCTGCCTTAGTGTCACTCACATCAAATTTCAGAGTGCTACTCTGATTACTAATACTTTCTTTGCGAATCACATTTCCAAGCATATCAGTTACTACAATTTCAGCAACATCAGAGTAATTCAGATTATAATCTAAAAAAGTAGTTGAAGACGTAGGGTTCGGATGAAAGTCTGAAAAAGAAGTGGCACTTAAATTGTCTAACACTGAAGTAGTACCAACATTATAATAAACAATGGTACATGCCGAATCTGAAGGGTTAGCTTCATTAAAAGCACAATACTTTATAGAAGCAGAGGCGGGACTAGTGCTGTTATTTTCGTAATGTACCTGAAAGCTGTTCTCATCAACCTGTTGTGGGGAAAATACCTTTCCATCTGGGGAAACATTTGTCTGAGAACCATAACAGGCATTCCAACAAAAATAATTCTCGGTTCCTAGTGTTTGAGTAAGTGTTTGCCTGGAAACCAAAATATTAATCGTAGCATCAGAGATGTTTCTGACAGTAATCTCAGTGCCGATATCACCAATTAATGTTGTGCAACAAGTAGGGTCAACATTTTTTTTATGAGCTTCAACACTAATACTTTGAGAAGAAACTGATACAGAAATCAATATAGCCGATATTAAAAGTATTTTTTTCATAAAAATCTTGTGTTTATTTTATTTAATACAAATATAGTAAAACATACTTAACTATTAGCTTTAATACCTAATCACAGAAAACGCTTGAAGACGTAAGAAAATACTCTATCTCAAGTTTTACACTTCCTTAAGAAGTAACTTTTACATTTATTAAGCAAAATGAAAAAAAATTACTTCTAATCGCTACAATTGTTAGCTTTTCTATCAAAGCCCAAATACAAGTAGATACTATTCAAGCTGAAAATAAAAATGTGTTACTCGAAGAATAAATTAGGGTCAAAAAAATCTTGAATTAAAGATATGGGTTTAAATGTAGGTTCTAATACAATTGATATAGAGTGTACTGAGTTTGTAAGATATTGTACTGTAAGTATTGAATCTAAATAGTTAGTTTAAGTCTAAAACATCTTGAAAATAGAATAATATCAGATTTGAAATCTTAATTTATAAAAAATAGCCTTCGGGCTATTTTTTTGTCAATTATCCTACTTTTTTAATAATTTCTAATCAACTTTTAAGTAATAATTGTAAGATAGAATAAAATCAACAAAGTAATTGATGTAATTAAACTTAAATTTTCTTAAATTTGTGAATCTAACAAAACAATACATTTATGACTAACTTTATCAAAAACCTAATCATAGTTTTATTTTTATCAACTTCATTCATTGCATCGGCTCAACTTCCTGATGGCTCGATTGCACCTGATTTTACAACTACAGACGTCAATGGAAATGAACACAGACTATATGACTACTTAGACAATGGTTACACTGTAATACTAGATATTAGTGCAACTTGGTGTGGTCCTTGCTGGAACTACCACACAGGTGGTACATTTGAAGAAATATGGGAAGCTCACGGACCTGCTGGAGAGCCAGGCGTAAGTCCTAACACTACTGACGACGTAATGATTCTCTGGTTTGAAGGAGATGCAGGTACTGCTCTTAGTGAATTGGAAAATAGCGATTATGGAAACTGGTTAGCACCAGATGGAAATGAAGTATATTTCCCAATTAGTAATGATGATAATATTGCCAGCTTGTACCAACTACCTTATTGGCCAATTATTTACACTATTTGTCCTAACAGAACTCTTACTGAGTCTGGTCAATTATCAGCATCAGCACACTATAATGGCATAGCGAACTGTCCTACAGAAACCGAAGGAACAAACGCTGCCTTGTTAAATATTGATACTGATATTCTTCCAAACGGATGTGAATCCAGTGCATCTGGAAATTTCTCAGTTGTTGTTCAAAATATGGGAACAGAAAACCTAACATCTTTTAGTGTTGAAGTAAGTGCTAACGGACAGACTGTTGCAACAGAAGATTATAATGGAAACCTTAATACTTTCGAAACAACGACTATCAATTTTGGAAATATTACTGTTGATGCAGAAACTATTGAAGTAAACATTACTTCTTCTGATGACAATGCAAATGACAACTCCATGTCTCATACTGTTGATTTTTCAACTGGTCAGTCTTCTCAGATGGTTAAAGTTAACCTACTTACAGACAACTATGGTAACGAAACGTATATGCAAATCACTGACGAAAACAATAATGTTATCTGGTTTGAAGGAAATGAGGCTGTTGCTGGAATGGTTGGAACTGGTCAATTAGCACCTGCTGATGCAACTAATGCATTAGGAAATAATCAACTTTATTCGTGGGACGTAACACTACCAACTACAGGTTGTTTTAAATTTGAAATTACTGATTATTATGGTGATGGTTTAGCCGCTTCAACTAACACTAATGGAGGTATTGATGGAGATTGGTCTATTGAAGATAACAACGGGATCATCATTACTCAACAAACAGTTCAGAATTTTGAAAATGAAGATGATACTTATTTTGAAAACACTGAAGCTGGAACATCTTCAATTGATGAAAATGATAACTTTGGTTTTGCTATCTATCCAAACCCTATGAGCTCTAAGGCGACAATAACCGTCAACCTTTCTGAAAGTTCAGATGTGAGGTTAGATGTTGTTAATATACTTGGAGAAGTCAACCTTACTAGTACATTTGGTTTAAATGCAGGAAATAATTCTATGGATTTAGACGTTAGTAGTTTAAATAGTGGTATTTATTTTGCTCACCTTACAGCAAATGGTGAAACAAAAACTATGAAAATCACAGTTACTAGATAAAGGATAATTTGCTCAAAACAAAAAAGGTCAGTAGATTAGCCTAACTAATTTACTGGCCTTTTTTAATGCTTAAAAACTAAAAACTACTATGAAAAAATTATTGATTTTTACCGCTTTTTTATCTTTCAGTTTACTCTCTTTTTCTCAAAACAGAACTTTACCAAAAGTAGATTTGAAAACACTTGACAATAATACTTTTAACACTTCTGACTTCGATAATGATGGCAAACCTATTGTTATTAGCTTTTGGGCAACATGGTGCAAACCTTGTATCAAAGAGTTAAACAATATTGCCGAAGTTTATGAAGATTGGCAAGACGAAACAGGTGTTAAAGTCATTGCAATTTCTATTGATGATGCTAGAAACATGAGTAAAGTAAAGCCTAAAGTAAATGCCTTATTATGGGATTACGAAGTGTATTGCGACCCTAACGGCGACCTTAAAAGAGCTATGGGTGTTGGCTCAGTACCACACACTTTTTTACTCAATGAAAATAAAGAAATCGTTTATCAACACACTGGCTATAAAGATGGTGACGAATACGATTTATTCAAAAAAATAGAAGCCTTATCAAAATAAATTATGAAAAGACTCACTATTATTATTACTTGTAATTTTATCTCATTTATAACTTGGGCACAAGATAATTCTAACGGTACTATTCAAGGTGATTTTAATCTAAGTACTCAGAGTTATTACGAAGACCCTGCTATAAATGCTGAAAAGGTTGATGAGTTTATGCTCATGAATGCTTATTCCAATATTCGATATAACAAAGGTAACTTTACAGCCGGTGTACGTTTCGAAAGTTATTTAAATGTTTTGCGAGGTTTTGAATCAAACTTTAATGGTAATGGCATACCCTATCGATTTGCTCAATATAATGTTAATGGCTTAGATATTACCGTAGGTAACTTTTACGAACAATTTGGAAATGGTCTCATCTTTAGAAGCTACGAAGAAAAAACATTAGGCATCGACAACGTTATGGATGGTGTTCGTCTAAAGTATAGTCCACTAAAAGGATTATCACTTAAAGGGTTTGTTGCTACTCAACGCTTATTTTGGGAACAAGGGCCAGGTATTATAAGAGGGTTCGATACTGACTTAAACCTGAATGAAGCTATCTCTTCTTTAGAAAGCAGCAAGACAAATGCCATAATCGGAGGTAGTTTTGTGAGTCGTTTTCAAGATGATAACAATCCCGTTTTTAATTTGCCGGAAAACGTAGCTGCTTATGCTATTCGTTCTACCGTTAACAGAGGAAAAATTTCTTTTAATTCTGAATACGCTTATAAATACAATGACCCAGCAGGAGGAATAACCTATAATAATTTTGCTCCAGGAAGTGCCTTAATGACTAACCTTTCATATTCTCAAAGAGGCTTGGGTATAATGTTAGAAGCACACAGAGTTGATAATATGGACTACCGTTCTAAAAGAGGTGGGACAGGAAAAGAACTCACTTTAAATTACATTCCAGCCATAAGTAAACAACACGCTTACACCTTGGCAGCATTCTACCCTTTTGCTACTCAGCCTTTAGGAGAATTAGGCTTTCAAGGAGAAATCAACTATACTTTTAAAAAGAATAGTAAATTAGGTGGTAAATATGGCACACAAGTTGCTGTCAATTATTCAAGAATTAATGGACTCAATGGCGGTCCTTCAGAGTTAACATTAAACAGAGACCATACCCCCATGTTCTTTAGTGTTATTAATGAAGAACTCTATTTTAGAGATTTAAACTTCGACCTAAAAAAGAAAATCAGTAAAAAGGTAAAGGTTATGCTGAACTACTTAGATGTCATTTACAATAAAGATGTCATAGAAGGGAAAATTATTGGCAAAAACGTACACGCTAGAATTGGAATAGCAGAGGTTAATTACAAAATAAAACCTAAACACACTTTAAGAAGTGAATTTCAATACCTTTCAGTTGATAAGAGTGAAGAATACTACAAAGATCAAGGCGATTGGGTAATGGGGTTAGTAGAATACACCTTTTCTCCACATTGGTTTTTTGCTTTTGTAGATCAATATAATGGCGGCTATACTAGTGAAGGAAAAACCTATGAAGCTGTACATTACCTCAATATCAGTTGTGGCTACAGCAAAGGAACAAACCGTTTTGAATTAGGATATGGTAAAGTCCGAGAGGGTATTTTTTGTGTAGGTGGTGTCTGCCGTAATGTACCATCATCTAATGGATTTACTCTTAATATAACTTCAAGCTTTTAATTATGAAAAAGACCTATTATTTATTTATTAGCTTATTTATACTTAGTTTAACTTTTTCATGTGATGTCATTGAAAAAGATAATTTTACAGACCCTAACGCTGGCTTTCCTTGGCTAGGAAAAAAGGTGCTAATTGAAGATTTCACAGGCTTCAAATGTACTAATTGTCCAGACGCATCTGCTGAACTACATAAGATTGAAGAACTTTATCCAGACAAAGTGATTGGTATAGCCATTCATGCTGGTTCTTTTGCTGAGCCAAGTGGTGTTTTTGTCACAGACTTTAGAACAAATGAAGGTAATGAAATTACAGATTTTTTCGGTCCCGAAGGCTTTCCAATAGGTATGGTCAATAGACAAGGATATCCTGATAATGTTCTGTTAAGTTACACCGATTGGGCTAGTCAAGCTGGAGAACAATTACTACAAGCACCAACTATTGAACTCTCAATTTCTGAAGAAAATAATACCGTTAGTGTTCAAGCAAGACGACTTTCAGAGTCCAATAATAGTCTGAAATTAGTGGTATGTATTACTGAAGATGGTATCATTGACAAACAAATCGATGGTGGTGAATTAATTGAGGAGTATGAACATAATCATGTGCTTAGAAAAGTAATCAATGGAGCATGGGGGAGCAATATACAACTAAGTAGTACTTTAAGTACATACAACTATGATTATAACATAGAAGATTCATGGGTAAGAAGTAACTGCAACATAGTAGCTTTCGTATACGACAATAGCAATAAAGAAATATTACAGGTTGAAAAAATACATCTCACTAATTAATCCTATTTAAATGAAGAAAATCTTAACCTTTTTATTTCTAGTCTGTTTTTCCCTTTTTGTTTCAGCTCAGAGCACTTCCGTCAGTAATACATCAGATGCTACTAATTTTTTGGGAGCCTATTTCTCTCCTTTTGCTGAATCTATTGGGTCTGGATTAAACAAAGGTTGGTATAATACAGCAAAGCCACATAAATTAGCTGGCTTTGATGTTACCCTAAGTCTAAACTTAATTACTATTTCAGATGAAATAGCATCATTTGATGTCAATAGTATAGAAAACTTTAGCAGTGATTCCTCCTCATCAACTCCAAGTATCTTGGGGAGCGGAAAAGGTGCAATTATAAATTATCAAAACGGAAATGTGAACGGTCAATTGGTAATGCCTGATCAAAATATTCCAATAAAAGCTGTACTAATTCCAACTTTAAATGTAGGTCTAGGCTTAATAAAAGGAACAGAAATCAATGTAAGGTATATTCCGACTTATGAGTACAATATTGGCTTTGTAGGTAAAGGGTCTGTTGAACTTTACGGTGCTGGAATAAAACACGATATTTTGCAATGGTTACCTTTAAATAAATTATTACCCTTCGATTTATCGGTTCAAGGTGCTTTTAGTCAATTCAACACCTCCTTTGAAGTAGAAAGTCAAAGCGTAGATTTAGACATACAAGCAAGTACAGTCAATCTTATATTTTCTAAAAAGTTTGCCATGATAACTGCATACGCTAGTGTAGGTCAAAATTTTGTGAACTCTACACTTAATGCAAATACAAACTTTAGTTTAGGCAGCACAAGTACTTTAAATTTTGATTTTTCTGAAGAAATTAATATTCCTAAGACTTCTGAAATGCAAGCATCAGCAGGAGTTCGACTTCAATTTGCTGTCTTTACGCTTTATGCCAATCAGACCTTTTCTAGCTATCCAAGTACATCGGCAGGGATTGGTATCAGTTTTAGATGACACGATTAATTTTCATATGTATTTTTTCCCTTGCCTTAAGTAGTTATTGCTATGGTCAAAATTTCAAAGCAGGACTGATTGCTGGTATTAGCACTTCGCAGGTATCTGGCGACCAATTAGGTGGTTTTAATAAATTAGGAATCAAGTTTGGTGCATCAGTCAATCATTTTATAAATTCTGCTAGTCGTGGTCAACTAGCATTGTACTATATCGACAAAGGGAGTAATGATGTTAATAGCGATTTTAGGATTGATTTATCCTATATTGAAACGTCTTGGTGCGTTCAGAAAACATCTAAAGGATTTATTTATGAAGGAGGCTTATTATTTGGTGTTTTGGTAAATGGCAAAACATTCGATATCTATGGCTATGAAGATATACAAAAAAATGATTTCCATAAATTTGATATCGGTGCAAAATTAGCTGCAGGAGTTAAACTCAAACCTCAACTGTCTATGTTTTGGGAATTGAGCAATAGTATTCCCTTTTTTCCCATACAAGATCACCCTGGTGGAACTACCTACGGGCTAAACAAAGGCAAATATAATTCCATATTAAGTTTTTCTTTCCGATATTTGTTCTCTGAATGAGTAAGAAGCAAAAAATAGTGGTTTCGGTGAGTGGTGCTAGTGGTGCTATCTATGCCAAAGTGTTATTCGATAGACTACAACAACTGCATAATCAAGTTGAAGAAGTAGGTATTTTGATGTCTGATAATGCAAAATACGTTTGGAAAACAGAATTGGGTAATACCGATTATAAAGATTTACCTTTTAAATTTTATAAGCCACAAGACTTTACCGCACCCTTTGCGTCTGGTTCGGCTCGCTTTGAAATAATGATTATTTGCCCTTGTTCTATGGGTACATTAGGACGTATTGCCAAAGGTATTTCTAATGACTTAACTACTAGAGCTGCTGATGTTATACTTAAAGAAAGAAGAAAACTTATACTTGTAGCAAGAGATACTCCCTTAAATCTTATTCATATCAATAATATGAAGACCATTACCGAAGCAGGTGGTATCATTTGCCCGGCTACACCTTCATTTTATAGCAATCCTTCTACTTTTGAAGAATTGGCATCTACAGTTGTTGATAGAGTTATTGCTTTAGCTGGACTAGAGCAAGATTCTTACCAATGGGGGCAATAATACCTTTTGTTTTGTAGTTATAGTAGTAAATTACATAACTATGCTTCGTTTTTGCAAAACTATTTTACAAAAAGTTTCTTTCGACAAAAACTTATTTAAAAAAGAACTAAAAA
>Ga0115013_10000153_pt1 | contig 44739 bp, 39 predicted proteins | sample SouAtlMetagenome_2_FD_88686 | JGI IMG/M metagenome (GOLD analysis project Ga0115013, IMG submission 88686) | Marine eukaryotic phytoplankton communities from Atlantic Ocean - South Atlantic ANT15 Metagenome | ecosystem: Environmental > Aquatic > Marine > Oceanic | place: South Atlantic Ocean...
ATATCAAAGGCTTACCTTTATACTTTTCTATTACTGCATTGATTTGTTCTTCTGGCAATGGATAGAGTTGCTCTAAGCGTACTAATGCCACATCCATACGACCTATCTTCTCTCTCTCTTGCAGTAATTCGTAATAGATTTTACCACTGCAAAAGACTACTTTTTCTGCTGCCGATGGCTTAACTTGTACATCATCTAATAACTCTTGGAATCGCCCAGTTGACAAATCATCTAATGTAGATACGCACAAGGGGTGGCGCAATAAACTTTTAGGAGTAAATACGACCAAGGGTTTTCTAAACTCTCGTCTGAGTTGTCTTCTCATAACGTGGAAAAAGTTAGCCGGTGTGGTACAATTGACCATCTGCATATTGTGCTTGGCACACATCTGCAAAAAGCGTTCCATTCTAGCACTAGAGTGTTCAGCACCTTGCCCTTCGTAACCGTGAGGCAATAGCATAACCAAACCATTATAGGTTTTCCATTTGTCTTCGGCACTAGAGATAAACTGGTCTATCATAATCTGAGCACCATTGCTAAAATCTCCAAATTGGGCTTCCCAAATGGTTAGACTATTCGGTAATGCCATAGCGTAACCATAGTCAAAGCCCAAAACCCCATACTCTGATAATAAAGAATTATAGGCCTCAAACTGAGCCTTAGGGTTAATGCTATTCAAGGGTACTATTTCTTGCTCCGATTGTTCTAACTTCAATACAGCATGACGGTGAGAAAAGGTTCCCCTTTCTACATCTTGCCCACTCAATCGTATAGGGTTGCCTTCATGCAATAGCGTACCATAAGCCAACAATTCAGCCATTCCCCAATCCAGTTGGTTTTTTTCCTCTACCATCTTCTTCTGTTCCGACAACAAACGTTGGGTCTTTTTAAACAGAGAGTCGTGCTGAGCTACCGTATATATTTTTTTAGCTACCTCTTTAAGTGTATCAATAGGGACTGAAGTGTCTGGCGAGGATACAAAGTCGGCATCTTTAGATTTTCTAAAGCCTTCCCATTCACTTTGCATAAAGCGAGTGATGTGAGCCTTTTCTATTTCTTTGGATTCATCAAAGCGATCTTGTAACAACTGCTTAAATTCTTGCTCCATCTCCTTGGCAATGTTAGCGCCAACAATCCCTTCACTTATCAATTTTTGGTTATAAATTTCTCGAGGATTAGGGTGCTTACTAATGGCTTTGTAGAGCATAGGTTGCGTAAAACGAGGCTCGTCACCTTCGTTGTGACCATACTTCCTATAACACAGCAGGTCTATAAATACATCTTTATGAAACTTTTGTCTGTACTCTACCGCTATTTCCATAGCATGTACTACAGCTTCTACATCGTCACCATTGACATGAAAAACGGGCGATAAGGTCACTTTGCCCACATCGGTACAATAGGTGCTTGAACGGGCATCTAAATAATTGGTGGTAAAGCCCACCTGATTGTTTACTACAATGTGTATAGTACCCCCTGTTTTATAGCCATCTAATTGTGCCATTTGTATGACCTCATAGACTACGCCTTGCCCTGCTAAAGCCGCATCACCGTGAATAAGAATAGGAACTATCTTGGAGTTATCTCCCTTGTGATTTTGGTCAATCTTTGCTCTTGCTATACCTTGCACTACAGGGTCAACAGCTTCCAAATGCGATGGATTAGGCGATAGGGACATTTTTACTTTCTTGCCGTTATTACAGGCTTGTTCGGAAGTATAACCCAAATGGTATTTTACATCACCAGCAAAAAGGTGGTCTTCGTATTCTTTACCTTCAAACTCGGAGAAAATGTCTCTATAAGTTTTGTTGAAAATATTGGCCAAAACATTGAGTCTGCCTCTATGTGCCATACCCATAACGAATTCTTCAACTCCTATTTCTGCCCCTTTTTCTATCAATGCATCTAAGGCTGGAATTAGGGCTTCAGCGCCTTCCAAGGAGAAACGCTTTTGACCCACAAACTTAGTGTGCATAAAATTTTCAAAGGCTACTGCTTGGTTAAGTTTGCGTAGAATTTGTTTCTTTTCTTGAGGACTGAAAGTTGGGGTATTGCTATTTTTATGCAATCTATTTTTTATCCATTCCACTTGGTCGGGCTTACGGATATACATGTACTCCACGCCAATAGATTGACAATACACCTGCTTGAGGTGTGTTATGATGTCTTTTAAACTAGAGGGCCCTATTCCGACTTGACTACCCGCTTGAAAAATCGTTTCCATATCGGATTCTTCAAGTCCAAAATTTTCAATATCTAATGTAGGGGAGTATTTTCTTCTCTCACGAACAGGATTGGTATGAGTAAACAAATGCCCACTTTTACGATAGTCATCAATAAGGTTTATGACTTGGAATTCTTTCTTAAAGGTTTCTGGTACTTCGTCTTCTTCAGAATAAACTTCTTTAGCGAAATCAAAACCTGTGAAGAAGTTACGCCATTCTTCATTTACAGATTCGGGATTTTCAATGTACTGCTCGTACATGATTTCTATCATATTGGTATGAACTGCCCCTAGAAAAGAAAATTTGTTTGCCATCAATTTTTCAGTTAAGGCAAAACTATTGAATTTTATTGATTTTTCTACCTATAATTCGCCCTATTTTTAGGAGTACAAGGACAGCTTTAGTTTTCTCTTTTCTTTAAAAGAGAGGCAAATAGCTCTAATTCGCTTAGGTCAGCATTAATAGAATTTAAGGACTTCATAGCTTTAGAATAGTAATCGTCTATTAAAATATCGATATGTTCTTGTATGTCCATCGAAGCATATATGGACTTGACACGCTCCACTTTTTCGGTGTCATTAAGCGATTCTGAACTGTACAAATTTACCAACTCCATCTTTTGCTCGCCTTCAGATAGGGAAAGTGCTTTAAGATATAGACAGGTTTTTTTGTTAGCAATAATATCTCCTCCTACTTGTTTACCGAAAGTTTGTTCATTGCCAAAGACATCTAGCAAATCGTCTTTTAGCTGAAATGCTATGCCAATATTTCTACCGAATTCGTATAAAGCATCACCTTGTTTTTGAGTAGTACCAGCAATTATAGCACCCATTTTAAGTGCCGCCCCTAAAAGAACTGCCGTCTTATATTCAATCATTTTGAGATAGGATTCCATATCTACCTCTGCTTGGATTTCAAAATCCATATCGTATTGCTGACCTTCACATACTTGCAGAGCCATTTCGTTAAATACGGCTAAACACTTGGTTAATTGCTTGGATGGTAAATCGCATAAGTATTGATAAGACTGTATGAGCATAGCATCACCCGATAATATGGCTACATTTTCATTCCATTTGGCATGTACCGTTGCTTTGCCCCTTCTGACAGGTGCTTTGTCCATGATATCATCGTGCAACAAGGTGAAATTGTGAAAAACTTCTATCGCTAGAGAAGGCTTAATGGCTTTTTGGATGTCCTCATCGAATAATTGATGCGCCAATAACAAAAGAATAGGACGCATACGCTTACCCCCTAGAGACAATATATATTCTATAGGCGAATACAAATCGGCTGGAGAGCTAGGGTATTTTAAGCCATACAACTCTTGCTCTACTAATGTTCTTAATTCGTCTATAGATTTCATCACTATTTTAACAAGGATAATAAATAATTTCCATAACCACTTTTCAATAATGGCTGTGCTAGTTCCCTCAATTGATTGTCATCAATGAAGCCCATTTTATAAGCAGCTTCTTCTATACAGCCTATTTTACGTCCTTGTCTGCTTTCGATTACTTCAACAAATTGACTGGCTTGCATTAAAGACTTGAAGGTGCCCGTATCCAACCAAGCTGTACCCCGTCCTAGGGTTTGAACTTTTAGCTTACCTCGTCTGAGATACTCTAAATTGACATCTGTAATTTCGTATTCTCCTCGTGCTGAGGGGCTAATGTTTTTGGCAATTTCGATAACATCGTTATCGTAGTAATATAAGCCTGGAACAGCAAAGTTAGACTTTGGGTTTTGGGGTTTCTCTTCAATACTTATTACATTGAAATTCTCATCATACTCCACAACACCATAGCGTTCAGGATCGTTAACGTGATAACCAAAAACTAAGCCTCCATCGACATCAATGCTAGATTCTAGAATTTGACGTTTCATATAGAAAATATTATCTCCCAACACCAAACACACTTTATCGTTACCGATAAATTCTTCACCTAAAACAAAGGCTTGTGCCAAGCCATTAGGGACTTCTTGAACTTGGTATTCAAAACGACAGCCTAAGGAACTTCCATCGCCTAACAAACGTTGAAAAACTGGCAAATCGTGAGGGGTAGAAATTATTAGTATTTCATTAATTCCTGAATACATTAAAGTCGTTAAAGGGTAATAAATCATAGGCTTGTCATAAACAGGTAAAGCCTGCTTACTGACGGCTAAAGTCAAGGGATGTAATCTAGTTCCAGACCCTCCAGCTAAAATTATACCTTTCATTCCTTATTGTTCTTTAACGTTAACTCTTTTAATTCTATATCCTCCTCCTCGTCAAAAACGTCAAGCAGTGGGTCGCTAATAGCTTCTTCTATAAGAGATTTTTCTAAACTCAATAACATAGCGGGCAAAACAATCAAATTAGACAACAAGGCTATCAATAAAGTAATGGATACCAATAAGCCTAAAGCTAATGTCCCGCCAAACTGTGAGGCAATAAAGATAAAAAATCCAAAGAATAAAACAATTGAAGTATAAAACATACTAACCCCTGTTTCTTTTATAGCAGCCACTACAGAGTCTTTAATGTTGTTGTTTCTGTACTTCAATTCTTGTCGGTACTTTGCCAAAAAATGTATGGTGTCATCAACAGAAATACCGAAAGCAATACTAAATACTAATATAGTAGATGGTTTGATAGAAATACCAAAATAACCCATTATAGAGGCCGTTATAAGAAGTGGTATTAAATTAGGGATTAAAGAAACAACAACCATTCTAAAGGAGTTGAACATCCAAGCCATGAAAATGGATATCAATAAGATGGCTAGAAATAGACTAATAAATAGATTTTTTACTAAGTAAGTTGTCCCTTCTAAAAAGACAACACTAGTACCCGTTAATATTACTTTATACTTTTCGGGATTGAATATTTGGTCTATTTTCAAACGTAACTCATCTTTGAGCTCTTTCATTCGTGAAGTACCAATATCCGTAATATATAAACTCACTCTACCAATTTGTTGATTTTCATTTACTAAGGCATCCATCCATTCACTTGGCGATTCACTATTAAGGGTATAATCTAATAGCCATCTTTTCTCTTGAGAGTTAGGCAGGGTATAAAACTGCTTTTCACCATTATATATAGCTTGTTTAGAATATTTTATAGGGTCAATAATAGAAAGTGGTCTAGAAAACTCATCATATGTCGTCAAAGTGTCGGTCAATTTGTCGATGCGTTTGAGAGTAGATAATTTAGTAATACCGTTCTTTCTATGGGTATCAATAATTATTTCGAAAGGCATGACAGATTTGTAATGCTTTTCAAAAAACTTAATGTCTTTATATAGCGCCGATTCTTTGGGCATATCGTCTGTAATATTACCTGCAATACGCATTTGAAGAAGTCCAAAAAGAGCAATGGAAATGATCGTAATTGTTGCTGTATAAACTACTGTTCTCTTTTCTGTCACGAAATAGGTGATTTTCTGTATAAGGTTATTAAGCCATTTCCTATCTAAGTGACTAACGTGTCGTTTTTTGGGTGGATTTAAATAACTAAATACAATCGGTATAAGCAATAAAGACAGAATGAATACTGCGAATATATTTATGGAGGCTACTAAACCAAATTGACGTAAATCTTTACTTGAAGTTAGAATAAATGTAGCAAAACCTAATGCAGTAGTAGTATTTGTAAGAATGGTAATATTTCCCACACGTCTAATCATCTGAACTAAAGACCTTGACTTATTGCCATGCTCTCTAAATTCATTGTGATATTTATTGATAAGAAAAATACAATTGGGTACACCTATGACTATTAATAGTGGAGGTATTAAAGCTGTAAGTATGGTTATCTCATAGCCCAGAATACCTAACGTTCCGAATGACCAAACAACACCAATTCCTACCACTACCATTGAAATCATCATTACCTTGACAGACCTAAAAAAGAAGAATAAGATAATAGCAGTCACCAAGAGGGCTAAGAAAATAAATAAGCCCACTTCTTTTCTAATCAATTCTGAATGAACAGTTCGTATATAAGGTAAGCCCGAATACTTCACCTCTTTTTGCGATGCGCTAGTATAGATGTCACCAAAATCGGTAATGGAATTTATCATCTTAACTCGCTTGCCGCTAGTCACATAATCATTACTTAATGAAACTAACATCAGCATAGCACTATCATTGACTAGTCTATCGTCATAAAAGGGTAATTGCTGTAATTCTGCAACGGCTTTATCTAAGGACTTTTGTGTGCTAACATTATCAAATAAGGATTCGACAATTAAGCTTTTTTCTTGTTTACTCTTTTTCAGTCCAACAGCATCAGTAATAGAATACACCTCCTCAACACCGGAAATGGATTTAATATTATCGGCAAAACTCTGCCAATATTGAAAGTTATCGATATCGAAAAAATTATCGGAATTAACACCAATAATCATAATATTATCCTTGATACCAAACTTTTCTACAAAAAGGTTGTAATCGAGTTGAGCATCAGAATTTTTTGGAAGTAAACGAGCCATAGAGTAAGAAAGACTTACATCGGATGACTTTTGCACCATAAAGTATGTGGAAACTAATATAAGCCATATGAATACAGCTCTGTATCTAAGAATTACTCTGGCAATAGTTAACCACATAGTTTTTTTAAAAGGTGCGCTAAATTAGTCATAAAATTCTGAGCAAAAAAAAAGCGCGATAAAAAATCGCACTTTAAAATTTCCTTTTTTTATGTAGTAAGTTATACCGTTAAAATTTCTTCTTCTTTCTTAGAGAAAAATCCGTCAATTTTTGAAGTAAAACTATTGGTTATATTTTGTACTTCATTTTCAGAATCTTTGAGGATATCCTCAGAAATACCGTCTAATTTTTTTAGTTCATCGTTAGCATCTTTACGAGCATTACGAATACTAACTTTAGCATTTTCGGATTCTGACTTAGCCTGTTTTACCAGCTGAATTCTACGCTCTTCAGTTAATGGTGGCACATTAATCATTATCATTTCACCATTATTCATTGGATTAAATCCTAAATTGGCATCTATAATCGCTTTTTCCATAATCTCTAGCATACTTTTATCCCAAGGCTGAACAGAAATAGTTCTAGCGTCTGGCGTATTGATATTGGAGGCTTGTGATAAAGGGGTTTGCGTTCCATAGTAGTCTATGCTGACATTATCTAGCATTTGAGGATTAGCTTTACCTGCTCGGATTTTTGAAAAGGCTACCTCTAAATGTTTGATAGCCCCATTCATTTGTTCTTTTGCGCTATCTAATATAAATTCTATCTCTTCCATAATATAATTCTAAAAGTTAACTAATGTGCCAACAGATTCTCCCTGAAGCATCTTGTATAAATTTTGTTTTTTATTGATGTCAAATACAACAATTGGCAATTTGTTTTCATTACACAAAGTAAAAGCCGTCATGTCCATTATATTGAGTTCTTTCTCGTAAACTTCCTTAAATGTAATGGAATCGTATTTAGTTGCTGATTTATCCTTTTCTGGATCAGCCGTATAAATACCATCAACTCGAGTTCCTTTTAAAATAACATCAGCTTCAATTTCTATTGCTCTTAGAGTGGCCGCTGTATCTGTCGTGAAGTAAGGGTTTCCTGTTCCGCCTCCGAAAATAACTACTCTACCTTTTTGTAGGTGGCGCATAGCACGGCGGCGAATGAAAGGTTCTGCTACTTGCTCCATTTTAATGGCTGTTAACAAGCGAGTTTCTACATCGGCTTTTTCTAAAGCTGACTGTAACGCCATTCCATTAATTATAGTGGCCAACATACCCATATAATCGCCTTGGACTCTATCCAGTCCTTGACCTTCGACCTGAATACCTCTAAAGATATTCCCTCCTCCTATGACTACAGCAACTTCAACACCAAAATCTACAGCAGTTTTTATTTCGTTGGCATAGGCTGATAACTTTTCTGTATCAATACCAAATTGTTTATCGCCCATTAGGGCTTCCCCACTTAATTTTAAAAGAATTCTATTGTACTTCATAGTGCGCTAATTTAAGTCAAAAAAAAGAGAGTGAAAAACACTCTCTTAATTGATTTGATTAAAATTAAACTCCAAGCCCAACTCTCTTGAAGTCTGTGACCGTTAAATCTTTCTCTATTTTATTGAGATATTGAGATACTGAAGTCTTGGATTCTTTAATGAATTCTTGGTTCAACAAAGTATTTTCTTTGAAGAATTTATTCAAACGACCCATCGCTATTTTCTCTAGCATTTCTTCAGGTTTACCTTCTTGACGTGCTAAGTCTTTAGCCACATCAATTTCATTGTCAATTGTAGCTTGAGTAACAGACTCTTTATCCAAAGCTATAGGATTCATAGCCGCTACTTGCATAGCTACATCTTTACCTACTTGCTCATCAACAACAGAGGTAAGACCTACTAAAGTTGCTAAACGATTTCCACCATGGATATAGGAAGCTACCTGCGAAGACACTATAGTTTCGTAAGATGATAAATCTAATTTTTCGCCAATAACACCCGTTTGCTCAATGATTTTTTCTTCAACTGTCATATCACCTAATGAACAGGCTTTTAATGCAGCTAAATCAGCAGGTTTATTTGACATAGCAGCATCTAAGAAAGATTGCGCTAATGCGATAAAGCTTTCATTCTTTGCAACGAAGTCTGTTTCACAATTAAGTGCTATAAGAGCTCCAAACTGACCGTTTGTAGCTGAGATAACAACGCCTTCAGATGCTTCTCTGTCCGCTCTTTTAGCAGCTACTTTTTGTCCTTTTTTTCTTAGGATATCAACCGCTTTAGCCATATCGCCTTCAGCTTCGACTAAAGCTTTTTTACAATCCATCATTCCTGCACCAGTTTGCTTTCTTAGTGCATTTACCTCAGAAGCAGTAATTTTTGCCATTTCGTAAAGTATTTTTTTTAATTATCGATTTTATTTTTTCTCAGCTGGTTCTTCAACTTTCTCTTCAGTAGGAGCAGCTTTGGCTTCAGCTTTAGCAGAAGCAGCAGCTTCTTTTTCAGAATTTCTTTCTGAAAGACCTTCTTGGATAGCATCTGTTACTAAATTAACTATTTTTTCAATAGAACGACTAGCGTCATCGTTTCCAGGAATACAGAAGTCTACTAAGTTAGGGTCAGAGTTAGTATCAACAATAGCAAAAGTTGGAATACCTAATTTTTTAGCCTCAGCGATTGCAATGTGCTCTCTATGAATATCTACTACGAATAAAGCAGCAGGAATTCTATTCATTGTGGCAATACTACCAAGGTTTTTATCTAGTTTATCACGTGTTCTTGACACTTGTAAACGCTCTCTTTTAGATAAAGTATCGATAGTTCCATCAGCTTTCATTTTGTCAATGGAATTCATTTTTTTAATCGCCTTACGGATAGTCGCAAAATTGGTTAGCAAACCACCTGACCATCTTTCTGTAATGTATGGCATGTTTACTCTTTGAGCATGAGTAGATACCGATTCTTTAGCTTGTTTTTTTGTAGCAACAAACATTACTTTTCTACCTGACTTTGCCAAATGCTTAAGTGCTGCACAGGCATGGTCTAACTTAGTAATAGTTTTGTTGAGATCGATAACGTGGATACCATTTTTCTCCATAAAGATGTAAGGAGCCATTTTGGGATTCCACTTTCTTGTTAGGTGACCGAAGTGTACACCTGATTCTAATAATTCTTTAAAATTTGTTCTAGACATTTTTAAAATTGTTTACATTCATTAATTAACAATCACTTAGTAGTATAGTTTATAGTCTAAGTAATTTAGATACTAAACAATATCCTAAGATATTAACGCTTACTAAATTGGAATTTCTTACGCGCTTTCTTTTGTCCTGGTTTTTTACGCTCAACCATTCTTGGGTCACGCGTCATTAAACCTTCAACTTTAAGAGCTGAACGGTTTTCAGGATCAAGCTGACATAAGGCACGAGAAATTGCCAATCGTACTGCTTCTACTTGACCAGTAATACCACCACCACTTACATTAACTTTTACATCAAATTTTCCTTCCATATCAACTAGGCTGAAAGGTTGGTTTAATTTATAAAGTAGAGTAGCTGTAGTGAAATACTTGTCTGATTCACGGTTATTTACTGTGATATTTCCTTTGCCTTTGCTCATGTAGATACGAGCAACTGCTGATTTTCTTCTTCCAATGGTGTGTATTGTATCCATCGTTATAGTTTAATTTTTACTTCTTTGGGTTGTTGTGCTTCGTGCTTGTGGTCAGTACCAGCATAAACGTATAGGTTAGAATAAAGTGCATTACCTAATTTATTCTTTGGCAACATACCTTTAATAGCTTGACGCACTAATGACGTTTGGTCTCTGTCAAACAATTCTTTAGGAGAGATTCTCTTTTGACCACCTGGATAACCAGTGTGTTTAAAGTGCTCTCTGTCTGTCCATTTTTGTCCTGTTAGACGAATCTTGTCTGCGTTTATAACCACTACATAATCGCCACAATCTGCGTGTGGAGTGAAATTGGTTTTGTGCTTACCTCTTAGCATAGATGCTACTTGAGAAGCTAAACGACCTAAAATCAAATCTTCAGCATTTACTAAAACCCACTGCTTGTCAGCCGTTTCTTTATTTGCTGATATCGTTTTATAACTTAGTGTATCCACTATAAATTATTTTTATTATTAGCACACTTTGAAATACCACATTCCAAAGGGTCGGCAAAAGTAGAACTTTATTTTAATTCAACAAAATTTTATTAACCATAATTAGTTGATAATTTTCATTTCCTTACCAACCTTTGTAAAAGCAGCTATGGCTTTATCTAGGTGCTCTTTGGTATGAGCTGCTGAAACTTGAACTCTAATTCTGGCCTGTTCTTTTGGCACTACAGGGAAAAAGAAACCTATGACATAAATACCTTCTTCGAGCAATTTATCTGCCATTATTTGAGAGGTTTTGGCATCATATAACATAACAGGCACAATGGGGTGTACGCCCTCTTTTATATCAAAACCTGCTTCTGTCATTTTATTCCTAAAATAAAAAGTATTACTTTCTAGCTTATCTCTAAGCTCTGTGGAATTCGATAGAATATCTAGTACTTCGATAGCTGAACCAACAATGGATGGCGCTAAAGAATTAGAAAATAAATATGGTCTAGAGCGTTGTCTTAGCATATCAATAATTTCTTTCCTTCCTGAGGTAAAACCTCCCATAGCTCCACCCAAAGCCTTTCCTAAGGTTCCCGTTATAATGTCAACCCTACCCATAACATTGTGGTATTCGTGGGTTCCTCTTCCGGTGTTACCAACAAAGCCTGTTGAATGGCATTCGTCAACCATAACCAAAGCATCGTATTTATCGGCTAAATCACAAATTTTATCTAGCTGAGCAATATAACCGTCCATTGAAAATACGCCATCAGTGACAATAATTCTATTGCGTTGGGCTTGAGATTCAATCAGTTTTTGTTCTAAATCGGCCATATCGTTGTTGTTGTATCGGTAACGAACAGCCTTACACAAACGAACACCATCTATTATAGAAGCATGATTCAATGAGTCAGAAATTATTGCATCTTCCTTTGTGAAAAGTGGCTCAAATACGCCTCCATTTGCATCAAAAGCTGCAGCATAAAGAATAGTGTCTTCAGTGCCTAAAAATTCAGCTAATTTATGTTCTAAAGTCTTATGGATATCTTGAGTGCCGCAGATAAACCTGACTGAAGACAAACCAAATCCATGAGTATCCAAACTGTCTTTAGCAGCCTGAATTACTCTAGGGTGAGAAGACAGTCCTAAATAATTGTTGGCACAAAAATTAATGACCTCGTCACCACTACTAACACGTATGTCAGCTCCTTGTGGAGTAACTATAGTTCTTTCATTTTTATACAGACCCGATTCTTGTATTGATTTCAGCTCCTCAAGCAGTTGATTTTTTAATTTACCGTACATACTATTTAAATATTTTAAGAATAGAAAAAGGAGGTTCCCTCCCTCTTTACTAACAATTATTTTCCCAATTTAAACAACCCCTTGGTCAAGCATAGCGTCTGCTACTTTGACAAAGCCAGCAATATTGGCTCCTTTGACATAGTCAACAAAATCGCCGTCTGTACCATAGGTTACGCATGATGTATGAATATCATTCATTATTCGTTTTAACTTTTCGTCAACTTCTTCTCTTGTCCAATTCATTCTAATAGAGTTCTGTGACATTTCCAGTCCTGAAGTCGCTACTCCACCAGCATTAGATGCTTTTCCAGGGGCAAATAATATTTTAGCTGTTTGGAATGCCTCAATAGCCTCAGGTGTAGAAGGCATATTAGCTCCTTCAGATACACAAATACAACCGTTGTCGATTAACATTTTAGCTTCATCACCGTCCAACTCATTTTGTGTTGCACAAGGCAAGGCAATGTCGCATTTAACAGCCCATGGTCGTTGTCCGTCAAAAAACTCACAATTGAATCGTTTTGCATATTCTTTAATACGACCTCTATTAACATTTTTTAACTCCATAACAAAAGCTAATTTCTCAGCATCAACACCATCTTTATCATATATATAGCCTGATGAATCGGAAAGGGTTACTACCTTAGCTCCCAATTGAGTAGCTTTTTCACAAGCATATTGAGCAACATTTCCTGACCCTGAAATAGTAACTACTTTATTGTTAAAGTCTAGGCTTTTGGTTGCCATCATATTTTGTGCAAAATAAACAGTACCATAACCTGTAGCTTCTGGACGAATTAATGAGCCACCCCAGTTAATGCCTTTACCAGTAAGAACACCCGTAAATTCATTTCTTAAACGCTTGTACTGTCCAAACAAATAACCTATTTCTCTCCCGCCAACGCCAATATCTCCAGCAGGAACATCTGTATTGGGTCCAATGTGACGGCTAAGTTCAGTCATAAAAGACTGACAAAAACGCATCACCTCATTATCGGATTTACCTTTAGGGTCAAAATCTGAACCCCCTTTACCGCCTCCCATAGGAAGTGTTGTTAAAGAATTTTTAAAGACTTGCTCAAAACCCAAGAATTTAAGAATCCCCAAATTTACTGAAGGATGAAATCTCAAACCGCCTTTGTAAGGACCTATTGCTGAATTAAATTCAACTCTAAAGCCTCGATTGACTTGAGTATTGCCGTTATCATCTAACCAAGGAACTCTAAATATTATTGTTCGCTCGGGTTCTACTATACGCTCTAACAAATTTGAGGATTTGTACTTAGGATTATCTTCCATAAAGGGGATAATTGCTTCAGCAACTTCTTGTACTGCTTGAATAAAAACAGGTTCGTGAGCATCTTTAGCCAATACTTCTGCCATAAATGCATCAATTTTATCTTGGTACTTCACAGACATATAATTAGTTATTTATATGCCAACAAATGTATAATTTTTCGATATTCAAATGATTTTTTTTTGAAAATTTTAAGCCCCTCAAAAAAACACTTTTTTATCCTATTCATCGTGTAATTTATACACATAACTTAGTTTAGGATAACTTTCTCGATACGGTTGAATTGAAAGCTTTGAAATTTTAAGAAATAAACCCCACGGGCATATTTCATATTAGTAAGATTTATGGTGATGTCGTTATTAGAATTTAGGTCTTTATTCCATATTAATTTACCTGAAATATCTATCAATTGTAGCGTGAATTGACTATTTGCACCTGTTTATTCAATATGCAATAGATTTTTTGCGGGTTGTGGGCAAACACTAAATTGAAAATTTTCATTAGTATGTATGCCAACTATAGTATCTGCATTTGCTGAAGTTTCTGGCAACTCAACTCTTTGGTTGGCTAAAACATTACCAATAGTTGGTATTTTATTGAGGTTGGCGATTTTCTCTTTAAAGACGGCTTCAGGACCACCGCAATAAGCTATTAATTTCTTGGCGGTAATAGAACCTACACCTTTAATAAGTGAAAGGACTAATTGGAATATAAGCTCTTGTGACATGGTATTAAATTTGTACTTTGCAAAACTAAATAATATAATTTATGAAGCATTTTTGGTCTTTGGCCTTGTTATTAACTGCATTTACATTTTTGAAATCTAAGGGACAGGAAATTAGTGGGCGTATTACGGATAAATTGACTAATGAAACATTAATAGGCGTTAATATACTGCTTGATGGAAAGGGTATAGCATCTTCGGATTTTGACGGGAAGTTTAGCATTAGTGCTAACGAAGGGAATCATGAGATGGTTTTTAAATTTATTGGCTACAAGGAAGAAAAAATAAATTTCACACTATCAGCTGGAGAAAGTAAACAAATTGAAATAAAAATGAGCGAAGATGCTGAACTCATTGAAACGGTAGTTGTTTCGGCAGGAAAATTTGAACAACGTATTGAAGAAACCACCGTTTCTATTGAGGTAATTAAGCCAAATTTGATTTCTAATAAAAACACCACCAATATTCAAACTGCTATTGACCAAGTACCCGGTGTAAATATCACCGATGGTCAAGCCAATATAAGAGGTGGTAGTGGATGGAGTTATGGTGCTGGAACACGTGTACAGGTATTGGTTGATGATATGCCACTAATCTCAGGTGATGCTGGTCAGGCACAATGGAATTTGATATCTACTGAAAATATCAACCAAGTAGAAATTATTAAAGGAGCAACATCAGCTATGTATGGCTCTTCGGCTTTAAATGGCGTTATCAATATTAGAACTGCTTACCCTACCGACAAACCAGAAACCAAAATTAATTTTCATAACGGCAAATACGCTAACGCTAAGCGAAAAAGCTTGAACTGGTGGGGCTACAATAAAAGAAAAGTCTATGGCATGGATTTTTTACACAAACAAAAAATTGGTAATCTTGACCTAGTGTTAGGGGGTTTTTTCTTAGAAGATCAAGGGTATAGATATAAAGAGGTAACGTCTAGACAAAGAGTTAACTTCAACACCCGCTACAGGAATCCAAAAATAGAAGGTCTTTCCTATGGAATTAATGCTAATTTTTTGTTTAATGAAACCGCATCTGCGCTAATTTGGGAAAGTTATGAGTCGGCATTTATCCCCCTAGATAGCTCTGTAACCAAGACCAGTGGAGATGTCTATAACATAGACCCATTCATAACTTATGTAAACCCTAAAAGTGGAGACAAGCATAGATTAAGAACGCGTTATATGAAGGTAATAAATGATAATGAAACAAAAGATGACCCTGATGGACAAGACAATCAATCCACTACATATTATGCTGAATATCAATATCAAAAAAACCTTGAATCTCTTGGTATTAATTGGACTTCAGGGATAATGAATGAATATGTTGATGCTGTTGCTGAATTATTTAATGGCACTAACTACAGACTTAATAATGCTGTGTTTACCCAATTGGATAAAAAATTAGGCAAAAGGATTAACCTATCTCTAGGTGCTAGATATGAGCAATTTATGCTGAAAACAAGTGAATTGTATGAAATAGCAGGCGACAGCATTAATTCCTTCAAAGCCGCTAAACCTGTTTTTAGAGCAGGTATCAACTACCAATTGGCAGAAGGCACTTTTTTGAGGTCGTCATGGGGGCAAGGCTATCGTTTTCCTAGCATTGCCGAACTATTTATAGAAACTGAGGTGACTAGCGGCATATATGTTTATCAAAACCCTGAACTGAAGCCTGAGTCTGGATGGAGTTCCGAACTTGCCATTAAACAAGGTTTTAAAATAGGTAATTGGGGTGGTTACTTAGATATTGCCGGATTCATCATGGAATACGAAAATATGATGGAATTTAGCTTTGGTCAGTGGCAACCAACAACAGCCAACAGTTTAGGTATCGGCTTTAAGTCCATAAACATCGGAGACACTAGAATTTCAGGCATTGAATTTTCTTTAAGTGCTGGCGGTAAAGTAGGAAAAAATGAACTAACACTATTAGGAGGTTACACATATATCGATGCGATTCCTCTAAATCCAGAAATCCCTTACGGTGAAGACATTAATGGCAACGAATTGAACTATTATAATACCAGCTCTTTGGATTCTAGCTCTCTATTTTTAAAATACAGACACAAGCACGTTGCTAAATTGGATATGGAATATAAAACGAAAAATTGGTCATTTGGAACGAGCTTTAGGTACAATAGCTTTATGCTAAATGTAGATAAAATATTCGTTGACCCATTCTTTGAAACTTTAGTGCCCGGTATTCCTGAATCTAGAGAAAATCTAGCTGATGGTGATTTTATTGTAGATACTAGAATTATTTGTGAGTTAAACCAAACAACTTCACTATCTTTAATCATCAATAATATATTCAATAGAGAATATCAGACTCGTCCAGCCAATATGATGGCGCCACGAACTGTATCACTCAAATTTGGTATTTCTATATGACAGTAATTGGCATTATACCTGCTCGCTTCGACTCAAGTCGTTTTCCTGGAAAGCCCCTGAAAAACATTTTAGGTAAAAGCATGATACGCCGAGTGTATGAACAAGCTGAACAATCAGGATTAGAAAAAGTTATAGTTGCTACTGACGATAAACGCATTGTAGATGAAGTACTTTCCTTTAATGGAGAAGTTATGATGACCTCATCTGAGCATATATGTGGTACCGATAGGTGTCTAGAAGTATCCCATAGGATTGCTAATGCCAATGATATTATCATCAACATTCAAGGTGACGAACCTTTTATAGAGCCCCAACAAATCAATCAGCTTATAGAAGCTTTTACCGACAGGGAAATCGGTATAGTTACTTTATGCAAACGCATAGAAAAAGCAGACACATTAGTCGATAATAGTAAGCCAAAAGTCAAATTTGACGACAATAAAAAGGCTATTTCCTTTGATAGAGTGATAAATTCACCATTTGAAAACGGTGTTTTTTACAAACATATTGGCATCTATGCATACCGCTTGAATGTTTTAGAAAAAGTTTGTGCTCTAAAGCCTTCTTCTCTAGAAATTAAACATAAATTAGAACAATGGAGGTGGCTACAAAATGGATATGACATACTCGTTTTAGAAACGCCTTTCGACTCCTATTCTGTAGATACTGCCGAAGATTTGAAAAAAATTATTGAAAGATTTGGGGACAGTAACTGTTTTTGATACTTTAGCAAAACAATGAAAACAAAAATCAACAAGCACATTTCATTCCTATTGTGTGAACACAATTGCGTAGTAATTCCAGACTTTGGAGGTTTTGTTGCAAACTACGAATCGGCACGAATAGATAGTCGTTCGCACTTTATGTACGCTCCTAAAAAGAGCATTGTTTTCAACAAAAGCTTACAAAATAACGACGGATTACTTGTTAATGAAATTGCATCTTGTGAAGGATTGACTTTCAAACAAGCCAAAAAAGAATTGGACAAATATGTTCTAGACTTGAAAGAATCCTTAAAACTATATAAAAAGGTTTTCATCGAAGAAGTTGGCACATTATTATACACTTCTGAAGGCAATATTTTATTTGTTCAGTCCAACTCACGCAATCATTTGCTAGACAGCTTTGGGCTAAGTACAGTACAATATCCAGCTATTCAAAGAACTTCTGTACAAGAACAATTTGAAGAAAAAATAAAGCACATAGACAAGAAACACCTTACTAGTAATAAGATGGTTTTGTTGAAAGCCGCTGCTGTTCTTCTACCATTATTTATGGTAAGTGCTCTAGGCATTAGCAATAAAGAGAAGATACAAGCCACTTATGCCAACCTTTCACCTTTTTCTTCATCAACTACAGAAATTGTAGAAACTAAGAAATCATATAGTCTAGATAAATTTGATATTGAAAGCCCAACCAATGATATTGAACAGGCAGTAATATCCTTTTATGAGGCCAAGGACAATATGGTCACTTCACCTATTGACTTGGACAAACACTTCATAATTGCTGGTGCTTTTTCCTCCGAGAAAAATGCCCAAAAAATGATCGCAAAACTAAAGGGTGCTGACTTTGGCAACTCTAAAATAGTTAACCAAAGCCATTCAGGGCTTTACAGAGTATGTTACGATGGCTTCAGCAATTCTTCAGAAGCTTTGTCGGCACTACGAAAAATAAAAAAGACCAATCCTTCAGCTTGGCTTTTATCACTAAACTAAAATAATGTCTTCCAAAACACCTTTACAAAGTTTAGCCACTCTTACTGAGATGGTACTTCCTAATGACACCAACAATTTGGGTAACCTTATGGGTGGTCGTCTTTTACATTGGATGGATATAGCTGCTGCCATATCTGCACACCGTCATTGTGGGCGAATTGTGGTTACAGCCTCTGTGAATAATGTATCTTTTGAAAAGCCTATCCCGAGAGCTAGTATTGTAACTCTTGAAGCTAAAGTTTCACGAGCTTTCAAATCCTCAATGGAAGTGTTTGTAGATGTATGGATGGAAAACCAAACAACTAAAGGACGAGTGAAGTGTAATGAGGCTATCTACACCTTTGTAGCTGTTGACCAATTAGGCAATCCTATTTCTGTGCCATCTATCACAGCTGAGTCGGATTTGGAAAAAGATCGTTATGATGGGGCATTAAGAAGACGTCAATTGAGCTTAATTCTTTCTGGCAGACTAAAACCAGAAGATGCTACTGAGCTGAAAGCCTTATTTACTTAATGGGACTTAAATCTATTTCTGTCATACATTTAAAATGTCCACGTGGGCATTTGGCATAGCCTATCTTAGAACAAGGACGACATCCTAAATCTTTGTTTTCTAACATTACAGATTTAGGGTCAGGAAGGTAAGGCACCATACCAAAAGCTGGTGCTGTATTGCCCCAAACCGAATAGATTTTCTTTTTTAAAGCAGCCGATATGTGCATCATACCCGTATCGTGAGAGACCACAAAGTCAGCACCTTTAACTAACAGAGCTGACTGAGTCAAAGAAAGTTTACCACAAGTATTTAGACCATGTGAGGTGGCTTTTATTATTTCTTCTCCTCTTTCGGCATCTTCTGGACCACCTACCAAAACAAAAGGACGATTGAGCTGTTGACACAACTCAATAAGTTTATAGGTAGGCAAAATTTTGGTAGCATGCTGACCGCCAATTACTACAGCTACAAAAGGCGTTTGCATTTGAAATTGCTGTGGTAAACTTTCTGTATCAGGGATAAAAAAGTCGAGGCCTTGCATGTCGTTTTTTACGCCCAAATGTTCTATAGTCGCTACATTTCTATCCACCATATGAATGGGAGGCATGAGGTTCCATTTAAAAGTCGTCAGTAAGAACTTTTTAATATTCAATTTATTGACACTTTTAGAAGGCACTTTCAAAGCACGTTTGACTGCTAGGCTACGCATATTGTGGTGCAAATCCACAATTAGGTCAAAATTCAGGGTTTTAAGTTTGTACGTACCTTCTTCATAATGATGAATAACATCAATATAAGGATTGTGAGATAGCCAAGAAGAAAAATTGCTTTTAGTTAAAAAATGAACCTCAGCATTGAGTTGTTTTTTCAAGATTCTTACTACTGGCGAAGTCAGCACAATATCGCCAATAGAACTGAGTCGAATAACTAATATTTTCATCGATTTTGACACCCTTCAAAGCTAAAGAAATTATCCTAATTTTGCCCCCATGAATCTAATAGATACGCATACGCATTTATTTTCTAGCCAATTTGATGAAGACAGACACCAAGTTGTTCAAAAAGCCATTGAACAAGGCGTTGACAAAATGCTATTGCCCAATATAAATAGTGAAACGATAGAAGCGATGAACCAACTGTGCCAAGATTTTCCACAGCATTGCTTCCCTATGATGGGGCTGCACCCCTGCGATGTCAAAGACGATTATGAGCAAGAATTAGAAATTGTCAAATCTCACCTCGACAAAGGAGATTATGTAGCAGTAGGTGAAATTGGCATCGATTTGTATTGGGACAAAAGCACATTAGATATTCAAAAAAAGGCTTTCCTTCAGCAATTGATATGGGCTAAAGAATACGACTTGCCAGTAGCCATACATATTAGAGAAAGTTTCGATGCAATTTTCGAAGTGATAGAAGAAGTCAATGATCAAAATTTAAAAGGCGTTTTTCATTGTTTTACAGGCACTAAAGAGCAAGGACAAAAAGCCATAGACATGGGCTTTATGCTTGGCATAGGCGGAGTCGTTACCTTCAAGAATAGTGGTTTAGACAAAACCTTAAAAGAGCTTCCACTAGAACACCTTTTATTAGAAACCGATAGCCCATACCTTGCTCCTACACCACACAGAGGACAGCGTAACGAAAGTTCCTACATTCCATTGATGGCACAAAAATTGGCAGACATCTATGAGGTAAATATTGAAGAAGTATCAAGAACAACTACACAAAATGCTAAAACACTTTTTAAGTTATGAGACAATCCGATTCTGTTTTACTAATATATACAGGTGGTACAATAGGCATGTACAAGACCAATGAAGGTAGCTTAAGACCTTTCGATTTGGACACCCTTAGCACACAAATTCCTGAGCTTAACACCTTTGATATTGACATAAATGCCATAAGTATAGCACAGCCCATAGACTCCTCCAATATGTCCAAAGAAGTATGGATACAATTGGTAGAAATTATTGAAAAAGAGTACAACAACTACAACGGTTTTGTTATTCTTCATGGCTCAGACACCATGGCATATACGGCATCAGCACTTAGCTTTATGCTAGAAAATTTAAATAAGCCTGTTATTCTTACTGGCGCACAATTGCCCATCGGAGTACGCCGAACCGATGCTAAAGAAAATATCATTACCTCCATAGAGATTGCTGCTCAAGGCAATATTCCAGAAGTATGTGTTTACTTTGAATACCGACTGATGCGAGGCAACCGATGTACCAAAGCCAATGCCGAACATTTTGAGGCCTTTAAAAGTCCCAACTTCATCTATTTGGCAGAAGCGGGTTTGGATATAAAATACAGCCCTATAAAATACGACCATACCCATAAAGACTTGAAAGTACATACCGATTTATGCGAAGACGTTCTTATTCTAAAACTGTTTCCAAGCATGAAAAAAGAATACATCGCTAAAGTATTGGACTTGCCCTATAAAGGGATCATTTTGGAAACCTTTGGTGCAGGTAACGCCACTACTGCTGATTGGTTTTTAAGAGCTATACAAACTGCTATGGATAATGGGAAATTGATATTAAACGTGAGTCAATGTTTGTCGGGTAGCGTGAGTCAAGGCTTGTACGAAACGAGCTCCAAACTAGAAGGACTGGGTGTAATTGGCGGTAAAGATATGACCACCGAAGCAGCACTAGCTAAAATGATGCACTTATTAGGTGCTGAATATTCACAAGAAGAAATAAAACAACACCTTCAAATTTCTTTAAGAGGAGAGCTTAGCAATTAAAATGCATTTCTTAGTTTTGTGACCCTTTTGGAAAGGTGGCCGAGTGGCTTAAGGCGCACGCTTGGAAAGCGTGTATACGGAAACGTATCGGGGGTTCGAATCCCTTCCTTTCCGCAATAGACAAAAGCACCCGAAGGGTGTTTTTTCTGTTTAAAGACTTTAAATAGAGTGGCACGAGCAAGGATGCTCGCGCCAACAAAAGCTGATTGTTATTGCAACAATACAACTTACTCAAGATTTAATTTTCCAGCACATTTTTTTAAACTATTAATTTGTGTAAATTTGCGAGAACTTTAAAAAAAACAATTTAAAACTAACATTGAAATGAAAAATCTATTAGCTCTTTTTATGCTGACTATTTCCCTGACCTTTGGGCTAAGTCAAGCAACTTTTGCTACAGCACAAGATGAAATTGACACAACTACAGTTGTTGAAGAAATAGCAGCTGTTGAAGAAGAAGTGGTGGAAACAACTCCAGAAGCATCAAATGCTGCGGTAGAAGAAAGCCCTTCTTTTCACCAAGTCATCAAACAAAAATTTATTGAAGGTGGTCCATCGTTTATGGGTATCGTTCTATTGTGTCTTATCTTAGGATTAGCACTATGTATAGAAAGAATCATCTACCTAAACAAAGCTACTACTAATGCCGATGCTCTATTATCAGACATCGAAGGAGCTTTATCTTCAGGCAATGTAGATGCTGCCAAAGAAGTATGTAGAAATTCTGCTGGTCCTATAGCAAGTATATTTTATCAAGGCTTAGACCGTTCTGGCGAAGGTATTGATGTAGTAGAAAAGTCAGTAGTGGCTTACGGAAGTGTACAAATGGGCTTATTAGAAAGAGGTCTTTCATGGATTTCATTATTTATTGCTCTAGCGCCAATGCTTGGTTTCATGGGTACTGTAATTGGTATGATTGGTGCTTTTGACGCTATTGAGGCAGCAGGAGACATTTCTCCATCATTAGTTGCTGGAGGTATTAAAGTAGCTCTTTTAACTACTGTATTTGGTCTTATCGTAGCGATGATATTACAAATCTTTTACAACTATATCGTTGCAAAAATTGATAGCATCGTAAATACTATGGAAGATGCTTCTATTTCGTTTGTAGACATTTTAGTAAAAAACAAAATTAAATAAGCATGTCGGATTTTCTAATCAATGCCGGACTGATTCTAACCTACATTATGATAGGTGTTGCTGCTCTAGCAGCCGTTATCTATCCTTTGATGTTCTTGGCTAAGAATCCTTTAAAAGGCAAAACAGCGTTGATGGGTGTTGGTGGATTGCTGGTTATAGCGGTTGTATCTTACATCATCGCATCAGGAGATTTAATGACTTTCCCTGGTTCTGAAAAGTTTGGAATGACAGAAGCCTCCACTAAAAGAGTAGGTATGGGTTTAATCACCTTCTACATACTTTCTATTGGTGCCATTCTAGCCGTTCTTTATGCTGAGTTAGGTAAACTATTTAAAAAGTAAATTATGGCAAGAAGAGCAAAAGGTGCATCGGAAATCAATGCAGGCTCTATGGCAGATATAGCCTTCTTACTGCTTATCTTCTTCCTAGTAACTACTACTATGGACGTGGATACTGGTTTGGCGCGTAAACTACCTCCTATGCCTGAAGAAGATGTTATTCAAGATGATTCTCAAATCAAAGCCAAAAACATCTATGTGGTACTGATAAACTCCAATAACCAATTATTGGTAGAAAACGAGTTTATGGATATCACACAACTTCGTGCAGGTGCTAAAGCTTTTATCAATAATAATGGTCGTAATCCCGAGTCATCGGACAACCCACAAAAAGCTATTATTTCTCTACAAAACGATAGAGGTACATCTTACGAAACCTACATTCAAGTGCAAAACGAATTGGCGGCTGCTTATAGAGAGCTCAGAGACGCTAAGGCTATGCAACGTTTTGGTATGATGTATGCTAATTTGAACAAGACACAGCAGAAAGAGATAAGAAAAGAATACCCTCAAAAAATCTCCGAAGCAGAACCCAAAAATATAGGAAACTAATTATGTCTAAATTCAGAAAAGATTCGAAAAAGGATACGCCAGGTATATCGACAGCATCGCTGCCCGATATCGTATTTATGCTGTTGTTTTTCTTTATGGTAACAACCGTTATGCGTGAAACCACCATTATGGTACAACAAAGTTTACCACAAGCGACAGAGATACAAAAGCTAGAAAAGAAATCATTAGTAAGCTATATCTACATTGGAAGTCCAGTGGAGAGAATGCAAGGTACTTATGGTACTAAAGCCCGTATTCAGCTTAACGATTCCTTTGCTACTATCGATGATATTCCACAGTATATTACTGCCGAGCGTACTGCTCGTGACGAAAAAGAAGTGCCGTTTATGACCACTTCTATAAAGGCTGACCAAAATACCAAAATGGGTATTATAACTGACGTTAAGCAAGAGCTTCGTAAAGCCAATGCACTCAAGATTAACTATTCTACAAGAAAGAAAGTTCAGTAAGAATTGTTTAAATTTTAAAGTTAAAGACCCGTTTTTACGGGTCTTTTTTTTAGATCGATTGAGGTTTAGAAATCGTCTTGAGCAAATACAGCAACATGAGCAGTCCCAATAAAGCGATGATAAGCATGGATAGCTGACCATCTTCAGCACCTAAATGCTCAACCTCTTTGGAGATGCTTTGTTGGTTAATGAAGTAACTCAAGATAACTGCTCCTGCATTATTGACAAAATGCGCCAAAATAGGCAACCATATTGAACCACTCCAATAAAACAAATAACCCAACAAGCCGCCGATTAGAAAGCGAGGGATAAAACCTAAAAATTGCAAGTGCATGGCACTAAAAAGAAAAGCTGTTATCCAAATACTCAAGTGTATTTTGCCATTTCTAGAAAACAACTCTTTCTGTATGACTCCCCTAAATAATAACTCCTCGCCAAGTGCTGGAATAACACCAATAATTAGGATATTGAGCAATAAGCCCGACCAATGATCAACCTTTAAAAAGACCTCCGTTATCTGCATAGCCTGACTTTCTGCCGAACGCATCCAGTCTTCTAGGCCATACAAAAAAGATGGTAAATGCAAACTTTCATTCCATAAAGCTAAGGCATTAATCAAAGGGAAAGCAAAGCAAATAATAGCTACGGTCAACAGAAATTGCTGACGACTCACTGCGTTAAAATTTAGTGACTTAGACGTCAGATAGGCAAATAAAAAAGGGGGGGCAATAAATATTCCAATAGAGCTAAACGCTTGTAAAAACTTCAAGGATTGTATGGTAGCTTTATTCTCAAAATCACTTAGAGAAGGCGCATCAATGAGGCTAACGCCTATCATACCTAAAACGTTGAAGACAATAAAACTCACAAATAGCAACATCAATAAGATAAAGACTTGCTTTATGGGTGCATAATCTTGATAAATGCCTTTAAGATTCATATCGAATAATAAATTAGTTAATTTTGCAAAAATGAGTGTAAAGATAGGTAATATCGATTTAGGTGAGTTTCCATTGCTATTAGCACCAATGGAAGATGTCAGTGACCCGCCATTTCGTGCGTTGTGCAAACGCCACGGAGCTGATGTTATGTACACGGAGTTCATTTCTTCAGAAGGTCTAATACGTGATGCTGTAAAGAGTACTCAAAAATTAGATTTCTTCGATTACGAACGCCCACTAGCCATTCAAATTTTTGGACACGATATAGAGTCCATGAAGCAAACCACCAAAATATGTGAGAAGGTAAATCCTGACTTCATAGATATTAATTACGGTTGCCCAGTAAAAAAGGTGACCTGCAAAGGAGCTGGTTCGGGCATACTCAAAGATATCCCTAAGATGGTATCCATGACCAAAGAGATTGTCAATTCCACTCATTTGCCAGTAACCGTAAAAACACGATTGGGCTGGGACGATAATAGCAAACACATCGTTGAAATTGCTGAACGACTGCAAGATGTTGGTATCAAAGCTATCGCTATACACGGTCGTACACGTAAACAAATGTATAAGGGAGAAGCCGATTGGAGTCTGATTGCCGATGTCAAGAACAACCCACGCATGCATATTCCTGTTTTTGGAAATGGCGATGTGGATAGCCCACAGACTGCTCAACTAAAACGTGATAAATACGGCGTTGATGGTATTATGATTGGTCGTGCTACCATAGGTTACCCTTGGATATTCAATGAAATAAAACACTTTCTAAAAACAGGACAAGTACTCCCTAAGCCTACTATGAAAGAACGCATAGAGGTATGTAAAGAGCATTTGGAATTTTCCTTAAAGTGGAAAGGTCCAATCTTAGGTGTTGTAGAAACAAGACGACACTACACAAATTATTTTAAGCATATTCCAAATTTTAAAGAATACAGAATGCGATTAGTGACTGCACAACAGCCAGAAGAACTTTTTGAGATTCTTAGCGAAATAGAACGTACATTTGGAGAATATGAATTTGCTTAATCCACAATCCATTTTTATTGTTACGGAAGGAGTTACCTTATTTTTCTCCTCAAGCAAAGAAGAAGAAGGCTGCACAGATTTACTAGCCCTAAATTATGACTTAAATGCCGCAAAGGATAATGGTTCTTGTAAGTATTTGAGTGAAAATTTTATAGGGGTATATTCCATTAATGATAGTATTACTGGTGGCATGATACCTGGTGAATGGGAAGGCCAACGAAACTACACGATTGAAATTGTTCAAAATGAAGATAACGCTAGTCAAATTATAATCAGAAATTGGGCAAAAGTTCACACTTATACTGACAACCCCACAGCAGACTATACACAAGTTTCCGCTCAAGTCGATGGAGGCAGTTTGTTTGTTGAATTTCAAGAAATCATTAATACCGACGGCTATAAAGCTCACAAAAGCAGTGGTAAAATAATAGATGATTCCATTTTTTACGATTTTGAATACGAAAACTTTTTTTGGGAAGTATTTTTGGGAACAGCTAATGGCATTAAAATCGAATGAAAGAAACACGCATCAATAAATATTTAAGTGAAGTAGGCTATTGTTCTAGACGAGCTGCCGATAAACTTATAGAACAAGGACGAGTGACCATCAATGGTGAAGTACCCCTTATGGGAACTAAAATAGTAGAGGGAGATAAGGTGTGTGTTGATGGCAAGGCGGTAAGTAAGTCGGAAGAAGCAGCGGTCTATATTGCCCTAAATAAACCTACGGGCATTGTATGCACTACTGATACTAGAGTAGAAAAAGATAACATCATAGACTTCCTCAACTATCCCAAACGTATTTTTCCTATTGGCAGATTGGACAAAGCAAGTGAAGGGCTTATACTTTTAACTAATGATGGAGATATCGTAAACAAAATACTAAGAGCCAGAAACAAACACGAAAAGGAATACATTGTGCATGTCAATAAAAAAATTGATGCTGACTTTGTAAGCAAGATGAGTCAAGGTATTCCAATTTTGGACACCGTTACTCGCTCTTGTAAAGTCAAAAAAATAGGAGATTACCGTTTTAAAATTATTCTGACTCAAGGATTGAACAGACAAATTCGCCGAATGTGTGAATACTTAGGTTATCATGTAGTCAGACTTAAACGTATTCGTATAATGAATATACACCTCGATTTGAAAGTGGGTGAGCATCGTGATTTGAGCAAATCTGAACTGAAAGAGTTAAATCGTCTGATTGAACCATCTTCAAAGACGGTTTAGAAATAGCGTTTGACCAACTGCCTAGCTGGTATTAGACTAGCAATACAGCCAATTCCAAAGACTGTTATAAGCACTAATAATATATCTAAAGATTCTATAACAACAGGATAACTATCGACTACAAAAGAGCCGTTTCCCATTTTTATTAGTCCGAACTGAATTTGTAGCCAAGCGATGAAAACACCCAAAATTAAACCTGTAATTGCCCCAACAGCAGTCGTTAAAAGCCCTTCAAAGAAAAAGATACGCTTAACCAGTTGAGGCGATGCGCCAAGGTGAAAAAGCAGTTTTATATCGTTCTTCTTTTCTATCATTAGCATTGTTAAAGCTCCAATAATATTAAAGGTCGCTATGATAAGTATAAAACTCAAAATGATAAATACCGCTAATTTTTCAGAGTTTAATATCTTATATAAAAAAGCATGTTGCTGGTATTTACTCTTAACGCTAAACGACTCGCCTAATATTTCTTGTAAATCGGTCTGTATCGTGGATATATCGGCATCAGTACAGCGTATTTCTAAAGAGGAAGAAGACAAGCTATCTCTATTTAGCACTTCTCTAACAAAAGCAATATTGGTTAATACGTATTCAGCATCAAAATCGGATTGTATAGCAAAAACGCCTACTGGCAAAATACTTTTTTGAATGAAGGAGTTTTCTGGTCTTAATAAGTTCTTCTTTTCTCTGTCTGGTATATAGACTTGCAGTTGGTCAAATATATTTCCAATGTTCATAGAAAGGTAGTAAGCCACCCCTTGACCCACCACTGCCGTATGTTTAGCTGAATAAATGTCTAAATAATCGCCTGCAATGAGCATACTATCCACAGCATTAATGGCTTTGAAATTAGCATCAACTCCTTTAAGAGTAGCGATGTATTCTTTGTCTTGGTAGCGCAACAAGACCTTTTCTTCCAACACTTCAGAATATAAGATAGCATTATCATCGAGGTAATTTTTAGCCTCTTGAAAGTCCGACACTTTACCATCGAGAACACTTACTTTTATCGGTGGATCAAAAGAATTGTATAGCGACAAAATAAGTTGTTCAAAACCGTTGAATACCGATAGCACAAGAATCAAAGCAGCAGTACCAATGCCTACGCCAATCATAGAAGCTAAGCTCACATAATGAACGACATTTTTGGACTTTTTAGAGAACAAATAACGCTTAGCGATATAAAAGGCGACTTTCAATCTTACTTTAATAAATCTTCTATTTGTTGGGAGTAATCGACAGAATCATCAAGGAAAAACTTCAGTTCGGGTACTTTGCGCATTTGGTTGCGTATGCGTTCCCCTAATTTTTTGCGAATAGCGTAAGATTGCTGATTCATTTTAGCCAATAAAGCCTCTTTGTCTTCTGTGCCAAAAACACTGATATATACTCTAGCGATTGATAAATCAGGCGAAATTCTAACCACCGTAACGGACACTAAAGAAGTACCGATTAAGTCTCGTCCTTTGAGTTGTAATATTTCTGACAAATCCTTCAACAGCTGCCTAGAAACTTTCTTCTGTCTTGTACTTTCCATAGAACAAAGATAAATTTTTAGAACCTTAAAAAGAGCAATTTAAATACATTTGCACTATGAAGGATTTTTTAAGGGTGTTACGATTTGCTAAACCTTACTGGATATATGCTGTATTCAATATTGTGTTTAATATCCTTACGGTACTCTTTTCCTTGGTTTCAATAACGATGATTATTCCTTTCTTAGGTCTATTATTTGGCACTCAAGAAAAGGTTTACCAAGCACCACCTTTAACCTTTAGCACAACATCTATTACAGAAAATTTCTACTTTCAAATTACACAAATCATAGAGATACGAGGACAAATTGACGCCTTACTTTTTATATGTGGTCTGGTACTGGTTATGTTTTTATTTAGAAATTTGTTCCGATACTTAGCCTTATTTTTCCTTACGCCCATACGCAATGGTGTGGTGAGAGATATGAGAAATGCTTTACACAAAAAGGTACTCAATTTGCCTCTTGGCTATTATACCGAAAAGAGAAAAGGCGACATCATTGCACGTATGACTACAGACCTCGTGGAGATAGAATGGTCCATTATGAGTTCTTTAGAAATGATTTTCAAAGATCCGCTTAATATCATCATCTTCTTAGCTAGTTTAGTTTTTATTAGTCCTGAGCTAACCGTCTTTGTTATTGTCTTATTTCCTATTGCTGGATTTCTCATTGCTCGTATTGGCAAAAGTCTTAAAAAATCATCTGAGGAAGGGCAAAGTAAGATGGGAGAAATATTGTCAAATATTGAAGAAAACATTGGTGGATTACGTATAATAAAAGCCTTCAGAGCTGAACATATCATACAATCCCAATTTGAAAAAAATAGCGATGACTATCGTAAAACTATGACTAAGCTTTTACGCAAAAAAGATTTGTCATCTCCTATGAGTGAATTTTTGAGTACAATAGTACTTGTTTGCGTAATGTGGTTTGGTGGTCAGTTGGTTTTGGGTAGCGAAAATAGTCTATCGCCCGAGGCATTTATTGGCTACATCGCTATATTTTCTCAAATCATACCCCCTGCCAAATCCTTTACTACGGCCTTTTACTATCTGCAAAAAGGAAGTGCTTCATCTCAAAGGGTAATGGATATTTTAGAAACGGAAAATAGCATTAAAGACCCTAAGGTTGCTAAAAGTAAAGGCTTTATTCAGCAGTTGAGTTTTAATAATGTTAGCTTTCAGTACGACACTCAAGCTGTTTTGAAGAATATCAGTTTCGACATAAAGGTAGGCCAAACCATCGCTTTAGTGGGAGAATCTGGAAGTGGTAAATCTACTATTGCCGATTTATTGGCTCGTTTTTACGATATTGAAAAGGGAGAAATTACTATTGATGGTGTCAATATTAAAGACTTTAAACTTGCTGACTTGAGAGGACTGATGGGGATTGTTTCTCAAGACTCTATACTATTCAATGACAGTGTATTTAATAACATCACTTTAGGCCATGAAGACGCCAATATGGACGATGTTATTGCCGCTGCCAAAGCCGCCAATGCTCACGATTTTGTGATGGAGATGGCTGAAGGCTATGATAGTAATGTTGGCGAGGGAGGTAGTAAATTATCTGGCGGACAAAAGCAACGTCTAAGTATTGCCAGAGCTATTTATAAAAACCCTCCAATACTCATACTAGATGAGGCCACCTCATCACTAGATACCCAGTCTGAAAAATTGGTACAAGAAGCCTTGGGGCAACTCATGAAAAACAGAACCTCTTTAGTCATTGCCCACCGACTTTCTACCATTCAAAATGCCGATAATATATTGGTAATGAAAGAAGGGGAAATTGTTGAGCAAGGAAGCAACCAAAAGCTTATCCAAAAAGAAGGGCTTTACAAGCGTTTACAAGACTATCAAAACTTGTCTTAATTTTTTTATCATTTCTTATTATCTTTGAAGCTATTAACTATTTAAGAAAAATGATACGATTATTTTTTATCCTATGCCTGAGTGTTAGCTTCGCTTTTGCTGACAATGGCGACACGACAACAGTTCAAGTTCATGATAATGTCGATATGACTTGGTATGGCCATTATAAAAAATGGGGTGAATTCCCAACAGAGGGTTCGTTCCGAAAAGTGTTGATGCACTTCGATATGGGTTGTGCCTCAACAGGATGTAGCGGTTGGGATTATGACGTACATATCCTTCTTAGAAAAAGAACTAATAAACTAGACTCTAACCTTGTTTTAGCCCCTAGCTATAGCTTAGATGGTTCTAGTCCAGACACTATACAATTCAGCTACAGCCCCACTTATGTAAGTGCTTGGGACAGCATAAGTGGAGATACGGCTATCGCCAATGATACGCTAGTATTGGTATGGTATCAAGATGCCAATGACCCTTTTTTAGCGACTGACACTCAATACGTCTATGCTGCCAACTACTACAACATGAGTTATGATAGTTCTGGAGCAGTTATTGATTCCGTTTGGGTAGCTGCCGATACCACTTTGTATTTGAGCAATACCGACACCTACAATGTCTATGAAATTATAGAAGATTTTGAACTCGGTAGAGCCATTACTCCTTATGGCACCTATATGAACCCTGCCAATGGCAGTTATGGCACCAATGGATACGATGAAAATTGGAAACACCGTTTCACCTACGATGTGACAGACTTCCAACACCTACTCAAAGATTCTGTTGAAATTGATGCTTTTTATTCAGGTTGGAGTAGTGGTTTTAGTGTCACTCTCAACTTTGAATTCATAGAGGGAACACCACCAAGAATGCCACTAAGTCTGAGCAACGTATATAAAAATGGAGCTGCAGGCTATAGCTATACTAACTCAGCCAATTTTGAAAGCCAACAAATGCCTGAAGTCAAAGTCGCTACTTCTCAATATGCCTCTAACTTTAAATTACAATTCGTGCCATCAGGTCACGGACAAGCAGGTGAATTTACACCTAATGTTAGTTATACTGCTAAAGTAAACGGTTCGGTAGTAGGTGGAGAAACCATCTGGAAAGACGATTGTGGTTTCAATGCCATTTGGCCACAAGGGGGTACTTGGATTTTTGACCGTGCCAATTGGTGTCCAGGGGAAGCAGTGCCCATCTACAACCACGAGATAACACCTTATGTCACTGCTGGTGATACCGCTCTAGTGGATATTAACTTTAGCAGCTACAACCCTAATGGAGATGCTTCATACTCCTGTGCTGTTCATTTCTTCCAATACAAAGAACCCAACTTCGAATTAGATGCTGAAGTCATAGATATTATTAGCCCTTCCATAAAGGACCAATACTCTAGGCTAAATCCCGTATGTACTAATCCTGTCATAAAAATTAGGAATTCTGGTACTCAAGAATTAATCGCATTGACTATTGAATATGGTGTTAAGGGTGGGACTATGCAAACACAACAATGGACGGGCAACCTCAAATTCATGCAAGAAGAAGAAGTTACCCTTGGCGAAATGATTAACGATGGCAACCAAAATACTTTTGAGGTAACAGTATCTAATCCTAATGGAACTACAGATATGCACAGCGATAACGACTTCATGTCATCAGATTTTGAGGACGTTCCTGTTTACAAAAATCAATTTTTGGTGCGTTTGAAGACGAATAACTATGGCAGTCAAAATTCATGGAAAATAGAAAATAGCCAAGGTGAAATTGTGTACTCCAATGGCAACTTTGCTAGTAATACACTAAACACCGATACTGTAATTTTAGGCAATGGCTGTTTCACTTTTACTCTTGAAGATACGGGCGGTGATGGCTTAGACTTTTGGTATTGGGACAATGTGGGTCAGCCAGATGGAACAGGCTACATCAACTTCATGTATTACGATACCATTTCAATTTTCAAAACCTTCCACAAAGATTTTGGCTCTCGAATTGTGCATTCTTTTAGAGTACAAAACGCAACTTCTATAGATGAACAATCTTTAGATAAATTTGAGGTGTACCCTACACAAACCAATGGGCTAGTGCATATAAAATCGACAGCAAGTAATAAGGAAAAAAACTTGCAACTGTTCGATGTTAAAGGTCAATTACTACTACAAAAACAATGGTTTGAGGCAGAAACAGATATTGATTTAAGCAACTTTTCCGAAGGTATTTACTTCATCAAATTCAAGACTGACAACTCTTTGCAAACGGAAAAAATTATATTTAACAATTATTAAATTTTTCATTTGTCTTTTTTGATATTTTTGTTTCGATGAGTAAACCTTCCTATTGCAATAGTTTAGTAGAATATTCCCGTTTTCGTACCAGAGAAGTTATGGTGGGTAAAGTAGGTGTTGGTGGAGATAACCCCATACGTGTACAATCCATGACTACTACAGATACGATGGATACACAAGCCACTGTAGAACAAAGTATCTGTATGATAGAGGCGGGTTGTGAAATTGTACGTATCACCGCACCGAGTAAGAAAGATGCCGAAAACCTACAAAACATTAAAGACGAATTGAGGGCAAGAGGTTACGATACTCCCTTAGTTGCCGATATACACTTCACGCCCAATGCTGCCGAAATAGCTGCACGTATAGTAGAAAAAGTAAGGGTAAACCCGGGCAACTATGCCGATAAGAAAAAGTTTGAAGAAATAGAATATACTGACGATACCTACCAACAAGAATTGGAACGTATCAAAGAACGCTTTGTGCCCTTAGTACGTATCTGCAAAGAAGAAGGTACTGCCATGCGAATAGGCACCAATCACGGTTCGCTGTCAGATAGAATACTCAGCCGTTATGGCGACACCCCTCTTGGTATGGTAGAATCTGCCCTAGAGTTTTTACGTATTTGTAGAGAAGAAGATTTTCACAACATCATCTTGTCTATGAAAGCCAGTAACACCCAAGTGATGGTTCAAGCCTATCGTTTGCTCATTCAGAAGATGAAAGAAGACGGTATGAATTACCCTTTGCATTTGGGCGTAACAGAAGCTGGAGAAGGCGAAGACGGACGTATAAAATCTGCCGTAGGTATAGGCACACTCTTAGAAGATGGTATAGGCGATACCGTTAGGGTATCCCTCACTGAAGAACCCGAATACGAAATCCCCGTAGCTCGTGATTTGGTGGACCGTTACCAAGACAGAATAAAGCATGAAGCTATTGCTGAGGTAGAGCAAAACCCCATTGATAGCTACAACTACCAAAGAAGAAAAAGCAGCTCCGTACTTAACATTGGCGACAAGCAAGTTCCTATTGTGATGGCAGACTTTTCTTTGAAGAAAAACATCACACCAGCCAGTTTCTTTGCTTTGGGTTATCGTTATTCGGTGCCCACAGACAAGTGGAACATTGGCGATATGGCATGCGACTACGTCTTTTTGGGAAGTGCAGAAATTGACTTTGACATACCAGGGACTTTAGGCGTCATTTACCATCACGACACTTGGCTCAAGCATAAAGATAAAGAAAGAGTCTATCCCTTTCTGACCAGTAAGAACTACCTTGAAGGCGGTGTCTTTTCTGAACAGATGAATGTGGTTTACGCCTGTTTGGAAGATCTTAATACAGAGCTAATGAGCCGACTCAAAGCAGACCCAACTGCTGTATTACTCATTGATACTTGGAATGCCCACGGTATGGCAGAGCAAAGGCGTTTGTTTATGGAATTGATGAATGCCGATTGTCAAGTGCCCGTCATTATTGGTCGTGCTTACGGAGGACTTTCTGTAGAAAAATTACAACTGCAAAGTGCCACCGATATGGGGGCTTTATTATTAGACGGTCTAGGCGATGGTATTTTTATTGCTGCCGAAAATTGTGGTAGCGACCAGAATATCAACCAAACCGCTTTTGGCATACTACAAGCCACACGAACACGTATCTCAAAAACAGAATACATCTCTTGCCCTTCCTGTGGACGTACTCTATTCGACCTACAAGAAACAACAGCCAAGATTAGAGCCAAGACCAACCACCTCAAAGGGGTGAAAATTGGCATTATGGGCTGTATTGTTAACGGACCGGGAGAGATGGCAGATGCCGACTACGGCTATGTAGGCACAGGTGTAGGAAAAATAACACTCTACAAAGAAAGAGAAGTGGTACAACGCAACATTCCAGAAGAACAAGCCGTAGATGCCCTCATAGACCTCATTAAATCTTATGGCGATTGGGTAGAAGCAAAAAGTGATTAAAATTTTATAAATTTGTTTCACAACTTAAAGCTCAATGAACTATTTACCCTTTTATCCATTACCACACCTTTCATTTCACTTTTGTATTGATAAACGTTCTGAATGTCAAGGATGAGTAAAGCTCTAGTTATTGGCATTAAGGACAACAACTGCAACATGAGAAATTATTGAAGAAAAGTAAAATGTAGTTTCAGAGAAGTGTTTAGCCCCACAAAGGTGTAGGATAAACACCCTTCTCAATTTGTTCAGTAATAGCCGCCACTGCCATAGGCTTATCTTCTTTGTAAGTTACTCCAAACCAAGTATCGGTAGTAGAAATAACCTTTACCACCATAGTCTCGTCATTAATTTTATCGGTAATAATAGTGGGAATGTAGTACTCTGCCTTAGGGTCTTTAGCGTTGGCCTTCATAAAGGCATGAAGTCCTTGTTCTATCTCAGCAAAAATGGAAGGGTGAAAACCCCAATAATTCATAGATACACTGGCTTTAGGGTTAAGCTCTGCGCCACCATCTTCGCCAACATTGTATTTTACTATACCGTCCACTTTGGCAATCTTAGTACGCTCAATGACTTCAATAAGGTTACCGCTTTCATTGACTTCACAAACTCCCCTATTCACTGTACCGTGCTCCGATAGGGTATTGTCCAAAACATAGCCCAACATAGACATGACAGAAGGAGAACATTTGTTTTGCAAAAAGTCCACCATTATCTTAAAGGAATTGTTACCGTAATAATCATCAGCATTAATCACCGCAAAAGGCTCATTGATAAATTCTTGAGCCACCAAAACAGCGTGAGAAGTGCCCCATGGTTTTTGTCTTTCTACCAAGTCTACCCCCTCTAATTCTAATTGAACAGGCTGATAGGCGTAGGCTATGTCTATCCTATCCTCAAACTTAGAGAAACGAGAGCGAAACGCTTCATCAAACTCTTGGCGAATGACAAAAACTAACTTGCCAAAACCCGACTGAATAGCATCATAAATAGAGTATTCTATAATGGGTTCTTCATTGGGTCCTATACCATCGATTTGTTTGAGTCCACCGTAACGGCTACCCATTCCTGCTGCTAAAATTAATAGTGTTGGTTTCATTGATATACAATGGTTAATTCGCAACAAAAGTAGGTAAATACATTGGTAAATTAACTAGATATTCAATTAAATTCTACTAAAACTGACACGATTTCTATCCGTCTTTCACGAGCCGCTTTTATGCTATACACCGAGTTCCTTCTGTCCTTAGGATTGTCACTCACGCCTATACTAACTTGGGTTTCTCCTAAAGGTAGTTCGCTAATCTGTAAGTGCCCGTTTTGAACGTAAGCTAAGAGCGCTCCATCATTGTATTGCATAAGAAAGTTTTCTACGCTTGAAATACGACGTTTTGCCAATAGGTTGTTGTAGTCAGATGCCGTTAGGGGTGAGGTATAGCCTTTGAGCTTTATCTCGACTTTAGCCTCCAAAGACAATGCCCTTTCTAACTGCTCGGCAAATTGCAGCAATTGCTCATGACCTTCATATACAGTTTGTTCGAAGAAATCACGCATCTGACGTTCAGTAGTATTTCTAGCTCTACCTGACATTACCGAAGAAAAACGCTTGACGTATTCCTCTTTTTGTGCCATAAAAGAATTGTAGGCATCGGTATAAGTTAGAGTGGTGACGCTATCCCTCGTCTTGGGGTTAGGCTCGTCGTTATGAAAATACAAACTCAAAGGTAAGTTCAATTGCATTGCGGTGGCTAAGCTATCTACCTCAATACAAACACAATCCACCGTTTTTACAAAACTGTAAATATCGTTGCAACAACTTTCTTGGCTAATGGTCTGCGAGCCTAGCCTATTGGAAGATAAAAAGCCAAGATGAAAACTGTCTATCAAAGCAACATAATATAAATCGTTAGCACTGCTATTGAGGGGTTGTCCTACATTTTGTACTAAACCCCATTGCTCATTCCATAACGATTTGAAAATATCAAAGCCTCCTATACCGGGGTGAAAGTCTGAACTGAAATACAAGACCTTTTCTACCGAATGATAAAAGGGAGTCACTTCTTTGCCAGTGGTATTTATGCCGTTTCCTAGATTTTGAGCTTGTCCTGTCATAGGCACAAACCAAATGTCTAAATCGCCAAATCCGCCCACTCTATTGGAAGCTATAAACAAGCCTTCTACCCCATTCCACAAAGCCCATTGCGGATGGGTGTTGTTACTGTAAGGCACATTAAAGCGTTGGTCCATAAGTTGGGGAATAGACCACAAGTCATTACGGTACTGACTGCTATAAATCTGACAGACCATCTCGCCTTTCTGATTTTTGCACTTGGTAAAATAGGCTTCCTGAGCCAAAGGACTGAAGGTAATGTTGGCTATATGGTAGTTTTTGTCATTGAATAACTTGTACAAATCGGCAGCAGCCCCATCTCTTGAACGCATCAATTGGGAACGGTGACCGATATATAACTCCTCAGCTAAACCGTCATCAGCTAACATAGAAGAAAAATATAAGCTGGTATCGCCCAAAGGAAAAGGTGCAAAATCGGAATAGCTGGAGTTAATGTGTTCGCCCATAATTTGGACTTGAACATCTTCACGCTCTTTCATAGTCAATGCCATCTGCGCACCTTTCCATTCCATCATAGCCTTTCTGTACCAATAATCTGAAGGACGTAAACTTTCATCTAAAAATTGTTTTATATAGCCGGAGGCTTCCTCGTACTGAGCAAGGTTTTTGTGTAAAACGCCTAACCACAATAAGGTGTTGGGATAAAGGGATACTTGCTGACTTTCAAGGACTTTTTCATAAGCCATAATCCCTTTACTATATTGATTGGTTTGTCGGTAACTTTCTGCCAAAAGATACCAATCGCTAAAAGATGTACTGTCCTTTTGGAAAGAAAGTTCGTAGAAATAAACGGCTGAAAAGTAATCTTGTGTATTGAAATAAAAATCAGCTTCGATATCAATTTCTCCTTTTTTCTGAGCAAAAGAAAAGCAAGTCAAAAAGACTAAAAGGTATGTTAGGATATATTTCTTCATAAGAAGGCAGGGCAGGTTTTGTACTTGGGCTTAGATAATACTTTGGACTGTATAATGTGAGCAAATGACAATTCCCATGCACCCAAATAATTACTAGCTGGGACTAAGTCGGAGGTATTCCAATCGTAGCTAAATGCCACCTGCGATTGCTCAAAATGTATGCCAATTAAAGACGTCAAGGCATCTCCAAAACGGTAATAACTACCAAACTCAAGAACTATGTATCTGTAGTAGTATTCGCTGATATCAAAACTAATCTGTAAGCCTAGCATAAACTCCTTTTGGTTTTGTTGGCTGGTATAATGAATAGATGGGCTAAGCTGCCATTTTTCATTCAAATCGTAATCTAAATTGCTGGAAAATTGATGGCGAACAGCTAACTTATCTTCCGATGATATAAAGGGACGGTTTGGACTATTGACGTGAAACATAGCATAAGCGATCTTCCATTCACTAGAAACAAAACTGAAAGTTCTATTGATGCCCGTTCCTATGTCCATGTAATTCTTGGTTTCTGTACTGATGGATTCGCCATCATCGATAAATATCAAATCGGAGTAGTCAATACGGCGTTGAGCAAAGCCCAACTGAACTCCCAATTGCCAATCTTGTAAAGAACGAGAAAGAGAAAGATTAAATTGTGTGAGTGACAAGCGAGAACTCCCCGACTGGTCACGAAGAAACTGAAGCCCTAAACCCCAATTTTCTATAGGCATATCCAAGCCCACCGAAGTTGTACTGAATGGAACACTTACACTCGCCCATTGCTCACGCTGATGGGTCGTAATACGATAATCTCCATCGAAGTCAGCTGTCAAAGCAGGATTACTAAACAAAGGGTTATTGTACCATTGGCTAAAATGTACATCTTGCGCCATTAAAGTAGTGCCTACACAAATAAATATGAGGACTAATTTCTTCATCGTATCAAGCTAATATTACCTTTTTTGAAAAAGGACTTTTGCCCTCCTATACAGCCTATATTTAGATGATAATCGAAAACAGAAGAAGGTTGTAACTCCCCTTTAAAGTAACCGTCCCAAGACTCTTTTTTATCTTGAGTGTAAAAGACTTTTTGCCCCCATCGGTTGAATATGTTGAGCTCAAAATCTTGAACGATATTCAATTCATCTTTAATTCGGAATTTTTCATTCAACAAATCGCCATTAGGAGTGAAAGCATTGGGAATAAGGATATTTTCCTCGCTACAACATGCTTCGCCTAAGGCCACATCTATTCTTCCTGTTTCACTGCACCCAAATTGCCTTACTTCCATATAATATGTGCCAACAGTAGAAACCACTAAAGTATCTTGCTCCACATGTGAAGAACTTCCCAAAGCGGTTGTCCATATAATTTGTGCTGAATCGCTAGTTTCTGCCCTCAAGACAATGGGCAAACCGCATATTTCTGATGTTGCAGAATAATCTAAAGACACTTTCCTAACTGCCACATACTGACTGATTGTATCAAAACAATTATCGGACTGACCAATGAAATAATAAAATATAGAATCTATAGGCCAGGCATAAGTGCTAGATTCTGAAGGATTAGCAATAGCAACATTGGGCGACCATTGATAGGTAAAACCGTCCATTTCAGTTCCTTGTAAAAGTACGCTATCGCCTTCACAGATAAACAAGCTATCCAATTCTTGGTATTTATTGTCGTCTATTGTAATATTCTTGATGATACTATCCACCAAATTGCAGGAGGTAGGGTCGTTAGTAACGAGTAAGACTTCATAATTTCCTACCGCCGAAAAGGTATGAGTGGGTGTCATTTGGGTAGAAGTTGTGCCATCTCCAAAATCCCAATAGTAGGAGTTGTTTTCTCCTAAACTCAGATTTTCAAAAACTACTGTCCAATCGCAAGTCAATTCTGGAGCATTGAAATTAGCAACAGTCAAAGGGAAGTCTGGATCAAACTTAAAGACTGCATTATTACAACTCGCCCCATTGGTATTGGATACGGCATTGTCAGTAGTAGGGAAATCAGAAAAACCCCCACAACCCGCACAAACTGACTGATAAACGATGCCTTTTTTATCAAAACGACTGGTTCCACCATCCACGTGTTCAGCAGCTTGATCCCCTCCAAAAAAGGAAGCGAAAGACAAGGTGTTAGCATCGTCCTCAAAAATAATAAGGTAGAAATCACTACCGTCTGTTTCGTCTTGAAAAGCATCAAAAGTAGTCACCAAATCGGAAGTGCTACCGCCAGGTCCTAAATGTATGGAATCGTTGGTAGTACCTCCCCAACCCGAGCAATATATCCTATTACAAGCATCGACCAAAAAAGCCGTAGGAGAAATATCTATTCCACCACTTCCTGAACCAAAAACAGTAGAAAAATCTAAGGTGTTAAGTTCTGAATTTAGCTTACTTACAAACTGACCGCTGTTAGGCTGAGAAAATACCGCATTAAATATCAACGTGTTGTTAGGAGCTAAACTTTGTCCAAACAAATACACTTGGTCCAACTTATCCAATTCAATAAAATAGGACTGATCGTATTGGTCAGAGCCGTAATAAGTAGAGCTCAAAAGTGTCTGGCCATCTTTAGAAAAATGAGATACAAAAGCATCTACTGAACCTCCTAAATAATCCGGCGCATAAGCACCGTTGGTAGTCGCTAAATTATCAGACGATGTGCCTCCACAAGCGTACAAATCGTTATTGGAATCAAAGGCTAATGAATACAAGGCATCGTCACTACTACCCCCAAAATATGAACTCCATTGAATGGCACTCAAATCCAAATTTAGTTTTACTATTATACCATCTTGACCACCATTGATAGCGGGTTGAATTAAACTATTGACAATAGGAAAATCTGAAGAAAAAGTTGAAGATGCGATGTAACAATTTCCATCAGTATCAATATCTATTTCGCCTCGCATCTGGTCGGCATAGTTGTAACGTAAGGTAGCCGAGCTATTAAATCCATCGTTGTCTGTCCCCCCTAAAAAGGTGGAGGATAATAAGTCTGTACCTTCTGCATTCAGACGACTGATAAAAATATCACAACCGTTGATGTAGTTAATGCCTACCCCATTGACAGCCAGAGCCTGTCCGCCATTGAAGGTATTATCAAAAGCTCCTTCGCTAGTAGGAAAATCTGCTGAACCTGTTGTGCCCATAACAAATAATTCTTTGTCATAAACAATAAGACTATGAGGCACCTCATCACCAGAGCCTCCTAAATAGGAAGAATAAACCATAAATGTACCCGTAGTATCGTATTTACTCAACACCACATCATTACCCACAACACCACCGTTATAGGCTGTTTGATATGCCCCAACAGTAATGGGATATCCTATGTTATATGCCGTCCCTCCAGCATATAAAAAGCCGTAGTCGTCATAGGTGGCAGTATATCCAAAGTTACTTGCTACTGAACCCGAGTATGAAGAAAATATCATTTCAGGGTCAATTATCAATTCCTTATTACGGTCATAACCCTTAGGGAATTCAAACGATAAGCGTTGTTTTTTCCATACAAAACGACAAGCTACCTCAACTTTTTCGCCATTATGCCACTGATAAGCATAAGGGCTTTCTTCTCTAATTTCATTCAAAACAGTACGCAATACCAATCGGCCATCTTCAATGCGTACATCTTTGACTCCTTCAAGACGCAGTTTAATATCTGTAGGGTCAGCGTTAGGCTGAACTATCCAATCGTATTTAAGACCTCCAGCATATTCATAAATGCTATAATCTATGCCGTCATACAAATTGTTATAATTGACTTTTTTATAAGTTCTGACTTCGGATACTAAGGGCTTAACATTGAAAAAATTAACCACCCCTTCTCTTTCTTCTTCAAAGCTGATTTTAGGAGTATTGGCTCTAACAAAGTGCCATTTGAAAGCATGAGCTTGAATGCTATCGACCATGCTGTCGTAATCGTGTGAATGGCTAAAATAAGTAGCGTCAATGAAATTAAAAGTAAGAGCTGTATTTTCTAGGAACATGGCCCCATTAGCTAAATTCACTTTGGCTTTGACAGCTTTATTCCATTGCCCTTTGTTTGGGGTAAAAAATACTTGTGCCGATAAGTTGCACCAGCACAATACGATCACTAATGTAAGCAAAGCTCTCATAGGGTAAAGATACTGATTTCAGTAGACTAAAAATTGCTGGGTATAGATTGAATAACATTCATCATGCTGTCTTTTAGCATAGTGTAGGCTTCTAAGTTTTCTTTTTTAACTGGCTTAGATGGGGGTAACTTCTGTTTGTAAGGGTCAACCTGACGACCATTTTTCCAAAAACGATAACATACATGAGGCCCTGTTGCTAAGCCTGTACTTCCCACATATCCAATGACTTCTCCTTGCTTGACATAAACTCCAGGGCGTATTCCTGATTTTATTTTGGACATGTGTAAATATTGAGTGCTGTAAGTACTGTTGTGTCTTACCTTAACGTAATTACCATTGTTACGTTTGTACCTCGCCTCTGTTACGGTACCATTGGCAGTCGATAAAATAGGTGTGCCTGTCGGTGCAGCATAATCAGTACCCAAATGGGCTTTTATACGACCTGTTACGGGGTGCTTTCTTCGCTTACTAAAACTCGAACTGATACGAGAGTAATTTAATGGTGCTCTTAAAAAGGCCTTTCTTAAAGCAGCACCTTCATGATCGAAATAATCGCCATAGTTTTCTTCTTCTTCAAAGTAAAAGGCATAAAAATCTTCATTGGCATGATTGAACAATGCAGCAAATATACGCCCTATGCCTATGAATTCTCCTTCAACGTATTTTTCTTCATAAACTACCTTGAAGTAATCGCCTTTTTGTATTCTAAAAAAGTCTATGGTCCAAGCGTATATGGAGGATAATTCCATGACTAAAGCAGGACTCATTTTGTTTTCAACTAGTGAATTCCATAAGGAAGATTCTATCTGACCACTAGCCTCTCGAGTTTGTACCTCAACTTCTTTTTGGCCTAAAAACACGTCTATGGTATCTCTTATATCAAAAACGACATAATCTATACTAGACATTTCATAAATGAAATACTGGGCTTTCTCAATACTGTCGTTAGAACACAGAACCGTAAACTTCTTACCCGCTTTGGCTTTTCTGAAATCAAAAATTCCTTTAGAGGCTCTTACTATTTGGTCTATTCTACCGTGGTCTATATGATTGAGATAAAGTACTGCTCCTAAAGTTTGTCCACTTTCTAATTCTCCCCTATGTACCTTATAGTCTTCAGTACATATATCATAAAGTACTACACAGGGGTCTGGAAGACTTACTTTATCTTGAGAATTGCAACTTGGAAAAGTAAATGAAATGGAGATTGCTAACAACAAAAAGCCTACTACATTACCCCATTTATTTTTTTTCATTCTGTACTATCAACTTTCATTAAGGGCATTTACCACCCACTGTCTGCCCCAATTTTTCATTTCCTCTTTTGTCCATAATTCTGGGAAAAAGATTCGTTTTTGAAAACGAGGGGGCAAATATTTTTGCCAATTTGTACCGCCTGTTGCATCAGCATCGCCGTCTTTTGATGACAAATAGCGAGCTGCTGATTTGTAATGCACCAATGGCCAATTCACATTGACGTTCAAATCTAATAAACGTAATTGATGTGTCAAGTCTTTGTCTTGCTGGTCTTCAACACTTAATTGTTGATATTTTTCCAGTAAGTTTTTATCTGAAAAATCATGTGCTCTGTCGATAAATTGCGTCATATATTTCTTTTCGAAATTTTCGAGCATCAACGTTTTTTTGCCCGTTTTTATATCTATAGCACCGTCTTTCCAATAAAAGTGCTGAGCCATATCATCAATACTAGAGCCTCTCAAACCTTCTCTTTCGTCTTTGTGTGTGAGATTAATAAGGTGTGTACAAGAAATTTCTATCAATCTGTATTGTGCAGACTGAAAACCACTTGAGGGCAATAAAGACATTCTGAACTTTAAAAACTGTTCTTTTTCCATACCATTGACCATGATACCAAAGGAAGACGTTAGCACTTCAAAATAACTGTTGATTCGTTTTATGCGTTCTGTAAAGAACTCAACCGATAGAGAATCATTCCAACCCATATCTTGACCATCTTCTGACATTAACTTGCCGTTGTGAGCTATTTGATCCAACTCAAGCATGGCCAACTTGAAGTATAACTCTGTAATTTGATGGTAAATGATAAATATCTGTTCGTCTGGAAAATCGGTTTTGGGGTGTTGAAGACTCAACAAAGTATCCACATAAGTATAATCCCAATAATGCAAAGGATTAGCATACAGCAAACCATCTAAATAAGCTGGTAAATCTTGACCTATAGAACCGTACTTACTGTCTAACTTCTTTATCTTGTCTTTAATCTCTTTAGTCCATTCCATAGTAGTAATTTTTTTGGGACAAATTGAACATTAATATTTGTTTAAGATATGTTTAAAATCATAATACGATATTAACGATTTTCTTCGGAACTATGATAATACGCTTGGGGTTTTTGCCTCCCATATATTGTTTGGTCTTCTCAAAAGCCATGACTTCTTTTTCTATATCTTCCTTGCTCAAATCAGTAGAAAGCTCAAGAGTAAAACGCATTTTACCATTAAAAGAAATAGGATAAGTGAAGGCGTCTTCTTTTAAATGTTGTTCGTCAAATTTAGGCCAATTGGCAAGAGTGACCGATTCCGTATGCCCTAATTTTTCCCATAGTTCTTCAGCAAAGTGTGGAGCGTAGGGTGCTATCAACACAATTAAATCTTTGAGGATATATCGTTTGTTGCATTTCAAATCATTCAACTCATTGACCGCTATCATCAAATTACTAACTACCGTATTGAA